>Ga0335074_10000731_pt1 | contig 45548 bp, 43 predicted proteins | sample Lox_Sample_23_FD_206715 | JGI IMG/M metagenome (GOLD analysis project Ga0335074, IMG submission 206715) | Soil microbial communities from Loxahatchee National Wildlife Refuge, Florida, United States - Lox_Sample_2.3 | ecosystem: Environmental > Terrestrial > Soil > Wetlands | place: USA...
CCGGCGAGCGCGGCATCCAGATGAGGATGCGGGCCGAGGTGCTCATGGACCTGCTGCTGCGGGGCGTCACGGTGGACAGCGCGCTGCGGGCGAGGATGATCACGGTGACGGGCGGCCGGGCCGCCGCGCGGCAGGACGCCGAGCGGCTCCTGGCCCTGCTCGCGACCGAATGAGTCCCGCCCGAGGCGGTCAGGAGGGGCGAAGCACCAGGTCGGCGGTGACCTGGGCGAGCGCAGGGGCCCCGCACAGAGCCATCGTTATCTCGAGCTCGCGTCTGAGCAACTCACAGACGTGCTGCACCCCGCCGGCCCCGCCGACGGCCAGCCCCCACAGGTAGGGGCGTCCGATTCCGACCGCTGTCGCGCCAAGGGCGAGCGCCTTCAGGATGTCCGTTCCGCGGCGTACGCCCCCGTCCACCAGCACCGGCACGCGGTCGGCCACAGCGGCGACAACGCCCGGTAGCGCGTCCACCGTGGCGAGCGCCGTGTCGACGGTCCGGCCGCCGTGGTTCGACACCAGGACCGCCCCCGCGCCGTGCTCGACCGCCCGGCGGGCGTCATCATCGCGCAGGATCCCCTTGACCACCACGGGCACCGGGCACAATCCGGCCAGCCACCGGACATCGGACCAGGTGACAGCGGGATCCGCCCACGACCCGTAGATGCCGGCGGTATCGCCGGCGGCCGGCGCGGCCCCCCTCAGGTTGGTCGGCCGCCAGGAGCGGGGCAGCGTGAGCCCGCTGCGCCGCTCGGCATCGCGCAGCGGCTCGGCCGGCGCGTCCACGGTCAGTACCACCGCGCGAGCGCCGGCCCGGGCGGCCCGCCGTACGAGGTCGGCGGTGAAGTCGCGGTCGCGCTGAATGTAGAGCTGGAACCAGAACGGCCCCGGAGCGAACTCGGCGAAGTCCTCGAGCGAGAGCGACGCCAGGGTGCTGACCGTCCACAGCAGGCCCGCCGCGGCGGCACCCTCGGCGGCCGCGAGCTCGCCGTCGGGATGAAACATCCGGTGACCGGCCGTGGGGGAGAGGAAGACCGGGGCGGCCATCGGGGTGCCGAGCAGGTTGACGGAGGTGTCCAGCCGGCCCACGTCAACGCAGACGCGCGGGAGCAGCCGATGCGCGGCCAACCGGTCACAGTTCCAGCGGGCCGTGTGCTCGTCGGCCGCCGCGCCATTGAGATAGGCGGCCGCCCGCGCGCCGAGACGGCCGGCCGCGCGCTGATAGTCGCCGACGCACACCAGTTGCGGCTCGGGACTCTCGCCGCCCTGGCCGGTCAACGGCCCGGCGGTCGCGCCGAGTTCCATCCGCTGTTCGCCCATGTCGCGTCTCCGGCCTGATCGAGCGCGGTGCTTAGAGATTACGCCGCTGGCATTCCGGCCGCCTGCCCGGCCACCGCCGGCGCTTGAGCGCCATTCGACGGCCGTTCGAGTGCCGGGCGCCACCATCGCGGTCATGACATTGGCGAGCAGGCGGGAAGGCCCATGACCGCAACGATAAGCGGAACCGGCCGGTCCAGGGTCCGCAACGGAACGCGCGATGAGCTCGCGCACGGCCCGGCGGGCGATGCCGCCCTGCCGCCGCGATTTAGCCGGTATATCGGGGGGCTGCGGCAGAATCCGCCCGGACCGATGACGCATTACCCTGACCTGCCGTCCCAGCCATGGTGGGATGCCGCGCAATTCGCGCTGTGCCGTGACCTCGAGCGCAGGTCCGACGAGATCAGCGAAGAATTCGGCAGGCTGACGTCCCGCCATTTCCAGGAGGAACGTGAGGGCATTCCGCGGGCCGGCCGGTGGAACGTATCCTTCCTGTACGAGATCGGCGGCATCAAGAACGCGCAGAATACGGCGCTCTGCCCGGTGACGACGTCGATTGTCGACGCGCACCGAACGATGCGGGGCTATGGCGGAACCTGCTACTTCTCCTGCCTCGACCCGGCGACCACCGTGGCCCCGCACCGCGGGGCGACGAACATGCGGCTGCGCTGCCACCTCGGCATCGAGGTTCCGGATGGCTGCGGCGTGCGCGTCGGCGGTGAGGCGCGCACCTGGCAGGCCGGACGCTGCGTCGTCTTCGACGACAGCTTCGAGCACGAAGCGTGGAATCATTCCACGCGACGCCGGGTCGTCCTGATCGTTGACTTCTGGCATCCGGGCCTGAGCCACGCCGAGGTGGCCTTGCTCACTGGCCTGCGGCGGTACGCGGTCGACGCCGGCCTCGCCCTGGCGCGGTTCCGGCAGGAGACGCTGCGGACGCCATGAACGGCAGCACCGGAGTCGAGGAGGCGCCCCGGGACCGGCGGATCGACGTCATCATGCACTTCATGACGATGAGCGAGCAGTTCCGGGCTCATCGGCGCGCCGTGGTCGGCATGATCCGGGCGGGCGACGTGGCGAATCTCGACCTCGAATGCCTGCTCCAGGCGATCACCGCGGAGCTGGGACGGCTGGCCGACGCGCGCTGCGCCGGGCGGTTCAGCCAGGGTGCCGTGGGCTACGGCACCCAGCAGATGAGAGACCTCCTGCACGACTTGCTCGCGTGCGACCTGACGGACTCGGCCAAGAGAAGGATCCGCCACTTCCTGATCGACCACCTCGAGGTCGGGCTGATGGATTTCCCGGGGATGAGGTTCACGCAGGACTGGTTCTCGGTCCATGAAGAACATTGGCGGCGGCACTTCGGCCATCTGGCGGGCCGGGCCGGGCTGCGCTTCCTCGAGATCGGGTCTTTCGAAGGGCGCTCTGCCTGCTGGCTGCTGACCAACCTGCTGCGCGCCGCGGAGTGCCTGCTGGTCTGCGTCGATACCTTTGATGCCTATCCGGGGCAAGAGCGCGCCTATGACCACAACATCCGGGCCTGCGGGGCCGGAAACAAGGTACTCAAATTGCGCGGGCACTCCGAGCAGGTGCTGCCCTCGCTCGAGGCGGCGAGCTTCGACTTCATTTACGTGGACGGATCGCACCAGATGCTCGACGTCCTCAGGGACGCGGCGGCGGCCTGGCGCCTCGCCCGTCCCGGCGCCGTGCTCGTGTTCGATGACTACCGCGTATCGGCGGGCGAGCCGGCCGATGGATCATGCGGAGCCGGCGTTGACGGCTTTCTCGCCGCGGTGTCCGGTCATTACGACACCATTTTCTCCGACTGGCAACTCGCCGTGCGAAAAAGGGAGACGGCGCAGCCGGTCTCGTCGCTGCCCGTGTCAAGCGCTTAAACCGGGATTTTAGAACGGCTATAGCGGCGGCTCTTAGCCTCGGCACTGTGAGCGTCAGCACCAGCGGGATACGTTTTGGGCTCATGCCGCGCAGATGGCCGGAGCGCCGCGACCCCTCCGCCGTCGGCCGGCAGGCCGGCCCAGGAATTCCGCTCCGCCGCGCCGGAGACCTGACGCGCGAGGTCTCAGTGCCGGACAAGGAAGGTATCCCGATTCCGGGTGCCGGGCTCGCCGAGGTCGCCAGCCAAGAAAAAGGAAGGTTCCGCAATGCCACACCTGGCCAAGACCCCCGACCTGAGGGTCACGCCGCTCGACGGCCGCATTTCGGCCGATCGGCTGCACGAGGAAGAGATCGACCTGTTCTCCAAGACCGGCACCGGAATCGCGGAAGGAAGCAGCATCAGCTCCTGCGATTACTGCCTCCAGGACCCCGGGGACCCGGTCTGAGCCTCTCCCCACCGCTGCGAGAGCGCCCCGCCCGCGGGGCGCTCTCGCCTTTCACCACGACCTGGATTAGGCGAATGGCCTGGCGTGACGCCAGCAGGACTGGCGCCCTTGACCCCCGACCTGCTAGAACCTGTCGTGTGCCCGATGAGGATGTTATGGGACAATTCAGGAACACAACCCAGCGATGGCACGATGCCGAGCCCGCGGCGACGGCGGCTACGCAGCGACTGAACCTGCTGGTATCACGCCTGGCCCGGCCGGACGCCAATGATCACCCGCCTCGTCGCGTCGTTGTCCTCAGCGCCACCGCGGGCATCCCAGGCTGGGAGGAAGCGTGCAGCGCGCTGGCCGGCGCCCTCGACCTGGCCGTACCCCCCGGGCGATCAGCCGCCGACGTGGCGCGGACGTACCTGTCCGGGCAGGGGGCGGCGGGCGGCGAGCTGTTCTGGCGAGCGTACCCGGCCATCGTGCCGAGCGAGCCTCCGCTCGGCCATTTACATCTGGCGAACCTCGCGGCAACGGGCCGGATCGACCTGGTGCTCACGACCGCGTGGGACCCGCTGCTTGACATTGCCTTCGGCCAGGTCTTGCGGCCATTCCAGTATCGGGTCATCACCCGGGGTGAGCTCGATGATGCCGCGTTCGCGAATGCGCTGCTCCAACGGGGCATACCGCAGATCGTCAAGCTCAACGGCGACCTGCACTCGAACCTGGTCACCCGGGCCGACGGGGAGCTTGGCTCGTTCGCGGCCGAACCTGGCATCGCCACGGCCCTTATGAAGGTATTTTCGGGTGCCCTCGTGATCGCCGACTCTTCCCGGAACGGCGAGACCGAAGGCGACATTACCTTTCTCACGACGCTGGCCGCTGACGCCAGCCTGGTCTGCAACGTCGGCCGCGCGCTGGCCGGCGATCCCTCTTATGGCTGGCTGCACCGCCACACCAGGATTACGGACAACGCGGTGACAGATCTCGACGCCTTCATGATAGAGCTCGATCGCCAGGTGGGGCTGGCGGACCGACGGCGCTCCGGCCCGGACGTTCGCCGGCTGCAGGACGAAATGATCCGCTCTCTCCGGCCGGCCAGCGGTCGCGCGGCAGACATCCTCACCCACAGCTTTGACTATGGACCGCACCCCCGGTCGGTCGGCACATTCAAGCGGCCGTGGGGTTCGGGAGAGGTCTTCACCACAGCCGAGAGTTGCTCGGCGCGCGTGCTGACCATCGATGCGGCGCAGAAGATCAGCCTGCACCGCCACCTCCACCGGGACGAGTTGTTCGTCGCCCTCGACGACGGAGTCAGGGTCGATATATCCGGCGATGAATTCGAGGGAGGAATCAGCGGGGAGGCTGACCGGCGCATCGAGTCGGTCACCTTGCCGCAGGGCGCCCGGCTGCTCGTGCCGCGGGGGGTATGGCACCGGATCCACGCCCCGGGAGCGCGCGTGCGCGTCCTGGAGATCGCGTTCGGTATCCAGGACGAGGAATTCGATATTGACCGGCTGCTGGACCTGTACGGCCGCGCGGACCGCGCAGACTGACGCACCGGCGATGGCTTCAAGCAGGGCTCGAGCACCCGTCGAGCAGATGGCGGCAAGATCGCGGCCATGGAAGCCGTCGCCCTGCTCCGCCAGTGGGTGGAAACGGGCGAATGCCTGGGCGCCCAGCTCTTCGCGTCGCGGGCCGGCGAGGTCGTCGCCGACGTGGCCGTTGGCCGGAGCGGGCCGCTGCGGGACTGCTCGCCCGGTGATGTCGGCCGGCTCTACTGTGCCGTCAAGCCGGTCACGGCGTGCTGCATCGCCCGCGCCGTCGACGCGGGCGAGGCCAGCTTCGACGACCCGGCGAGCCGCTTCCTTCCGGACTTCCGCGGCGGTCCGCGGCGAACGATCACCCTGCGGCAGTTGCTCAGCCACAGCAGCGGCCTGCCGAACCTGCGCCTCGGGGATCCGTATGATCGCGAGTTCGACGATCTCGTCGCCCGGGTCGGCACGTATCCGCTGAGCCCCGGCGACTGGTACCGCAAGCCCACCTACAACAACACGCATGCCTGGGCCGTCCTGGGAGCCGTCGTCGAACGGCTTTACGGCACGGGGTTCCCCGACGCGGTGACGAGCGCGGTCGCCGGGCCGGCCGGGCTACCCGGACTGCGGATGACCGAGCCGGTAGCGGCGCGCTACGCGCGCTGCTACCGGGCTCACGGCGGCTCATTCTCGCCGGTGCCCGAGCCGGACAGCGCCGTGCTGTTCCGACAGGTCAACCCCGCTCACGGCGGCTTCGCCACCGCGGCTGACCTCGGCCGGTTCTACGCCGAGTTGATCCGCTGTCTGGCCGGTGAGGGAAACCTGCTCAGCGAGCCCGCGGCCCGCGAGATCACCCGGGACCACGGCCTGGTGGATCTCGGCCTGGGTCTCGGCGAGGTCCGCTACGGTCTCGGCTTGTTCACCAACATGCGTGACAACGGCACCGGCGGTGACTGGAGCCGCCACAGCTTCGGGCATCTCGGGCTGATCGGCCGGCACCGCGTCGTGCAGGCCTTCGCGGACGCCGGCCATCAGGTGGCGGTCGCCATCCGGCTTTTCAGCGTCGGAGCCAAAAACAACTGGCGATTTCACCGGTTGTGCTCTGCGCTGTCGTCGGATCTCGGCCTGCCGAACCGCTAGCCGGGGCGGCCCCGGTGCTGCTGCAACTGCTGCGCTCCCAGATGGCCCCGTACCGTAGGCCGGTCGCGGTCGTGGGGGTGCTGCAAGCGGCGCAGGCCGTGGCCATCCTGCTGCTGCCCACGCTGAACGCCGACATCATCGACCACGGCGTGGTGACCGGGAACGTTCACGCCATCGCCGGCATCGGCGCCGTCATGCTCGCCGTGACGGTGGCGCAGATCATCTGCTCGGTCGGGGCGGTCTGGGTCGGGGTCCGCACGGCGACGGCGGTGGGCCGGGACCTGCGGCAGGCGATCTTCACGCGGGTGCTGGCATTCTCAGCGCGCGACCTGGGTCACTTCGGAGCGCCGTCGCTGATCACCAGGACCACCAACGACGTCCAGCAGGTGCAGATGCTGATCCTTCTCTCGCTCACGCTGATGGTGGCCGCGCCGGTCATGTGCGCGGGCGGCGTCGTCATGGCGCTGAACCAGGATGTCCGCCTGTCGCTGCTGCTCCTGGTCACCGTCCCGGTGCTCGGGGCGGTGATCAGTGTGATCATTGCCCGGACCCGCCCCCTGTTCCGGCGGATGCAAGAGCGCATCGACGAGCTCAACCGGATGCTGCGGGAACAGATCACCGGCGTCAGGGAGATCCGCGGGTTCGTCCGGGACGGGTACGAGCAGGAGCGGTTCGCGGGCGCGAACGCCGCCCTGCTCGATCTCGCGCTGCGGGCTGGCCGCCTGATGGCACTGACGTTTCCGGCGGTGCTGTTGTTGCTCAACTTGTCCGCCGTCGCCGTCGTGTGGTTCGGCGGTCACCTGATCGCCTCCGGCGGCATGCCGATCGGAGCACTGACCGCGTTCCTCTCCTACCTGCTGCAGATCCTGATGTCGGTCATGACCGCCGCCTTCATGTTCATGCTGGTGCCACGGGCCGAGGTCTGCGCCGAGCGGATCATGGAGGTGCTCGACCGCGCTCCGGCCCTGAGCCCGCCGGCGCGCGCGGTCCGTCCGCTCGTGGCTGACGGATCGCTGGACCTACGGGACGTCGAGTTCCGGTATCCCGGCGCGGACCGGCCGGTCCTGCGCGGCATTGACCTGGCCGCGGGGCCGGGGGAGGTCACCGGAATCATCGGCGGCACCGGCAGCGGGAAGACGACGCTGCTGAGCCTCATTCCGCGGCTGCTCGACGTGACCGGTGGCGCGGTACTGGTGAACGGGGTCGACGTGCGCGAACTGGATCCCGCCGTCCTCTGCCGCGCCGTGAGCCTGGTACCGCAGCGGCCCTACCTCTTTTCCGGCACGGTCGCCTCCAACCTGCGGCTCGGCCGGCCGCAGGCTGGCGACCAGGAACTATGGCGCGCGCTGGACGCCGCCCGCGCCCGTTGCTTCGTCGAGCGGATGGACGGGGGCCTGAACGCCCGGATCGGCCAGGGCGGGGCCAACGTCTCCGGCGGCCAGCGCCAGCGGCTGGCCATCGCCCGCGCCCTGGTGCACCGTCCGCGGATATATCTGTTCGACGACTGCTTCTCGGCGCTCGACTACGCCACGGCGGCCTCGTTGCGCGCCGCGCTCGCCGCGGAAACCGCCGAGGCAACCGTGCTGATCGTCGCCCAGCGCGTGACCAGCATCCGGCACGCCGACCGCATCGTGGTGCTGGACCGGGCCCGCGTGGCGGCCACCGGGACTCACCGCGACCTCATGGACGGCGACCCGACGTACCGGGAGATCGTCCTGTCCCAGATGACCGAGCAGGAGGCCGGATGACCTCGCGCGGGCCGGCCGCTTTCCTGGCCGGCCGGCCGGCCCAGAAAGCGCTGGATTTCCGCGGCTCCGGTTTCCGGCTGCTGCGCGGGCTGTCCCCCCAGCGTCCGCTGCTGATCCTCGCGCTCGTGCTGGCCACGGCCAGCGTGACGTTGTCGGTTCTCGGGCCCAAGGTCCTCGGCGACGTGACCAACCTGATCTTCGCGGGCCTGGTGAGCAGCCGCATCCCGCCCGGGGTGACGAAGGCGGCGGCGGTGGCACGGCTGCGCCGCGAAGGCCGTGTCGCGCTGGCGCAGGCGCTGAGCGCGGGCCAGCCGGCCGGCGGCCATGGCGTTGACTTCGCTCGGGTCGGGCACGTGGTGGTGATCTTGCTCGTCGTCTACGCGGCGGCGGCGGTCCTGGGCATGCTGCAGGCCCGGGTGACCACGACCATCGTCCTGCGCGCAGCGGCCGCGCTGCGCGGGCAGGCCCAGGCCAAGCTGGCCCGTCTGCCGCTGCGCTACTACGAGCACCAGCCGTGCGGCGAGATCCTCAGCCGGTTGACCAACGACATCGATAACCTCGCGCAGTCGCTGCAGCAGACGCTCAGCCAGGTGATCGCCTCATTGCTGACCGTGGCCGGCGTGCTGGCCATGATGTTCTGGATCTCGCCGCAGCTCGCGCTGATCGCGCTGGTCACCGTGCCGGCCCTGATCCTTGTCGTCGCGCGGTTGGCCAGGAGCGCCCAGCCGCAGTTCGCCCGGCAGTGGTCGAGCACCGGGCGGCTGAACGGTCACGTCGAGGAGATGTACACCGGGCACGCCCTGATCGCCACCTTCGGCGGTCGCGAGCAGGCGATACGTACCTTCACCCGGCACAACGGCGAGCTGTTCGATTCGAGTTACCGGGCGCAGCTGATCTCCGGCGTCATCCAGCCGATGCTGACGTTCATCGGCAGTATCAACTATGTCCTGGTGGCCATCGCGGGCGCGCTCATGGTCGCGTCCGGCACGCTGTCACTCGGCAGCGTTCAGGCACTCATCCAGTACTCGCGGCAGTTCGGCCAGCCGCTGACCCAGGTCGCGAGCATGGCCAACGTGCTCCAGTCCGCCGTCGCCTCGGCCGAGCGCGTGTTCGCGCTGCTCGATGCCGGCGAGCAGGAGCCCGATCCGCCCCGGCCTGACCGGCCCGCTCAGGTCCGCGGCCGGGTGGAGTTCCGCGACGTCTGGTTCGGCTACCGGCCGGGCGCGCCCGTGATCGAGGCCCTCTCGCTGACCGTGGAGCCCGGCCAGACCGTGGCGATCGTCGGGCCCACGGGCGCGGGCAAGACCACGCTGGTCAACCTGCTTATGCGCTTCCACGAGGTCGATGCCGGCCGGATCACGGTCGACGGGGTTGATATCACCGCGATGCGCCGGGCCGACCTCCACGGCATGACCGGGCTGGTGCTGCAGGACGCGTGGCTGTTCCGCGGTACGATCGGCGAGAACGTCGCCTACGGCACGCCCGGAGCGTCTCACGAGCGCGTCGCCGAGGCCGCCCGCGCGACCCACGTCGCCCGGACCGTGCGCGCGCTGCCGGATGGCTACGAGACCGTCCTCGACGATGGCGGATCAAACCTCAGCCTGGGGGAACGGCAACTGATCACGATCGCCCGGGCCTTGATCGCCCGGCCCGCGATCCTCATCCTGGACGAGGCGACGAGCCTGGTCGATACCCGCACCGAGTTGCTCGTGCAGCGGGCGATGCGCTCCTTGCGCCGAGGCCGGACCAGCTTCGTCGTCGCGCACCGGCTGTCCACGATCCGGGATGCGGACCTCATCGTGGTCATGGATTCCGGGCGGATCGTGGAGCAGGGAACCCATGCCGAACTGCTCGACGCCGGAGGGGCGTACACCCGGCTCTACGAGGCACAATTCGCCCCGGCGGCGGCCCGGGTCCATTGAGTCGGCGATGCTACGCCGTTTTGCTCTTCGGCGCGGCATCCCTTACCAGGCCACTTGAGGCTCTTGACTCGCGGGCCGCGCGGAGCCACGATGATCTAATTCGTCATGGAACCGGTTCCACCGCGCCGGTTCTGCCCGGGAGGGTGACATGTCGGCTTCGCGGCCAGCGACGATCGCGGACGTAGCCGCGGCGTCGGGCGTGGGCGTCGGCACGGTCTCCCGGGTCATCAACGGGGCCGCCAACGTGCGCGAGGCGACCCGCGCCAGCGTGCTGAAGGTCATCGAGCAGCTCGGCTACCGGCCCAGCCACCTGGCCGCCTCGCTCTCGCGCGGGACGCCGCGCACGGTCGCGATCGTGGTGCCCCAGCTGACCCGCCCGTCCGCGGTGATGCGGCTCGCCGGGGCGCTGAGCGTGCTCGACGAGCAGGGCTACGAGACCGTGGTGTGCAACGTCGACACGCCTCAGCAGCGCGATCACCACCTGACCGCGCTGGCCAGCCGGCACCGCGCCGACGGGGTGATCGTCGTGTCGCTGCGGCTGTCCGCCGCCCAGCTGACCGCGTTCCGCCGCGCCGGGGTGCCGCTGGTCACGATCGACGTGCCGACTCCGGGGGTGCCGCAGACGCTGACCGACGACGTGGCCGGCGGCCGGCTCGCCACCGGGCACCTGCTCGCCCTGGGCCACCGGCGGATCGGGTTCATCGGCGACACTATGCGGGGGGCGGCGGCCGCATCCCGCGTTGGCCTGGGCTTCATCACCTCGCAGCACCGGCTGACCGGGTACCGGCAGGCGCTGGCCGCGGCCGGCCTCGGCTATGACCGGGGCCTGGTGCGGCGCGGCCCGCACGGCCCGGCCAACGCCGAGGCGCTAGCCAGCGAGCTGCTCGCGATGCCCGACCCGCCGTCGGCCGTCTTCGCCGCCTCCGATACTCAGGCCATGGGCGTGCTGGCCGCGGCCGACCGGTACGGGGTCTCGGTGCCCGGCGACCTGTCGGTGATCGGCTTCGACGACATCGAGTCCGCTTCGCTCCTCGGCCTGAGCACGGTCCGCCAGCCGCTGGTGGACGGCGGCGCCGAGGGAGCGCGGCGGCTCTGCGCGCTGCTGCGCGGGGAGCGGGTCCGGCCGCTGCGTCAGGTGCTGCCGCTCGAGGTCGTGCAGCGCGCGAGCACGGCCCGGCCGGGCGCGGCCGGAGCAGGAGCGCGGACCGCGGCGGGCGCGGGGGCGCCGGGCGCGGGGGGCAGGACTGGCCTGGGCGTCGCCGCCGCCCGCACCGCCGTCCGGCACGCATTCGCGCCATTCGGCTTGACTTTGACCCGGACCGCCCGCGCGGCGGCTGCGGGCGGTTTGTGTCGCGTCTGGCAACCGGGCATGAACCCGCTCTTAGGGGCAAGCTCCGTCGGGTTTTGACGAGGAGGGAGGAATGGATGGGTGACAGCGGCAGAACGAGGGGGCGGGTCATGCGCCGCGGCGGCGCGCCGCCCATGATGCGGTTCTCTCGGCGGCGGATGGTCGCGGTCCTGGCCGGGGCCGCGCTGGCGGGATCGGCGCTGGCCGCGTGCGGCACCAGCAACGCCGCCACCGGCCCGGTCACGCTGAACTTCTGGTTCTACCCGGACACCTCGCCGGCGACCAACGACGCCGTCGCCAACTGCAACAACCAGCACAAGAACCTGTACAAGATCTCCTACCAGGAGCTGCCGCAGGCGTCGGACGGCCAGCGGCAGCAGCTGGTCCGGCGGCTGGCGGCGCACGACAACAGCATGGACATTCTCGGGCTCGACGTGACCTGGGAGGCCGAGTTCGCTCAGGCCGGCTTTCTCGCGCCGTGGACCGGCCAGTACAAGGCCGAGGCTGAGGACGGCACGCTGAAGCCAGCGCTGGAGACCGCGATCTGGCACAACCAGCTCGTCGCGGTGCCGGACAACAGCAACACCCAGCTGCTGTGGTACCGCTCCGACCTGGTCAAGACCCCGCCCACGACCTGGGCGCAGATGATCTCAGACGCCGAGCAGCTGGCCAAGGAGGGCAAGCCGCACTACATCGAGATCCAGGGCGCCCAGTACGAGGGCGCGACCGTGTGGTTCAACACCATGGTCGCCAGCGCGGGCGGCACCGTCCTGAACTCCAGCGCGACCAAGCCGACGCTGGGCGCGCCGGCGGTCAAGGCGCTGTCGATCATGCATCAGCTGGCCACCTCGGTCGCCGCGGACCCGTCGCTGTCGGTGCAGATGGAGAACCAGAACCGGCTGGCCATGGAGGCGGGCACCGCCGCCTTCGAGCTGAACTACCCGTTCGTGTATCCGTCGATGAAGGCCGACAACCCCAGCATGTTCAAGCACTTCAAGTGGGCGCTCTACCCGGAGGTCACCCCCGGCGTCCCGGCCAAGGTCACGATCGGCGGCGAGGACCTCGCGGTCAGCGCGTACTCACAGCACAAGTCGCTCGCCTTCCAGGCCGCGCTGTGCCTGCGCGACAAGCAGAACCAGATCATCGGGGCCAACCTCGGCGGCGTGCCGCCGACTATTACGGCCCTTTACAACGATCCGGCGCTGTTCGCCAACTACCCGTTCCACGCCGACATCCTGAAGGCGCTCGAGAACGCCAGCGTCCGGCCGAAGACCCCGCTCTACCAGGTGGTCTCGATCGACATCTCGCACCTGCTCTCGCCGCCGCGCGGGATCAGCCCGACCGGCACCGAGCAGTCGATGGTCGGCCAGATCAACAACGCCCTGCAATCGAAGGGACTGGTCCCGTGAGTACAACCACGCCAAGCACTCAGGTGGTGACGGGCACCGAGGCCGGGAGGGTCGCGGGCAGGCGCAAGCGGGCGCCGCTGTCGGAGGGCGCCAGGGCCGAGCGCCGGCTGGGCTGGATGCTGTGCGCCCCGGCGGTCATCGTGATGATCGCGGTCACCGCCTACCCGGTCATCTACGCGATCTACCTGTCGCTGGAGCGGTACAACCTGGAGCTGCCGCAGCAGATCAAGTTCGTCGGGTTCAGCAACTACGCCGCGGTGCTCAGCTCCCCATACTGGTGGTCGGCGCTGGAGGTGACGCTGATCATCACGGTGTTCTCGGTATCGATCTCGCTGGTGCTCGGCATGCTGCTGGCCCAGATCCTGCACCGGACGCTGTTCTTCCGTGGCACCGTCCGCACCACCTCGCTGATCCCCTACGGGATCGTGACCGTGGCCGCCGCCTACGGCTGGCAGTACGCGTGGACGCCGAGCCAGGGCTACCTGTCCGCGGCGTTCAACAACACCGCGGCGCTGACCAACCAGGTGGAGGCGATCATCGTCATCATCATCGCCGAGATCTGGAAGACCACGCCGTTCATGGGGCTGCTGCTGCTGGCCGGGCTGTCGCTGGTGCCCGAGGACCTGCAGAAGGCCGCGAAGGTGGACGGCGCCACCGCCTGGCAGCGGTTCACGAAGATCACGCTGCCGCTGATGAAGCCCGCCATCCTGGTCGCCCTGCTGTTCCGCACGCTGGACTCGTTCCGGATCTTCGACAACATCTTCATCCTCACCCAGGGCGCGAACGGAACCGGGTCGGTGTCGGTCCTCGGTTACGACAACCTGTTCAACGCGCTGAACCTGGGCATCGGGTCGACGATCTCGATCCTGATCTTCATCTGCGTGGCGATCATCGCGTTCATCTTCATCAAGGGCTTCGGCACCGCGGCCCCCGGCACGAACCTCGGAGGAAGGTGACCGGTCATGGCTGTAACCACCACGCCCCGGCAGAAGGTCGGCTGGACCACGGCAAACCTCGTGGTCATCGTGCTGGCGCTGTTCCCGGTGCTCTGGCTGCTCTCGCTGTCGTTCAAGACGTCCACGGCGGTGCTCGACCCGTCCATCCTGCCCGCCCAGTGGACCTTCGGGAACTATAGCGGGATCCTGACCTCGTACCAGTTCATCCGGCCGCTGCTCAACTCGATCGGCATCGACCTGATAGCGACGCTGATCTCGGTGGTGCTGGCCTCGATGGCGGCCTACGCGATCGCGCGGCTGCGGTTCCCGGGCAAGAGCCTGCTCATCGGGATGGCGCTGCTGATCGCGATGTTCCCGCTGATCGCGCTCGTCACCCCGATGTTCACCATCGAGCGGGCGCTGGGGCTGTTCAACACCTGGCCCGGCCTGATCATCCCGTACGTAGCGTTCGGGCTGCCGCTGGGGATCTACACGCTGTCGGCGTTCTTCCGCGAGATCCCGTGGGAGCTGGAGAAGGCGGCCAAGGTCGACGGGGCCACGCCGTTCCAGGCGTTCATAAAGGTCATCGCGCCGCTGGCCGCGCCGGGCATGGTCACCACGGCGATCCTGGTGTTCATGGCCTGCTGGAACGACTTCCTGCTGGCGATCTCGTTCACCTCGACGACCGCGTCCCGCACGGCGCCGGCTGCCATGGAGTACTTCAGCGGCGGCTCGATCTTCACCGTCCCGACCGGCCCGATCGCCGCGGCCGCGTGTTTCATCACCATCCCGATCATCATCTTCGTGCTGTTCTTCCAGCGCCGGATCGTCGCCGGGCTGACCTCAGGCGCCGTCAAGGGCTAGATAGGAGCTACTCATGGCCGAAATCGTGCTCGAGCACATCACCAAGCGTTTTCCCGACGGCGCGCTGGCGGTCGACGACTTCAACCTGGACATCCGGGACGGGGAGTTCGTGATCCTGGTCGGCCCGTCGGGTTGCGGCAAGTCCACGACCCTGAACATGATCGCTGGCCTGGAGGACATCACATCGGGCGAGCTGCGCATCGCCGGACAGGTGGTGAACCAGAAGTCGCCCAAGGACCGGGACATCGCGATGGTGTTCCAGAGCTATGCGCTCTACCCGCACATGACCGTGCGGGAGAACATGGGCTTCGCGCTGAAGCTGGCCAAGACCCCGCAGGCCACGATCAACGAGAAGGTCGAGGAGGCGGCCCGGATCCTGGACCTCACCCAGCATCTGGACCGCAAGCCGGCCAACCTGTCCGGCGGCCAGCGCCAGCGGGTCGCGATGGGCCGGGCCATCGTGCGCGACCCGGCGGCGTTCCTGATGGACGAGCCGCTGTCGAACCTGGACGCGAAGCTGCGGGTGCAGATGCGCACCGAGGTGTCGCGGATCCAGCGGAGGCTCGGCACGACCACCGTGTACGTCACCCACGACCAGACCGAGGCCATGACGCTCGGCGACCGGGTCGCGGTCATGCGCAGCGGCCTGCTGCAGCAGGTGGGGTCGCCCAAGGAGCTCTACGACAACCCCGACAACCTGTTCGTGGCCGGGTTCATCGGGTCGCCGGCCATGAACTTTCTCTCCGGCACGCTCGAGGAAGGCAAACTGCGTACGAGCCTGGGCGACTTCGCGATCAGCGACCGGGTGCGGCGAGAGGTGGAGAGCTCGGGCGCCGGGCGTTCGGTCATCGTCGGCGTGCGGCCGGAGAACTTCGAGGACGCGGGGCTGGTCTCGGCCGACGCCCGGCCGAGCGGGATCACCTTCCACGCCACCATCGACGTGCTCGAGTCCATGGGCTCCGACGTGTTCGTCTACTTCACCCGCGGCCGCGAGGCCGGGGTGAACGCCGCCGAGCTCGAGGAACTGGCCCGGGACTCGGGGCGCGCCGACACCGGCGCCAGCGGCGACACGCTTGTGGCCCGGCTCGACGCGGCCACCCAGATCCGCGAGGGCCAGGACGCGGAGCTGTGGGTCGACGGCCGGGCACTGCACGTGTTCGACCCCGCATCGGGACGCAACCTGTCGCTGGCCGCCGCCGCGGAGGCGGCCAGCGGGAACGGGGAGGTCACCTGATCGTCCGTCGCAGCCGCTCGATGACCTCGTCGTTCCAGTCGTGGGTCAGGATGAGCCGGTACCGCTCGGCGGCGACCCGCAGGTAGGCCTCCGTCTCGGTCCGCGAGCCGATCAGGTCGGCCGCGCGCAGCATGCGCACGACCGGCGTGTATTCCTCCGCGTACCAGCGGCGGGCGACCTCGGCGCGGTCGAGGAACTGTCCCTGGTGCTGCATGGCGCGAAAGCCCCAGGCCTCGACCGCCTCGCCGAGTTCCGCGTACGACCACGGGTCGGTCACAGTGATCTTGGCCATGGCCGAGGCGGACAGCGGCACGCGGGCGCGGAGGATGCGCTCGTAGCTCTTGCACAGCAGGTCGCGGCGGCCGCGGATGCCGGTCGGCGGGAGCTGGGTCAGGACCTCGGTCACGTAGGCGTCGATCACCTTGGCGCCGGTGGCCATGGCGATCGAGACCCGGTGATGGCCGTCCACCACGAAGTGCATGTCGCCGACCCGGTACACGTCGATCGGTGGGATCGGCTCGCCGCGGCGCTGGGCCAGGGCGAGCCGTTCCCACCGCTCCCGGACCCGGCCGCTGGTCGGCCGGAACCGGCGGTCGAAGTCGCGGGTGGAGTCGACCGTGCCCACGATCGTGTCTAGCGGGATGGTCTGCAGCCCGAGCCGCCGTTCGCCGCGGCGGCCCAGGGCCGAGACGACCTCGTCGAACGGCAGGATCAGGTTGATGTCGTCGGGCTCACGGCGCAGCCGGCGGGCCAGCCGGGCCAGCACCTGGCGGCGGCGGGCGCGCTGGAAGTCGTTCTCGACGTCGGCGGCGGGGAAGCCGGTGTCAGCAGGCATCGAAGTGGCCCTGGCCGATCCGGAGCAGACGCCAGCCGGTCACGTTGCAGACCACCGTGGGCCCGAGCCGGCCCGGCCTGGCCCGGCCGGTCACGGGGCAGACGTGCCCGTGCAGCAGCGCCGCCGGGCGCAGCGCGGCCACCAGGTTGCGCAGCGCCGCGAACCCCCGGTGCGGCGGGTCGTCGCCGTCGCCAACGCCGCGCGGCGGGGCGTGGGTGATCAGCACGTCAACCGGCCGGCCGTCACGGATCCGGCGCCACCGCGCCCGGGCGCGCAGCGCCCGGGCGCGCCGGGCCTGCTGCCGGTCGGTGTACTGGTTCGGCCCCTCGTTGTAGCGCAGGCAGCCGCCCAGCCCGGCGATCCGCAGCCCGGCCAGGTCCACCACGCGGCCGTCGGCGTTCACCGCGCCGTCCGGCCAGGGCAGGCGCACGGGCATGCCGGCGCGCAGCGTCAGCCCGGCCCGGGACGAGCGATAACCGGACAGGTCCGGGTCGTGATTGCCGGGCACGAAGGCCAGCGGGATGTCCAGTCGGTTCATCAGGCGGCCCAGGTACTCCATCGGCAGGTCGCCGCAGGCCAGGATCAGCTCGGCGCCGCGCACCGCGCTCGCGTCGGCCAGCAGAGCGTCGTCGACCTCGTCCGACACCGCCAGCACCCGGACCGGTTTCGGCATTCAGCGCACGGCCGTTTCCGGCCGGCCGCGGTCGGTATCGGGCCCGCGGCCCCGGTCCCCGTCGGCGCCGGGCCACGCTCCGGAACGGACGTCCACGCCGCGGCGCCGCAGTTCCGCCTCGACCCGGTAGATCTCGGCCAGCGGGGTGCCGTCCCCGCCCGCCGGGGGAGCGACCTCCATCCGCCGGCACGCCGTGCCCAGCGCGTCGAGATATGCGCCGCGCAGCGCCTGCACGCGATGGTGCTTGGCGGTCAGGCCGGCCCGGGTCTCGGTGTCCTCGAGCTCGGCGCGCAGCCGGCGCAGGTCGGCCGCGATGTGCTCGATCGGCTCGGGCGGGGGATCCTTGCGCCGGGCCTCGCTCAGCCAGCCGCCCGCCTTCCACGCGGCGATCAGCGCGTATCCCGCGAGCGGCAGCGCCGCGACCGCGAGAACCAGCTCGACCCAGGCCACGCGTCCAGTGTCGGCCCGGCGGTCGGCGGAAATCAAGCAGACCTGGTCCCGGGCGTAGGCTCTGGGCGATCCGCGATCGGAGGCTTATGGACGAGAACGCCGGCGGAGGCCGCTGGTGGCAGGGTGCCGTGCTCTATCAGCTGTACGTGCGGTCGTGGCTGGACACCAACGGCGACGGCTACGGCGACCTGCCCGGGATCATCGAGCGGCTGGACTACCTGTCCTGGCTCGGGGTGGACGGCATCTGGCTGTCGCCGACGATGCCGTCGCCGGACCAGGACTGGGGCTATGACGTGTCCGACTACCTGGACGTGCATCCGGAGCTGGGCACGCTGGCCGACCTCGACCGGCTGATCGCCGAGGCGGGCGCGGGCGGGATGCGGGTGCTGCTCGACCTGGTGCCCAACCACACCAGCTCCGCGCATCCCTGGTTTGTCGATGCGGCCAGCGGCCGGGACGCCGCCCACCGCGACTACTACGTGTGGGCCGACCCGGCCCCGGGCGGCGGTCCGCCGAACAACTGGATCAACGCCGTCGGCGGCAGCGCGTGGGCCTGGCACGAGCCGACCGGCCAGTACTACCTGCACCTCTTTCTGGACAGCCAGCCCGACCTGAACTGGCGCAATTCAGCGGTGCACGGGGCGTTCCAAAAAATCGTCAGGTTTTGGTTCGACCGCGGCGTGGCCGGATTCCGCATCGACGTGGCGCAGGGCCTGTACAAGGACGCGCAACTGCGCGACAACCCGGTGCTCACGAGTGCCGACCCGCTCCAGGGCCGGTTCGGGCAGCAGATGACCCGCAGCTTCAACCAGCCGGAGACCCACGGCGTGTTCCGGGACTGGCGGAAGATCGCCGATGGCTACCGGCCGCCCCGGCTGCTGCTCGGCGAGACCTGGGTACGCGACCTCGGCGCGCTCGCCAAGTACTACGGCCACGACGACGAGCTGCAGCTGGCGTTCAACTTCCCGTTCGTGTTCTCCATCCTCGGGGCGAGCGAGCTGTCCGGCGTCGTCGGCGAGACGCTCGAGCGGCTGCCCGCCGGCGCCTGCCCGGTGTGGACGGCGTCCAACCATGACGTCGGCCGGTTCGCGACCCGGTGGTGCGGGGGAGACCAGCGCAAGGTCCGGCTGGCCCTGATGGTGCTGGCCACGCTGCCCGGCACGACCGTGCTCTACTACGGCGACGAGATCGGGATGACCGACGTCGTGATCCCGCCCGAGCTGCGCCGGGACAAGATGTCGCGCGACAGCGGCGGCTGGGACGGCAGCCGGGACCGGGCCCGGACCCCGATGCCGTGGGACGGCTCGCCGTCGGGCGGGTTCACCGCGCCGGACCTCACGCCATGGCTGCCGCTCGGCGACGCGGCCGCCCGCAACGTGGCCGATCAGCGGGCCGACCCGGGGTCGGTGCTGGCGTTCTGCCGCGGCCTGCTCGCCGTGCGGCGCGCCGAGCTGGGGGGCCGGCTGGCCGGCTACGAGCTGATCGCGGCCGACGGCGGGCTGTGGGCCTACCGCGCCGGCGCTCTGATCGTCGCGGTCAACCTCTCCGGGGAGCCGGCCGAGCTGCCCGGCCCGGTGGGTGACGTCCTGATCAGCACGGCCCGTGCGGATGCGGCCGCGAGCGCCGCCGCGGGCCGGGTCCTCGGGCCATGGCAGGGTCTCGTGGCCCGGCCGGCGTAACCGTACCCGGCTGGCTCAGGCCACCAGCTTGGCGCGCAGCCGGCTCAGCTCGTCCGGGCCGAACCCGTGCCCGGCCAGCCAGCCGGTCACGCCGCCGTGCCGGACGTCGAGCTGCTCGAGGAACGCGGCCATGGTCTCCGGCCGCGGGCGCTGCTCGGCGGCGGGAGTGCTGTCGATGTCGGCCGCATAGGTCGGCGAGGCGCGCAGCCGGTCCAGGATCGCGTCCATGCGCTCGCCGCTGGCGGCGTAGTCGGCGACCACCGCATCCCGGGTGACGCCGGCCGCGGTCAGCGCGAGCGCGATCACCACGCCGGTGCGGTCCTTGCCCGCCGCGCAGTTGACCAGCGCGGCGCCCGGGGCGCCGGCGATGCTGCGGACCGCGGTGACCACCCGGTCCGGCCGGTCCTCGAGGTAGCCGAGGTAGTAACCGCACCGAAGGTCGTCCGGGTACCGGGACACGGCCCCGTCGCGGCGCCGCAGCGCCAGCGCGTCGGCCGCGTCGGTGCCTTGCCCGAGCTCGGGCAGCACCGACAGGTACACGTGCCGGACGCCGTCGGCCCGGGTCAGCGGACCGGGTCCCTCGGACGTCACCTCATAGGGACTTCGCAGGTCGACCACGGTGGTCAGGCCCAGCACACCGACCAGCTTCGTCACGTCCGACCGCGAGAGATCTTGCAGGTTGTCGCCGCGCAGCAGGCGGCCGGGCGCGGTGGCCCGGCCGTCATCGGTGGCCAGCGCGCCGAGGTCCCTGACGTTGACCGCCCCGTCGAGTTCGATCCAAGTCACACGGTCATCCTCGCCGGGCGCGGCGCGCCGGGCCAACGCCAGCCCGGGGCTTTTCGGTATTTGTCCTTACCGGTGTCGCTTCGCGTTCATCGCCGTCCGCCCGTTACGGCCGTTCCGGCGCGTCCCACTAGGCTGGCGAGATGATCACCAGGGTGGATTTGCGCGGCGAGGCCGCGGCGAGCCTGCGCCGGCCCCGGCTGGAGGGGGTGCTGCCGCGGGCCCGGGTGGACGTCGAGTCGGCGCTGGAGGCGGTGCGCCCGGTCTGCCAGGACGTGCGCCAGCGGGGGGCGGCCGCGGTCCGGGATCAGACCCGGCGGTTCGACGGCGTGGACCTGGCCAGCACCAGGGTCCCGGAGCAGGCGCTGGCCGACGCCCTGGCCGGCCTCGACCCGGCCGTGCGCGCGGCGCTGCAGGAGGCGGCCCGGCGGGCGCGGCTGGTGCACGAGGCGCAGCGGCCTTCGGACCCGGTGACCAAGGTCGCCGACGGCGCCACGGTCACCGAACGCTACGTGCCGGTCAGCCGGGCGGGCGTGTACGTCCCCGGCGGGCTGGTCGCCTACCCGTCCTCGGTGGTGATGAACGTGATCCCGGCGCAGGTGGCGGGCGTCGGGGAGATCGCGCTGGCCTCGCCGCCGCAGGCCGACCGGGACGGCCGGCCGCATCCGGCGGTGCTGGCCGCCTGCGCGCTGCTCGGCGTCACCGAGGTGCACGCGGCCGGCGGCGCGCAGGCCATCGCCATGCTCGGCTACGGCACCGAGGACTGCGCGCCGGTGGACATCATCAGCGGACCGGGCAACGTGTACGTGGCCGCGGCCAAGCGGCTGCTGATGGGCCGGGTCGGCACCGACGCCGAGGCCGGCCCGACCGAGATCGCGATCATCGCGGACGCGGCGGCCGACCCGGCGCTGCTGGCGGCGGACCTGGTGGCCCAGGCCGAGCACGATGAGCTGGCCGCCTGCCTGCTGATCACGACCGATCCCGGGCTCGCCGACCGCACCGACGCCGAGCTCGCCCGCGAGGTCGCGGCCACGCGGCACCGCGAGCGGGTCGAGGCCGCCCTGGCCGGGCAGTCCGCCTGCGTGCTCGTCGACGACATCGACGCCGCGCTGGCCGTGTCGGATGCCTGGGCCCCCGAGCACCTGGAGATCCAGGCCGAGGACCCGGCCGGGATCGCCGCCCGGGTCCGGAACGCGGGAGCGGTGTTCGTCGGGCCGTACGCCCCGGTGTCGCTGGGCGACTACCTGGCGGGCTCCAACCACGTGCTGCCCACCGGCGGCACCGCCCGGCACTCGGGCGGGCTGTCGGTGCTGACGTTCCTGCGCGGCATCCACGTCGTGGAGTACGACGCCGCGGCGCTGGCCGAGGTCGCCCCGTACATCGACGCCCTGGGCGGAGCCGAGGATCTCGCCGCGCACGTGAACGCGGTGCGCGCCCGCATCCCGGCGGACGGCGCGGTGCCGGGCGCCGGTCGCGCCACGTAGCCGAGATGTCAGCGACAGTTATCCGGCTCGTCATCGCGTAGCAGCCGTTTGCGCGCCTCACCTGTTGGACCGTGAGGTCGTGAGGATCGCGATCATCACCGAGTCGTTTCCGCCCGACGTCAACGGAGTCGCTCACTGCGTCCTGCGCGTGGCCGAGCACCTGGTCCGGCGAGGTCACCACCCGCTGGTCATCGCCCCCCGTCCCGCCGCCTGTCTGCCCCGGCCCGACCGCGCCGTGCCCTATCCCGTGGCGCGCATGCCGTCGCTGCCGATGCCGTTCTATCCCGGTTTCCGGATCGCGGCGGCGGGCTCCGGCCTGCGCGCCGCCCTGACCCATCACGGCGCCGAGCTCGTGCACCTGGCCAGCCCGTTCGTCCTGGGCGGCGGCGGCGCCGTCGCGTCCGAGCGGCTGGGGCTCCCGCTCGTCGCGGTGTACCAGACCGACGTGCCCGGGTACGCCCGCGTCTACCGGCTCGGCCCGGCCAGCCAGGCCCTGGCCTGGCGCCGGCTGCGCCGGATCCACAACGCCGCCGACCGGACGCTCGCGCCGTCCACCTCGGCCGCCGCGAGCCTGCACGAGCACGGCATCGAGCGGGTCTGGCTCTGGGCCCGGGGCGTGGACACCATCCGTTTCGACCCGGCCAAGCGCAGCGAAGAGCTGCGCGCCTCGCTGGCGCCGGGCGGCGAGGTGCTGGCCGGCTACGTGGGCCGGCTGGCCCCGGAAAAGCGGGTGGACCTGCTCGGCCAGGTGGCGGCCCGGCCCGGGGTGCGCCTGGTGATCGTCGGCTCCGGCCCGGCCGAGGCGGCGCTGCGGCGGGCCATCCCCGACGCGGTGTTCCTGGGGCAGCGTCAGGGCGAGGAGCTGGCCCGCGTCTACGCCAGCCTCGACGTGTTCGTGCACAGCGGGCCGCACGAGACCTTCGGCCAGACACTCCAGGAGGCGGCGGCGAGCGGCCTGCCCGTGGTCGCGCCGGCCGCCGGCGGCCCGCTCGACCTGGTCGACCACGGCAGCAGCGGGTTCCTGGTCCCGCCGTGCGACGCCGGGGCACTGGCCGACGCGGTGGCCACCCTGGCCGCCGACCCGGGCCTGCGGGCCGAGCAGGGCCGGGCGGCCCGGCAGCGGGTGCTCGGCCGCGGCTGGCCGGCCCTGGTCGACGAGCTGATCGGGCACTACGAGGCGGTACTCCAGACGCCGAGCGCCGTGGAGGTGTCGGCGTGACCACGTTCGTAGCCCTGGGTGACTCGATCACGCTGGGCGTCGGCGACCCGGTGCGCCTGGATGACCGCCGGGCCTGGCGCGGCTGGGCCGCGCTGCTGGCCGAGGGCCTGCTCGAACCGAGCCTGCACGTGCTCGCCTCGTGCGGCGCCCAGGCCACCGACGTGGAGCGCGATCAGCTGCCCGCCGCGCTGCAGCTGCGGCCGGACGTCGCCAGCGTCATCGTCGGGGTCAACGACACGCTGCGGGCGGGCTTCGACCCGGACCGGTTTACGGCCGCGTCGGCGCACGCGATCGGGGCGCTGCGCGCGGCGGGCGCCGAGGTGCTGACCATGCGGCTGCCCGACCCGGGGCAGATGCTCGGCCTGCCCGGCCCGCTGGCCCGGCCGCTGGCCCGGCGGGCGCACGAGGTGAACGCGATCATGGACGCGCTGGCGGCGCGGTTCGGCACGCTGCACTACGACGCGGCCGGCGACACCGCGGCCCGTGACCCGCGGATGTGGGCCGTGGACCGGCTGCACCCGAGCGAGCGCGGCCACCGCCTGATGGCCGGGCGCTTCCACGATCTGCTGGTCGCCGCGGGCGTTCCGGCCGGGCCGCGACCCGACCCCGAGCCGTCCAGCCCGCCGCCCAGCCGCCTGGCCGAGATCGGCTGGATGGCCACCAAGGGCACGGCCTGGGTGCTGCGCCGCTCGACGGACCTGGTGCCCGGCCTGCTGGCCATGGCGGTCCGGGACTGGTGGGCGGACGAGGAGCCGGCTAGCGCCACCACGGAACTCGCCGCAGCCGAGCTACCTGCACAGCAGGCTGGGTGATGTCCCGCAGGTGAGCACCGAGGTCGGCCAGGTGCTCGCGGACCCAGACCGAATGGGGGCGGTGGCGGGTCAGCACGGTGTCGCCGCCGGGTGCGCCGTCGGGCGCGTTGTGGCCTGCGTGGTCTCCGCCGTCGTCCGGCGTTTTTCCCGTTCTTTTTCCGTACGCCCCGTCGCCCGCCTGCTGGTCTGACACGACCCGGCCGCCCCCCACCGCTGCGGCCGCCGCGCTCTCGCGATCCAGGCCAGGCGGGACGGCGACCGGCGCCGGCAACGGCTCGCCCCGGCGCGGCGGCCCCACCTGGATCGCGATCTGCTCATAGAAATCGGTCAGCTCCGCGGCCGTGTGGCGCAACGCAGTCACCGGGTCGACGTCCCCGCCCGGGGTGGGCGCCGGCGGGCAGTGGGCGCGCAGTCCGGCCAGCGAATGGGCGGTGAGCCGGAGCCGGACCGTGGCCATGACCAGGGCCCACAGGTCGTGCCGTGACGCCCGCTTGGTCCCCTGTTCGGCCAGGTACCCCCGCAGCGCGTCATCCAGGCGGATCCCGGCGGCGACCGCCGCCATCGCCGTATCCGGCTCCTCCTGGCGCAGGCCGAGGGACCAGTCGACCGCCTGGGTCAGGTACGCCGCGCCGCGGCGGAAGGCATCGGCCAGGTCGTCGCCGACCACCGCGCTGGCCCCGCGCGGCCAGAACAGCGCGCCGACCACCAGGCTGACCGCGCAGCCCAGGACGACGTCCTGGATCCGGACCAAGCCGACCCGCCAGCCCGCCGGGGCCAGCAGGTTGAACAGCACGATCACGGTGACTGTGAACGCCGCCTGGCCGACCGCGAACGGCGCCGTGCCCGGGGTGTAGGCGGCGATCAGGACCGCGATCGGCAGGACGACCCACAGGGTGCTGTGGTCGGTGCCGATGGCCAGCATGAGCGCGGCGCCGACGGCGAAGCCCACCACGGTGCCGGTCAGGGCGCGCATCACCGTCGCGCCGGTGGCCGCCGCGTTGGTCCGCAGCACCGATAGCGTGCCGAGCACCACCCAGAAGCCGTGCTGGACGGCGGTCAGGTCGGCCACCGCGACCGCGAGGGCCAGAGCCACCGCGCCGCGCGCGCTGCTGCGGAACCACACCGAGCGGATGCTGGCGTGCCGGACCGCCACGCTGGCCGCTCCGGCCAGGCCGGCCAGCCTCCCGGTGGCCAGGGCCGAGTCTGTCTCTTCGCCGTACCAGCTGCGGCGCTGGGCGGCCACGGTCTGCGGGTCGGCGCGTCTTGAGGCGATCAGGGCGTCCGCGACCGCGCCTCGCGCGGCGACCGCGATCGCCTGCGCATGCACCGCGTGCTGGGCCGCGGCCTCGACGCCGGCCGGGTCGCCGGTCAGCTCGCGCTGCTGCCGGGAGCTGGCCGTACGGGCCCGTTCGAGGTCGGCGATCCGGCGGGAAATGTCCTGCGCCGGGACGTCCTGGTTGTTGAGCAGGAGCGCCACGTCCGCCAGCACCTGGGAGGCCGCGCCCAGCAGCTCGCGGTCGGCCGGCGCCGCCCGCCCGGTGTCGATGTGGCCGTCGAAGGCGTCGGTGGTCAGCGAGGAGACCCACTCGAGCAGCTCGGTGATGTTGGCCAGGCCCTGGTCGGCCGTGGCCAGGCCGGTCGGCCGGTACGGCGTGGCCTGGGATAGCTGAATGAGCTCGTGCTTGGCCGCGATCGTCGCCTCCCGCCCGGCGGGCGTCGCCTCGCCGCGACCCGCCGCCTCGAGGTGGCCGGCCAGGGCGTTGGCCAGGGCGGCCGCCGACGCGCGGAGCCGGTCGCCCGGCGTGCGCGGCGACAGCAGCAGGACCGCGGCCGTGCCGACCACCGACGCCAGCCACCAGCCCGCCAGCCGGGACGGGATCTCCGTGCTCGCGCCGGGGGAGGCGACCGGCAGCACGTAGGCGAGCAGCGCGGCCGTGACGCCGGAGGCGGCATTCGGCCCGGCCACCCCGCCGAAGAAGATCGCGAACGCCACCGGGAGGGTCACCAGGGCCGCCAGCCAGTCGGTGCCGTGCACCGCTGTCCCGATGGCCAGCGCCGCGCTGCCGACCACGGCCAGTCCCAGGTGCGCGATCGCCTTGTCCCGCCTGGTTCCGCCGAACGAGGCCAGGACCAGCGTGGCGAAGCTGCCGAAGGCGGCGAACGTGGCCATCTGCAGGTTGCCGATGACCACGAAGGTCAGCGCGAACAGGCCCGGCATGACGATCGTGGCGCGCAGCGCCCGCATCGCGGCCGGCACCGACCACTTCGGGACCAGGGCAGCGGGGGTCACGCCGCCCGGCAACGGCAGGAGCGCCCGGGCTCGCGGCTGAGCGGGAGCGGGCGCCGCAACGACGGCGGAGTCGGGCATTTACACAGCGTATAGACAGCCGTCCGCCCGGCGTAGCCGCGAGCCCGCCCTCGCCGGGCCACTGCCGGCCGCCCGGCCGAGCCGCCACGCCCCGGGCCTCGCCCTCGCCAGCCGAGCCCCAGAGGGGCGCCGGGCCCCGCCGGTTAGGCTTGGCGGGTGACAACCGCCCAGGCCCTGCCGCTGCGTGACGACCTCGCCGGCCGCCAGCCGTACGGCGCGCCCATGCCCGACGTGCCGGTCCGGCTCAACGTCAACGAGAACCCCTACCCGCCGTCGCCGGCCCTGGTGCGCTCGGTGGCGGACGCGGTGGCCGGCGTGGCGGGCACGCTCAACCGCTACCCCGACCGGGACGCCGCGGCCCTGCGCGACGACCTGGCCGGCTATCTCGGCCACGGGCTGACCCGGGCCCAGGTGTGGGCGGCCAACGGCTCCAACGAGATCATCCAGCAGGTGTTGCAGGCCTTCGGCGGCCCGGGCCGCAGCGCGCTCGGCTTCGAGCCGTCGTACTCGATGCACCCCCTGATCGCGCAGGCCACCGGGACCCGCTGGGTGGCGGGGGCCAGGGACGCGGGCGAAGACGGTTTCGGCCTCGACCCGGACCATGCCATCGCCATGGTCCGCGAGCACCAGCCCGACGTGGTGTTCCTGACCTCGCCCAACAACCCGACCGGCACCGCGATGCCGCTGACCGCGATCGAGGCGGTGTGCGACGCCGCCCCCGGCATGGTCGTGGTCGACGAGGCCTACGCGGAGTTCGCCCGCGACCGCAGCGGTACCGCACTCGGCCTGCTGCCCCGGTACGAGAGGCTGGTGATCGCCCGGACGATGTCCAAGGCGTTCGCGCTGGCCGGCGCGCGGGTCGGCTACCTGGCCGCCTCGCCCGACGTGGTGCGCGCGCTGCAGATCGTTCGGCTGCCCTACCACCTGTCCGCGATCACCCAGGCGGTCGCGCGCGTGGCGCTCGCGCACGCCGAAGAACTGCTGGCCACCGTCGCCGTGCTGCGCGCCGAGCGGGACGACCTGGTGGCCTGGCTGCGCGGCCGCGGCCTGGTGGCGGCCGACTCCGACGCCAACTTCGTGCTGTTCGGCGAGTTCGACGACCGTCATGCGGTGTGGCAGGGGTTGCTCGACCGCGGGGTGCTGATCCGCGAGGTCGGACCGCCCCGCTGGCTGCGGGTGAGCGTCGGCACCCCGCGGGAGACGGCCGCCTTCCGGACGGCGCTCGAGGAGGTGCTCGCATCGTGACCGGCCGCACCGCGCGAGTCGAGCGGGTGACCAAGGAGACCCAGGTCCTGGTCGAGCTGAACCTGGACGGCACCGGGGTGACCGAGGCGCGGACCGGGGTGCCGTTCTTCGACCACATGCTGGCCCAGCTCGGCAAGCACGGCTGCATCGACCTGACCGTCCAGGCGCGGGGCGACACCGAGATCGACGCGCACCATACCGTCGAGGACACGGCGCTGACCCTCGGCCAGGCGCTGCGCGAGGCGCTCGGCGATAAGGCCGGGATCTGCCGGTTCGGCGACGCGCTCATCCCGCTGGACGAGACGCTGGCCCGGGCCGCCGTGGACCTGTCCGGCCGGCCGTACGCCGTGCACACCGAGCCGGAGTCGATGCCGCCCACGATCGGCACCTACGACACCACGCTGACCAGGCACTTCTTCGAGTCGCTGGCCATGACGGCCGGGATCTGCGTGCACCTGTCGGTGCTCACCGGGCGCAACCCGCACCACATCGTGGAGGCCCAGTTCAAGGCGTTCGCCCGGGCGCTGCGCGCGGCCGCCGCCCCCGATCCGCGCTCCGCGGGCGTTCCCAGCACCAAGGGCGTGCTCTAACCCGCCGCGCGCCAGAGCAAATCGGCCGAGCGCCGCCGGCGCCGCCGGTGCCGGCGCAGGAAACCTCCGTAGCCGACCACGGCGATGAGCGCCACGAACAGTCCGAGCCCGATCTGGATTCCGCGAGTGAGGCCGGGCGGGTAGATCGCCTGGATCAGGTAGTGCGAGATGAACCCGCCGCGGTATCCGGCCTGACCGCCCTTGCGGAGCAGGTAGTTCTGTACCGCCGTCAGCGGGCAGGCGAAGCCGACCAGCTCCACCAGTACTCCGTAGATCATCGCCGGCAGCTGCACCCAGATGAGCCGCGGCCAGCGCCAGGCCAGGAAGGAGCCGCCCACCACGAAACCGATGAACAGCAGGTGGACGACGAGCACGAGGTCAGCGGCAATCAGGTACCACATCACGCGTCCGTCCAGACGACACGTCAGCTAACCAATTTTAGGCTCAGGACCTGGCTAGGCCATCGGTGAGCCGAACCGGATCACATTGCCGTCCGGATCGATGAGCACGCCCTCGTGCTGGCCCCATTCGGTGGCTTCCGGGAGCCGCACATCGCCTCCGGCCGAAACCCAGGCCCGGGCCAGCGCGTCGGCGTCCTCGACGAACAGGTAGGCCGTGGCGCGGCGGTCCGCCCGCGTATCGAGATCGGGCTCCACGCCGAGATGAATCTCCGCGCCATGAAATCTGACGAAGCCGTATCCGCCGCCCTCCCACTCCCGGGCCCGGAAACCAAGCCGGCGGTAGTAGGCAAGAGCAGCGGCCAGGTCACTGACCGGGAAGACCGGCGCCACTCGGTTACGCACGAAGGCAACCTATCTCGCCCGGGCCGCGATCTCACCCGGGCTCGTGACCGCCGCGCATCCCGGAAGCAGATCGTCCGGGATGGCGGGTAGCGTGCCCGCATGGCTATCGCACGCTTCCCGGGTCTCATCATCGACTGTCCCGATCCGGCCGCTCTGGCCAGCTTCTACGGCGCAATGCTGGACTGGAAGGTCGACGCCTCGGCCGGGTCCGACTGGGCTGAGATCCGCGCGGACGACGGACAGTGCATCTCCTTCCAGCAGGTGGAGGGCTACACGCCGCCCAGGTGGCCGGGCCAGGAGGTACCCCAGCAGATGCACCTCGACGTGATCGTCGACGACCTCGACGCGGGCGAGGCGGCGGTGCGAATGCTCGGCGCCACCAAGCACGAGCACCAGCCCGGCACGTCGTTCCGCGTGTTCCTCGACCCGGCGGGTCACCCGTTCTGCCTCTGCGTGGACTGACCCAGCTGGGCGGCCATGCCGGCCCTGCCCATCACATCCTGAGACCCCATTGACGCCCGGATTGTTAACGCTCACAATAACGGCACACCGCAACAAACCGCGCCGACTCCGTCACGCACCGAATTGTGAGCGTTAACAACCTTCCGGCCAGCATCGACCCCGGGTGAGAAAGGCAGGTCCAAGGAATGACCGTACGGTTACAACTCCGGCACGCGCGAAAGGTGTTGCTGGTCCTGGGAGCGGGAGCGGCGCTGGTCTGCGGCTCGTTAGCCAGCGTGGCACCGGCCAGCGCGGCGGCACAGGGGCCGTGTGACATCTACGCCGCCGACGGCACTCCCTGCGTCGCCGCGCACAGCACCACGCGGGCGCTGTACGCCGCCTACGACGGGCCGCTGTACCAGGTCAAGCGCGCCTCCAACGGCGCGACGACCAACATCGCCCCGCTGAGCGCGGGCGGCTACGCCAACGCCGCGGCCCAGGACTCGTTCTGCGCCGGCACCACCTGCACGATCACCGAGATCTACGACCAATCCGGTCACGGCAACAACCTCACACCCGGCCCCGCCGGCGGCAACGGCAAGGCCGACACCCCCGCCAACGCGACCGCCCTGCCGGTGATGGCCGGGGGCAACAAGGTGTACGCGGTCTACATCAGCCCAGGCAATGGATACCGCGACGACTCCACCAGCGGGGTGGCGACCGGGTCTGCCCCGCAAGGCGCCTACATGGTGACCAGCGCCACCCACGTCAACAACGGCTGCTGTTTCGACTACGGCAACGCCGAGACCAACAACGATGACAACGGCAACGGGCACATGGACGCGGTCTACTTCGGCACGCTGTGCTGGTTCGGCCCGTGCACCGGTTCGGGCCCGTGGGTCCAGGCCGACCTGGAGAACGGCCTGTTCTCGGGCGGCAACGGCAACAACCCGAGCAACGACGGCAACAACAGCACCTTTGTCACCGCCCTGGTGAAGAACAACGGCACCTCCACGTACGCGATCAAGGGCGGTAACGCGGACTCGGGTGGCCTGAGTACCTGGTACAGCGGTTCGCTGCCGACCACAGGCGGCTATATCCCGATGCACCAGGAAGGCGCGATCATCCTCGGCGTCGGCGGCGACAACTCCAACAGCTCGGCCGGCGACTTCTTCGAGGGGGTCATGACCGCGGGCTACCCGACGGACGCGGCCGACAACGCCGTGCAGGCCAACATCGTCTCCGTCGGCTACGCCTTCCCCAGCGGCAGCGGCGCGACCGGGACGATCGTGGCCGGCGACGACAGCGCCAGTTGCGTGGACAACAACAACGGCAGCGGCACGCCCGGCAACAAGGTGCAGATGTGGACCTGTGACGGCAACACCGCCGCGCAGAACTGGACCGTCAACAGCAACGGCACGCTCACCATCGACGGCGGCTGCATGGACATCACCGGCGCCAACTACTCCAACGGCACCCTCATCGAATGGTGGACCTGCAACGGCGGCGCCAACCAGCAATGGGAGGCGGAGAACGGGGAACTGGTCAACCCGGCCTCCGGTAAATGCCTCGACGACCCCGCGTTCAATACAACGAACGGCACGCAGCTCATCCTCTATACCTGTAACGGCGGCAGTAACCAGCAGTGGCACCTGCCCTAGCCAGCCGAAGAGTCGCTGGCCAGGAGTGAACGCCCGGGGTCAGGACTGGTCGCGGGCGATCGCGGTGAACGCCTCGAGCGCCTCGGTGTCGGAGTAGTGGTTCAGCACGTACTCCTCCGCCCACTTCCGCGCGTCCGGGTGACCGCTGGCCCCGATGACCCGGGCCGCCGCCTCGGTGTCGTAACCGGTCTGGCGCAGTGTCACGCCCGGCCCGAGCAACGCCCAGCCCGCCCCCGGATGGCCGTACGGCATGCCCACGCTGCCCGGGTTGACCACGCGGCGCCGGCCGACCAGCCGGTCGAACGGCATGTGGGTGTGGCCGCAGACCACGGTCGCGGCATCGACGCCGTCCAGTACCGCCGCCCATCGCCCCGGCGGGCTGTCGACCAGAACCATCTCGTCGTCGCGGCGCGGCGACGCGTGGCAGAACAGGACCGGCCCGAGCCCGTCGATGTCCAGCGTCACGGTCAGCGGCAGCCCGTCCAGCCGGTCCCGGTGCTCCCGGCCGATCAGGGACGCGGCCCCGGCCGCATCGGCGGCGAACGGCCCGGGAACCTCGCCGCCGTCGAACGCGGTGATGATCTCCCGCTCGCAGTTGCCGTGCACCCACACCGCGCGGTCGCCCAGTTCGGCCAGCCGGTCCAGGGTCGGCGCGGGCATCGGCCCGAGCGCGATGTCGCCCAGCAGCACCACCGCGTCGGCGCCCGCCACGTCGGGCTCGGTCAGCACCGCCTCCAGGGCGGGAAGGTTGGCATGGATATCGGCCAGCACCGCTGCTCTCATGCGCAGCAGTATCCCCGTCGGCCGGTCCGCCAAGCCGCCCGACTTAGCTGACAGCAGAGCGACCGCCCGCAAATGTGGGCCCAGCGGGTCGTTTTTACGACCACTTGGGCCCACATTTCGGCTGAGCGCCCGCGACGCGCAGCCGGTACGCCCGGATACGCTGGACGGATGCGGCGCAAGGTGGTGGTGCTCGACTACGGGTTCGGCAACATCCGGTCGGCCCAGCGGGCGCTGCAGCGGGCCGGGGCCGAGGTCGAGGTGACCGCCGACCCGCACATCGCGCTGGACTCGGACGGCCTGGTGGTGCCGGGCGTGGGCGCGTTCGCCGCCTGCATGGCCGGGCTGCGCGCGGTGCGCGGCGAGGTCGTGATCGGCAAGCGGCTGGCCGGATCCCGCCCGGTCCTCGGCATCTGCGTGGGCATGCAGATCCTCTTCGCCGACGGCGACGAGCACGGCCGGCGGACCGAGGGCTGCGGCGAGTGGCCCGGGACCGTGCGACGGCTGGACGCGAAGGTCCTCCCGCACATGGGATGGAACACCGTCGACCCCCCAACCGGGTCGCGCCTGTTCGCCGGGCTGGACGCCGACACCAGGTTCTACTTCGTGCACTCGTACGCCGCCACCGACCTGCCGCTGCCGCCCAGCGAGCGGATGACGGCCCCGCTGATCACCTGGGCCACGCACGGGGAGCGCTTCATCGCCGCGGTCGAGAACGGCCCGCTGTGCGCGACCCAGTTCCACCCGGAGAAGTCCGGTGACGCCGGAGCCGCCCTGCTGGCCAACTGGCTAGAGTCGGTCCGGTGACCGAACCGATTGCGCTCGCGCCGCTGACCCTGCTGCCCGCCGTCGACGTGGCCGGCGGCCAGGCGGTCCGGCTGGTCCAGGGCGCGGCCGGGACCGAGACCGGCTATGGCGACCCGCTGGCCGCCGCCCGGGACTGGGAGGAGGCCGGGGCGAGCTGGATCCACCTGGTTGACCTCGACGCCGCTTTTCGTCGCGGCTCCAATGCCGACCTGATCGCGTCCATCGTTGAGCGGGTTGCCGTCGCGTTCGAAATATCTGGTGGAATCCGGGATGATGCCTCGCTTTCCGCTGCCCTCAGCACCGGATGCGCGCGGGTGGTGATCGGCACCGCGGCGCTCGAGGATCCGGCCTGGGTCGGCCGCGCCATCGCCGAGCACGGGGAGCGGATCGCGGTCGGCCTGGACGTGCGCGGCACCCGGCTGGCCGCGCGCGGCTGGACCTCCGACGGCGGCGAGCTCGACGACGCGCTGGACCGGCTGGAGGCCGACGGCTGCGCGCGCTACGTGGTCACCGACATCGCCCGCGACGGCATGCTGAACGGCCCCAACCTGGACCTGCTGCGGCACGTGTGCGCGCGCAGCCACCGGCCGGTGATCGCCAGCGGCGGCGTGTCCAGCCTCGATGACCTGCGCGAGATCGAATCACTACGCTCGTCCGGGGTCGAGGGCGCGATCGTGGGCAAGGCCCTGTACGCCCGGGCGTTCACCCTTAAGGATGCATTGAACGCCCTGACTCCCCCCAATGGGGCTCCGTAACGATGTCGCTGGCCGTTCGCGTTATCCCGTGCCTCGACGTCGACGACGGACGGGTGGTCAAGGGCATCAACTTCCGCGACCTTCGCGATGCGGGCGACCCGGTGGAGCTGGCCGCGGCCTACGACGCCGAGGGCGCCGACGAGCTGGTGTTCCTGGACATCACCGCGTCGGCCGAGCGCCGCGACATCATGGTCGACGTGGTCGCGCGGACGGCGGACCAGGTGTTCATACCGCTGACGGTGGGCGGGGGAGTGCGCGGCGTGGCCGACGTGGACCGGCTGCTGCGGGCCGGGGCGGACAAGGTGTCGCTGAACACGGCCGCGATCGCCCGGCCCGAGCTGCTCAGCGAGGTGGCTGAGCGATTCGGCGCGCAATGCGTGGTGGTGTCGGTGGACGCCCGCCGGGTACAGTCGGACGGCCCCCGCCCGGAGAGCGGCTTCGAGGTCACCACGCACGGCGGGCGGCGCGGCACCGGAATTGACGCCGTGGCCTGGGCGCGCCGCGCGGCCGGGCTGGGCGCGGGCGAGATCCTGCTGAACTCGATGGACGCCGACGGCACGCAGGCCGGCTTCGACCTGGAAATGATCGAGGCGGTGCGGGCCGCCGTCGACGTGCCGGTGATCGCGAGCGGCGGCGCCGGCCGCGTGGCCGACTTTGCCCCGGCCGTGCATGCGGGCGCGGACGCCGTGCTGGCGGCCACCGTGTTCCACTTCGGCGAGATCGCGATCGGCGCGGTGAAGGACTCGCTGCGGGCGGCCGGCCACCCGGTCCGCTGACGCTCCCCGGACACGACGAAGGCCCCAGGGATCATCCTGGGGCCTTCATCTAGCTTGCCCTAGAGATTCGGCTGGAACCCCGGCGTGTTGAAGAACGCGTCCAGGGCCGTCACGTCGGCCTGCCCTTGCGCCTGCTGGGCGGGCGTATCGCCCGTGGGCGGCAGCGACGCCAGCTGGTCCAGCTGGGCGATCTGCGTGGCGTCGGAGCTGGGCAGGTCACCGGCCACTTGCATCAAGGCCGTGCTCACCGACGCGGACGGGTCGTTGGCCGTCGCCTGCCAGGCGGCCAGCGCCGCGGGCGGCGGCCCGCTCGTGGTCGGCGGCGGCGTGGTGGGCGGCGCTGGCGTGCTCGGCGGCGGCGTGCTCGGCGGCGGCGTGGTGGGCGGCGGTGGCGTGCTCGGCGGCGGGCTACCCGGCGGCGTCGTCGTTGGCGGCGTGGTGGGCCGTGTCGTCGGGCTGCCCGGCGGCGGCGGTGCGCGGTAGCTCATCGGAGCCTTCGGCTCGCCGCCGCTGTAGCCGGGCGGCCGGATGGTGCCGATGTAATGCCCGGTGCAGCCGCCGGCGGCGGCGCTGAAGTCACAAGGTCCGGTGATCTTGTACCAGCCACCCTGGTAGAACGTCACGCCCCCCGGGATGCCTCTGCGGCCCCGGATCGGGAGCCTGCCGTGGAAACGACCCGAGACCGGCGTGAAGCCCGTCTTCGCGACGTGAGCCATGACGATGTAGCCGTTGCCGTTCACCGTGTACCAGCCCCGGTAGGTGACGACCGAGCCGTTGGTCTGATACGCCGCGATGTTGAGGAACGTGGTGTCGGTGCCCCCAGTGCGATGCTCGCCGAGCGGGCTGATGCTCACGTACGCCGTGGTGCGGTACCCGGCGACGAACTCGCGGAAGCTCTGCCCCGCCGTGTTCGTGCTGCCGGTCCGGTTCCAGAGCAGCCACGCGCCGGCGTAGTCGTGCTCATTGATGTACCGGTAGTAGGTCCGCATCGTGGAGAACGCCTGGCCGCGCCACGGCTGCAGCCGCTGGTACGCGGCCGTCGTCGTGACATGGGCCGGTGCCGCGCTGGCGGCCTGGCTGGCGTTGAGCCCGATGCCCAGCAACGCTGCGGGCACGATGGCCGCGGCTGCGAGCTTGCGTCCGGTGAATCTCATGAGTTCCCCCTGCGGCGTCTTAATTGCGACCCCTGAATGATCGTGGCGATTGTTTGCCCCCTGGATTTGTCTTAGCTGCGGGGGCGCTTATGGGCCGCCGCGGATTTACCCGGGCGTCCGCTTTTTTTCTCGGCCGATGCTATTCATTTTGAAATCGCGATGACTGAACTACGACGGGCAGGGACGGAGCGGTTCACACCAGATGGCGGATTCGGTGAATCCGGGATGCCCACTGGGTAGGTCACGCACAGTGACGGGGTGCGGCGCTCGGGCGAGGGCCGCGGCCCCTCGAGCGCAGCCGGGCGTTGCCGTGATCATCAGGGATTAGCCATCATCGAGCGATTTATCTGGCCGTGTAGGAGCTGTCTGGGCGGCCTGAGATCGTAGCTGTGTGAGGGGGCGGCTGCTGGTGCCGGTGGCTCGGGTGGATGACCCGCTCGCCCGCGAGGAGGCCGGCCTGGTGGCTCAGGTCGCCGCCGGCGACACCGGTGCCCCGATGACCGAGCTGTACCGCCGGTATGCGGGACGGCTGTACCGGTACGGGCTGCAGGCACTTCGTGATGGCGGCCTGGCCGAGGAGATGGTGCAGGAGTGCTTCGTGCGGCTGTGGCGGACCGCTGGGCGGTTCGACCCGGCCCGGGGCAGCGTCGCGGCGTACCTGATCGTGATCGGCCGCAGCGTCGCCGCGGATGTTCGGAAGCGGCCGTCGTCGCGACGCCTGGAGCAACTGGATGAGGCGGAAGTGCCCCCGCAGCAAGACAGCGTCGACCAGATCCTGTCCGGGCTGATGGTCCGCGAGGCGGTGGACTCGCTCGGGCCGGCGCACCGGCAGGTGATCATGCTGGCCGAGGCGGGGCTGACCCAGTCCCAGATCGCTGACCGACTCGGGCTGCCACTGGGAACGGTAAAGACCCGGACCTTCCACGCGCTGCGCGCGCTGCGGTCCGCACTGGACAAGCGGGGCATTCACGCCGCCGCGTGACCCGGTTCCGGGGGGCTGGCCCGCCGGGACCTGGTCGGCTAGTTGCTGGCCGTGCCGGTGAGGATGATCTGTCCGTGCTGGCTGGTGTTCGCTGGGGCTTGGGCGGTGATCTGCATGTCCTGGAAGGTGCCGGGGTTGGCGGCGGTCCACATCTGGGCGGTGGCGGTGCCAGAGCGGCCGACGGTGAAGGTGCCGGCGCTGATCAGGACCGGGTGGCCAGGCCGGTTGCCCGGGCTGGCCCACCAGCATTCATAGAACCGGCCAGGTCCCAAGTCGGGGAGGCGGGCAACGGTGAGCTGGATTGACCAGCCACCGCCCGCCTGCGTGGCCACAGCCCGGCCCGAGGCGGCCGCGGCCGCGCCGGGCGAGCCTGGCTGGGGGCGCAGCACGACGGTATAGGCCTGCGCCGGCGCCGGGCGGGACACCAGCAGCCCGATGCTGATCGCGGCGGCGATCACCAACGCCGCGGCCAGCGCCAGCATCCGGGTGCTCCGGGCCCGCCACCGACCGCGCCGTCCGTCCGGCCGGGCGGCCGCGGCTTGCCCGACGGCGTCCAGGGTGCGAGCCTGCAATCCGGCCGGCGGCTGCGCGGCGGGCGCGGCGGTCTGCAGTAGCCGCGCCGCGGGGCCGAGTTCGGCGACGGCCGCCCGGCAGTCCGGGCAGGACCGCAGGTGCTCGGCGAACCGGTCGGCGTCTTCGGCATCAAGGATCCCCAGCACCCAGCCGGCCGCCTCCGGGTGGGCCAGCTCCGGATCCGGGTTACGCGGCGGCACGCAAGACCCGCTTTCTCACCACGGCGGGCAGCTCCCGCACCGCGGTGACCGCCCGCGTCGGGATAGTTCCCGCAGCCGCTCCGAGCACTCCCGGACCATCTCCCTCCGGCCGGCGGCCCCAGCCGACCCTGGTTAAGGGTCTACGACGCCAGGGCGCCGGACGGTTCATACCCAGCCCGAGAAAATCTTCCTGACGACCTGGGCCGGCCCGGGGGTGGTCGACTACGCAGCGTCGAGGACAAGCTCGCCGTCGTCGTCGAAGAGGATGACCCCGTTGCAGAGCAGGCTCCAGCCCTGCTCGGGATGAGTGGCGACGGTGCGGGCGGCGTGACGGTCGGGCGCGGTGGCGGCCGGGCAGCGGACCAGATGCCGACATATCCGGGAATGAGTGGTGACTGAATGGACGGCGGGTGAAGCGGGTGCCAGGGCACCTCGATAGGTAGCAGCGATCATTGTTTCCCCCTGGGCCGTGTTTTAGGGAGCGGCATGTGTTCTTTCCCGCCGGCCAATTACCTGACCGTCCGCATTGATCCCTGGCGCCAGCCGGTCTGCGTGGATCACTGCCTTAATTACGATCCCGGGCAACGGAACGGTTCACACCGCGGCGATGGCAAATCTGGCCGGCGGCGGCTCAGGCCGTGACGGCGTCGAGCGCGTCGGCGTCGAAGCAGGTCCGGTCCCCGGTGTGGCACGCGCCCCCGGCCTGGTCGACCTTGACCAGCACCGCGTCGGCGTCGCAGTCCAGCGCGACCGACTTCACCTGCTGGGTATGGCCCGACGTCTCGCCCTTGACCCAGTACTCCTGGCGGCTGCGCGACCAGTAGGTGCACCGCCCGGTGGTCAGCGTGCGGTGCAGGGCCTCGTCGTCCATCCAGCCCAGCATCAGCACCTCGCCGGTGTCGTACTGCTGCGCGATGGCCGCGATCAGGCCGTCGGCGTCGCGCTTCAGCCGGGCCGCGATCGCCGGGTCGAGGCCGGACTCGCCGATCGCGACCCGGCCGGCTCCGTTACTCGTGCTCACGAGTCCTAGCCTCACACGCCGGCCGGTCTCTCCTCAGCCCGGGTCGTCGCCACGCCACGCACATCCCTGCTATGTTAGTGACTAATATGTTATTCACTAACAGATAGATGGAGGTTGGCGTGCGGTCGAGACGATGGTGGATGCTGGGCGTGACGTGCCTGTCGGTGGTCGTGGTGAACCTGGATCTGACGATCCTGAACATCGCGCTCCCGGACATCTCGGCGGCGCTGCACGCCGGCACTGGCGACCTGCAGTGGCTCGTCGACGCCTACGCTCTTGCCTTCGCCGGGGTCATGCTGCCCGCCGGGATGGCCGGGGACCGCGGGGGCCGCAAGCGGCTGCTGCTGGCCGGTCTTGCGGTGTTCCTCGCGGCGTCGTTGTGGTGCGCGCTGTCGGTGTCGGCGGCCGAGCTGATCGTGGCCCGGGCGGTGATGGGGCTCGGGGCCGGCGTGGTGTTCCCGTTGTCCCTGGCGGTCGTCCCGGCGGCGTTCGGCGACGCCGAGCGGCCCAAGGCCATCGGCATGCTCACCGCGGGGATCGCGCTCGGCCTGCCGCTCGGGCCGGTGCTCGGCGGCCTGCTGCTGCAGCACTTCGCGTGGGAATCGGTGTTCTGGATCAACGTGCCCGCCGCCGCGCTGACCCTGGCCGCGGGAGCCGTGCTGATGCCCGAGTCGCGCAACCCGGCCGCGCCCCCGCTGGACGGGGCGGGCGCGCTGCTGTCCACCGGGGCAATCACGTGCCTGGTGTGGGGTGTCATCCACGGCCAGGAACGGGGCTGGGGGGCGCTGGTCACCTGGGCGTTGCTCGCCGCGGCGATCATGCTGCTGGCCGCCTTCATCGTCCGCGAGCGCCGCTCGGCGAACCCCGTGATCGATCCGGCGTTGTTCCGCGACCGGCGGTTCACCTGGGGCACGGCCGCCACCGTCGCCGTCTCGGTGGCGCTGTACGCGATCTTGTTCATATTCCCGCAGTACCTGCAGAGCGTGCTCGGCGACGACCCGGCCAGCGCCGGGCTGCGGCTGCTGCCGATGATGGGCGGGCTGCTGGTCGCGGGCGGGGCGGCCGGTCCCGCCGTGCGCGCCGCGGGCACCAGGCTCACCGTCGCCGCCGGCCTTGCCCTGCTGGCGGGCGGGCTCGCCGCACTCAGCCAGGTCCAGCTGACCACGGGCTACGCCGTCGTCGCCGCCGGGCTGGCCCTGTGCGGCCTCGGCACGGGGGTGTCGATCGGTGCGGCGATGGACGCGGTGATGGCCGCCGCGGGCGGTGGCGAGGCCGGGATCGGCGCCTCGGTGAACAGCGCATTGCGCCAGGCCAGCGGCGCGATCACGGTCGCCGTGCTCGGCAGCGTGCTGTCCGCCGGCTACGCCCGCGCCCTCGGCCCGGCGCTGGGCTCACTGCCCGCCCGGGCCGCCACCACCGCGCGGGCGTCCGTCACCCAGGCCGTGCAGCTGGCCGGCCGCCTGCCATCGGGCGGCCCCGCCCTGCGGGCCGCCGCGGGAGCCGCGTTCCTGCACGGCATGAGCATCGTCATGCTCATCTGTGCGGCCGTTGCCGTCGCCGTCATCCCCGCCTGCCTGCGGTTCCTGCCCGGCCATGCCGCCGAGGGCGGTTAGCAATGCGACCATGACCTTCGTGACCGAACCAGAGCCGGACTGGCGGCAGCGCAAGAAGAACGCCACCCGCGACCGCATCCGCGCCAGCGCACTGCGGCTGTTCAGCGAGCAGGGATATGACGCCACCACCGTCGAGCAGGTCGCCGCCGCGGCCGGCGTCTCGCACATGACGTTCTTCCGCTACTTCCCGACGAAGGAAGACGTGGCCCTGTCCGACAGCTACGACCCGATGCTCGTCGGCCTGCTCGAGCAAACCCCGGCCACATGGCCTGTGGCCGACCGGATCCGGGCCGCCCTGCTCCGGGGGCTCCGGCAGCTTTACGACACCGACCGCAACAGCCTGCTGGCCCAGAACAGGCTCATCATCTCCACCCCCGCGCTGCGCGAGCGGCTCTGGGCCAGCCAGATGGCCACCCAGCAGCTCATCCTCCAGGCCCTCGGCGCGGGCCAGGGCGACCCGCACCCCGGCTTTCAGGACCGGGTCACCGTCGCGGCCTGCCTGGCCGCCGCCACGACCGCCATCCTTGCCTGGGTCGAGAACGACGGAACCCCGGAACTACCCGACCTGGTCGAGCAGGCCTTCGACGCCATCAGCCCGCCCCGATAACCGTCGCGTGGTTCAGGCGGGGCTGGCCGGATGCTCGATGTCCACCGGCGGCAGGTCCTGGATCTGCTCCTTGCTCAGGCTGACCGCGATGCCGTCGTCGACCTTGGTCACGGCGCGGATCGGGATCGCGACCTCCTTGCGGCCCCACAGGTGGCCTTCCTGCAGCAGCACGTGGGTCACGTGGTGGCTGGCCGGGTCGATGACGAGGCCCTGCACGTGCCCGATGTGGCCGTCGGTGGCCTGGACCGCGTCGCCGCGACGCACCTCCACCTCGCCGAGCGGGACCGTGTCGTAGGTGACGGTCTGCGACACGCGTTCCAGGCCGAGATCCATCGGGTCGGCCGGGCCGCCGCTCATGCTGAAGTAGGGCCAGCTCAGCACCTGGTCGGTGCCGTAGGCCTCGTAGCCCCGGGTGCCCGGCACGAACTGGGTCTCCTCGGCCGGGTCGAGCCGCGCGAACTCCGCCAGGGTGCACCGGATCCTGATCGCGCCGGTGGCCGCGTCGGCCATGTCGACCAGGTCGAGCGGGACCAGCCGGGCCAGGCCCAGGCGGCCCTTCGGCTCGACCACGAGGTGGGTGAGCGTTTGGGCGACGGGATCGACGATGACCCGGCGCACCTCGCCCGCGTCCCCGTCGGTGCAGCTGGCCTCGGCCCCGATCGTGAACGGAGTCTCTGTCACCGTTAACCTCCCTCGGCGGATGTCACCACTCTTTTTACCTCGTAACCGTTCGGGATGCCTTCTTCCAACCGGTCACGCGAGCCTCGGGAGGATTCAGTACATTCTGTCCAGTGACCCCCGCAAGTCCGCCGCCTCGTCCGCGCCTGGCCTGGTCGCCCTCGCGGCGGGCTATCCTGCGCACCGGCGTCGGCGGCGCGATCGCGTCGCTGGCCGCCGCGGGATGCAGCGGCACGAGCACGAGGGGGGCGGGGTTAACGGCGGCGTCGCAGCGGGCCCCGTTGGCCCGTACCTACCCGTTCAGCCAGGGCTGGCTGTTCGGCGGCTACGCCGAGGGCTGCGCGGACCCCCGCTACGACGACGGCGGTTTGGCCCCGGTCACGCTGCCGCACACGGTCACGCCGCTGTCGTGGAGCGAGTGGGACCCGGCCACCTGGGAAGCGGTCTGGATCTACCGCAAGCACTTCAGCGTGCCCGGCACCCGCGGCGCCCGGGTGTTCGTCGACTTCGACGGCGTGGTGGTCAACGCGACCGCGGTGATCAACGGAACCCTGCTCGGCACCCATCAGGGCGGGTACCTGCCCTGGTCGGCCGAGCTGACCGGCCACCTCGCCGATGACGACAACGTCCTGGCCGTGATCGTGGACTCCCGCTGGCTCCAGGTGCCGCCCGACGGGGCCTCCGGGGGCGCGTCGGCCGTGGACTACCTCCAGCCGGGCGGCATCTACCGCGACGTCGCGCTGCGCGTCGTGCCCCAGACGTTCCTGTCCGACGTGTTCGCCCGGCCGATCGACGCGCTGACCTCCGGCCGGAGCGTCCGGGTGCAGGCCACGATCGACTCGACGGCGGCCCACGGCGGCCCGGCGCAGGTCGAGGCCGAGCTGCTGGACGGATCGGACGTGCTGGGCTCGGCCACGGCCACGGTGAGGATCAGCGGCCCGGGGACCACCACCGTGACCCTCTCGATCGACCGGATCGAGGACGTGGAGCTGTGGTCGCCGGACACGCCGCGGCTGTACACGGTGCGGGTCACGCTGGCGGCGGCCGACGGGTCGGCGCACGCCTTTGAGGTCACGACGGGGTTCCGCGAGGCGGTGTTCCGGCCGGAGGGGTTCTATCTCAACGGCGAGCGGCTGGCGATCTTCGGCCTGAACCGGCATCAGCTCTTCCCCTACATCGGCATGGCCGGCGCGGCCCGGCTACAACGGCGGGACGCGGAGATCCTCAAGACCGAGCTGAACTGCAACATGGTCCGCTGCTCGCACTACCCGCAGTCGCCGGACTTCCTGGACGCCTGCGATCAGCTGGGCATCATGGTCTGGCAGGAGCCGCCGGGCTGGCACTACGTGGGCGACACGGCCTGGCAGGACCTGGTCCTGCAGAACGTGCGGGACATGGTGGTCCGCGACCGTAGCCGGCCGTCGGTGATCTTGTGGGGCACCCGGCTCAACGAGACCGTGGACTACCCCGAGCTGTACGCGATGGCCCGCCAGCTCGCCGACGAGCTGGACGGCAGCCGCCAGACGACCGGCGCGATGAGCATGCACTCGACCGAGGGCTGGGCCGAGGACGTCTTCGGGTTCGACGACTACCAGCATTCCGACGACGGCGATGCCACGCTCCTGCCGCCGTTTTCGGGTTTGCCGTACCTGGTCAGCGAGGCCGTCGGCGCGATCGACGGGCCGCCGCGCTATCGCTGGATCGACTCCGCCGCCACGCTCGCGGTGCAGGCCCGCATGCACGCCCAGGTGCACAGCATCGCGCAGTCGGAGCCCGGGTACGCCGGGCTGATCGGCTGGGCCGGTTTCGACTACGCGTCCCTGCACGGCGGCGACCGCATCTGGCGGCACATGAAGACGCCGGGCGTGATGGACACGTTCCGGGTGCCCAAGCCGGGCGCAGGAATTTACCGGTCTCAGGTGGAACCATGGGTGCGGCCGGTGATCCTGCCCGTGTTCTTCTGGGACTTCGGCTCAGACACGCCGGACGGGCCGGGCGGGAACGTCATGATCGCGACCAACTGCGACCGGCTGGAGATCTACGTCGGCGGTCGGCACCACGCAACGGCGACGCCGGCCCACCTGGAATTTCCGGGCCTGGCCCACCCGCCGGCCTTCGCCAATCTTCTGGTCGACGGGTCGGGCCGGCCGGAGCTGCGCATTGACGGCTATCTCGGGTCGCAGCTGATGGCGTCGATGCGGATGTCGGCGGACACCAGACGGGACCGTCTCGTGCTGGCGGCGGACGACGCCTCGATCCGGGCCGACGGCAGCGACACGACCCGGCTGACGTTCCGCGCGGTCGACGCCTACGGCAACCACCGCCGCTCGGTCACCGGGCTGGTCAGCCTGTCGCTGACCGGCCCGGCCACGCTCATCGGCGACAACCCGTTCGACTTCGGGATCTACGGCGGCGTGGGCGGGGGGTTCGTGCGGTCGCGGCCCGGACCGACCGGACCGGTCAAGATCACGGCGGAGCACCCGGCCCTCGGCCGCGCCACGGCCCGGATGACCGTAACCCCGCCGCCGCCGGGCGCATCGTACCTCTGACGACGCCCTGGTCAGAGTGGGCGCAGACCGGACAGATCCCGGGTGACGCCGTGGTTTCGGTCGGCGATCGTGCCCAGCATGTAGTGCGGCTACAGGGTGTAGTACTCGTGCCGGCTGCGCGGCCCCAGGCCCGGGCCAGGTCGGTGCGGTTCTTGTAGTTGCTCACCATGTAGCCGCCGGTGTACACGCGCACGAGTGAGTAGCCGCCGGTGTACACGCGCACGAGTGAGTAGCCGCCCGGGTATTCCTTGGTCGCGCCGACCTCGAGGAACTCGATCGACTGGATCGGCGACTGGGCGTCGTCGAGCAGGAACGTCCGCTTGTTGCGGTGCGTGTGACCGGAATGGTGGAAGAACACGCCCGGCGTCCTCTCGTACAGCTTTTGTAGCGCGATCGCGGTCGGCCGGTCGATGTCGAACGCCGGCCCGGCCTCGGTGGTCGCCGCCGACTCGTAGGTGATCGGGTGGTCTGCAGTACGTCTACGCCACGAGCGCGACCTTGGCGGCGGGCAAGACCGTGGCCAGCGTGACCCTGCCAACTGCCTCCGGCGGCAACATAGGCGTCTTCACCATCGGCTCCGGCTGAGCTGCCGCCCGCCCCCCAGCCCCCTGAATTGCTAGACGAAATTCGTCAGTATTATGCTGGTCTGCTGAGACGTCGGAACCTGAGGAGCTGCGCATGACGGGGAGCCCTGGCGCCCCGGCAAACGCTGCGGTCCCGTCGGTGACCGTCACGGGGGTAGCGCAGCGGCAAGCGTGGCGGGCGCGTGAGTTCCCCCCGGTCGAACAGGTAACCCGCGGCGTCTGGTCCGTCCCGGTCACGATCCCGGACAACCCGCTGCGCTACACGCTCTGCTATCTGCTGCTCGCCGACGCTGGCGTGGTGGTCGTGGACCCGGGCTGGGAGTCCGACACCGGCTGGGCCGACCTCCAGCGTGGTCTGGATACGGCCGAGGTATCTGCCGACCACATCACCGGCATCGTCGTCACACACGTGCACCTCGACCACCACGGTCTGAGCCGGCGCCTGAGCGAGACGTGCGGCGCCTGGGTCGCGATGCACACCGAAGAGGTGCAGGCCCTGCCCGCCCGGATCAGCCAGATGGTGGGCCCCGACGGCGGGCGCGCCTGGCTGGCCCGGTGCGGGGCACCCGAGGAGATGATGGCCGAGTTCAGCGAGGACCTCGCCGACACCCTCGGCATCTTCCGCCTGGCCGACCCCGACATCCTGCTGCAGGACGGCGAAAGCCTGGATTTGCCGGGCCGCCGGATCCGCGTCGTGTGGACCCCGGGCCACACCCCCGGGCATATCTGCCTCTACGACGCCGACTACGACCTGCTGCTCACCGGGGACCATCTTCTGCCGCGGATCTCTCCGAACATCGGCGTCTTTCCGGGCGGCCTGAAGTCGCCGCTGACGAGCTACCTCGAATCGCTGCGCGCGATGCCCGAGTTCGACGGCGCCGAGGCCCTGCCCGCTCACGAGTACCGCTTCCGTGGTATCGCCGGGCGGTCGCGGGCCATCGCGCAGCACCACGACGTCCGCGCCCAAGAGGTACTGGACATCGTCGCCGCGGCCGGACAGCCCACGATCTGGGAGGTCACCGAGCGCCTGACCTGGTCCCGCACCTGGGACCAGATCACAGGCTTCATGCGCCGCGCCGCCCTGGCCGAGACCGCTGCCCATGTCGAGTACCTCCAGCGCGAGGGTCGCCTGCTGATCCACACGGGCTCGCCCGGCGAGGCCGACCGCCTCCAGATCGCACCTTCCGACAACGCCGACGCCTGAACACCTCGCCGGACGCACATGCGCCGTCGCCGGTACCCCCAGGCGCTTGGCCGCTCCCCGCTCTGTGCCAATACTGGCGAGGTGAAGATCCTGCTGTCCGACGGAACGAGCCTTGCCTCCCGTCAGGTGTCTGGTGACCTCGGCCGGGCCGGCCACCACGTGGAGATCCTGACGCCGGACCCGATCTGCCTGGGCCGATTCACGCGCTACGTCCGCAAGGTGCACCGGGTTCCCGCCTACGGCCCCGACCCGTTCGGCTGGCTGGACGTCGCGCTGGCGATCTACCGCTCCGGCGGTTTCGACGCCCTGTTTCCCACTCAGGAGCAGGTCGCGGTGCTGTCACATTCGGCTCAGCGCCCGGGTTCGGCGGACGTCAGGACGGCGGTGCCGCCGTTCGAGGCGCTACGCGCAGTGCAGGACAAGGTAACCGCGTCGGCCACCCTCGG
>Ga0335074_10000732_pt1 | contig 45543 bp, 51 predicted proteins | sample Lox_Sample_23_FD_206715 | JGI IMG/M metagenome (GOLD analysis project Ga0335074, IMG submission 206715) | Soil microbial communities from Loxahatchee National Wildlife Refuge, Florida, United States - Lox_Sample_2.3 | ecosystem: Environmental > Terrestrial > Soil > Wetlands | place: USA...
TATACGCTGAGTGAATAGTGAATCTGCGCCAGTCTTCCGGCCTCGCCAGTACCCCTCGCGCTGGCTAGGGTCAGCGCGTGCCAGGAACTCGCCACCGCCCTCGCCAGCCCACCATCCGTGCCACTGCTGCCGCATGCGCCGCGGCCGCCGTCGTCGTCTCGTTGGTGGCGATCGCGCCGGGCGCTCAGGCAACCGGACGCCGACCGCACGCCGGCGCTCACCTCACGGTCGGCACGCTCACCCTCACGGCCTGCAAGGTGCTGCCGCATGCCTTCTGCGGCACGCTCGAGCGGCCCTGGGACCCGACCGGCGCGGTCAAGGGCGACATCGGGATCGGGTTCGCCTTCGTCCCCGCGACCGACCAGGAGGATCCCGTGCTTGGGACGGTCGTGCCGCACGAAGGCGGCCCGGGCTACAGCACGACCGGCAGTGCGCGCGACTACTCGGCGATGTACGGCGCGCTGCTGCGCCGTCGCAACCTGCTGCTGATCGACCAGCGCGGCACCGGCCGCAGCGCCGCGATCAACTGCCCGGCCCTGCAGAACCTCTACGCCGGTGCCTACGACACCGCCGCCGCGAAGTGCGCGAAGAAGCTCGGCGACCACGCCGACCTCTACGGCACGAAGCTGTCCGCCGACGACCAGTCCGCAGTGATCCGCGCGCTGAAGCTCGGCAAGGTCGACCTGTACGGCGACTCCTACGGCACCTTCTTCACCCAGGTCTTCGCCGGTCGCCATCCGCACCAGATCCGCAGCATCGTGCTCGACAGTGCCTACCCCCCGACCGGCGAGACGCAGTGGTATCCGACCCAGACGCACGCGATGCGCACGTCGTTCGCGACCGCGTGTCGCCGCTCGACGGCCTGCCGCACCGCGCACGGGAAACCCATGCAGCTGCTCGAGAGGGTGCTGAAGCAGGTGCGCAAGAAGCCCTACCGCGGGATTGCCTACGACGCTGATGGTGTGCGTCACCACGCCGTCGTCAACGGAGCGGCACTCGTCGCGGTCGCCTTCGGTGCGACGTACGGACCGGAGTACTACCGGGAGTTCACCGCCGCCCTGCGCTCCGCATTGCACGGCGACCGGGCACCGTTGTTACGGCTGGTCGCGGAGAACGTCGATCCTTCGTCGTACGACGGCGCGCCCACCGGCTACAGCGAAGGCCTTGACGCCGCGGTCAGCTGCGAGGACTACCCGCAGCTCTACGACATGGCCGACCCGCCGAGCGAACGGCTGACTCAGTACAAGGCCGCGATCGCGCACGAAGAAAAGGTCGACCCGAAGGTCTATGCGCCGTTCACGATCACGGAGTACCTGCACTCCGTGTGGGCGGAGGCGAACTGGTGCCTGAAGTGGCCGTCACCCGCTCCGGCCTACGCGGCCGGGCCGCCGGCACCGCCGTCCGGGCACTACCCGTCGGTCCCGACCCTGATCCTGACCGGTGAGCTCGACTCCATCACGACGCCGAAGGAAGGCGACTTCGTCAAGGCGGAGTTCCCGGACTCCCGGCACGTCATCATCGCGAACAGCTTCCACGTGACAGCGGAGGACGACACCGACGGCTGCAGCAGCTCGATCGTGCGCGCGTTCATCACCCACCCGAAGCACTTGTCGAAGGCCGAGCTCGCGTGCGCGAAGAAGGTCGCGCCGGTGCGCACCCTGGGTCGCTACTACCCGTCGTTCACCAAGCAGGTACCGGCCGTCGCGCTCGCGGGAAACGCGGTCGGCGAGCTCGGCCGGAGAGCTGCGGCGGCAGCGGCGGAGACGATGGCCGACCTGCAGGACCGCTGGTACAACAACTACTCCGGTCACGGCGTCGGCTTGTACGGCGGCACGTTCCGCTACACCGGCGGCCTGCACACCGTGCGCTTCACGTTCCATCGACTCCGGCTCGACCGCAACCTGGCGATCAGCGGGACGATGACCTGGCGGCCCTACCTGCACACGCTGTCGTGCACGCTGACCGTTCGACGCGTCGACGGCGCCGGCAAGACGGTGCGCGGCTCGATCGTCAACGGCACGGTGAACGGGCACTGGAACACGCGGCGCAAGGGTGCCCGCGCAACTCTCACCGGCGCACTGGGCGGCCGCGCGCTCGTGGTCTCGATGCTCGCGCCGTAGCGGTTACGAACCGGGGCGCACGTCGTGCCGGTACGCCTGCGCGAGCAGTCGCGCATACGCGGTTGCGCCGGCCGGTCGGAGATGAAGATCGTCCGGGTAGAGCCAGTCGTGGTGACGACCGGCGATCGCGTTCCAGTCCAGCACGCGCGCGTTGGCATACCGCGGCACGATCCGCGCGATGGTCGCGTTGTTCGGCTTCTGCCAGGCATGGTCGTACGGATCGAGATGGTCGTTGAGCACCAGCACCAGCCGGGCACCGGACAGGTCCTGAAGGGTTCGCACGAGGTCGGCGGGTTTGATCAACCCGTTGTTGCCGAGATGCAGGACGACGTACGGCTGGAGCTTGCCTGCTTTCGCCGCGGCGCGCACGTCGGCAAGGATCGGATCGGGCTGGCGGCCGACGACGGCGTCGATCGAGCCGCCGGGGAAGATCTTCGACAGCGCCGAGCGTGCTCCGAGCAGGACGGAGTCACCGAAGCCGCTGAGCTTCGGCAGCGCGGTGGCGCGCCGCGCGCCGCTCCTGCCGTCCGAGCGCGGGTGGTGGGAACTCCCCGGACCCGGAGCCGACGAGTGGTGGCTGGCGGCGACACTGCCGGACAGCGAAAGGTCGCGACCGCCCACGCCGGCCCCCACGGCAGCCGGCGGGTTCGGCGCCGCCGGACCGACCACGATCACGAGTGCCGCGAAGCCGAGCAGGACCGCCAGTGCGACCGGTCCGGCAACGCCGGGCCGCGGCGGAACGTCGCGCCAGCGGGTCCGGACCGCCTCGCGGGCCCGCGCGGCGACGGCGACGAAGCCCAGCCGGCGCACCGGTGTCTCGATCCACCGATACGTCGCGTCGGCCAGCGCGATGGTCAACCCGACCCGTAGCAACTGGTCCAGCCAGGTCGGCATCGTCGTATCGATGCCCGGCCGGGTCACGACCGCGATCGGCCAGTGCCAGAGATAGATGCTGTACGAGCGGACCCCGATCCAGCGCAGCAGCGGTGCATCGAGAGCCTTACCGAGCGCGCTGTCCGGCTGCGTCGCGACCGCGACAACCATGGCGACGAGGACCGACACGAGCAAGAAGTCGCCGCGATACAGGCTGTGCGAGTATTCCGCGACCCGCCACAGGAGTACGCCGACGCCGGCGAGCGCCAGCGCCCCGGCCGCCTGTCCGAGCCACCATCGCCACCGTTGCGTTCGATCGGCCCCCAACCGGCCGCCGGCGGCCGCCCAGGCGCCGAGTGCGGCGCCCAGCAGCAAGCCCATGCAGTGCGTGTCCGTGCCGTAATACAGCAGCGAGCCGTCGTTGCCGTACGGCACGTCGTGCAGGTCGGCCAGCCACCACATCAACCCGGTGGAAGCGAAGGCGATCAGCACGGCCACAACACAGATCCGTCCGACCGCGCGCCGCCGAGACCACCCATGCCTGGCGATCGACCGCCGCCCACCGGCCAGCAACGCGGCCGCGATGACCGGCCAGAACAGGTAGAACTGCTCCTCGACGCCGAGCGACCACAGGTGCTGCAGCATGCTCGGGCGGCCGGTCGCGACGAAGTAGGACTGGTGATCGAAGGCGAGCCACCAGTTGGCGCCGAACACCGAGGCGGCGAGCACCCCGCCGCGGACGGTTGCGAGCTGGTCCCGCCAGACCAGGGCCGCGACGCTGACCGAGGAGAGTACGACGGCCAGTGCAGGCAACAGTCGGCGGGCGCGGCGCCGGTAGAACCGCGCCACGTCGATGCTGCCGACGGCGAGGAACTCCTGGGCCAGAAGTCGCGTGATCAGATAGCCGCTGATGACGAAGAAGATGTCGACGCCGAGGAAGCCGCCGGGCAGAGCGAACGGCGCGAAGTGGTAGACGACCACCGCGATGACGGCGATCGCCCGCAGGCCGTCGAGCCCGCTCCAGTGCGACGCAGAGCGCACCCCGTCGTTCACCGTGCCTACCTTGCTGAGCTCGTCCCGCACCACCCGCCGTACCTCTAGACGCTCGACCCGCGGCTGCGGTTGTGAGTGCCGGCGCCGTACCGTCGTCCCATGGACGTGGCCGAGGTCTTCGCGGCGCCGAAGGCGCTGATCCGGCACGGCTGGCTGCGTACGGTCGGCGCCGACGGGTTGCCCGGCGTGCAGTTCACCGACCCGCCCGGCGACCCGGGCCTGTACGGACCGGACAGCGCGATCTGGTACGTGCACGGCGACGTTGCCGGCCTGGTCGGCGGGCTGGCCGGGCTGCTACTCGGCGGGCTGCACCAGCCCACCATCTACGGCACGAACCAGCACTCCTCCTACAGCGACGACCCGCTCGCCCGGCTCGGCCGGACGGCGTCGTTCGTCAACGCGATGACCTGGGGATCGATGCCGGTGGTGGAACGGACCTGCGGCATCGTCCGCACCCTGCACCGCCAGGTCCGGGGCACCATGCCCGACGGCCGGGCCTACTCCGCAGACGACCCCGAGCAGCTGGTCTGGACCGCGGTGACCCAAGCGCACTGCATCATGCTCGCCCACCAGCGTTACCACCCGCACCCCGTCACCGGGGCGCGGATCGATGAGTACTACGCCGAGTACTCGCAGTTCGCGCTGCGGCTCGGGGCGCCCGGTCCGGTGCCGTCCACCCGCGACGAGGTGACGGCGTACTTCGAGCGGATGCGCCCGCAGCTCTGCTGCTCCGAGGAGACCGCCAATCTCGCGGACTTCTTCCGCCGGCCCTTCGGGGCCGATCCGGCGTCGAAAGCTGCCAGCCTGGTGATCACGAGGGCCGCCTTCGACGTGCTGCCGGACTGGGCACGACGGCTGTACGGCGAGCGCGCGAGCGTCTTCACCGCGCTGCCACGGGTGGCCGAGCAGCAGGCCACCCGACGGGCAGCGCAGACGTTGCTCGCGGCGTTGCGCTGGAGCCTCGGTGAGCCCAGGTTCCAGATCGAAGCGCGGGCCCGCTGCCTGGCCGAGCCGACCGGCGCCGCCGCCAACGACGGGTAGCGCGAGCTAGACGATGCCGCCCTTCGCGCCGACCAGATACCAGTAACCGCCGAATCTCAGCAGGCCTTCACCCTTGGTCTGCCCGGCCTTGGTGTCCTTGTAGTAGGTGTAGAGCGGGCGTCCGTAATAGCTGACCTGGTGGCCCTTGATCAGCTTGAGGTGGCGGCGGCTGACGCCCGCCCCGGCCTTCGGCAGATGCGTCGCGGTGACCGGTGGCCACTTCTTGCGACAGCCCGGCCCACAATGCGAGTGGTTCGTGGTGTCCGAGGTGAACAGGTAGAGCGAATGGCCGTTGGCCCCGACCAGCACCGTGCCGCGCGAGGTCTGCCGCAGGCTGATCATCGACCCGACGTGCCTCGACCCGACGTGCTTCGCGGCCGGCGCAGCATGAACGGCCGTGGGGCCGGCCGCGGCCGCAGTCGCGGCCAGACCGGCACCTGCGACGAGCGCGAGAGCGCTCATGGTCACTCCCGCGATCCGAACCCGTACCTGCACCCGATCTCCCCTCCTCGTCGCTAGCGTTGGGGGCGCTCAGCTCGCCGCCGCTCAGACTCACGTCCGATCCGGCACGCCGGTTCAGCCACGGCTAAACCTGTGGGGCTTGCCCGGGTGGTGCCGTTAAAGTGCTTAATGTCCGGAACGATCACGGGGAGGTGCGGCACGTCATGATCGAGGCCACTGGCCTGACCAAGCGCTACGGAAGCACGCTCGCCGTCGACCACCTCAGCTTCACCGTCCAGCCCGGAATGGTGACCGGCTTCCTCGGCCCCAACGGGGCCGGCAAGTCGACCACGATGCGGCTCATCCTCGGCCTGGACCGGCCCTCCGACGGCAGCGTCACCGTCAACGGCTCGCCGTACCGCTCCCATCGCCGCCCGCTGTACGAGGTCGGCGCGCTGCTGGAGGCGCGCGCGATCCATGGCGGCCGCTCCGCCTACAACCATCTGCTCGCGGTCGCGCAGACGAATCACATCGACCGCAAGCGGATCGACGAGGTCCTCGAGCTGGTCGGCCTCACGTCGGTCGCCAAGAAGCGGGCGAGCGGCTTCTCGCTCGGCATGGGCCAGCGCCTCGGGATCGCGACCGCGCTCCTCGCCGATCCCTCGATCCTGATCCTCGACGAGCCGGTCAACGGGCTCGACCCCGAAGGCATCCTGTGGGTTCGCAACCTGCTCAAGCACTTCGCCGGGCAGGGCAAGACGGTTTTCGTGTCGAGCCACCTGATGAGCGAGATGGCGCTGACCGCCGACCACCTGATCGTGATCGGCCGGGGCAAGCTGATCGCGGATGCCTCGACCGAGCAGGTCATCCAGATGAGCTCGTCCTCGTTCGTGCGGGTGCGCTCACCGCAGGCCGGCGCGCTCGCCGGGCTGATCTCTTCGCACGGTGGCGAGGCCAAGCCCGCGAACGACTCAACCCTCGAGGTCACCGGGATGACCACCGAGGCGGTCGGAGAGCTCGCCGCCGCCAACGGCATCGTGCTGCACGAGCTCGTGCTCGCCCAGGCCTCGCTGGAGACGGCGTTCATGGAGCTGACCGAGGACGCCGTCGACTACCGCGCCCCCGGCACCTCCGCCACGGCAGCGAGCACCACCGGCGAAGGGAGCCCGGCATGATCGACCTCGCCCTCTTCCGCGACTCGCTCGCCTCCGAGTGGACCAAGCTGCGGTCGGTGCGTTCGACGTACTGGTCGATCCTGATCGCGATCGTCCTCGGCGTCGGGCTCTCGGCGGCAATCGCGGGCGCCACTGAGCACGCCTACCCGCAGATGTCGGCCTCCGACCGGGCGACGTTCGACCCCACCTCGACGAGCACCGCCGGACTGTTCTTCGCCCAGCTCGCGCTCGGCGTCCTGGCCGTCCTCGCGGTGTCGTCCGAGTACAGCACCGGCACCATCCGCACAACGGTCGCCGCGACCCCGCAGCGCGGGTACGTCGTCGCCGCGAAGGCGTTCGTCCTCGCCGTCCTCAGCTTCGTGGTCGCGACTGCGATCGGGTTCATCGCCTTCTTCATCGGGCAGGCGATCTTCACCGGCCACAACCTCAACGTCACGCTCAGCCAGCCGGGCGTCCTGCGCGCGGTCCTCGGCGTCGGGCTGTACATGGCGGGGCTCGCGCTCCTGGCGATCGGCCTTGCCCTGATCGTCCGCCACACTGCCGGCGCCATCACCGTGCTGGTCGGGATCGTGTTCCTGCTCCCGGTCGTACTGGGCGCGCTACCTCGCAGCTGGCACCACAACCTGGTGCGCTTCCTGCCCGCCAACGCGGGCGGCTCCATCACTCAGGTGATCTACGACCATTACACGAACCTGGCCCCCTGGGCGGGGTTCGGCGTCTTCCTGCTCTGGGTCGCGCTGTTCATCGGCGTCGGCTGGTACCTGCTGCGCACCAGAGACGTCAAGTAGGCCAGCGACCGGCTAGAGCTTCTCGGCCCGGGCGCAGCCGGGCCAGGCGCGCCAGCCGTCCTGGGCGTGAAGCTTGCGGGCCGCGTGGTTCTGCATCAACGGCTTGGCGTGATCCGGCCGGCCCTTGTAGCCGAGGCCGTGCCAGGTCCGCAGCGAGAACTGGTAGGCGCCGTAGTAGCCATTACCGGTGTCGGCGCGGTAGTTGTCACCCGACTCGCAGACCCGCAACCGATGCAGCTTGGTGGCAAGAGAGTCGGAGGCGGAGACCGGGGTTGCGGCGACGATGCCGGTCGCGAGCAGGCCGGCGGTCAGCGCGACCACCCCGCTGCGCGGATTCCACAGCTGCACGGCTGCTCTTCCTCGGACGCCGGCGAAGTTAGCTGTCGGGTTCGGGCGCGAGTCTCGCCCGGCCGCTGATGCGGCTTCACCCCGAGGACATCGCCGAGGCGACGTCCGAGGATTTGGGTCCTCCGCTCCCGCCCACGTCTGGTCCTGCCGGGCAGCGGTGGTGGCGGGATTAGGCGTCCACGCTGTCGGTCGCCCGAAGGGGCGACTGCGACGGACGTTAGCGACCGAAGTGGATCTTGAAAAGAGCCGTATGCCCCCGATTGGGGACAGCCTGTTACTGCTGTTACACGCGCCCGGGAATGCCGGTTTTTTGGCATCCCGAATAGGGTTCGGCCATGACCGCACCCGTGATCGACGGCGCTGAGCTGGCCCGCAAGGCGCACCGGACGCTCGAACCGCTGCACATCATCGTGTACTTCTCGCCCGAGCCGTCCGAGGCCTATGCCGAGCTCGGCATCAAGGGGAGCATGCGCGGCTACTTCGCCTCCCGGTCGGCGGCCCTCGGCCGGGTCCCGGCGGAGGTCGTGATCGCCACGTTCTTCAACTTCTCGCCCGATCGGGTCCGCCGGGCGATCCCCGCGGTCTGGGACGTCACGACCCCGGAAGCGGTGCTCGAGGCCAGGCTCGCCGGGGCCGACCGCGCCTATCGGCGGATCCTCGGGGCCGAGCTGCTCGGCTCGGATGCGATCGCCGAGGCAGCGGCGCTGGCCCGGGAGGCGACCACGGTGCTCGGAGCCGAGGGCCATCCCCTGTACGCCGCTCACGCCGCACTGCCCTGGCCGGAGCCGCCACACCTGCAGCTGTTCCACGCGCAGACCCTCCTGCGGGAACACCGCGGTGACGCCCACATCGCCGCCCTCGTGCTCGCCGGCCTCGGCCCGGTCGAGGCGATGATCAACTACGAACCGGTTGCAGACGGGCTTGCCACGTTGATGCAGCGCGAGACCCGGGGCTGGCCCGATGAGGCATGGGAAGCCGCCGCCGACCGCCTGCGCGACCGCGGCCTGCTGGCCGCCGACGGCACGCCGACAGAGGCGGGCGCCGCGCTGCGGGCCACGATCGAAGCCCAGACCGACGCGGCGGATGCAGCGCCGTACCTGCATCTCGGCGTCGAGCGAACGCAGCGGCTTCGCGAGCTGGCCCGGCCATGGTCGCGGGCGATCGCCCAGTCGTTGTTCGGAGGTACGCCGTGACCGAACCGGACTTCACCGGGCAGGTGGCCTGGGTCACCGGCGGGGCTCAGGGCTTCGGCGCCGGCGCAGCCCGCCGGCTGGCCGGCCTCGGCGCACAGGTCGCCGTCTCGGACATCAACCGTGAGTCCGGGGAGCGGGTGGCCGCCGAGATCGGCGGGGTGTTCGTGCCCTGTGACGTCTCGGACCTCGACGACTGCCGGGCAGCCGTCGACGCGGTGCTCGAGCGGTTCGAGCGGCTCGACCTCGCGTTCCTCAATGCGGGGATCGCGACCGGCTGCGGGCTCGGCGAGGACTTCGACCTGGCCGCCTACCGGCGCGCGATGGGGGTCAACCTCGACGGCGTGGCGTTCGGAGCGCACGCCTGCTTCGGCCCGATGAAGGCCGCCGGCGGCGGCTCGATCGTGGCGACCGCGAGCCTCGCCGGGCTGACCGGAACCGGCTTCGACCCGATCTACGGCGCGAACAAGCACGGTGTCGTGGGCCTCGTGCGCGCGATCGGCGAGGACTGGCCGCAACACGGGATCCGGGTCAACGCGATCTGCCCGGGCTTTTCCGACACCGCGATCGTCGACCCGCTCCGCGAGCTGCTCGCGACCGAAGGTCTCGCGCTGATCCCGGTGGACATGGTGGTCGACGCGTTCCTCGCCGCGGCGACCAGCGGGCGCTCCGGCGAGTGCTGGTACATCCAACCGGGCCGCCCCGGCGAGGTCTTCCGCTTCCGCGGGATTCCCGGGCCACGGGTCGACTGACCGGCCGCGTGGCGGAATACTTGCTCTCGCAACTACGTTGCAGGCGTCGACTTCGACAGGAGGCATGAGATGCCCGCGGTAACCGTTGACGACCTGAGCACACTCGCCCGCGTACCCGTCCTCGAGGTGGCGAGCGCTGCCCCGCGTCCGGTGAAGGGTGTGACCGACGCGCCGCGCGGCTTCGAGGGCGAGGGCTTCCCGGTACGTCGCGCGTTCGCCGGCGTCGACCTCGCGGACCTCGACCCGTTCGTGCACATGGACCAGATGGGCGAGGTCGAGTACGCGCCGGGCGAGGCGAAGGGCACGGCCTGGCACCCGCACCGCGGGTTCGAGACCGTGACCTACATCATCGACGGCACCTTCGAGCACCAGGACTCGAACGGAGGCGGCGGCGTCATCACCAACGGGGACACCCAGTGGATGACCGCCGGCGGAGGGATCCTGCACATCGAGCGGCCGCCCGAGGCGCTGGTCGCCAGCGGCGGCGTGTTCCACGGGATCCAGCTCTGGGTCAACCTGCCGCGAGCCCAGAAGCTGGTTGCGCCGCGCTACCAGGACCTGCGTGGCGGTCAGGTCGGGTTGCTGACCTCGCCCGATGCCGGCGCCCTGATCCGGGTCATCGCCGGCGAGATCGACGGCCACGCCGGTCCCGGTTCGACCTACACCCCGATGACGATGGTGCACGCGACGGTCGCACCCGGCGCGTCTCTGACGTTGCCGTGGCGCACCGACTTCAACGCCTTGGGTTACGTGCTCGCCGGCCGTGGCACCGCCGGCCCGGAGCAGGTCGAGATCAGCACCGGCCGGCTCGTGGTCTTCGGGTCCGGCGGCAGCATCACCGTGTCGGCCGCCGCGGGCCAGGACGCCCGGCATGCCGCCGGCCTCGACATCCTGCTGCTCGGCGGTCAGCCGATCCGGGAGCCGGTCGCGTGGATGGGCCCGTTCGTGATGAACACCAAGGCCGAGGTGCTGCAGGCGTTCGAGGACTACCAGGCCGGGCGGCTCGGCTCGATTCCCGCCGTGCACGGCGCACCGACTGACCTCGTCACCGGCTGACCGCTCATCTCCCGCCGACCCGGCGGCGGATCCGCCGGCGCACTCGTGCCACGACCCCGGCTCTGGGTGGCGGTGCCGGCGTGGACGCCGACCCGCTGGTCTCGGCAGTGGCCACCTCGGCCTCCAGCTCCGCCATCCGCAGCACAGCTCGGTCGAGCAGGTTGCGAAGCGCTGAGCGCTCCTGGCGAACCCGCCACAGCATCTCGTCCGGGTCGACCGGTACGTCGAGCTGCGGCACGACGAGCTCGCGGGTGCGTACCTCGGCGTACCAGTCGGGGACCTCGCCGCTTCGCCAGTGCTCGAGCTCCCCATGCGGGTCGACCACGTCCACCCCGGCGCCCGGATCGGCGAGGAACTCGCTTTCGGCCTTCGTGGCCGCCCAGAACGCGGGCGGTAGCTCGTAGGCGTCGGCGAGCTCGGGCCGCTCGGCGTACCGGGGTTCGGCCGGCTTCAGCGCCGCGATGAGCGGCCGGCCACCCCCGTCAACCGTCCCGAGCGAGAGGTCGAGCCGGTTGATCCGGCGCAGCACCTCGACGTCGACACCCATCGACACGTTGTGCGTCCGGGCCGGCCTGAGCCCGGCCGGCCAGGTCAGCCCGGCAAGCTCGCTCAGGTCCTGGGCAAGGTCGTCCTCCGGCGGGTTGGTGCGGACCACGCGAATGATGTGGCGCGCGGCGGGGATCAGCTCGGTCAGCTGCTGCAGCCGACCCTCGGCGAGCGATGCGAACGCCATGATGTCCTCGGCCGCGTCACGTGGGTACTGGCTGGAGCCGTGCTTGACCAGCTCCTGCCACCCTGAGCACCACCGGTGCACCGGGCGAGTGGCCGTGAACACCGCGGTGACATCGTGACCCGAGAGCAGGGTGCCGAGCCGGTCGACGTCCTCCGGCTCGACCCGGTCGAGCTCCTCGGTCGAGATCAGAAGCGTCTGAACACCGCGCCGCTCGGCCGCCTTGAGCACGTCGGCGAGGTCGCCCTTGTGCGCGCTACGGGTCGCCGACCAGATCAGGTCGTTGGCCCGGCGCTCGGTGAACGCGACCAGCAGCGGCCAGACGAAAGCGTGATGGCCCGGGTGGCGGGCGCCCTTCTGGCCCGGATACCAAACGCCTTCGCCACCGCGAGCGAAGGCCTGCCGCCACATGTGCTGCACCGATGTCGTCCCGGACTTGTGCAGGCCGGCATGCAGCACGATGCGCATCCGCACAGGTTACGGACCGTAGCCGGCCGACGCCGGGTGCCGGGTGCGAGCGAGCCGGCTACTTCCCGACCGTCACCGTTGTGCTGGCGGTCGGCCCGGTGCCGGCCTTGCTCAGCGCAGCCACCCGCACCGTGTAGGTGCCCGCCGCCAGCTTGGCGACCGACTCGGTCAGGACTTTCGCGCTCACCTTCGCGGAGTGCTTCCCCGGCGCGAGCGTGACCAGGTATCCGCTCACCGGGGACGCCCCCGAGACCGAGTGCGGCGCCTGCCACGTGATCGTGACGGTCGATCCCTTCGCCTTCGCCGACAGCTGCGCGGGTGCCGCCGGCAGCGGGGTGGGACGGAACCAGGTGCTGCCGAAGCCGAGCGTGGCCTGTAGGGCACTGCCGGACAGCTGCACCGACGAGTGCGAACCGACCAGCGTCAGCTCGGTGACGCGGCCGCCCCACAAGCCGTCGCCGTCGCGGCCGGTGATGTCGATGTCCTCGAGCTTTCCGAGCTTCGGGTACGCCGCCTCGAGCGTGCTGGCCGCCACGCTGCGGGTCCAGGCGTGATCGGTGTTGGGGATCGCGCCGTCGTACGGGTCGGCCTCGCTGGGCAGGTAGGACACGCCGCCGGACACCGTCCAGCCGCCGTCCGCGGATGCGTACTGCGCCATGATCGCTCGGTTGTGCCCGTCCACGATCGTTTCGCCGGCCGTTGCGTTGACCGCGTTCGTGGTGCGCGCAGTTTCGATCCCGACGCCGCCGTAGGCCTGGTCGCGGGTGTCGCCGTCGACGTCGTACCAGCTGGCCTTCGGGTTGTTCAGCCCGTGCCGCGCGTAGGAACGCGAGGCGACCGCCTGGGCCTGCAACGCCGCGGTCGGCCATGACGACGACATCTCCGCCGGCACCACGGAGTAGAGGTACTGCTCGACGTTGACGTCGTTGACCGCTTCCATCGCTCCCGACTCGATCTCGGCTACTACCGAACCGCGGTAGCTGATCGGACCGCTCGGCGTCACGACGGGGATCTGCTCTGCCGTGTCACTGATGGTCGCGCCGGACCCGAACGTCTTGACGGTGTGCCACGTGCCCGAAACGCTCTCACGCAACAGCACCGAGGAGCCCTGCTTCTGCAGTCGCCAGCCGGCGATCGCCTTCTTCTTCGCGGTCTTCCTGGCGAGCACCAGAGTCTTGCCGCCGCTCGGCGTCACCGACAGCCCGAGCGCGGGCTTGACCTGGACATAACCGCGTCCCGACGCGTCGGTCGCGGACAAAAGCACGCGAATGGTGCGCTGCGTCGACTTCGTCGCCAGGGTCGTGTGGGGGTAGTAGAAGTGCAGGACCTGGTTCATCGACAGGTGGTCGACCTTCACCGCGCCATAGGCACCCCATTGCGACATGCCGTGACCGTGGCCGTTGCCCCGGCCATGAATCGTGTAGACGCCGCCCGGCGGCACCGGATAGACCTCGTGGCGGGCGGTCCCGGCCGCGTTCGCCGGGGTAGGCAAACCGGTCGTCAGGGCGAGCAGGACCGGCACGGACAGCGTCGCCGCCAACCCCAGAACCGCGGGCCGCGTGCGCCGATGGGCAGCGGAAGAATGCGTCACACCTGTCACAATCGTCCCAACCCTAGGGCGTCTTGACCCGATCTGCCGGTTCTTCGCCGGTCTCGAACGCGGCGTCCGCCAACCCTGAATCGACCTTCAGCGTCTCCTCAGCAACCGCGACCTATCCTGAGAATTGCATCGGCCGGGTTACCAGCCGTCTAACGAGGAGCAACTTTTTCGTGACGACCCCGCTGTCGTCCGCGCCGCCGCCACGCCCTCCGGAACGCTGGAGGCGGGTGCTGAAGTGGACGTCGATCACCGTCGCCGTCGTCGTCGTCCTCGCCGCGGGCGGCGGCTACCTGCTCTACCGGCACTTCACCGGCCAGATCACGACCGACCCGGTGGTCGTTCCACCGTCCGTTCAGAGCGCGGCCCCGAAGCTGGTCCAGAACGCCGAGAACTTCCTGCTCATGGGATCGGACAGCCGGCAGGGCGCGAGCGGCAGGGGTACCGGCGGCAGCTCGATCCAGGGCGCGCGATCCGACACGACGATCCTGCTGCACCTGTCGGCAGGCGGCCGCAAAGCCACGATGGTGAGCATCCCGCGCGACTCCTGGGTGCACATCCCGTCCTGCGTCATCGGGCCGAACGGCCAGAAGTCACAGCCGACGTGGGGGAAGTTCAACGAGGCGTTCTCGATCGGCGAACAAGCCGGCCCGAAGTACGCACCGAGCTGCGCGATCACGACGGTCGAGGCGCTCACCCACGTCCACATCGACCACTACGCGGTCATCAACTTCATCGGCTTCGAGAAGGTGGTCGACGCGCTCGGCGGCGTGCGGATGTGCGTCGCGACGCCGCTCGACGACCCGATCGTGCACACCGCGGACGGTTATCACGGCAGCGGGCTGAAGCTGCCGGCCGGCCAGAACGTCGAGATCGACGGCACGCAAGCGCTCGCGTTGATGCGTGCGCGCTACGCGCTCGACGGAGGCGGTGACCTGCCGCGGATCAAGCGCCAGCAGGAGTTCATCGGCGCGGTGATCCGCAAGGCGTTCAGCACCGGGCTGCTGCTCGATCCGTTCAAGCTGGCCAAGGTGATCGATGCCGGCACGAAGTCCCTCCAGACCGATGGCTTCGGCCTGCGGGACATGATCCGGCTCGCGAGGGCGATCCACGGCGCCGGGGCGAACGGCATCCAGCTGTTGACCGTGCCGCTCGACAACGTCCTTCCGCCCGGGGTGCCGACCGCGGACGTCGCGTGGGACCCGGTGAAGTCGACCGAGTTGTTCAACGCGATCCGGCACGACCGGCCGATCCCGAACAGCGCCAAGGCGAGCAGGGCATCCGGCCCGCCGCTCACGATCCCGCCGAGCGACATCAATGTCGTCGTGGAGAACGGCACGACCGAGAGCGGCCTCGCCCACCAGGTCGCGGAAGCGTTGACCGCCAAGGGATTTCACGTGGTCAGCACCGGCAAGGCGGCGCAGCGCAACTACACCTCGACGCTGGTGGAGTACGGCACCGACAAGATCCAGTCGTCTCAGACCGTGACGGAGTCGATCCCGGGCGCAACCAGCAAGCTGGCGCTACAACCGGGCGCGACCGTCACCGTCATCGTCGGCAGTAACTACACGACGGTCCGCGCAGTCAAAATCAGCAGCGGTTCCCAGTCGACGATCGCTCCGACCACAGCGAGCCACGAAGGGTGCCTCAGCTAGCTGCGCCTCGCGTCATCGGCGGCGGCGTGGCACTGCCCGGTCTGGCAGTGCTCACTTCGCCACCGACCGCCACGAGGACAGGAAGCCGGCGCCCCACGACATGTGCATCGTGGCGATGACACCGGGAAGCGCGAGCCGGGAGCGGAGCGGCAGGCCGCGCCCGACGACCAGCGAACCGACCAGGACGAGGAGCAGGTAGCCGCCCGGCACTGTCAACGCCCACAGCGACAGAAACGTCGAAAGTATGAGACCCGCAGCCACCCCGACCAACGCCGCGGGTGGGGCTAGATAGCGAAGGTTGACCGAACCAGGATGAGTACGAATCACCTCTCGTCGCCAGCGACCGTAGTGGAAATACTGCTGGGCGAGCGCGGCCAAGGAGTGCCGCGGCCGGTAGGAGACCGACAGGGTCGGCGAGAACCACACCAGCCCGCCGGTGGAGCGAATCCGGTAGTTCATCTCCCAGTCCTGCGCGCGCGCAAAGGTCTCGTCGTACCCGCCGACTCGCTCGAGCGCGGTACGGCGGAACACCCCGAGGTAGACCGTGTCCGCTGGGCCCTCCGTTCCCCCGACGTGGAACGGCGCGTTGCCGACGCCCAGCTTGCTGGTCATAGCCGCCGCGATCGCGCGCTCGAGGCCGGTCTCGCCCCGAGCGGACATCAGCCCACCGACGTTGTCGGCGCCGGTGCGCTCGAGGGTGTCCACGGCGTTGCGCAGGTAGTCCGCCGGAATCACCGAGTGCCCGTCGACACGCGCCACGATCGGGAACCGGCTCGCGGCGACCGCAAGGTTCAGCCCGTTCGGTGTGCGCCCGGTCGGGTTCGCGACGAGGCTCACCCGCGGATCGTCCGCGAGCTCCTTCGCGACCGCGTCGGACCGGTCGCGCGAAGGGCCGAGCGCCAGCACGACTTCGAGTTCGCCCGGGTAGTCCTGGTCCAGCACCGATCGGACCGCCGAGCGCAGATGGCGCTCCTCGTTGAGCACCGGGAGAACGACGGACACGGCCGGCATGGGCTGCGGTGTGGCGCTGGTCATCCCGCGGCACGCTACCGCGTGGCGTCCCGGGCGATCACGACGCACTCACCTAGCATCGATTCCGGGTCGGCCCCATATGTCCCCATCGTCGGAGGTTCCAGCAAGTGAGCGGAACGCACGACGGGCCCTGGCACGACTCCGGGCGCGACTCCGAGCACGGCTCAGGGGCGCAGACCCGCACCCTTCCGCCGGAGCTCGACCCGCGCCGCCCGCCGACCCGCAGCCGGCCCGGCGGACCGCCGAAGCCGCCGCGCCCGCCGGGCCGCCGCCGCGGCCTGCGCGGCATCCGTGACTGGTCGCGCAAGCGCCTGCTCGCCACGATCGCCGGCGTGACGGCCGTGGTGGTTGTCCTCGTCTTCGGCGTCGGCGCATTGATGGGGTTGTCGATCCTGGACAAGATCCACAAGATCAACCCGTTCCCGTCCGGGCCACGCCCGAGCGGCGGCGCGGTCGGCGACCTCAACATCCTCATCGTCGGTTCCGACAGCCGGGCCGGGCTGACCAAGGCGCAGGAGAAGAACCTGCACGTCGGCCACGATGCCGGGCAGCGCTCCGACACCATGATCCTGCTGCACATCCCTGCCGGCGGCGGCAAGGCGGACATGGTCAGCCTGCCACGCGACTCCTACGTGACGATTCCGGCGCACCGCTCGGATGGCCACCTGGTGCCGGCGCAGATGAACAAGCTGAACGCGGCGTACTCCCTCGGTGGCCCGAAGCTGACCATCCAGACGGTCGAGTACAACACCCACGTCCGGATCGACCACTACCTCGAGATCAACTTCCTCGGCTTCGTCAACATGGTGAACTCGCTGGGCGGAGTGAACATCTGCAACGCCAAACCGATCAACGACCCGGTGCACTACGACTCGGCAACCGGCGGGTACGTCGGCAGCGGGCTGAACCTTCCCGCCGGCACGAGCCATCTGACCGGACGGACTGCGCTGGAGTACGTGCGGGCCCGCGAGTTCGATCCCGCGCAAGGCGACCTCGGCCGGATCCAGCGTCAGCAGAAGTTCATGGCCGCCATGATGAACAAGGCCGAGAGCGCCGGCGTACTGCTCAACCTGCCGAAGCTCGACGGGTTCCTCAAGAGCGTCGCGAGCTCGATCACGACCGACAAGGGTTTCGGCATCTCGCAGATCATCCGGCTGGCACGGACGCTGCACTCGATGTCACCGAAGAACGTCAACCTGCTGACGGTCCCGCTGTCGAACACCGCTCTCGCGACACCGGTCGGCTCGGCAGTGAAGTGGGACCCGGTGCTGTCCAAGCGGCTGTTCAACGACTTCACCCAGGACAAGCCGATCACCAACGTCACCAGGCCGATGCGGCTCACCATCCCGCCGTCGGACATCGCGGTGAAGGTGCTGAACGCGACCGCCCAGAGCGGGCTCGCCGCGTCCACGGCGCAGTCGCTGTCCGGCCTCGGGTTCCTCGTCAGCTCGACCGGCAACGCACCGAAGGGTTCGAACCCCGACCAGACGGTCGTGCTCTATGGCCCGTCTCGGACCGAGTCCGAGAAGACGGTCGTGGCCTCCGTTCCCGGGTCGATTGCTCGCGAGGACAACGCGTTGGGCAACAAGATCGAGCTGCTGGTCGGCTCGAACTTCTCCGGCGTGAAGCACGTCAAGATCTCCAGCGCCACCGACATCCCGTCGGTCCGAACAGGGGCGTCGAACCCATGCAGCTGAAACGAGCCTTCCCCGCGGTCGCCGCAGTCGTCGCGCTCCTCACCGTCGCCGGATGCAACGGCAGCGGCTCCAACAACGCGGGCAACCTGACCCAGCCCTCGAGCTCGCCGTCCGCGGGTGCCTCGGGCCAGCCGGCCGCCAAGCCGACCTGCCCACTGACCGGCGCGCCGATCAAGAAGGGTGAGTCGGTCACCGGGCCGGCGGTCGCCGTCAAGATCGACAACGTCTCGGAGGCGTTGCCGCAGGGCGGGGACAACCGCGCCGACATCGTCGTCGAGGAGCTCGTCGAGGGCGGGCTGACCCGGTTGATGGCGATCTTCCAGTGCAACTCGGCGCCGCTGATCGGCCCGATCCGCTCGGCCCGGATCACGGATGCCAACCTGCTGGCTCTGCTCCACGGCAGCATCCTGGCGTTCTCCGGAGCGAACCCGAAGGACCTGCCGCCGATCGAGGCGCACGGTGACGCGGCGCTGATCTCGCAGGACAACGACCCGCAGTACTTCACGCGAAACCTCTCGCGGCCTGCACCGCACAACGTGTTCTCGTCGACCAAGCAGTTGATCAAGGCAGGGCTGCAGCGACGGCCACACCTGACCGCGCCGAAGCCGCTGTTCAGCTACGGCCCGATCGACCCGCTGTCCAAGCGAGCGCGGCAGATCCACCTCACCTGGCCGGCCGCGACCGCGATCTGGACCTGGTCGAAGGGCGCCTGGCTGCGCACGCAGGACGGCGCCGCGGACATCCTGACCAACCGTCACCAGGTCAGCGCGACGAACGTCGTGATCATGTCCGTCAACATCGCCAGCACCGGTCTGCACGACGTACTCGGCAACCCCGTCCCGCTCGACGTCACAGTCGGCAGCAACCCGGTGTGGGTCGCGCGGAACGGCAAGATGGTGAAGGGCACGTGGAAGCGGCCGAAGATCACCTCACCGCTCACGCTGCTCGACAGCCAGGGCCACGTGATCAAGCTCGCGCCGGGCCGGACCTGGATCGAGCTGCTGCCGAAACCGGGCAAGCCGTCCCGGCACTGAGCATCGAGTCAGACGCCCGCCGAAGGGCAGAGGTCAGGTGCGCTCGGCCTGGTGCCGCGCGGCCAGCGACTTGACGTTTCGGGGCAGCTTGCCGCTCGCGAGGTCGGCCACCGTGACGTTCTCCAGCACTTCGCGCAAGCTGCCGCGGACCGCCATCCAGACCTCGCGCAGAGCCTCCGCGGCGCCCGGGTAGCTCAGCTCGGTGAGGCTGAGGTCACGGACGTTCGCCAGCGGGCCGTCGACCGCACGGATGACGTCGGCGAGCGCGATCTGGCTGGCCGGCCGGCTGAGCACATAGCCGCCGTCGCGACCGCGCTGGCTGCGCACCAGATGCGAGTTGCGTAGCTCGCGCAAGATGCCGAGCAGGAAGTTCAACGGGATGTCCTGCGCGGTCGAGATCTGCTCGGCCTTGACCGCCGAGCCGTGCTCTCCGGCGACGGCGAGCTCCGCCATCGCTCGGATCGCATAGTCGGACTTCGCAGAGATACGCACCTAGGCAGTCTCCCGCACGGACGCGGTTTTCATCGCGTTCGCCGCGTTCCTGACCCTCAGCGGCTGCGACGGCGGAGGAAGAAAGCGGCTACCACGATCACGACCCCGGCGACGGCCGCGAGCTGGGCCGGCGGCCGCGAGGACAACGAGTCGACCTGACGGCGGAACAACTCGCTGCTGCGCGAGGCGAACCGCTTCGGGCTGACCCGGTCGGCGATCGCGTCGATCGTGTCGGCAAGCTCCGCGCGGGTCTGCTCGATGTCGTGCTCGATGACCTCTGGGTCCCGACTCGGCGCCACGGCTCCTCCAACGTCTCGATCCGTTCCTGTTCAGACTAGTGTCGCCAGCCCGAGGTGCCCCAAAGCCGCGGTCGTGCAAAGCAAGTAACGTCACGTCCCATGCGACTGTCACCTGGCGATCCTGCCCCGGCTTTCAGCCTGCTCGACGCCGACGAGGAGAAGCGGACCCTCAAGGAGTTCCGCGGCCATAACCTGGTCATCTACTTCTATCCGGCCGCGCTGACCCCCGGCTGCACGAAGCAGGCCTGCGACTTCCGCGACAACCTGAAGCTGCTGGCCGGCTCCGACTACGACGTCATCGGCATCTCCCCCGACAAACCGGCAAAGCTGCGCAAGTTCCGGGAGACGCACGACCTGACCTTCCCCCTGCTGTCCGACCCGGATCGCGACGCGCTCTCGGCGTACGGCGCATGGGGCGAGAAGACGATGTACGGCAAGAAGGTGACCGGGGTGATCCGGTCGACCTTCGTGGTCGACGGCAAGGGACGGATCGTCCATGCCTGGTACAACGTGAAGGCGACCGGCCACGTCGCGAAGCTGCTCCGGGACCTCGGGATGGACGCACCCGAGCACGCATGAGTCGCAATGAATGACGAGGGCGCGGAGTCGGCGAGCCGGGCGGCGTTGCGAGCGCGTCTCGCCGCTGCGGACGCTTCGAACCGGCAGGTCCAGCGTGCTCTTCACGACGGCGTGCAACAGGACCTGATTGCGCTGTCGGTTCAGCTCCAGCTGGCCCGGCGGCTGGCCGACTCCGACCCGGCCGCCGCAAGCACGTTGCTCGACGAGATGGGCGACGAGGTGCGGGCCGCGCTGCGCCGGGTTCAGCAGCTGGGTGAGGAGATCTACCCCGCGATGCTGGATGCGCGCGGGCTGCCCGATGCGCTGGCGGCGGTCGCTGCCGCTGTTGGCGTCCCCGCCGGCGTCGAAGACGCCGGCGTCGGCCGCCTGGCTGCGGAGGTCGAGCTGGCCCTGTACTTCTGCGGCCGGGCGGCGCTGGAGAACGTTGCCGCCCACGCTGGTGCAAGCGCGCACGCAACGATCCGCCTCCACCGGACCGGGAGCGCGGTCGGCATCGAGATTGCGGACGACGGCGACGGCTTTGACCCCGCCGACCGCCCGCCCACCGGCGGGCTGTCCTCGGCGCGCGACCGAATGGCGGCGCTCGACGGGCAGCTGACGATTCGCTCGCAGCCCGGAGAAGGAACCCGGGTCGAGGCGACGGTTCCGATCTAGGACGTGCCGTCGGTGAGGTAGACGAGAACCGCCTTAACCCGCTTGTGCACGGACGGTTCCCATGCGAGGCCGAGCTTCATGAAGATCGAATGGATCGCGTTCTCCACCGACCGCTCGGTGAGCACCAGGGCGGCCGCAATACCCGCGTTGTTGCTCCCTTCGGCCATTTCGCGCAGCACGTCCAGCTCGCGCGGAGTCAGCTCGTGCAGTGGCGACTCCGCCACCCTGACCTTGTCGGCCACGAGCGCCTCGACGACCGCCGGGTCGATCACCGACCCGCCCTCGGCGACGGTGCGGATCGCGCCGAGCAACTCCGCCACGTCGTCGACGCGTTCCTTCAGGAGGTAAGCGCGCCGCGTGGTGCCGTTCTCGAGCAGCGCCAGGGCATAGCGGGGTTCGGCGTACTGGCTGAGCACGACAACACCGACCGAGGGGTACGTCTCGCGGATCCGTTCGGCCGCCTGGATGCCTTCGTCGAGCCCGGTCGGCGGCATCCGGATGTCGGTGACCACGACATCGGGTTGCACGGTATCGACCGCTGCGAGCAACGAGTCGAGGTCGTCGCAGACCGCCACGACCTCGAGGTCGGCCTCCGTCTCGAGCAGGCGCCGCACGCCCTCGCGTACCAGGTAGTGGTCGTCGGCCAGCACCACCCGGATCGCCACGCGCCAACGATAGGTGGCCGCACGTCCGTCGACTAGACGAGAAGCGCCGGGTGCACAACCATGCCGCCATGACGGCGGAACTGGTCCTGGTCATCGACGACAACGAGCGGAACTCGAAGCTGGTCCGGGACGTGCTCGAAGCCGCCGGGTTACGGACCATGTCGGCCTTGACGGCGACGGATGGCCTGGCCCTCGCCCGCGACCGGCAGCCGGACCTTGTGCTGATGGACCTGCGACTGCCCGATCTCGACGGGTTCACCGCGCGACAGAAGCTCCTCGAGGATCCGCGTACGGCGGGCATCCCGGTGGTGGCGGTCAGCGCCATTCCGCTCAGCCACGCCGGCGACACGTGGCGCGGTGCCGGATTCGCCGGATATGTCGAGAAACCCCTCGACGTTCTCGCGCTCCCGGACCGGGTGCGGGGCTACATCGCGGGCACCACGGGGCCAGCCCTCAGCTGAAATCAGGTGCTGGCCCCCTTTCAATCGCCTCGTCACCGGTGCCACGCTGCCGGTGCAGTCACCCAGGAGAGAGGGGGAGCCATGAAGCGCACGCTTGCAGGTATCGCCGCCGCGGCCGCCGTGACCGCGGGTCTCGCCGGATGCGGCACGTCGAGCGCGAGCACCGCGCAGAACGCGCTCATCCAGAAGGATGCCAACCTCTACCAGATCGACCAGATCGAGCGAACCTGGCACGAGGCGGCATCCACCCACAACGTGAACCTCATGATGACCGTGTTCGCGCCGGGCGCAGTGCTCAACATCGGCGGCAAGTCCTACACCGGCAAATCTCAGATCCGGAACTTCTTTCAGGAGTACAACACCTCCTTCCAGCCGACCACCGACTGGGTTGCCGACACACCATCGTTCAAGATGCGCACCACGGTGAACGGTGACAAGGGAACGCTGTACTTCGAGTGCGACTACATCGACGTCAAGACCGGCAAGGTCACCGACGTCGTAGGTGTGGACCACGACGTGCAGAAGATCAACGGCAAGTGGCTGGTCGTGTCGTCGGTCGCCTCGACGCCGACCCTCAGTCGTTGACCGGTCCGGTCGATGACGGCCATCGAGACGATTGATTCACCCCCGGCTCCATCACAGAACCGCACGAACCCCCCGATGGACAACCGGGTCGTCCGCGCGGTCGCTGGCGTGCCGGCGAATGTGCGAACCAAGCTCCTTGCCGCCTTCCTGATCATCGCGGCACTGCTGGTCCTCGTCGGGGTCCTCGGCCTGCGGTTCCTCGGCCAGTCGAACGCGCGCGTGCACCGCCTCGGCGCATTGCAGGTCCGATCGGAGCGTTACCAGGACCTCGAGACCCAGGCCAACGAACTTCGCCAGATGCTGGGCAAACGCGGCAGCGCCGATCGTGGCCTCGCCACGCTGACCGGCGCGAAGACGTCAGGAATCGGCGGTCGCGGTTGGTACCGCGTCGACGGCACGATCGCCTTCGCGCTGTCACTGCTCGAACCATCGACCACCGAGGCGCAGTTCGGGTTCGTACCGTCCCCCGCGGATGAACAGACGATTCAGCAGATCCGCGATGAGTATCACGCGTTCACGCAGGCACTCTCGGGTCTCTCGAGACTCGACGCTGCCGGCCGGTCCGGACAACAGGTGCGAACGGAGCTGAGCAACGCCATCACGGCCGACAACGCGCTGTTCGCATTGACCAGCGAGCTCGCCGACCGAACGAGCGCTCAGACCACCGCGCTCATCGCGGCCAACCGCCGGGCGTACCTGTCCTCGCGCAACATCTTCCTCGCGGTCGGCGGGGTCAGTGTCGCGCTCGCGCTCGGGCTCGGACTGATCATCTCGTGGTCGCTGATCGGACCCATCCTGCGTACCGAGACCCGCCTTGCCGAGATTGCGGCCGGTGACTTCACCGGCCATCTCGACGTACCGAACCGCGATGAGCTGGGCTCACTCAGCGCGAACGTCAACCGCATGAACGACGAGCTTCGCCGGCTCTACGGCGAGCTCGAGTCCGCCAGCAGACACAAGAGCGAGTTCCTCGCGAACATGTCGCACGAGCTGCGAACGCCGTTGAACGCGATCATCGGGTTCTCGCAGGTGCTTCGCGAACGCCTGTTCGGCGACATCAACGACAAGCAGGAGGAGTATCTCGACGACATCCTGTCCTCGGGCAACCATCTGCTCTCGCTGATCAACGACGTACTCGATCTGTCGAAGGTCGAAGCTGGCCAGATCCACCTCGACATCGCCGCGTTCTCGCTGCACGAGGCGTTGCAGCACGGGGTCACGATGGTGCGCGAGCGGGCGACGAACAGCAGCATCCGCCTGTCGACCGAGCTCGCCGACGACGTCGATCTCGTGAACGGCGACGAACGCCGGGTCCGCCAGATCGTGTTCAACCTGCTCTCCAACGCCGTCAAGTTCACTCCCGCCGGCGGATCCGTGGTCCTCGAGTCGGCTCAGGTGGACGGCATGGTGGAGGTGTCCGTCACCGACACGGGCCCAGGAGTAGCCCCCGAGGACCAGGAGCGGATCTTCGAGGAGTTCCAACAGACCGACGTCGGCGTTCAGCAACGCGAGGGAACCGGGCTCGGGCTGGCCCTGTCGAAGCGGCTGGTCGAGCTGCACGGCGGCCGGATCTGGCTGGAAAGCGAGGTCGGTCACGGCAGCCGCTTCGCGTTCACCCTGCCGGTTGCGGAGGTGACGTCTTGACCGGCGAGCAGATCCTCGTGGTCGAGGACAACGACAAGAACATGAAGCTCATCCGCGACGTTCTGACTGCCCGCGGCTACCTCCCGATCGAAGCCACCTCCGGCGAGGAGGCCATCGACCTTGCACGCAGCGAGCGCCCCTCGCTGCTGCTGATGGACGTGCAGCTGCCCGGCATCACCGGTGTCGAAGCGCTCGTCCGGCTGCGCGCCGACGACCGGACCGCCTCGATCCCGGTGCTCGCGCTGACCGCGCAGGCGATGCACGGCGACCGTGAACGCTTTCTCGAGGCCGGCTTCGACGGCTACATCTCGAAGCCGGTTGACATCCTTGATCTCCTTCGGACGGTGCAGGAGTTCTGTGAACGTGACCAGTGACCAGAAAGCCAAGATCCTCGTCGTCGACGACGTTCCGGCCAACGTTCGGTTGCTCGAGGCGGTCCTCACGCCCAGCGGCTACGACGTGATCGGTGCCGCTGATGGGCACCGCGCCCTCGAGCTGGTCGAGTCCGACCAGCCGGACCTGGTCCTGCTGGACGTGATGATGCCCGGGATTGACGGCTACGAAGTGTGCCGGCGGATTCGTGCATCCGAGCGGACTGCCGTACTGCCCGTGGTGATGGTCACGTCGAGCGAGGTGCGGGAGAAGACCGACGCCATCGAGGCGGGCGCCGACGACTTCATCCCCAAGCCGTTCCAGCGCGACGAGCTGCTGACCCGCGTCCGGTCCCTGCTGCGGATCAAGCGCTACCACGACACGATCAAGGCCCAGGCGGTCGAGCTTGCCGCGCTCAACCAGACCCTTGCCGAGCGCGTCGAGGCACAGGTCGAGGAGCTCGAGCGGCTGCGCCGGCTGCGGAGGTTCCTGTCGCCACAGCTGGCCGAGGTGATCGTTTCGTCCGGCGACGAGTCGATCCTGCAAAGCCACCGCCGGCAGGTGGCGATGTTCTTCGCCGACCTCCGCGGGTGGACCCACTTCGTGGACTCGGTCGAACCGGAGGAGCTGACCCGGGTGCTCCGCGAGTTCCATCACGAGATCGGCCTGCTCGTGAAGCGCTTCGACGCAACCGTCGGCTTCCTGGAAGGCGACGGCGTCCAGCTGTTCTTCAACGATCCGATCGAGATGCCGGACGCCGCGTTGCGTGCCGTAGCGCTGGGCTGCGCGCTACGCGAGGCGATGGCCGAGCTGACCACGCGCTGGCACAAGCGAGGCTACGACCTCGACTTCGGCGCCGGGCTCGCGCTCGGCTACGCAACCTGTGGAGAGGTGGGCTTCGAGGGGCGATCGGACTACGCGGCGATCGGCACCGTCACCAACCTCGCCTCGCGACTCGCCGACGAGGCCACCGGTGGCCAGATCCTGATCACGCAGCGGCTCTACGCCGAGGTGGAGGACGCTGTCGACGCCGAACCGGTCGGACCATTCACGCTCAAGGGCTTCAAGCAACCGGTCGCGGCGTTCAACGTCACCGCGGTGCGACAGAGCGAGTTCTGAGCGCCCGCCAGACCGAGCGGACGAGTGACGGGTCGGTCCACAGCACGGACAGGGCCCAGATCGGGCTGAACGAGCTGGCGAACACCGCCGCCGCCTGCCGCGAGGTGAGCTTGTCCATCCGGCGGATCACCCGGTCCCAGTCCGCGTCGCCGAACCGGCAGATCCGCTCGTTGACGGCGTAGGAAATTCGCAGGTCGCGACCGCTCATCCGCCGCCACTCGCGCGGGTACGACGCCATCCCGCGCGCGGTGTAGTCGCCGCCGGCACCCACGATCGCCCGGCCCGCGCCTCGACCGGCGTGGATCGCGTAGCGGATCCCTTCACCGAGCAACGTCGAGCCCTGTCCGGCGGCGTCTCCGGTGACGACGATGCCGTCTGCGACCAGCTGGGTCGCGTTCGGCTTGAGCACCGGCATGAGCCCGCTGTGCATCTCCAGCGGGCCGGACCCGGCCGTCGGACCGACCAGCCGGGTGAACTCCTCGCGGAGGCCGGCCAGCAGGACTCTGGGCTCGGCGTCGCTGTCCGGTCGCACCACCCCGACGCCGAGGCGGACCCGCCCGTCACCGCAGGGGAACGCCCAGCCGTAGCCACCGGGCGCGACGGCGTCGCCGAGCCAGAAGACAACTTCGTCCTGGTCGTACGCCGGACTGTGCAGCTCGAGCTCCATGCCGACCGCGCTGCGCTCGTTCCCGGCGCGCAGCCCCGTGTCGCGAGCCAGGAAGCCGGTGTGCCCGCTCGCGTCGACGACGACGTGCGAGGTCAGGTCGTAGCGGCCGCGAAACGGGTCGCGAGCCGAGACGCCGCGCACCCTACCGTTGCGCAGCGGGCCCTCGACGTGCGCGCGCAACCTGATCTCGGCGCCGGCCTCGATCGCCTGCTGGGCCAGCCACTGATAGGTCGCCCGGACGTCGAGTACGCACCCGACCGCCTTGCGGTAGGTCTTCAACGCCTCGGTCGTCGGACCGATCACCCGGATCCGGTGGATCGGGTGGTAGCAACGCTCGGGCACCCCCAAGGCACGAAGCGGCTTGATGAAGCTGCCGCCGCTGGTGCGGACCGGTTCACCGATCGCGTGCCCCCGCTCGAGGACGACGACGCGCAGCCCGCCTTTCGCCGCCTCGGCCGCTGCCGCCAGCCCGGCCGGGCCGCCGCCGACAACGGCGACGTCGACCTCCGGCACCGGCTGCGCTGCCATTCGCGTCTCACTCCTGTCCGCGCTGGTCATCTCGTGGGGTCGGCGGGATTCGAACCCGCACTGGCGTGCTCCTAAGGCACGTGCCTCTGCCATTGGGCTACGACCCCGCCGTCCATGGTGTCAGGCTCGGGCCGCGCGCGACTCTCCGCTTCCCAGCAGGCCGGCGAGCAGCGGGGCAAGCGCGCGGAACGCCTTTCCCCGGTGGCTGATCGCGTCCTTCTCCTCGGGCGGCATCTCCGCGGTCGTCCGATCGTCGTCGAGCGGCACGAAGATCGGGTCGTAGCCGAACCCGTTCGACCCGCGCGGGGAGCGAGCGAGGTGGCCGGCCAGCCGGCCTTCCACGACGACGTCGCGACCGTCCGGCATCGCGGCGGCAGCAGCGCAGACGAATGCTGCTCCCCTGCGGCTGTCGGGCAGGTCGGAGATCTGGGCGAGGACCAGCTCGAGGTTCGCGACGTCGTCGCCGTGCCGGCCGGCCCAGCGCGCGGACAGTACGCCGGGCATCTGGTTCAGCGCATCGACCGCGAGCCCGCTGTCGTCGGCGATCGACGGCAGCCCGGTGCCCCGGCAGGCGGCGTGCGCCTTGAGCAGTGCGTTGTCCGCGAAGGTTGCGCCGGTCTCGACCACGTCGGCGAGGTCCGGGTAGGCGTCGAGGCCGAGCAGTTCGACGTCGTACGGGTCGAGGATGCGGCGCAGCTCTTCGATCTTGCCCTTGTTGCGCGTCGCGAGGACGACCGTGGCGGTCACTCCCGCAACGCCGCCTCCTGCAGCGCGGTCAGCTCGGCGCAGCCCTTGACCGCGAGGTCGAGCAACCGGTTGAGCTCGTCCCGATCGAACGGCGCCCCCTCGGCCGTTCCCTGCACCTCGACGAACCGGCCGTCACCGGTGCAGACGACGTTCATGTCCGTCTCTGCCTTGACGTCCTCGTCGTAGCAGAGGTCGAGACAGGGAACCCCGTCGACGATGCCGACACTGACTGCGGCGACGGACGAGACGAGCGGCTCGCCGGCCGCCAGCGCGTTGCGCGCGCGCAGCCACGACACGGCGTCGGCGAGCGCGACATAGGCGCCCGTGATCGCCGCCGTACGCGTGCCACCGTCGGCTTGCAGGACGTCACAGTCGATGACGATCGTGTTCTCGCCGAGAGCCTTGTAGTCGATCGCCGCGCGCAGCGAACGGCCCACCAAACGTGAGATCTCGTGCGTGCGGCCACCGATCCGGCCCTTGACCGACTCGCGGTCGCTGCGCGTGTGCGTGGAGCGTGGAAGCATCGCGTACTCCGCCGTGACCCAGCCGAGCCCGCTGCCCTTGCGCCACCGCGGCACGCCTTCGGTCACCGACGCGGCGCACAGCACGCGGGTCCGACCGAACTCGACGAGCACCGAGCCCTCCGCATGATCCAGCCAGCGCCGGGTGATCCGGACCTCGCGCAGAGCGTCCGGCGCGCGGCCATCGGGACGGGTGGCAGTGGGTTCGCTCACAGGTGCGATGCCTCTCGGTCAGATCTCGAATCGGTCCAGCGAGTGCGCGATCGCGATGTCGCCGCTGTAGCTCGCGGTCGCCCCGGCGAGGGTACGGTCGACGTCCCCCCACGGCACCAGATGGGTGAGCACGAGCCGACCGGCGCCGGCCCGGGTCGCGTGCGCGCCGGCGTCGCCGCCGGTCATGTGCAGTCCGGGCGGGTTGTGCTCGCCGTCGAGAAACGACGCCTCACACAGCATCAGATCCGCGTCGCGGGCGAGGTCGGTCAGCGCATCACACGGCGCCGTGTCCGCGCTGTAGGCGATGGTCCGTCCGCCGGCGCTGATCCGCATCCCGTAGGTCTCGACACTGTGGTTCATCCGCCGCAGCGTGATCTCGAACGGTCCGACGTCAATCGTCCGCTCCGAGTCGATCGGGCGTACGTCGTACACCCCTTCGACCGGGTCCTCGGGATCCTCGATCACGCCGGGCAGGCCGCTCGGCCCATAGACCGGAAGCACCGGTGCCGATCCGGCCGGGTGGTAGTGCCGCACGTAGGTGTAGGTCAGCAGGTCGAAGTAGTGGTCGCCGTGCAGATGGCTGATCACGACCGCGTCCGGCTCGAGCAGCCCGCACGCTTCGTCCAGCGGGCCGAGCGAGCCGTTGCCCATGTCCAGCACCAGCCGGAAGCCGTCCTCCTCGACGAGGTACGACGAGCACGGCGAGCCCGGTCCCGGGTAGGTGCCCGAGCACCCGACGATGGTGAGCCTCATGCCGGCAGCGCTGCGGCGACCTCGCCGATTTCAGGACCGAGAAACCGCCGGCCGAGGCGGGCGAACGGTTCCGGGTCTCCGGTCGCGAGGAAACGGTGCTCCGGCGGCGGGAGCGACTCGTCGCGGAAGCCGACCGACCCGGCCAGCTCCCGGTAGACGTCCTTGGCCGTCTCCTCCGCGCTCGACACGAGGGTTACCGCATCCCCGACGACATAGGAGATCACCCCGGTGAGCAGCGGATAGTGCGTGCAGCCCAGCACGAGCGTGTCGACCCCGGCGGCAACGACCGGTTCGAGGTAGTCCTCCGCGACCGACAAAAGGGCCGGGCTGTGCGTGTCACCGCGTTCGACGTACTCCACGAACTGCGGGCACGCCGCAGTGGTCAGCGACACGTGGGTCGCCGCCGCGAACGCGTCGTCGTAAGCCTTGCTCGTGATCGTCGCCGCGGTGCCGATGACGCCGATCCGCTGGTTTCTGGTCACGGCCACCGCCCGGCGCACGGCGGGCTGGATGACCTCGACCACGGGAATCGAGTAGCGCTCGCGCGCATCGCGCAGGCACGCGGAGCTGGCCGTGTTGCAGGCGATCACGAGCAGCTTCACGCCGTGGTTGTCGACCAGGTCGTCGAGGACGGCGAGCGCGAGCGCGCGCACGTCGGCGATCCGCCGCGGGCCGTACGGGCCGTTGGCTGTGTCACCGACATAGACGATCGACTCGGCGGGCAGCTGGTCGATGACCGCCCGGGCGACGGTGAGCCCGCCGACCCCGCTGTCGAAGATCCCGATCGGCGCGTCCACACACCCATCCTTGCATCCGGGCATCGCCGAGCCCATGACCGTGCCCGGCGATGCCCAGCCGCTCCGTCGAGCGAATCTTTACCGCGACGCAGCCGCTACGAACCCGAATCAGGTATCGGCATTTCGGTTAGCATCACGGCGCTGACCGGGTCCGGTTTCCAGCCGGCGCCCGACTCACGGTTGATCTGCCAGCTCAGTGCATAGAAATTGCCCCAGCCGCAGGTCTCCTTGCTCGTGCCGGTGCTTACTGCGGGGCCAAAGAAGTTGCCTTGCTCCGCATTAGACCCCTCGATGAACTGGTAGCAGTTGATCGCAACTCGGAACTTATATCCACACGTATTTTCGCTGATCTTGACCCAACCCTGGGTGTCGTTCGAGCCGCCCGATGCAACAGTCCAGCTGCAACCACCCCCACCCGGCCCGATCGTCGAGGCAGCGGCAACCGCGCCGCTACCCAGCACCGCAGCCACGCATATTCCCGCCGCAAGGGATTTTCCTAACGCCCGCCTGACCCGCAAACCAAATGATTGCCGCACGACCCACCTCCTGGCCCGTCTGGGAATAATCGACACGGATTCCAGCACGGCCGAACAGGAATGGTCAAGAGCTGGCAATACTTTTGGCAATAGGCGTATCGGTAGAGCGCGCGGAGCGAATTAGCCAAATAGTCCGCAAACCTGAAATAAGACAATTTGCCGGCTCAGGCCCAGAGCTGGCCCTCGATCTTCTCGGTGGCCTGCTCAATGGTGCCGTCGTAGGCGCCGGTGCTGAGGTACTTCCAGCCGCCGTCGGCGACGATGAAGACGATGTCCGCGCGTTCGCCGGCCTTCACGGCGCGGTCGGCCTGGGCGAGCGCCGCGTGCAGGATCGCGCCGGTCGAGATCCCCGCGAAGATGCCTTCTTCCTCGATCAGCTGGCGGGTGCGCCGCAACGCGTCTGCCGGGCCGACCGAGAAACGCGAGTCGAGCACGTCGGGGTCGTAAAGCTCCGGCACGAAGCCCTCGTCGATGTTGCGCAGGCCGTAGACGAGCTCGCCGTACCGCGGCTCGGCGGCGACGATGCGGATGCCCGGCACGTGCTCGCGCAGGAACCGGCCGCACCCCATCAAGGTGCCGGTCGTTCCAAGCCCCGCCACGAAGTGCGTGATCTCCGGGCAGTCGGCGAGGATCTCCGGGCCGGTCGTGTCGTAGTGCGCCTGCGAGTTGGCCGGGTTGCCGTACTGGTAGAGCATCACCCAGTCCGGATGCTCGGCGGCGAGCTTCTTCGCGACCGCGACCGCCTCGTTTGAGCCGCCTGCGGCCGGCGACGTGATGATCTGCGCGCCGTACATCTCGAGCAGCTGCCGGCGCTCGACCGAGGTGTTCTCGGGCATCACGCAGATCAGCCGGTACCCCTTGAGCTTGCAGACCATCGCGAGCGAGATTCCGGTGTTGCCGCTGGTCGGCTCGAGCACGGTGCAGCCGGGCGTGAGCCGACCAGCGGTCTCCGCCAGCTCGACCATGGCAATCGCCGGACGGTCCTTCACGGAGCCGGTCGGGTTGCGGTCCTCGAGCTTGCCCCACAGCCTGACCTCGCGCGACGGCGAGAGTTGCGGCAGCCCGACCAGCGGGGTGCCGCCGAGGGAGTCGAGGAGCGAGTCGAACCGAGCCATCAGGACAACATCAGCCGCCGGCGACCGCAGGCAGGATCGTGACGACGTCGCCGTCGGCCAGCGGCGTCTCGGGACCGCCGAGGAAGCGGACGTCCTCGTCGTTCAGGTACACGTTGACGAAGCGGTTGAGTGTGCCGTCCGTGCCCACCAGGCGGTCGCGCAGCCCGGTGTAGCGCGAGTCGAGGTCGACGAAGAGGTCAGCCAGCGTCTGCCCGGACCCCTCCACGGCTTTCTCGCCGCCGGTGTAGGTGCGCAGGATCGTCGGGATGCCTACTTCGATCGCCATAGTCATATTTTCGCAAACGCCGTCCGCCGGCTGGCGATTCCGCCCCTGCACGGTCTCAGCCGACGATCTCGACCGGCTCCTCGGTGACCTCGCCGTCGATGATCCGGAAGCTGCGGAACTCGGTCTCGTCCGGCGCCCGCGTGGACACCAGCACGTAGTGCGCGGTCGGCTCGCTCGCCAGGCTGATGTCCGTGCGCGACGGCCGGGCCTCGGTCGCGGTGTGGGAGTGGTAGATCACCACCGGCTCCTCGTCGCGCTCGTCCATGCCACGCCACACCCGCAGCTGCTCCATGGAGTCGAAGCGGTAGAAGGTCGGCGAGCGCTCGGCGTTCATCATCGGGACGAATCGCGCCGGCCGGTCGCTCCCGGCCGGGCCGGCGAGCACCCCGCACGCCTCGTCGGGATGGTCGCGGCGGGCGTGCTCGACGATCTGGTCGTGCAGGTCCCGGCTGATCCGAAGCACGTGGCGAGGCTACGACGTCCCAACCCGCTCAGCGCAGTACGGCGAGCACGATCGCGTTCTGCAGCCACGTGATCCAGTCATACGTCTCGAGCTCTGCGTGCCGGGCCGTGCCCGGCGGCACCGTGGCCAGCTCGTCGGCAACGTCCTCGGTCACTCCGATTCGGGTGCCGAGGGCGAGTCGCAGATCGGTGAACGCCGGCAGCCACTCCTCCGCGTCGGTCGCCTTGAGCTCGAGCTGGACCTCGCCGTCGTGGTCGCTACCGGCGACGGCCGCCGTGAGGTCGTCGACCACCCGCTGCACGGCGGAGCGCTTGGTCGCCCGCAGGCTGCCCTCGGTGAGCCGGCGGAACTCACCGGCGGCGTTGTCGTCGTTGCGGTAGCCGTCCGGCAGCAGCCGGCGCAGCACCGGGTCGGTCGGTGGCTCGATTTCGGCCGGCGTGTCGAGCAGCCGCTCGAGCAGCTCGGTATCGATGTCCGCGTCGTCGCGTTCTCCCGGCTCCGGCATCGTGCCGTCGGCGTGCTCACCGGGGTGATCCCCGTGGCCGAGCAGCACGATGATCTGGCCGAACAGGTCGAGCAGGATGGCGATCTCGTCGAGGGTCAGGCTGATTCGTACCCGCCGGCCGCGACGCCGGACCGAGCTCACCCGTCAGTCCTGCGCCACGGTGGCCCACAGCCCCGCGGCGTGCAGCCGTTCGACGTCGTGCTCGACCTGCTCGCGGCTGCCGGAGCTGACGACCGCACGGCCCTTGGTGTGGACGTCCAGCATGAGCTTGGTCGCCTTCTCCTTGCTGTAGCCGAACAGCTTCTGGAACACCCAGGTCACGTAGGTCATCAGGTTGATCGGATCGTTCCAGACGATCGCGACCCAGGGACGCTCGACGTCGACGTCATCCTCGGGGACAGGGCTGTGGGTGCGCTCGATCGCGGGCGCAGTCATGGCTCAATGGTGGCACCGCGCTCGGATCGGCGGTAGGGGAACATCTACGTCGAAGCAGGGAGTTGCACGAGAAATGGGGCGCAGTTCCAACCAGGGCAAGGTCTGGGCTGCGCTCGTCGCGATCTACCTGATCTGGGGCTCGACCTACCTCGCGATCCGCGTCGCCGTCCATCCGACCCACGGCGAGGGCGTGCCGCCCCTGCTGCTCGCCGGTGTCCGGTTCACGCTCGCCGGGGTGGTCATGATCGCGGCAACGGCCCGGCGACCGGCCGCAGACGGCGCCCCCGACCCATTGGGTTGGCGGCAGTGGTACGCCGCGGCCGTCATCGGGATCGCGCTGCCGTTCGGCGGCAACGGCCTGGTCACGCTGGCCGAGCGCAAGGTTCCCTCGGGCATCACTGCAGTCATGATCTCGACCATCCCGATCTGGGCGGCGTTGATCGCGGCAGCAATCGGCCGGGAGCGCATGACCGGGCGGCACTTCGTCGGCCTCGTCCTCGGTTTCACCGGCGTCGGCGCGATGGTCATCGGCACCGGAAGCGGGCGCGCGAGTGGAGCGGGCATCCTGATCCTCGTCATCGCCGCCCTCTCCTGGGCGGCAGGAACGGTGTGGTCCACCAACGCCCCCACGCCACGCCGTCCGCTGGTCACGACCGGCATGGAGATGCTGTGCGGCGGGATCGCCTGCCTCATCACGGCCGCCGCGCTCGGCGAGTTCGCGCAGTTCCACACCGACGAGCTCACCGCCCACGCGTGGCTCGCGTTCGCCTACCTCACGGTCATCGGGTCGCTGGTCGCCTACAGCGCCTACGTCTGGCTGCTCCGCAATGCCCAGCTCTCGCTCGTCACGACGTACGCGTTCGTGAACCCGGTCGTCGCCGTCATTCTCGGCTCGCTGATCCTTGACGAGCCGTTCACGATCCGCACCGGCATCGCGACCTGCGCGGTCGTCGTCGGGGTGATCCTGACCCTCACCCGCGGCATCCAGAAGCCCCTCCCGCACGCCGGCGATCGGGCACCTGATGAGGTGCACGTGTGAACACCTCCGCGCTGCTCACCGACCGGTACGAGCTGACGATGGTCGACGCTGCGCTGCGCAGCGGCCAGGCCGACCGGCGCTGCGTGTTCGAGGTCTTTGCGCGCTCGCTTCCGGGACGCCGCCGCTATGCGGTGGTCGCCGGGCTCGGCCGTCTTCTCGACGACCTGTCCCGGTTCCGCTTCGACCAGGACTCGCTTGCCTACCTGGCCGAAAGCCGGGTCATCGACGACCGCACCCGGGACTGGCTGGCGGAGTTCCGGTTCGGTGGCTCGATCGACGCGTACGCCGAGGGCGAGGTCTACTTTCCCGGCTCGCCGGTCCTCACCGTCGAAGGCGGCTTCGCCGAGTGCGTCGTGCTCGAGACGATCGTGCTGTCGATCCTCAACCACGACAGCGCGGTCGCCACGGCGGCAGCCCGCATGATCGGCGCCGCCTGTGGCCGGCCATGTATCGAGATGGGCTCGCGGCGGACTCATGAGATCGCGGCGGTCGCGGCGGCCCGGGCGGCCTACATCGCCGGTTTTGCCACGACATCCAACCTCGCGGCCGGTCAGCGCTGGGGAATCCCGACCGCCGGCACCGCCGCGCACGCCTTCACGATGGTGCACGACGACGAGCGGACGGCGTTCCAGGCGCAGGTCGACGCGCTCGGGCGCGGCACGACCCTGCTGGTCGACACCTACGACGTGATTCAAGGGATCCGGACCGCGATCGAGGTCGCCGGGCCGACCCTCGGAGCGATCCGGCTCGACTCGGGCGACCTGCCGACCCAGGCCCGGATGGCGAGGACACTGCTCGACGAGCTCGGAGCCGGCCAGACGCGGATCGTGGTGACCGGCGACCTCGACGAGTACGCGATCGCCGGTCTGGCCTCGGCGCCGATCGACGGGTACGGCGTAGGCACCTCGCTGGTGACGGGCAGCGGCAACCCGACCGCCGGCTTCGTCTACAAGCTGGTCGCACGCCGGCGCGACGACGGTGAGTGGACCCCGGTCGAGAAACGCTCGCTCGGCAAGGCCACCCATGGCGGTCGCAAGTACGCGGCCCGGCAGCTCGACAACGGCATCGCAGTCGCCGAGCTCGTCAAAACGCTCCCGATGGCGGGCGGGCGCCACGGTCGACCGCTGCAGTGCGCGGCGGTCAGGGACGGCGAGGCGGTCGCGGACGTGCGCCTCAGCGCGGCGCGCGAGCGGTGCGCGGCATCGATCGCCGAGCTACCCGAACACGCGATGAAGCTCTCACCCGGCGAGCCAGCGATCGACACCCTCATGGAGGAGGCGCGGCAGTGGTCACGGCGTTGATCGTGGTCGACGTACAGAACGACTTCTGCGAAGGCGGCTCGCTCCCGGTGGCGGGCGGAGCGGCGGTCGCAGCCAGCATCAGCGCGCTGCTCGCGCAGACCGACTACCCCGTCGTCGCCGCCACCCGGGACGCGCACCGTGATCCCGACGGGCACTTCTCGGGCACTCCGGACTTCGTCGACTCCTGGCCACGGCACTGCGAGATCGGCACGCCGGGCGCGGAGTTCCACCCCAACCTCGATCCCCAACGGGTCGACGCGGTCTTCGACAAGGGCGAGTGGGCAGCGGCCTACAGCGGCTTCGAAGGCGTCGATGGGGCCGGCGAGTCGCTGGCGGACTGGTTGCGCGCGCGTGACGTCGATCGGGTCGACATCGTCGGCATCGCCACCGACCACTGCGTTCGGGCAACCGCGCTCGACGCAGTCCGGGAAGGCTTCGCCACCACCGTGCTGCTCGACTACACCGCCGGCGTGGCCGAACGGACGGTCGAGGCCGCGCTGGCGCAGCTACGCGATGCCGGGATCACCCTGGTCGGCGAGGTCCACCACGCCGCTTAGCCGCGCGCCAGCTCGCGCTTGATGACCTTTCCGGTCTCGTTTCTCGGCAGCCGGTCGTGAAAGACAACCTCGCGCGGAACCTTGTAGTTCGCGAGGTGCGTGCGGACGTACCGGCGGAGCTCCTCGGCCCGCACGTCGGCATCACGACGGCGAACGACGTGGGCGACCAGGGCCTGGCCGAACCGCTCGTCCGTCACCCCGACGACCGCGACGTCCGCGACCGCCGGATGGTGATGGAGCAGCTCCTCCACCTCCGCCGGATAGACGTTCTCGCCACCCGAGATCACCATGTCGTCGTCGCGGCCTTCGACGTACAGCCGGCCGTCCGATCCGAAATGGCCGAGGTCGCCGATCGACGCCAGCGACCCGATCCGCACCTTGTCCTCGCCGCTGGTGTAGCCCTCGAAGGACAGGCCGCTTCCGGCGAAGATGCGACCGACTTCCCCAGGAGCAACCGGCTGCTCGTCATCGTCGACCAGCGCGACGCGGACGCCGCGCAGCACCCGGCCGGCACTGGTCGGCGCGACCCGCAGGTCGTGCGGGCCGGCAACGCTGACGAACGCCACCTCCGTCGAGCCGTACAGGTTGTAGAGGACGTCGCCGAACCGATCCATGAAGCGCGCCGGCAAAGTCGGTGCAAGCGCGGAGCCGGAGACCGCCGCGACCCGCAGCGAGGGCGTCGCGGGAGCTGGGTCGACGTCGAGGAGCCGCTCGCACATCACCGGTACGCCGACGAGAGTGTCGACGCCGTGCTCGGCCACCAGGTCGAGCGTGTGCGCGGGGTCGAAACGGCGGCTCATCACGATCGTCGACGACAGCAACGAGGCGACCACCAGGTTGCCCAGTCCCCAGGCGTGAAAGGCGGGCGCAGCCAGCAGGGTGGTGCGACGGGGGCGATACGGGATCGCATCGAGCAACGAGACCGCGGCGGCCACGGCCGCGAGCGGCGCCGGCACCGAGCGCGCCGCGCCGCGTGGCGCGCCGGTCGTGCCACTGGTCAGGATGACGTGCCGGCTGTCACGTCCGGGCGAGGGCAGCGCGGGCGGATCGGTTGTCGCGTCGACCGCGGCGAAGCTCAGGTCGGGTGCGGAGCCGTCCTCGACCCATGCCGTCAACCTGGGCAGGTCGGGCACCGCTTCGTCGAGGAGCGGGTCGAACTCGTCGTCGGCGACGACGGCAACCGTGCCTTCGCGCTGCAGCACCTCGCCGAGCTGCGGCGCCGCGAACCCGGTGTTCGCGTAGAGGATGTCGGCGCCGAGCTTGCTGATCGCGGCCTGCGCGACCACGAAAGCGGCGGAGTTCCTGGCCAGCAACGCCACCGCGTCGCCGGCGACGACACCGCGATCGGCCAGCGCAGTCGCCACCGCCGTGCTGCGCCGGTCGAGGTCGGCCCAGGTAACCCGCTCCCGGTCGTCGATCACCGCGACGCGCCCCGGGTCGCGTGCCGCATTGACCGCGCAGACCGCACCGGGACTCATCCCCCAGTGCCGCAGTGCGCCGGCCATCCCCAGCAGCCGATCCGGGCGGACCAGGGGCTGCCCGATCCCCACGCGCACCGCGACCCGTCCGGTTGCGAGCGCGGCGCCGGCCGCTTCCGACACGAGCGCACCGACCCGGCTCAGCACCACGGGTTCAGTCTGCCTGCCTCGAGGCAGGGTTCAGCCGGCCGCCTTCGCCGGGTCGCCGACGAGGAACCAGACGACCTTGCCGTCGTCGGTACGGTCCGCTCCCCAGGCCGTGGCAAAATGCTCCACCAGCGTCAGCCCCCGACCGGAGCTGGACGCAACCGACACCGCTCGCAACCCAGGCATCGAGTGGCTGCCGTCGGCGACCTCGACCCGCGCGCCGGCACCCCACCGCTCGACCCGGACCGTGATCGGCGTACCCGCGTGCATCACCGCGTTCGTGACCAGCTCGCTCACCACGAGCTCGGCCGCGGCATTCGGGTCGGCGATGCCCATCGTCCTCAGCTCGTCGAGCACGAAACGGCGGGCCCGGCCAACGCTCGCCGGATGTGGCGGCAGGCGAACCTCGTGCGGCACGGCCGGTATCGTACGGCGATTCATCCCGTCGCTTCCGGTCCCACTCCGTTAGAGGCTCTCGCGGGTTTAGGTCGGGTTGATTCCCCAATGTCCCTGCCACGACTCCTCCGGACCCAATTCGACGAGCGACTCGCCGGTGACCAGGGCACTGGGCGGCACCGACATGGGTTCGACACCGAGCCCCTGGCGACGGCGGGCCGGGTCGGGCAGCGTGTGCCCGGTGTAGATCTCGAGGTAGCCAAACGCCTCGTCGATCCACGCCGTGACCTGCCGGGAACCATCAGGAGCGGCCAGCCGCAGCCGGGCTCGTCCGTCGGCGTCGCGCTGCAGGTCCGTATAGGTGTGGTCGATCTCGAGGTCGCCGATCCGGCGCGGCGAGCGGAAGTCGTAGTCGGTCCCCTCGACGGACTCTCGCCCGGTCGGTATCTGCTGGGCGCCGGTGAGGATCCGGGTCTTGCCGGGGATGGTGAGGATCGCGTCGTCGACGGTCGCGGTGCCGACGGTCAGGTAGGGGTGGAACCCGCAGGCCACGGGCGCCGGTGAGTCGCCGAGGTTGACGATCGTCGTCTCGGCCTCGAGCCCATCGGGTCCGAGCGTCCAGGTGTTGCGCACCTCGATCGGCCAGGCGTAGCCGGGCTGGGGGTACGACGTACACACCACGGTGGCGCTCGCCTCGTCGTGCCGGTCGACCCGCCAGACCGACCACCGGACCAAGCCGTGGATCGCGTTGTGCTGCTCGGGCTCGGTCAGCGCGAGCTGCCGGTCGTCCCCGTGCCAGGTCCACTTCCCGTCCTGTACGCGATTCGGCCACGGGACCAGGGTCTGGCAGCGCGCCCCGTCAGCCATCGCGTCGACGGCGTACCCGTCGAGCACGGCGGCACCTCCGACGGTGTACTCCCGCAGGCCGCCGCCGACAGTGACGACAACGGCGCGTTGCTCGCCGAAGCGGATCTCGATCTGTTCCCCGCTCGGTGCAACCGGCACGATCGGCCTCCTCTGGCTGTGGTCGGTGGTGGCTTTCAGTTCATCGTCGGGTCGAGCGGGCAGCTTGCCACCGCGGACAGCGGCCACGGCTGCCGTCGTAACACGGCCGACCACAGCCGGCCCGGGGCGGCATCGAACGCGTCGAGCGGGAGCCCGTCGACGACGTACCACGCGCCGGCGGCGATCTCTCCCTCTAGCTGCCCCGACGACCAACCGGCATAACCCGCGAAGACCCGCAGCTCGCGCAACGAGCCGGCCAGGATCTCCGGATCGACGTCGAGGTCCACGGTGACGATCGGCGGCACCACGGGCCGCCACCACTGCGCTGAGGTGTGATCGGTCACGAACCCGAGCGCAATCGCAGCCTGCGGCTCGACCGGCCCGCCCGCGAACAGCACGGCGGGCCGGCTGGCGATCTCCGCCACCGGTGGAACCACCTCGGTCAACGACGCAGCGCCCGGACGGTTGATGACCACTCCGAGCGCACCGTCGTCGCCATGTTCGAGGACGCTGATCACGGTGCGCGCGAACGTCGGCTCGAGCATCGTGGGCGCGGCGACCAGCAGCTTGCCCTTGAGCATCATCTCGGCCATCCGCGCCCTCACCGCGACGCGATCAGCCTGCTACCGGCGGCCTGGTCATGCTCTGACCGTATCGCCGCCCGTCGGCGGGCTGTGCGCAACCGGCCAGGCACACGAAGTACACCCTGCACGTCGTCACCAGGAAGTCTCGGTGGCACGTCGAAGTCCGTCGCTACGCACCGGTAGTCCGGCTGGTCGACGCGAGCGGGCCATGCGTGCGCGGCGAGCCCTACCAACCGGAAGACGTCGACTGGTCGGAGTGCTGCTGCTGTTCGCGACGAGTGCATCGTTCGCGGTCGTCTACATCGTCTCCGCCATCGTCGATGCGGCCCTGTCGCCACTCGTCGCGATCACGACGACGTACCTCTACTTCGACCTGCGGATCCGCGCCGAGTACGCCGATCGCGAACTCGCGCACGTCGACGTGCTTCCGGCCGAGGCCTGAGGGACCGTCCCGCTCAGCTGCCGGGGGGCCGGCCACGCCGGGGAAGCGGCGCCGCCTTCTTCGGCATCCGACCGGCGTCGGCCAGCGCATTGCGGAGCAGGATCTCGATCTGCGCGTTGACGCTGCGCAGCTCGTCATCCGCCCATCGGGCCAGCGCGTCGTGCACCTGCGGATCGATCCGCAGGAGTACTTGCTTGCGCTCGCGAGTCACGACGGGCTGGTCACGAATAGAGCGTGCCGGTGTTGACGATGGGCGATGCCGGCTGGTCGCCGCACAACACGACCATCAGGTTGCTGACCATCGCGGCTTTGCGCTCCTCATCCAGGTCCACGATGCCCTGGTCGTCGAGCTCCTCGAGCGCCATCCGGACCATGCCCACGGCGCCTTCGACGATCCGCGAGCGCGCTGCCACCACGGCATTGGCCTGCTGCCGGCGCAACATCGCCTGCGCGATCTCGGCGGAGTAGGCGAGGTGGCTGATGCGAACCTCGACGATCTCGAGCCCGGCCAGCGCCACCCGTTGCGCCACCTCTTGTGCCAGCTCCCCTGCCACCACGTCGGTCGATCCCCGAAGCGAGGTGCCGCCCTCGTTCGAGTTGTCGTAGGGATGGCTGGTCGCGACGTGCCGCAGCGCCGACTCGGCCTGCACCCGGATGAAGTCGAGGTAGTTGTCGACGGCGTAGTTCGCCTTGGCCGTGTCTGCGACCTGCCAGACGACGATCGCGGCGATCTCGACCGGGTTGCCGTCGGCGTCGTTGACTTTCAGGTGGTTGGTCTCGAAGTTGCGTACCCGGACGCTGATTCCCTTGCGGTTGGTCAGGGGCAGAACCCACCGGAAGCCGGGCTTGCGGACCGTCCCGATGTAGGTGCCGAAGAACTGGATCACCGACGTGTGGCCCGGTGGCACGATGACCAGCGAGCCGATCACGAGCCCGGCGAGCACCACCGGGATCGCTGCCGTTCCTGGCGCGCCGGTCTGCGCCAGCAGGATCGCGAGGACGACGCATACCGCCAGGAACAGCACGCCCCACCAACCGTTGATCGCCAGCGCCGGATGCTCGGAGATGGTGACCCTTGCTCCGCCGTGCCCGACCGGGCTGGCATCCACCGGCGGCACGGGCTCTTGGTTGCTCATCGTCGTGTCCTCTCAAAAGTGATATCTAATTACTATCACCTTTCGGAGCGGCGGTCCAGCGCCGGCCGGTCGTGGCCGCCACAACAACACGACTGGGCGCAGCCCCGGCTCGAAGCGTTCGATGCGCACGCGGGAGGCTAGCCGCGATGGGTCAGGGCGGATGAACGAGAGCCGATGGGCAACGGCGACCGGAGGGCAGGGCGTCGAGGCCTTCAACGCGCGGTTCGCCGCACTCGCCGCGGCCGGTGCCGATCTGCACGGCGAGGCGCGGTTCGTGGCATCGCTGGCTCGCGCGGGCGGGTTGGTTCTCGACGCTGGATGCGGCACCGGTCGGGTTGCGCTCAAGCTCGCCGAGCTCGGCTTCCGGTGTGTCGGCATCGATAGTGACCCGGCGATGCTGGCGCAGGCGCGCGAGACGTCGACCGACGTCCGCTGGGTGCTCGCCGACCTGCTCGACGTCGATCAGCTCGCGGAGCACTTCGACCTGGTGGTGACGGCAGGAAACGTGATGCCGCTGCTCGCACCCGGCACCGAGGCCGAAGTCGTGGGCTTGCTTGCCGACCGGCTGGCGCCCGGCGGCCTCCTGGTGGCGGGATTCGGCCTGGACCCGGCTCACCTGCCGCTTGCGGAGGCGCCGTTCGGGCTGCCCGACTACGACCGCTGGTGCGCGGCGGCCGGTCTGGAGCTCGTCGAGAGGTTCGCGACCTGGGACCGCACGCCGTACGAGAGCGGCGGCTATGCCGTCAGCGTGCACCGCCGGCCCGGCTAGCGCACCACGGATCGCGACCGATGGCTGACCGCGCCGAGATCGTCGCCCGCCTGCGCCGCGCCGGTTGTGTGTACGCGGAGGACGAGGCCGCGCTGATCCTTGCCGAGACCTCGGCGCCGGCCGAGGTCGAACGGATGGTGGCGGCCCGGGTCGCCGGCGCTCCGCTCGAACACGTCCTCGGCTGGGCGCAGTTCGCCGGCCGCCGGATCGCGGTCGACCCCAGCGTGTTCGTGCCCCGACGGCGTACCGAGCTGCTGGTCCACCTCGCCGTCCTGAACGCCCCACCGAACGCGGTTGTGGTCGACCTGTGTTGCGGCACCGGCGCGGTGGGCATCACGATCGCCGCGCGGCTCGACCGACCGGAGCTCTACGCGGTGGACATCGACCCTGCAGCGGTGCGCTGCGCGCGCCGCAATGTCGGCCCGCTCGGCACTGTGCTCGCGGGCGACCTGTTCGCTGCTTTGCCGGCAACCCTGCGAGGGCGGATCGACATCCTTGCCGTCAACGCACCGTACGTACCCTCGGCCGAGATCGGGCTGATGCCGAGCGAGGCGCGCGAGCACGAGGCGCGCATCGCACTCGACGGCGGGGCGGACGGGCTCGATCTGCACCGGCGGGTCGTTGGCGAAGCCGCGGAATGGCTGACGCCGGCCGGGCGACTGCTGATCGAAGTCGCGGAGGTTCAGGTCGCGGCAGCGGCGGCGATCATGGCGGGCGCGGGCCTCACATCGTCGGTCGTCCGGTCGGCGGATCTCGATGCGACTGCGGTTGTGGCAACGCGCCGGTCATGATCGGGTTCGTCTGCTCACCGCTGCTAGCGTCGACTGATACCGGCACAGCTGCGGAGGATGTCGTGCCCTTGAACCGCGATCTGGTCGGTCGCTCGTACGACGGCGGCGGCACGTTCGAGGTCTCACGCGAGCACATTCGCCGCTTTGCGGCGGCGATCGGGGACCCGCAGCCGGTGTACACGGATCCGGAGGCCGCACAGGCGCTCGGCTACCGCGACGTGATCGCCCCGCCGACCTTCCTCATCACCGTCGGCGCGAGCATCCCGGGCGGCGGCCCGATCAATGATTCCGAGCTCGGGCTCGACTACTCACTCGTGGTCCATGGCGAGCAGCGCTTCGTCCACCACCGGCCGGTGCACCCCGGCGACGTCCTCACGACCACGACGACGATCGAGTCGATCCGAGACGCTGGCACCAACGAGCTGATGAAGACCCGCACCGACATCTCGACCACCGACGGCGAGCTGGTCTGCGAGTCGCACAGTCTGATCGTGTCGCGAGGGACCGCATCCGCAAGCTGACACCGGGACCGTCGGCGTCCGAGCCCGCGCCGGAGCCGGCCGACTGCCAACCGGCCTCCCCCACCGCGATGCAGTTCGTCTCCCCACCCGGACGATTCGAACGCCTCCGCAGGTTCCGCCTCGAGCTGCCCGGCCGGTACACAACAGCCACCGAGGCGCGACCGTTGTTGCTCGTCCTGGGCCTGCCGACCTTCGGTCTCGCGTTCGGCATCACGATCCTCACGACCTACGGTCCGCTGCCACTGCTCGCGCTCACCCATTCACGGGCGAAGGTCGGTGCTCTGATCGGCGGTGAAGGCGCGTTCGCCCTGTGGGTTCCGCTGGTCTCCGGAGCACTGTCCGACCGGATCAACTCCCCGACCAGAATCGGCCGCCGGTTGCCGTTCGTGATCATCGGAGCGCCGCTCGCGGCGGCCGGTCTCGTGCTACTGCCGTTCGTGCCGACGTACCAGCTCGCGGGTGTCGCGATCCTGCTGTTCTTCGTCGGCTACTACCTCTATTACCCGCCCTACCGTGCGATCTACGCCGACGTGCTGCCGCGCCGGCTCTTCGCGCGGGCACAGTCCGCGCAGGCGGTGCAGCGAGGCGCCGGCCTGGGAGTCGCATTGATCTCCGGTGGCCTGCTGCTGACCGTGTGGAAGCCGCTTCCCTTCGTGCTCGGCGCGATCGCGCTCGCGCTCGCGACGCTTGCGCTGAAGCCGGTGATCCGCCTGCAGCGCGAGACCGGCCTCGATGAAGGCGACCTGGAGGATGAGGATGAGGACGAGGACGAGGCCGAGCTCCTCGGCTCGGCGCGGGACCTGTTCATGCACAACCGCACGATGCAGGCGTTCGCGGTGGCAAACATGTTGTGGGAGTTCAGCTTTGCCGGCCTGAAGACGTTCATCGTCCTCTACATCGTGCACGGGCTCGGGAAGTCGACGTCAGTGGCATCCGCGTTCATCGCGCTGGTGGCGGTCGCCTACGTGGTCGGAGCGCCGATCGCCAGCCGCCTGGCCGACCGGTTCGGCATGGTGCCGGTAATGATGGGTTCCGCGGCGGTCTACGGCACCACCCTGTGCTTGGCAGTGCTCCCCACCACGGCGACGCCGCTGACGATCCTCCTACCGATCGGCGCGCTGGCCGGGGCGATGCTCATGACCCTCCCGCAGGCGCTGGCCTTCACCCTCGCGCCGGAAGCCGGTCAGGGCGCGGCCGCCGGCCTGGTCGACTTCTCTCGTGGGGTCGGCGTCGTGCTCGGTCCGGTCCTCGTCGGCGCTGCCGTCGCAAATGCGTCGTTCCTGTCGGCCACGCACGGTTATGCGGCAATGTGGCCGACTATCGGCATTCCCGTGCTGCTCTCGCTGCTGTTCCTGCGCCGGTTCCACATCAGCGCACCTGATCCGATCCCGGCGAGCTGAACGAACAATCCTCGAGGGCCCGCTTCGAGGAAGGATTCGTGTCGTGACGTCCGGACGGCTCCGCACGTCCCAGGGTGGCTCCTCCCGGCCGGGCAGAGACCGGGTGGCCGTCATCGGCAGCGGTGTGGCCGGCCTGACCTCGGCCTACCTGCTCCAACGCCACTACGACGTCTCGCTCTACGAGGCCGACGACCGGCTCGGCGGCCACGCCCACACTCACGACATCCTCACGCCGGACGCCGGGATCGCGGCCGTCGACACCGGCTTCATCGTGCACAACGCGCGGACCTACCCACACCTGCTCCGGCTGTTCGGCGAGCTCGGCGTCGAGACCCGGCCGACCGAGATGAGCATGTCCGTGCGTTGCGACGGCTGCGGCCTCGAGTACGCCGGTGCAAAAGGGCTCTCCGGGCTGTTCGCCCAGGGGCGCTCGCTGACCCGGGTCGAGTATCTGCGGATGCTGACCGCGGTGAAGCGCTTCCACCGCTCGG
>Ga0335074_10000733_pt1 | contig 45533 bp, 42 predicted proteins | sample Lox_Sample_23_FD_206715 | JGI IMG/M metagenome (GOLD analysis project Ga0335074, IMG submission 206715) | Soil microbial communities from Loxahatchee National Wildlife Refuge, Florida, United States - Lox_Sample_2.3 | ecosystem: Environmental > Terrestrial > Soil > Wetlands | place: USA...
GGCACCGCGGGGCGGCGCTCGGTGAGGTCGGTGACGCCGCCGCGATCGAAGGCGGTGTAGATGGGCTTCGGTGCGCCCGAGCCCTTGGTGCGGCCCGTCCACGGGCCCCAAGGCTTCCCCTCACAGATCCACATCCACAGGCCGTCGCGCTGCTCGACATGGGGGGCGCGCTCGCGATCGGCACGCGCCAGGCGCTCCGTCCAGAGATCCTCGGGCAGCTGATTGAGGTCGAGGTGGTCGTCGCAGGAGATCAGGTTGTAGTCCATGTGGAGGTCCTCCGTCTGCCGTCCCTCGCCGTTAGAGCTTCATATCTACCGCGCAGACCGCGGCGCCGACCGCGGCGTTCTCTCCCTCCGGCACGAAGATCTCGAGCAGCGTGCCATCGCCGGCCGCGGTGATCTCCTGCGTCACCTTCTCCGTCTCGATCTCGTAGATCGGATCACCCGTCTTGAACGTCTCGCCGGGCTTTTTGTGCCACTTGGCGATCGTCGCCTCCTGCATGTTCATGCCCACGCGGCTCAGCTTGAGGTTCATGCGCATCGATCGCTGCTCGGGCCGGCGGCGCTCAGGCGCGCGCACTCGCGGTGGCCGTTTGCGCGATGCGGTCGGCATCGGGAATCATGAGCTTCTCGGCGTTCGGCGCGTAGGGCATGCAGACATTCGGCACGGTCACCCGCTTGATGGGCGCCTTGAGGTAACCGAAGGCCTTGTCCGCGAGCACCGCAGCGATATGGCTCGCCGCGCTGCAGCGGTCCCGCGCCTCATCGACCACCACGACGCGGCCCGTCTTGCGGGCAGCTGCAACCAGCGCCTCCTCGTCGAGCGGCACGAGCGTGCGGGGGTCGATCACCTCGGCCTCAATCCCCGCCGACTGGAGCTTCTTCGCGGCTTCGAGCGTCGGCTTCAGCATCGAGCCGATCGCGATGATCGTCACGTCCTTGCCCTCGCGCGCCGTCGCCGCCTTGCCGAACGGGACGGTGTAGTCGCCATCGGGCACCTCGCCCAGCTCGCCGCCGCGGCCGATCGCCTCCATGAAGAAGGTCGGATTGTTGCCGCGAATGGCGGTCTTCAGGAGACCCTTGGCATCCGCCGGCGTCGCGGGCATCACGACGTTGAGGCCACCCAGGTTGACGAGCACGGGGTAGCCGCTGTCGGAATGCTGAGCCGCGTTCGAGCCGCCGCCCCCATAGGCCGCGATGATCGTGATGGGCATCACGGCCTGGCCGCCGGTCATCAAATGGAGCTTCGCCATCTGATTCGCGATCGCATCGAAACCGGTGTAGATGAAATTCGAGAACATCATGTGCACGATCACGCGGCAGCCGGCTGCGGCGGCCCCGACCGCCATCCCGGTGAGCGTCGCCTCGCAGATCGGGGTGTTGCGGATGCGATCGCGGCCGAACTTGTCGAGCAGTCCACGGGTGTCGCCCATGATGGCGAGCTCCACGTCCTCGCCGTAGACGATGACCTTCGGATCGCGGCTCATCTCCTCGATGAGCGCCTCGTTGATCGCGTGGGTGTAGCGCTTGCGGGCCATGTGTGCCTCTCTATCGATTCACTAGCAATCAGGCCTTCTGGCCGACGAACATCAGATCGAGGGGGAGCTCGGGGTCTGCAGGCGCGCTCTCCTCGGCGAATTTGACGGCGGCGTCGACGGCGCGCGCGATGCGCGCATCGAGCGCCTGGACATCCGCGGGCTTCACGCCGCTTGCGGCAAGGCGCTGCTGCAGGCGCTCGACGGGATCGCGCTTGCGCCACTCGTCGATCTCCGACTGCTCGCGGTACTTGCCACCCGCGAGGAACAGCGCCTCGGCCTCGAGATGTCCCTGGATGCGATAGGTGCGCGCCTCGATGAACGCGGGGCCCGCGCCGCTGCGCGCGTGCTCGACCGCCTCCCCGGCGGCCTGCCACACCGCGACGACATCGTTGCCGTCGATGACGGTCGTTGGGATCTTGAACGCCCGCGCGCGATCGACGATCTCCCCGGAGGTGCAATCGGTCGACGGCGTGAACTCGGAGAACTGATTGTGCTCACAGACGAGCACGAGCGGCAGCTTCCACAGGCTGCTCACGTTGAGGCACTCCATGAACACGCCCTGGTTGGCGGCGCCGTCTCCGAAGAAGGCGACGGCGATGCGCGTGTCGTGCGTGAGCTTCGAGGCGAGCGCCGCGCCGGTTGCAATCGCAAAGCCGCCCCCGACGATGCCGTTCGCCCCGAGAATGCCCTTGGAGAAGTCCGCGACGTGCATCGAGCCGCCCATGCCCTTGCAGATGCCGGTGCGCTTGGCCCAGATCTCCGCCATCATCGCGTTCGGATCCCCGCCCTTGGCGAGGAAGTGGCCATGCCCGCGATGCGTGCTCGTGATGAGGTCCGTCACGCGCAGCCGCGCGCAGACGCCCGTCGCGATGGCCTCCTGGCCGATGTAGAGGTGCACGGCGCCAGGCAGGTTGCCCGCGGCGGCATCGGCGCGCAGCCGCTCCTCCATGCGCCGAATGAGAAGCATGCGCTCGTAGAGCGCGAGCAGCTGATCCTTGGTCGGTTCCGTCGTCGCCATGATTCGCTACCTCATCCGCCAAACTGTGCGATCGTCGTCTTGAAAGCGCGGCTCGTCACCTCATCGATCGGTCGCCACCGCAGCTTCTCGTTCAGCACCTCGATGCCCCACGGGCCGGTCCAGCCGGCCTTGCGCAGCCGCTCGACGAAGCCCCGCACGTCGAACTCGCCCTCGCCGCACAGCTGTCTGTGCCGGGTCGTCTCGATGTGCATGTCGGCCATCGAGTGGGCCTTGGAATAGCCGTCGTTGAGCTCCACGCCGGCGAGAAACCGGAGCGGGAAACGCGCGACATCGTCGTAGGAGAGCCCGATCTTCACGATGTGCCACAGGTCGAGGAAGATCCCGCCGTTCTTGGCGCCCGCCCCTTCGACCAAGGCGCGCGCGGACTCGAGCGAATCGATGATGCAGAAGGGCATCATCTCGAAGCCGATCCGCGTGCCGTAGCCGTCTGCCTCGCGGCACAGCGTGGCGAACGATTCGATCAGCCGCGGCATGGGGCAGGGCTGGCGGATGAAATCCCCCACCTTGATCGATCGGGCTCGCAGCTCCGCGGCGGCCGTGAAGAGCTTCTGCTTCTGAGCGTCCGAGCGCTTCTTGGCTTCCCCGTCGAGAAACCAATCCGTGAGGAACTCGAGCTCGACGTGCTTGATGCCGTGGTCGTCGAGGATGTGCCGCATCTCCCTCAGCGTGTACTTCTGCAGCGCGTGATCGAGATCGGCGTGCCAGATGCCGATGCCGGTGAAGCCGGCTTGCGCCGCGCTCTGCACGCGCTGCTTGAAGTCCACGGTGCTGAATTCGTGGTCGGTGTGCGGCTCCGCGCCGACCGCGAGCGTCCAGTACGAGCCGAGCAGGTCGATGGGGGTGGTCATCGCGATTCTCCGCGCCGCAAGCCTCGCCACGCCGGGTGAGGCGGAAGCGTCATCGTCGGACGCGCAGGCGGTTGTACACCGGCGCCCGCGCCTGCGTAAAGACCGCAAGATCGCCGGCCCTCTCCGGCGTGCGGGAGCGTCGGCGGGCGGCTGACCGGCGGCTCGTGGCTCACGGCGCGTGCGCGGCCACGTTCGCGTCCGGAGCCTCATCCACGTGCGGCTCGTCCCAGACCGCGGACTTCATGCCGTAAGGCACCGTGTTGATCACCGCCTCGATCTGGTCGATCTTGCCGCCGTGGATCTGAAAGAGCTCCGAGATCTCCAATGTGAGCGGCGCCTTGACGGGCGAGGGGATGGTCATGCCGTTCGTGAGATGAATGGTCTTGAGCACGCCGCTGTGCTCGAAGAACGCGAACGACATCACCAGGCCCCGCTCCCGGTCGACGATCGGAAACCGGCGGTTGCGGATCGCCGTGACGAAGGGATAGAAGCCGCTCGTCTGCTGCGCCTCGCAACCGAGCGCGACGACGTTGAAGCGGCTGGTGACGCGGAACGTCGGGTTGTTGGTCGTCTGCGTGCCATTCTCCAGGCGGTTGCAGGAAGGCCAGAACGGTGCGGTGTTGCGGCCCGTATTGCCGCCGAGGCCCGTGAAGTAGGAATTGGCGATGCGCACGAGGTCCGCGCGCGACATCCGCTCGCTCGGTGGAACGTCCTGCAGGAACTGGGGTCGCGGGTGAGCGCGGTGCTCCATCGAGGCCCCGGCACTCGGCAAGCCGGAGGCGCCGAGCGCGGGCGGCCGCGCAACGATGGTCTCGACCTGGCTGATCAGGCCGTAGTCCACCTTGAGCCGCAACGCGAGCAGCACGGGTACGCCGCTTTCGAACACGGTTCCGTAGAAGCCGACCTGGCCATGCTCCGGATCGACCGCGTAGAGCTTGTAGTGTCCGGGCGCGCTCGCGGTGCCCCACAGTCCGTCGCCGAGCCGCAGCTCCTGACCGTCCTCGGTGAACCGGACGCCCTGCGCGAGCGGCAGCCGCCCGGGATCGTGGGCGACCAGCGCCGCGATGTAGCGGTCGACCAGACCCTCGAGACAGGGTCGATCGCAGATGTCGGAGGCTCGCGCCGTTGAGACCACGAGGGCAGTCGCCAGCAGCAACCCGAGCGCGAACGTTCTGTGACTCATGCAGCAGCCCCCCTCGTCGAGCATAGGTCTTCGTCTCGAGCGCTCAGCTGACGGCGCGCTTCCCTATCCGTCGTTGAATTCGAGCGGTTATTCGGTCGGCGCGGGAATGGTGAGCGCGATGTGATCCACGTTGCCGATCGCGCGCGTGATGTGCCCCTTGCCGGTGGTATCGTCCATCAGGAGCACGCTGCCGAGGCCGAAGCGACGCACCTCTCCGTCACCGGCCGTCACCTCGGACATCCCTTGAACCACGATGAGGTACATCCGGCGCGGGGCCTTGTGCCAATCCTCTTTCGCGCCGCGCTTGAGCAGCAGCAGGGTCGCGCCCGGCGTATTCGACAGCAGCTTCGAGGCGAGCGACGGCTCGGGGCCGCCGGGCCCCGCGGTCGGGGCGCCGAACATCAGCCGCTCGTCGCGAAAGTGCGAGACGCCATTCGCATCCGCGTACAGATGCACGAAATGAAGGGCGAGAGGGGGGCTCGACATCGGTTTCGCCTCATCGGCCAGGGAGAGCACCACGGCTGCGGCCAGGACAGCACCGAACCCCGCGGTGGCCAGGATCGCCTTGTTCTTCATTGCCCGCTCACTCTCCGGTTCGCGTTGCATCTTCACCCTGCCGTCGCGCGCTGACAAGCGCTCAACGGCGGGGTCGAGCAGATAAATTCTCAGTCGCGGCGCCGAGGACTACACTAGCGCCTCGCAGGATACGGCGACACCCCACCCCCGGGGAGCGCCCGGATCCGCGCCACTTGCTCCGGAGGATATGTCGTGAACGCTTCGCTCGCGTCGATTGCCCCGCAACCCGAGCCGTCGCCGGCGGTGGCTCGCTTTCTCAAACGCACCCCGAAGCTGCTGATCGGGGGTGAATGGGTCGAGTCCAAGTCGCAGAGGCGGGTTCCCGTCATGGACCCGGCGACGGGCCGCGAGATCGCATCCGTGCCGGATGCCAACGCGGCCGATGTCGACCGCGCGGTCGCCGCAGCGCGCCAAGCGTTCGAGAAGGGACCCTGGCCGGACATGGCGCCCGCACAGCGCGAAGCGCTCATCTGGAAGCTCGCGGACCTGATCGACCGCAATGCGGATGAGCTCGCCGAGCTCGAGAGCCTCAATAACGGCAAGACCAAGTTCATCGCGAGCATCGTCGATGTGCCGGGGACGCGCGATTACTTCCGCTACATGGCGGGCTGGGCGACCAAGATCGAGGGGTCGACCTTTCAGACCTCGATCCACGGTCCGCCCGGCGTGAAGTTCCATACCTACACGCAGCGCGAGCCCGTGGGGGTCGTCGCGCAGATCATCCCGTGGAATTTCCCGCTCGCCATGTGCTCCTGGAAGCTTGCGCCCGCGCTCGCCGCCGGCTGCACGTGCGTGTTGAAGCCGGCGGAGCAGACCCCGCTCACGGCCATCCGGCTCGGTGAGTTGATCCTCGAGGCGGGCTTCCCGCCGGGTGTCGTGAACATCCTGACCGGATACGGAGAGACGACGGGCGCTGCGCTGGTTGCGCATCCCGGCGTCGACAAAGTGGCGTTCACCGGCTCGACGGAGGTCGGCAAGATCATCAACAAGACGGCGACGGATACGCTCAAGCGCGTGTCGCTGGAGCTCGGCGGCAAGTCCCCGGTTATTGTGCTGCCCGATGCGGACCTCAACTCGGTGATCGGCGGCGCGGCGAATGCCATCTTCTTCAACTCCGGCCAGGTGTGTACGGCGGGCTCGCGACTGTTCGCGCACCGTAAGGTGTTCGATCAGGTGGTCGAAGGCCTGAGCGCCGCGGCCGGGAAGATTCGCTTGGGACCGGGTCTCGATCCGAAGACGGAAATGGGGCCGCTCGTCTCGAAGGAGCAGCAGGACCGGGTGCTCGGTTACATCGACTCCGGCCGCAAGGATGGGGCGAAGGTGCTCGCCGGAGGCGAGGCGCCGGCGAGCTCCGGCTACTTCGTCAAGCCGACCGTGCTCGCCAACGTGCGACCCGACATGAAGGTCGTGCGCGAGGAGATCTTCGGACCCGTGGTCGTCGCGCAGCGCTTCGAGGATCTGGATGAGATCGCCGCGCTCGCGAACGATACGCCGTACGGTTTGGCGGCGAGCGTTTGGTCGAAGGACGTGAGCGCCGTGCACCGCATCGTGCCGAAGATCAAGGCGGGCACCGTCTGGGTCAATTGTCACAACTTCGTGGATCCCGCCATGCCCTTCGGAGGCTTCAAGCAATCGGGCTTCGGCCGCGAGGCCGGGCGGGCGGTCTTCGAGCTGTACACGGAGCTCAAATCGGTTTGCATCGCGATTTGAGCGGCTGCGAGCGGGGAGGCACCGCGGCGCGGACGTGCGCTGCGGTGCTCTCGCTGGCGATGCTCCCCGGTTGCGGCGGCGTTTGCGGTGGCTGCGGGGCCCGATCACTCAGTTGACGGCGTAGTAGCGGAACACCGAGTGGTCGGGATTCGTGCGGCGCTCCCCGCCCCCGACGATCACCGTGCGATTGAGCCAGTCATGCGGTCCCTGCGGCGCGCGGAAGTAAGGCGTGCAGCGGAAGTATCCGCTGCGCGCGGGCGATGACTGCGCACCGTACACGTAGCCGAGATTGCGGATGTAGATGAGCGCGCCGTCGCTCGCCTCGAGCAGATAGTGGGCGTTGAGCTCGACGACCCCGTCCGTCCGCACCGTCGCCCAGTCCGCCCCGCTATAGTCCACGACGCGTCCGTTGAGGCGCGGACCCGCGACGAGGCCGCTCTTCACGGACGTGTATCCCTGGCTCGCCCCGCCGGAGACGGGCCCGAAGATCCGCCGCTCGTTGAAGTCGATGCGCACGTCGAACACGTGCTCGAGCTGGAGAGCGATCGAAGTGTCCATCGGATGTCGTGCTCCGCTTTGCTGCTGAGATCGCACCGACGATAGGCGCGTGGTCGCCGGGCGACAAGCCTGCCTCGCGGTCCGAGGCGGTCGGTTATAGTGCGGCCATGCCGGCCGAGAGCATCTTCGACTACATCATCGTCGGCGCCGGATCGGCGGGCTGCACGCTCGCAAGTCGCCTGTCGGAGGATCGCAACCGCTCCGTGCTGCTGCTCGAGGCGGGCGGCATCGCGAGTCGTCATTGGCGCATGAAGATGCCGCTCGCCTGGCGCGACACGTTCCGCGACCCGCGGCTCGGCTGGGGTTACACGAGCGAGCCGGAGCCGTACGCCGACCAGCGGCGCATTCCGGTGCCGCGGGGCAAGGTTCTCGGAGGCTCCTCCTCGGTCAACGGCATGATGTACTCGCGCGGCCACGCCGCCGACTACGATCGCTGGGGCGATCTCGGGCTCACCGGCTGGAGCTACGCCGAAGTTCTGCCGTATTTTCGGCGCTCGGAGGCGAACTGGCGCGGCCCTTCGCTCTACCACGGCGCCGCGGGCCCGTTCACGGTCGCGAGGCATCGGACGGACGATGCACTCTATCCGCGCCTCATCGCAACGGCCGCCAAGCTCGGTTACCGGCATCTCGAGGATTTCCACGGCGCGGACGTCGAGGGATTCAGCGCGCCCGATTTCAATGTGCATCGCGGACGACGGGCGAGCACCGCCACACGTTACCTGTATCCGGCGATGTCACGCCCCAATCTCGTGACCGAGCCGGACGCGCTCGCGCGGCGCGTGCTCTTCGACGGACCGCGCGCCGTCGGTGTCGCCTACGAGCGTCACGGCCAGCTCGAGCGTGCACGCGCCGAATGCGAGGTCATCCTGGCGGCCGGCGCGTTCAACTCACCGCAGCTGCTCCTGCTCTCGGGCGTCGGACCGGCGCGCGAGCTCGAGGCGCTCGACATCGCCCCGGTCCACGATCTGCCCGGCGTCGGCAAGAACCTGCAGGATCACCCGTCGGTCGGCGCCGTGTTCGCCGCGAGCGGGCCCATCACGTTCGAGTCGCAGCTGCGGCTCGACCGACTGATGCTCTCCGTGCTGCGCTGGGCGCTCTTCGCGAGCGGACCCGTCGCGGGGCTGCCGGTCGCCGCGCAAGGCTTTCTCAGGCTCCGCCCCGGCACCCGAGGGGCGGATGCGCAGTTTCTGGTGAGTCCGGTCTCGATGCTCGCTCGCGCATGGTTTCCCGGCTGGAGAAAGGGCGCGGGTCACGTGTTCTCGATCGCCAACGTGCTGCTGCATCCCGAGAGCCGGGGAGAGGTGACGTTGCGGTCGAGCGAGCCGCACGATCCGCCGCGAATTCTCTTCAACCTCCTGCACGCGCCCGCCGATCGCGAGATCCTGCGTGACATGCTGCGGTTCACGCGCCGATTCTTCGCAACGGCGCCCGCATCCGAGCTCGTGAGCGCGGAGCTCCTGCCCGGACCGCGCAGCGCGAGCGACGCCGAGCTCGATGCGCACCTCAGCGCGTCGGTCGCCACGGCAATGCACCCGACGAGCACGTGCGCGATGGGCACGGACGCTCGAGCCGTCGTCGATGCCGCGCTCAACGTGCGCGGGCTCGAGCGGCTGCGCGTGGTGGATGCATCGGTCATGCCGACGATCGTCGGTGGCAACACCAATGCACCCGTGATCATGATCGCGGAGAAGGCTGCGGATCTGATTCTCGGGCGTCCGCCGCTCGCGCCGGTGAGGGTGCCTCGGGTCGAGGATGCGCGGAGCGCAGCGAGCGCCGCGGGCACGCCCCCGAGGCCGGGTGCGACGATCAGCCCGTGACGGCCTTTCCCGTCACCGGATGGGGGTAGTGGAACGGCATGATGAACGTCTCCGGCCACACGGGTGGCGGCTCGCGCAGCTCGTCCGGGCCCCGTGGATTCTCCGGGAACGTCGTGGTGTACGCTGAGACCATGAGCGGCTCGCGCGGCGAGTGGGCCCAGCCCTCCTCGAGCCGCGCCTGATACACGATGCGATAGTTGAAGACCTTGATCTTCCAGATGCCGTTCTCCTTCGCGTACTCGTTCTCGTAGATTCCGGCCTCGAGGAACTGCGCGGGGATACGGGGGGGCGCATCCTTCTTGCTGTCGTGCACGCCGGCCTGCAGGAAGCAGCGGAAGCGCCCCTGCGCCGTCTTGCGGTCCGGCGCCACGTCGACGATGTCCTGAGCGATGATGTGCTCGAAGAGCATGCCGTAGGCCGGGCCGTTGAGACCGGAGGCGCCGCCGTAGAGTCGCCGCGCGCCTCGCTTGCCGCGGAACACACCGTTCATGAAGTAGAGCACCGCCTCCTCGGCGAACAGGTCGACGATCGCGGCGAACAGGCACTTGTCCATGTAGTAGCCGTACTTGAACTGCAGCGTGCGCACGGCCTCAATGTCCGCCTGGATGCCGACCTCGGTGCGCAGGGACTCGAGCTCGCGGCGCAGCTGCGCGAGCTGCTCCTCGAGCCTCATGTCTCTCGCCCCACCTGCCGCTTCAGGGCATCGATGTCGTCGTCGAGCTCCAGGTAGCGGCCCGAGAGCATGTCGTAGCGGCCCGAGACGAGATCGAGACAGCGCTGCGCGCAGCGCGCGAGGTCGGCGTCGCGATCGGGTGAGTCTCTGCGCGCGCGGATGCGCGCGACCATGCCCGGGAGCCAGCGCTGCGCATCGGGCGAGTTCATGGTCTCGTCCGCAATTCCCGTGAACACGAAGCCGGGGTCGATCGCGAATATGCTCACCCCGAGATCCTTCGTCTCGGCGGCGACTTCGGCGGTGATACGCGTCTGGGCGATCTTGCCGACGCAGTACGCCGAAAGAAACGGCGCCACCATGCGGCTCGCGAGCGCCGAGACGATGATCACACGGCCCTTGCGGCGCGCCGTCATGCCCGGCAGGACCCGGCGCAGGTAGAGCATCGGCGCGCGGATGTGCACGGCCTGGGCGGTCCACCAGGCCTGCGGATCGATCGCCCAGAGCGGTCCGAACGGGCCCGGCACGCCGGCGTTGCTCACGAGCAGCGTGACGGGACCGTGCTCTACCTCGGTGTTCGTGATCACGCGTTCCACGTCGCTCGGCTGCGAGACATCACCGGCAACCGCGAGCGCGCGGCCGCCGGCCGCCTCGATCTGCGCCGCGACCTCGTCGAGCTGCGACGCGGTGCGCGCCGTGACCGTGACCGCCGCGCCGTGACGCGCAAACTCGAGGGCGATCGCCTTGCCGAAGCCGCGGCCCGCACCCGTGACGACCGCGACCTCTCCTGCAAGCTGGCCTGCCATGAGCGCCTCCGCCGTAGCCCTCATGGAGTGTAAGCCACCCCGGCACGCGCGGCGATCGCGAGCCGCGAGCGACCCGAACTGCGGCGGTGGTACAGTGGGGGCGCGCGCGAGGAGTCCTATGAGCACCCACGACCAAGTCGAGGCCTTGCGGACCCAGATCGAGCAGCTCACCCACCGCGTGGCGACGCTCGAGGACGCCCAGGCCATACGCCGAGTGCAGTTCGCGTACGGCTATTTCATGGACAAGGGGCTCTACCAGGAGGTCGTGGATTTGTTCGCCGAGGACGGCGAAGTGCGCTTCATGGGCGGCGTCTTCCGCGGCAAGCACCGCGGCGTGCGGCGGCTGTACATCGAGCGGTTCCGCACGACCTTCACGCACGGCCGGAACGCTCCCACGTACGGCTTCATGCTGGAGCACCTGCAACTGCAGGACATCATCGATGTGGCGCCGGATCGCCGCAGCGCCCGCGGGCGGTTTCGTTGCTTCATGCAGGCCGGAAGCCACGTGAGCAAGCGCGACCGGGTCGCGGCGCTGCCACAGCAGTGGTGGGAGGCGGGTGTTTACGAGAACACCTACAGCCGTGAAGATGCCCTCTGGAAGATCAAGGTGCTCAACTACTGCCTCACCTGGCAGGCCGAGTACGAGCAGGGCTGGGCGCACAGCAAGCCGTACGCGGGACCCTTCTTCACGAAGACCTATCCCGAGGATCCGGGTGGACCCGATGAGATCAACGCGCAACGACCCGCGTTCTGGCCGGACACGGCTGTCGTCCCGTTCCACTTCCCGCATCCCGTGACCGGGAGACCCATCTCATGAGCAAGCCCTTCCCCCAGTCGATGGATTTCAGCGGCTACAACGAGCCCTCGCGCGTCGAATGCGAGATCTTCGACCTGCTCGTCGAGGGGACGCTGCCGGAGGAGATTCACGGCTCCTGGTACCAGTCGGTCCCCGATCCGCAGTTTCCCCCGATGCTGGGCGAGGATACCTACTTGAGCGGCGACGGGATGGTGCGGGTGCTGCGCTTCGAGAACGGCCACGTCGATTTCAAACAGCGCTACATCCAGTCCGAACGCTGGAAGAGCGAGCGCGCCGCGCGCCGCTCGCTCCACGGCTTGTATCGCAATCCGTACACCGACGATGCGAGCGTGCGCGGCCAGTCGCGGGCGGTGTACAACACGACCCCGATCTTCCATGGCGGGCGGCTGCTCGCGCTCAAGGAGGACAGCCACGCCATGGAGCTCGATCCGAGGACGCTCGACACCCTCGGGGAGTGGGATTACGAGGGACGGCTGCGCAGCCAGACGATGACCGCGCACACGCGGCTCGATCCCGCGACCGGCGAGCTCCTCTTCTTCGGCTACGAGGCGAGCGGGCTCGCCTCGCGGGATGTCGCGTTCTGCGTCGCCGATCGCAACGGTGAGCTCGTGCGCGAGGAGTGGTTCGAGGCTCCCTACTGCTCGATGATGCACGACTTCGCCGTCACGCAGGAGCACGTGATCTTTCCGGTGTTCCCGACGACCGCGGATCTCGCGCGGCTGCAGGCGGGCGGTGCGCACTGGATCTGGGAGCCGAGCCGCCCGACGTTCGTCGGCATCATGCCGCGGCAGGGCTCGGTCAACGACATGCGCTGGTTCCGCGGACCGGCGTGCTCCGCGTATCACTTCATGAACGCACACACCGAGGGGAGTCGGGTGCACCTCGATTTCACCTACGGCAAGGTGAATCCGTTCCCGTTCATCCAGGCGGCATCCGGTCTGCAGGTTCGGCCGCAGGACATGGGCGGCCAGTTCGTGCGCTGGACGTTCAACCTCGCGCGCCCCGGGGAGCGCTGGGAAGAGTACGTGCTCGGGCCCGCCGGCGACATGCCGCGCATCGCCGAGAAGGACATGCTCGTCGATTACGCCGTGGGCTACTATCAGAGCTTCGATCCGAGCGTCGGTCCGCCGCTCCTCGCCGGTCCCGTCGGCGCCGGCTTCAACACGATCCTGCGCATCGAGCTCGCGAGCGGCAAGCTCACACGGCTGCCGATGGATCGGCGCTCGACGGTCCAGGAGCACGTCCACATCCCCTCGAAGCAACCCGGCCACGAAGGCTATCTCGCCTTCCTCGTCGATCTGCACGATGTGTATCAATCCGAGATGTTCGTGGTCGAGGCGGCGCGTCTCGAGCGGGGTCCCCTCGCGCGCATCCGCATTCCGCTTCGCCTGCGCGTCGGCGTCCACGGGAACTGGGTGCCGACCTGAGGGGAGCGAATGTCAACGCCGCTTGAAACGCGCTCGAGCCGGACGGCAACGGCCCCGGGTGCGCCGTCTGGCCAGGGCGCGGCCGAACGGACCGAGCTCGCATGGCCCCGTCCCGCGCAGGCCTGGTACGCGGTGGGGGTGTTCGCGCTCGGCCTGATGTTCAATTTTCTCGACCGCGGCGTCATCGGACTGCTCGTGCAGCCCATCGAGCACGATCTGCACCTGAACGACACACAAGTCGGGCTGCTCATGGGCCCGGCATTCATCATCTTCTACGTGGTGCTCGGCCTGCCGATCGCGCGACTCGTGGACAGCCGCAGCCGGCGTGCGATCATCGGCGTCGGCGTCGTGCTCTGGAGCCTCACGACCGCGCTCTGCGGCCTCGCGCGCAGCTTCGGCTTCTTCTTTCTGTGCCGCATCGGGGTCGGTGTGGGCGAGGCCTGCAACGGGCCGGCGACGTATTCGCTGATGGCGGACTTGTTTCCGAAGGAGCGTCTCGCCCGTGCGATCTCGGTGATGCAGTTCGGTTTCGTCGCCGGCAGCGGCATCTCGACGCTGCTCGCCGGCGCCATCATCAGTTTCGTCTCCCACGTTGACGTCGTGCACGTTCCGCTGGTCGGGGCGCTGCGACCCTGGCAGGTGACCTTTCTCGCCGTGGGTCTGCCCGGCCTGGTGGTCGCGCTCCTGTACACGACCATCATCGAGCCCCTGCGGCGCGGGCGCATGAATGCGCCGCCCGGCGCCGGGCTGCCCGCGCGCCGGGCGATTCCGCTGCGCGCGGTCGCGCGCTTCATCAACCAAAACCGCACGACCTATGCGCCGATGTTCCTGTCGCTCGCGCTGCAGTCGATCGTCACCTTCGGCATCCTCAACTGGTCGGCGACCTTCTTCGTGCGCACCTACGGCTGGACCATTCCGCAGTTTGCGTTGGCGAACGGCCTGACGCTCCTCGTCTTGATGCCGATCGGCCTGATTCCCGGAAGCATGCTCGCCGAGCACTGGACGCGCCAGGGACGCGACGATGCGCACATGCGCGTCACGCTGCTCTCATCGCTTGCGTATGCGCCCACCGCCATCGTGTTCGCCATGATGCCGAGCGCGCCGCTCGCGCTCACGTTTCTCGGGTTGGGGTACCTCGTGTCGTCACTGCAGTTCGGGCCGATCAACGCCGCCATGCAGATCGTGACGCCGAACGAGATGCGCGGCCAGGTGACGGCGCTGTATCTGTTCATCTTCAACACCTTCGGCTCGGGACTCGCGCCGCTCGTGATCGCTCTCGTCACCAATCGCATCATCGGGTCCGAGGCGAAGATCGGCGAGTCGATCGTGCTCACCGCCGCGGTGCTCGAGCCGCTCGTGCTCATCATCATGTGGGCGGGGCTCAAGCCCTATGCGCGCAGCGTCGCGCGGGCGCGCGCCTGGGCGTAGCATCGCGGCATGTACACGACCAGCACCGCGATCCTCGAGGCCCTGCGCGAGGCGGGAGTCGAATACCTGTTCGCGAATCTCGGCAGCGATCACAGCGCCTTCCTCGAGACGTTGGCCGAGGCGACGGCGGCCGGCCGCCGCGAGCAGTTCCCGGCGCTCATCACCGCACCCCACGAGATGGTTGCCTTGTGCGCGGCGCAGGGCTTCGCGCAGGTGAGCGGCCGCGCGCAGGCCGTGCTGGTGCACGTGGAATGCGGCACGCAGCAGCTCGGGGGCGCCGTTCACAACTGCGCCAAGGCCCGCACGCCCGTGCTGATCATCGCGGGACTCTCGCCGGCGACGCAGGAAGGCGAGGCGCGCGGCAGCCGCAACGAGTTCATCCACTGGCTGCAGGATGCTTACGACCAGCGCGGGATCGTGCGCGGCTACATGCGCTACGACAACGAGATCCGCTTCGGCGCCAACGCGAAGCAGATCGTTCACCGCGCGCTGCAGTTCGCCTACAGCGAGCCGAAGGGCCCCGTCTATCTGACGGCCGCGCGGGAGGTGCTGGAGGCCGAGGTGAAACCGGTCGCGATCGATCGCGCCGAGTGGCCGCCGATCTCCGCGGGGGCGCTCGCGCCGGAAGACGCGGTACTCGTGGCCGAGACACTCGCTCGAGCGCGCCGGCCGCTCGTGGTCACGTCCTACGTCGGTCGCAGTCCGGCCGCCGTCTCCGAGCTCACTCGACTCTGCCGGCGGCTCGGCGTCGGCGTGCTCGAGGCGACGCCGAGCCAGATGAACTTCCCGCCGACCGATCCGCTGCACCAGGGCAGCCAGTGGAACGAGAAGCGCCAGAATCCCGCGCTCGCCGAGGCCGACACCATCCTCGTCGTCGACAGCGACGTGCCCTGGATTTCCCAGATCAATCGGCCGAGCGAGAGCGCACGCATCCTGCACATCGACATCGACCCGCTCAAATCGCAGATGCCGCTGTGGTACATCCATGCGCGGCATGTTTATCGCGCGGACGCCGCTCTCGCGCTCCGGCAGGTGAACGGCGCGCTCGATGCGCTGGCGATCGATTCCGAGGCCGTGCGCGAGCGCAGTGCCCACTACGCGCGGCGCCATGCCGAGCTGCACGGCGAGCTCGAGCGGCTCGAGCGAGCGCCCGCGGACGGCTTGACAGCCGAGTATCTGACGGCGCGCATCCGCGCGGCGATCGGCGAGCAGGCGATCGTGCTGAGCGAAGGCGTCACGAATTTTCACGTGATCGCACAGCACGCGGGGCGGGTGCGTCCCGGGAGCTTGCTCACCCAGGGTGGCGGTTCGCTCGGCTGGAGCGGCGGTGCCGCCGTGGGCGCGAAGCTCGCGCGGCCCGAGGCTCTGATCGTCGCGTTGACCGGGGACGGGTCTTACCTGTTCTCGGTGCCCTCCACGGTGCACTGGATGGCGAGGCGCTACCGCACGCCGTTCCTGCAGGTGATCTACAACAATCGTGGCTGGCGCGCACCCAAGTTCTCGGCGCTCGGCGTCCATCCGCACGGCCACGCGAGCCGCGCCGAGCCGGTCGATCTCGGCGTCAGCTTCGATCCGCCGCCCGACTATGCGGGCATTGCCGCCGCCGCGGGCGGCGCGCTCGGGCTCACGGTGCGAACGGCGGAGGAGCTCGACTCCGCGCTGCCGCGGGCTCTGGCCGCCGTGCGGGACGAGCGCCGTTGTGCCGTGATCGATGCGTGGCTGCCGCGGCTGTAGGCCTCGGCGGGCAGGACGTCAGGGGCGTGCGTCGAGCTCCAGCTTGAAGACCCGCTCCGCGTTCCTCTGGAAGAGCTTCTGCTTGTCGGCCGCACTGATCGGCAGATTGTCGTGCACGGCGACCTCGGATTCGACGAACTGGTACGGATAATCCATGGCGTAGAGCACCCGGTCGACGCCGAGCACTTGCTGTGAGAACAGGATCGCGGGCTCCCACGCCATGCCGCTCGTCGTGATGTAGAGATTCTCGCGCAGGTAGTCGCTCGGCAGCTTCTGGTTGGGCTTCCAGTGCGGGTAGCGCTTGGAATTGAGCGTCGCGCGATACATGTAATCGAGCCGGAACAGCCAGAACGGCAGCGCCTCGCCCATGTGGCCGATCACGATCCTGAGCTTCGGGAAGCGATCGAAGAGCCCGCTCACGATGAGCCGCAGGATGTGCAGTCCGGTCTCCACGCCGAAGCCGTAGATCGCCCCATCGAGGCCTGCTTCCAGGAACGGCTGGATCATGCTGTCGGGGGCGGTGCCGGGATGGATGTAGATCGGCGCGTCGCAGGCTTCGGCCGCTGCGAAGATGTCCCAGTACTTGACATGGTCGAGGTACTCGCCGTGCACGTGCGAGTTGAGCACGACGCCCTTCAGGCCGAGCGTGCGCATGGCGCGCTCGATCTCGTTCGCGGCGCCTGCGGGGTCCTGCGGTGCAACGGCGGCGAGTCCGGCAAACGCCCGAGGATGCTTGCGAATGGCGGCGGCGAGCTGATCATTGCTCGAGCGGGCGAGAGCGGTCGCCGTCGCGGCGTCGAATACCTGCACGCCCGGGGAGGTGAGCAGGAGCAGCTGCGTGTCGATGCCGGTCGCTTGCATGTCGCGGAGGCGGCGCTCATCGAGCGACTGGAGCTTCTCGATGATCTGGGTCGCGCGCTCGCTCTTGCTGCCGAGGTAGAAGCCCCACATCGAGTTGAAGCCCACATCGTCGACGCTCCGGCGGGCGAGCGCATCGCGATACATCTGCATCATCTCGGGAGGTGACCAGGCCTCTTCGGTCGCGATTCGCTTGTATTCGACGCGGCTGAGGCTCATGCGCGCATCATAGCCGCATCGCTCGCTATAATCACAGGCATGGCCAAGTACCAACCGAAGTTGAACCTCGATCAGATCGTCGCGCTCGACGTTCACACGCACGCGAACATCTCGGGCCGCGCGCCCCGCGATCCCTGCGCGCGCGACTTCGACGAGGCGATGGCGAAGTACTTTCGCTCCGGGAAGCCGCCGACGCCGACGGAGGTCGCGCAGTACTATCGCGAGCGGCACATGGCCGCGGTCATCTTCACCGTGGATGCCGAGGCGGCTGCGGGCCACTGGCGCATCGCGAACGAGGAGGTGGCCGAGGTCGCCGCGGAGAACAACGATGCGCTGATTCCGTTCGCCAGCGTCGATCCGGCGCGCGGCAAGATGGGCGTCCGCGAGGCGCGCCGGCTGATCGACGCATACGGAGTGCGCGGTTTCAAGTTCCATCCGTCGATGCAGGCCTTCTACCCGAACGACCGCCGCGCTTACCCGCTCTACGAGGTCATCGCGGAGGCAGGCTTGCCCGCGCTCTTTCACACCGGCCAGACGGGCGTCGGCGCGGGACTCGCCGGCGGCATGGGCGTGAAGCTCAAGTATTCGAACCCCATCTACCTCGACGATGTCGCGGCGGATTTCCCATCGCTCACGATCATCATGGCGCACCCCTCGTTTCCCTGGCAGGACGAGGCGCTCGCGATTGCCACCCACAAGCCGAATACTTACATCGACCTCTCCGGCTGGTCGCCGAAGTACTTTCCGCAGAACCTCGTGCAGTATTCAAACACCCTGCTCAAGGATCGGGTGCTCTTCGGCACCGACTATCCGGCGCTGACCGTCGAGCGCTGGCTGGGCGATTTCGAGAAGCTTCCGATCAAGCCCGAGGTCCGGCCGCTCATCCTCAAAGAGAACGCCATCCGACTGCTCAAGCTGCGCTGACCGGTGCTGACCGACCCGCGGCCCCTGGCGTCGTCGGGTTGGGAGGCGCTGGAAAAGGACCTTTGGTGGCGGATTGCGACCGCCGATCGCTCGATTCGCTTACCAGAATTCCGGCGCATTCGGAATCCCGTGGGTTGCCGATTGAAAATGGGCACCCTAGACCGTCACAATGAGGCACTGGTCACGGCCGGATTTGGTACCCCTACAAAGAGAGTCGATTCATGAGTCAGCAGAATCTGGAGAGCTTGTTAAAGTCCGCCGGGAATCCGGTCAAGATGCTGCGCAATTCGCAGCTCGGGGCTTATGTCTACCCGGTGGTCCCGAGCGAGTTCAGCAACTGGCGCGACGAGCAACGCGCCTGGCGCGACTCCGCGGTGCTCTTCGACCAGTCGCATCACATGGCCGAGATGACCGTGAAGGGCCCCGATGCCTTCAAGATGATGAACTATCTCACCATCAACAGCTTCGCCGGCTTCGCGCCGAACAAGGCCAAGCAGATGGTGCCCTGCAGCTACGACGGCTACGTGATCGGCGACGGCATCCTCTTTTACCTCGAGAAGGACGAACTGCTGTTTGTCGGGCGCGCCCCGACGGTCAACTGGCTCGAGTTTCACGGCCAGACGGGCGGCTTCAAGGTCGATCTCATCCGCGACGATCGCTCGCCCTCGCACCCGCGCGGCAAGGCCGTGCACCGCCGTCACTATCGCTTCCAGGTCCAGGGCCCGAACGCCTGGCAGCTGCTCGAGAAGCTCAACGGCGGCTCGATCCCGGACGTGAAGTTCTTCACGATGGATGCCATCAAGATCAAGGGTCGCAAGGTCCGTTGCCTGCGCCACGGCATGGCGGGCGCTCCCGGACTCGAGATCTGGGGCCCGTACGCCGAATATGACGAGATCCGCGATGCCATCGTCGAGGCCGGCAAGGACTTCGGGCTGGTGCAGGTAGGCTCGCGCGCCTATGCGAGCAACACGCTCGAGTCCGGCTGGATACCCTCGCCGCTGCCCGCCGTCTATACGGGCGAAAAGATGAAGAAGTACCGCGAGTGGCTGCCTGCGGCCGGCTACGAGGGCACGGGCTCGATCGGCGGCAGCTTCGTCTCCGACAACATCGAGGACTACTACATGACGCCGTACGAGCTCGGGTACGGCCCGTTCGTGAAGTTCGATCACGACTTCGTCGGGCGCGAAGCGCTCGAGAAGAAGTCGCAGGAGCCCCATCGCAAGAAGGTGACCTTCGCCTGGAACGGGGACGACATGGCGAAGATCTACGCCTCGCTGTTCACCCCGGGCGGGGATCTGTACAAGTTCTTCGACATTCCGATCGCCAACTATGCGTCCGCCTCCTACGACAAGGTGACCATGGGCGGCAAGGTCGTGGGCTTCTCGATGTTCGGCGGCTACAGCTTCAACGAGCGTACCGCGCTGTCGCTCGGCGTGGTGGATCCCAACATCAACGTGAACGACATCCTCACGCTCACCTGGGGCGAGGAAGGCGGTGGGACGAAGAAGCCAACCGTCGAGCGCCACAAGCAGCTCGAGGTGCGCGTGAAGGTCTCCCCCGTCCCCTACGCTCGCGATGTGCGCGAGGGGTACCACGAGGGTTGGCGCACGCGTACGGCCTAGAGCTGCGCCGGCCGCGCGCTGGCGACCACATCCGCACCGCCCTCGACGGCGGCGGCGTGGGCCCGCGCCCGGGGGAGGATGTGCGTCGCGTAGAACCTCGCGCCGAGCACGAGCGCTCCTGCGGAATCGTCCGCGGGCTCGTGCTCGAGCGCCTGCAGCGCCGTGAGCGCCCATTGCCAGCCACCCGCAACGACGGCAAGCCATTGCAGGAACGGGTACGCAACGGCCGAAGCGAGATCCGGTTGCGCGCCGTGTGAGTGGATCAGCCGCCGGGCAGCACGGCGCAGCAAGCTCACCTCGGACAGGAGCGACGCCGCGAGGGTCGCGAGCTCCACCGCGGACCGCGAGCCCCGATGATCGCGCAGCCGGTGCGCGGCGTGCTCCATCTCGCCGAGCAGCTGCTCGAGCGCGGCGCCGTCGTCGCGGATGACCTTGCGCCCCAGGAGGTCCTGCGCCTGGATGAAGTTGGTGCCCTCGAATATCGGTCCGATGCGGGCATCGCGATAGACCTGCGAGATCTCGCTGTCGTCCATGTAGCCCATACCGCCGTGCACCTGCACGCCGAGCGATGCGACCTCCACGGCAACGTCGGAGCACCAGGCCTTGACGAGGGGCGTGAGGAGGGCCGCGCGACGCTCGGCCTGGATATCGAGCGCGGCGGCTGCGGTGTACGCGAGACAGCGCGCCGCATGCGTCAGAGTCTTCATGGTGAGGAGCATGCGGCGCACGTCCGCGTGCTCGACGATGGGTCGCTGGGCGCCGGCGGAGTCCCGCCCCTGCAGGCGCTCCTGCGCATACGCGCGCGCGAGCTGCCACGCGCGCTCTGCGACGCCGGTCGAATGCAGCCCGACGCCGAGGCGCATCTGATTCATCATCGTGAACAGACAGGCCATGCCCCCGTGCTGCGGTCCGACGAGCCAACCGCGCGCGCCGCCGCCCTCACCGAGCGCCATCACGCACGTCGGACTCGCCCGGATCCCCATCTTGTGCTCGAGGGAGAGCGCCTGGATGTCGTTCGGGGCGAGTCCACGCTCGCCGGGGAGCCTCTTCGGAACGACGAAGAGCGAGATCCCCTTCAGGCCCGGCGGGGCCCCCGGCGTGCGCGCGAGGACGAGGTGCACGATGTTCTCGGCGAGGTCGTGATCGCCCCAGGAGATGAAGATCTTCCGGCCGGTGAGCAGCCAGCTCTGCCCGTCGGGCCGCGCCATCGTGCGCAGGGTGGACAGGTCGGAGCCCGACTGCGGCTCGGTGAGATCCATGGCGGCGGCCCAGCGGCCGCTCACGAGCGGCGGGATGTAACGCTCGCGAATCGCGGCCGGTGCGTGCAGCCGCAGCGCCTCGATCGCGCCGGCGGCCGACTCGGGACACATGGCAAAGGCGAGGTTGGCGCCGCCCCAGATCTCCGTCACGGCTGCGCCGAGGAGCACGGAGAGGCCCTGGCCACCGAGTTCCTGGGGGACCGACAGCGCCGTCCAGCCGTCGGCGCAGAAGCGCCGGTAGGCCTCGCCGAAGCCTTCCGGGGTGACAACGCCCCGTGCCGCCGTCAGCTGCGACGAGGTCGCATCGCCCGCCGAATTGAGCGGGGAGAGCACATCGCGTGCGAAGCGCGCGGCAGCCTCGAGCACCGCATCGGTCTCGAGAGCCCCGTCGGTGTCCCCGGTGCGAGCCTGATCGAGCGCAAGCCGCATCATGGCGAGCGGCGCTTCATAGGGTGTCGGCATGCTGTTTCGACTCCAACCGCGCTTGACTGCAAACCCGGTGCGGGGAATTGTGCCGCAGTTTGGCGTGAGGATTCGTCATGGCGCAGGCATTCGAGACGCTGAGCGAGCATCGCTCCTTCGGCGGAGTCATGGGCTTCTACCGGCACGCCGCCGAGGCGACGCACTGTGCGATGCGCTTTGCCGTGTTCACGCCACCGCAGGCGGCATCGCGGCGGGTGCCCGTGCTTTACTACCTGGCGGGGCTCACGTGCAGCGAGGAGACCTTCATGGTGAAGGCGGGCGCGCAGCGCGTGGCCGCAGAGCTCGGATTCATGCTGGTCGCGCCCGACACCAGTCCGCGAGGCGTGCCCTTGCCGGGCGACAGCGATGCCTGGGATTTCGGCGTGGCGGCCGGGTTCTACGTGGATGCGACGCAGGAGCCCTGGGCGCGCCATTACCGGATGTACTCGTACGTTGTGCGCGAGCTGCCCGAGCTGGTCGAGCAGCAGTTTGCGGCCGACCCCGCGCGCCGCGGAATCTTCGGACACTCGATGGGAGGTCACGGCGCGCTCACCATCGCGCTCAAGAATCCCGCGCGCTATCGATCGGTGTCGGCCTTTGCGCCGATCTCGGCGCCGCGCCGTTCGCCATGGGGTCAGAAGGCCTTCTCGGGCTATCTCGGCCCGGACCAGGGTCAATGGGCGCAATACGACGCGACCGAGCTCGCGCAACGCCTGCAGGACGGATCGCACCGGCCGCCCATGCTGGTCGATCAGGGTCTGTCGGACCAGTTCCTCGAGCGCGAGCTGCACCCGCACCTGCTGGAGGAGGCGTGCGCCCAGGCGGGCCAGCGGCTCACGCTACGCCGGCATCCCGGCTACGACCACGGCTACTACTTCGTCTCGAGCTTCATCGAGGATCACTTGCGCCATCACGCGCGCAGTCTCGCGTAGCGCACCCCGCCGGGTGCTCTACAGCTCCCGCGCGACGTCGATGAAGAGGGTCCGCAGCCACGCGTGGCCGGGGTCCGGCTCGTTGCGCTTGTGCCAGAGCAGAACTTCATGGCCGTTCAGGGCGTCGAACGGGAGCGCGAATGTCTTGAGCGGCACGAGCGGTGCGGCCAGCATCGCGACTCGCTCCGGCAGCGTCGCGGCAAGCGCAGTGCCCGGGAGCATGAAGGGCAGCTCGAGCAGGCTCTGAGCGGTTGCGCGCACGTCGATGTCGAGGTTCAGCAGGCGCCGAACGAGCTCTTCGATCGGCGCCGTATCGGCCCCCGGGCGGGCGAACACGTGCGAGAGCGTCTGGTATTGCTCGAGTGTCAGCTCGTCCCCGACGGTCGGGTGATCACGGGAGACGGCACACACCCAGCGCACGGAACGCAGCTCGATCACGCGCAGCGTCTCGGGGAAGGCGCGGATGCCGAAGAACCGCACGAGGTCGAGGCACAGACAGAGGTCGGCGTCGCCGTACTCGAGGCGCGTGAGGCTCGTTTGCGAAACCTGCTCGAAGTGGCATTGAATGCCGGGAGCCTCGCGCGCGACCCGCCGCAGCACGGCGGGAACCAGATGCGGGACCGCCTCGTCCGTCACGACGACCGTGAACACCCGCTTCACCGTGGCGGGGTCGAAAGTGGGTTGCGTCCCGAGCGTCGCCTGGATCCTGAGCAGGGCCTCGCGCACGGGCTCGACGAGCGAGAGGCCGCGCGGCGTGAGCTCCATGTCCCGGCCGACGCGCACGAGGAGCGGATCGTCGAAGTAGTCGCGCAGCTTCTGCAGCGCGGCGCTCATCGCCGGCTGCGAGACGAACACCCGCTCGGCTGCGCGAGTCACGTTCTTCTCGTGCAAGAGCGCATCGAGCGCGATCAGGAGATTCAGGTCGAAGCGGTTGAGCTGCATCGTTTTTCTGCACGTTTGCGACGCTTTTGTGCACGTCTCCGGCGCCCCGGGGCCGCTCGGGCCGCCATATTGGACGTGAATGGCTCGTATCCGCAAAAATGATTGCCGCGGCCGGGCGAGAGCCGTAACGTCCCCTCCGAACCATGCAAACCCTTGATCCCCGCCAGAGTGAGTCGGTGCGCCGTGTCCTCGCGCGCATGAAGAGCCGCCCGGGCCCCCTCCTCGAGGTGTTGCACGCGATCCAGGCCGAGCTTGGCTTCATTCCGCCGGCTGCCGTGCCGCCCATCGCCGAGGCGCTCAACCTCTCGCGCGCGGAGGTTCACGGTGTCGTCACGTTCTATCACCATTTTCGTCACGCGCCGCCCGGCCGCCACACGGTGCAGATCTGCCGCGCGGAATCGTGCCAGTCCCTGGGCGCCGACGGGCTCGCCGCGCACGCCGTGCGCCGGCTCGGGGTGGATTTCAAGCAGACCACCGCCGATGGCGCGTTCTCGCTCGAGCCCGTGTACTGCCTCGGAAACTGCGCGTGCTCGCCCGCGATCATGATCGATGAGGAGCTGTACGGACGGGTGTCCCCCGCTCGGTTTGATGAGCTCGTGCAGGAGTGGAGGGGCCGCAGCGACGCGGGCGACCGCGGCGTGGAGGCGGCGCGCGGGACGAGGGCGGTCGCGCCGTCAGCCGTCGCGGTGTTCGTTCCGCGCGACTCGGCGGCCCTGTCGCTCGGGGCGGAAAGCGTCGCGCGAGCGATCGCCCGCGAGGCCGCGACACGGGCTCTCCCCGTGCACCTCGTGCGCAACGGCTCGCGCGGACTGTACTTCCTCGAGCCGCTCGTCGAGGTTCAGACGGCGAGCGGGCGGCAGGCGTACGGGCCGGTCAGCGCCGCGGACGTGCCGGGTCTGTTCGATGCCGGTTTTTTGCAGGGCGGACCTCATCGGCTGCACCTCGGACCAACCGAGGAGATCTCCTACCTCAAGAGCCAGCAGCGCCTGACTTTTGCGCGTGTCGGCGTGACCGATCCGACGAACCTCGAGGACTACCGTGCCCACGGCGGTTTCCGTGGGCTCGAGCGGGCGCTCGCGCTCGAGCCTGCCGCGATCGTTCAGGCCGTGACCGACTCGGGCCTGCGCGGTCGTGGCGGAGCCGCGTTTCCGTCGGGCATCAAATGGAAGACGGTCCTCGATCAGCCGGCCGACCAGAAATATGTCACCTGCAACGCGGACGAAGGGGATTCCGGGACGTTCTCGGACCGCATGCTGATGGAGGGTGACCCGTTCGTCCTGATCGAGGGGATGACCATCGCCGCGCTCGCCGTGGGGGCGAGCCAGGGCTACATCTATTTGCGCGCCGAGTATCCCCATGCCCATCGCACGCTGCGGGAAGCCCTCGAGAAGGCCTACGAGGCGCACTATCTCGGGGCGAGCGTGTGCGGCAGCGGCAAGCGGTTCGATCTCGAGGTGCGGCTCGGAGCGGGTGCATACATCTGCGGCGAGGAGACCTCGATGCTCGAGAGCCTCGAGGGCCGCCGCGGCGAGGTGCGCGTGCGCCCGCCCTTGCCGGCCGTGAAGGGCCTGTTCGGCAAGCCGACGATCGTCAACAACGTGATCTCGCTCGCAAGCGTTCCGGTGATTCTCGAGCGGGGAGCTGAGTTCTATCGAAACTTCGGCACGGGCAAGTCGCGCGGGACACTGCCCATTCAGCTCGCCGGGAATATCAAGCGGGGAGGGCTGATCGAGCGCGCCTTCGGACTCACCCTGCGCGAGCTGCTCTACGACTACGGCGGCGGCTCGGCCTCCGGCCGTCCGCTGCGTGCCGTGCAGGTCGGCGGACCGCTCGGGGCCTACATTCCGGCCTCGCAATTCGATACGCCGGTGGATTACGAAGCGCTCGCGGGCATCGGGGCGTTGCTCGGTCACGGCGGGATCGTCGCTTTCGACGACACGGTGGACATGGCGCACATGGCCCGGTATGCGATGGAGTTCTGCGCCATCGAGTCTTGCGGCAAATGCACGCCGTGCCGGATCGGCTCGACACGCGGCGTCGAGATCGTAGACCGCATCCTGCAGGGGGTCGACCGCGACGGTAACCTGGCGCTGCTCGAGGAGCTGTGCGAGACCATGCTGCAGGGCTCGCTCTGTGGCCTGGGCGGAATGACACCCTTTCCGGTGCAGAGCGCGCTGAAGCATTTTCGCGAGGACTTCGTCGCGAGCCGTGATTGAAGGGGCGGCGTGGTCGCTTGGCGCGCAGGCGACAGCAGCCTAGGATGGAATATTCTGCAGGGACGGATGCTTTCAGTAGCGGCGAGGTTCGAGATTATGTACGCAATCGACTACAGCGACCCGGGTACCCCGGCCAGCCCATCGTCCGATACCGTCACCGTCGAGATCGACGGCGCATCCGTGACCGTTCCGGCCGGCACCTCGATCATGCGCGCCGCGGCGCAGCTGCAGCGGCACGTCCCCAAGCTGTGCGCGACGGGTACGCTCAACGCGTTCGGCTCCTGCCGGCTCTGTCTGGTCGAGATCGAGGGCCGCCGCGGCTATCCGGCCTCGTGCACGACGACGGTCGCACCGGGCATGAAGATACGCACGGAGAGCGAGCAGCTCTCCAAGCTGCGGCGCAACGTGATCGAGCTGTATGTCTCCGACCATCCGCTCGACTGCGATACCTGCCCGGCGAGCGGCAATTGCGAGCTCGAGGACATGGCCGCGCGCGTCGGCGTCACCGAGACCCGCTACGGGCTCGATGGCGTCCGACACGCCGAGCTCGCGCAGGATGCGAGCAATCCCTACTTCACGTTCGATCCGACGCTCTGCATCGTGTGCTCGCGCTGCGTCCGCGCCTGCGACGAGCAGCAGGGCACGCTCGCCCTCACCGTGCAGGGCCGCGGTTTCGAGTCGCAGATCGCGGCGAGCCAGGACGACTCCTTCCTCGAGTCCGAGTGCGTCTCGTGCGGTGCGTGTGTCGAGGCCTGTCCGACCGGTGCGCTCACGGAGAAGTCGGTCATCCAGTTCGGCCAGGCCGAGCAGGCGGTCGAGACCACGTGCGCCTACTGCGGGGTCGGCTGCTCGTTCAAGGCGGAGTCGAGGACCGTCCCGGCGCCGGCCCCGGTGAGCGTCACGGCCGCGAATGTCGCGGCCGCGAGTATCGCCGCCGTCCCAAGCGCCGGCAGCGGCGCGCGCACGCAGGTCGTGCGCATGGTGCCGAGCCGCGAGGGCAAGGCCAATCAGGGCCATGCGTGCGTGAAGGGCCGATTCGCCTATGGCTACACGACGCATCCCGACCGCAAGCTCAAGCCGATGATCCGCTCCTCAATCAAGGACGACTGGCGGGAAGTGAGCTGGGACGAGGCGATCGAGTACGCGGCGAGCGAGTTCAAGCGCATCCAGGCGAAGCACGGCAAGTACTCGATCGGCGGCATCACCTCCTCGCGCTGCACGAACGAGGAGGTGTTCCTCGTTCAGAAGATGGTGCGCGCCGCCTTCGGCAACAATAACGTCGATACCTGCGCGCGCGTGTGCCACTCCCCGACGGGCTACGGTTTGAAGAGCACGCTCGGTGAGTCCGCCGGAACGCAGGCGTTCACCTCCGTGCAGCAGGCGGATGTGATCCTGCTCATCGGGGCGAACCCGACGGAGGGACATCCCGTCTTCGCCTCGCAGGTGAAGCGCCGGCTGCGCGAGGGCGCGAAGCTCATCGTGATCGATCCGCGCCAGATCGCTCTCGTGCGCACGCCGCACATCGAGGCGAGCTGCCACTTGCAGCTCAAGCCCGGCACCAACGTGGCCGTCATCAATGCCCTCGCGCATGTCGTCGTGACCGAGGGCCTCGTGAACGAGGACTACGTCAACGCGCGCTGCGAGGTGGACTCCTACCACAAGTGGAAGGCGTTCATCGCCGCGGAGCGCAACTCACCCGAGGCGACCGAGGGCATCACGGGCGTGCCGGCGCACCTCGTGCGCGCAGCCGCTCGGCTCTACGCCAAGGCGCGCAATGCCGCCATCTACTACGGCCTCGGTGTGACCGAGCACTCGCAGGGCTCGACCATGGTGATGGGTCTCGCGCACATCGCCATGGCGACGGGCAATCTCGGCCGCGAAGGCGTCGGCGTGCAGCCGCTGCGGGGACAGAACAACGTGCAGGGCTCCTGCGACATGGGATCCTTCCCGCACGAGTTCAGCGGTTACCGCCACGTCTCCGATCCGGCGGTGCGCAAGCTGTTCGAGACCACCTGGGGCGTCGCGCTCGAATCCGAGCCGGGCCTGCGCATTCCCAACATGTTCGATGCCGCACTCGACGGCAGCTTCAAGGGCCTCTATGTGCAGGGGGAGGACATCGCCCAGTCCGACCCCAACACGCATCATGTGAACGCCGCGCTCGAGGCGATGGAATGCATCGTGGTGCACGATCTGTTCCTCAACGAGACCGCGCGCTTCGCGCATGTGTTCTTCCCGGGCTCGTCCTTCCTCGAGAAGGACGGGACCTTCACCAACGCCGAGCGGCGTATCGGACGCGTGCGCAAGGTGATGGAGCCGCTCTGCGGGTACGCGGACTGGGAGGCCACGATGGCGCTCTCGAACGCGCTCGGCTATCCCATGCACTACGCGCATCCCTCGCAGATCATGGCGGAGATCGCCGCGGTGACGCCGACGTTTCGCGGCGTCACGTACGAGAAGCTCGATCGCCTCGGGAGCCTGCAGTGGCCCTGCAACGATGCCGCGCCCGAAGGCACACCGACGATGCACATCGATCACTTCGTGCGCGGGAAGGGCAAGTTCTTCGTGACGGAGTACGTGCCCACCTCCGAGCGCTCGACGGCCCGCTATCCGCTCATCCTCACCACCGGACGCATCCTCACGCAGTACAACGTCGGTGCGCAGACCCGCCGCACGCAGAACGTGGTGTGGCATCACGAGGATGTGCTCGAGATGCATCCGCACGATGCCGAGGAGCGTGGCGTTCGAGACGGCGACTGGGTCGGCATCATGAGCCGCACCGGGGATACGGTGCTGCGGGCTAAGGTCACCGACAAGATTCAACCGGGTGTGGTGTACACGACGTTCCACTTCCCCGAGTCGGCGGCCAACCTCGTCACCACGGAGAACTCCGACTGGGCGACCAACTGCCCCGAGTACAAGGTGACGGCGGTACAGGTGGTGCGCGTCGATCAGCGCGATTCGTGGGAGAAGCGTGCAGCGGCCGAGCGTGACCTGCGCACGGGCCACACGCAGCCGAAGGACGCCGTGCCGGCGTGAGCGTCGCGGCTCCGGACGTCCCCGTGGCGACTCCGACGGACACGGAAGCCGCGGTGCAGCCCGAGGTCACTGCCGCCGCGGCCGGCACCGAGGTCGCCGTCGAGCGCTGGGTCGGCGGGGAGACGACGCGCACGACCGATCAGGTGGCCGAAGAGGCGCCCGTCGCGCTCATGTATCACGGCGTCCCGCACGTCGTGATGCTCGCAACGCCCGCGGATCTCACCGACTACGCCTACGGATTCACGCTGAGCGAGGAGCTCGTGGCGAGCGCCGATGAGATCCGGGCGGTGGAGGTTGAGCCGACGAGCGAAGCGATCGAGGTGCGCGTCTCGATTGCCTGGGAGCGCTTCCCCGAGCTGCTGCGCCGGCGCCGCAACCTCGCGGGACGCACCGGCTGCGGGCTCTGCGGACAGGAGACGGTGACGGAGGCCATTCGCGACCGCTCCCGCGTTGCAGGCGGCCCGCGCGTGAGCGCCGCCGACCTGCACGCGGCGATCGTGGCGCTCGAGTCGCTCCAGCCGCTCAACGCGCGCACCGGCAGCGTGCATGCCGCGGCGTGGGTGATTCCCGGTCGGGGGATCTGCTGTGTTCGCGAGGACGTTGGCCGGCACAACGCGCTCGACAAGGTCATCGGCGCGATCGTGCGCGCGCGCCTCGATGTCGGCGCGGGGTACCTGCTCGTGACGAGCCGGGCGAGCTACGAGATGGTGCAGAAGGCGGCCACGGTGGGGATCACGTTCCTCGCGGCGCTCTCGGCGCCGACCGCCATGGCGATCCGTTACGCCGAGCGTGCCGGGCTCACACTGGTCGCCTTCGCGCGCCGTAACCGCCATGTCGTGTACGCCCATCCGCACCGCCTCGAGGCCGCATGAACGTCGACCACCTCGTCAAGATGGCGAATGAGATCAGCGTGTTCTTCGCGAGCGAATCCCCGCCGCAGCAGGCGCCGCGCGATGTTGCCGGTCACTTGCGGCGCTTCTGGGAGCCGCGCATGCGCAAGGAAATCGTCGCGCATTATGCCAAGGGCGGGGCGGGACTGACCGATATCGCTCTCGGTGCCGTCGCCATACTCGCGGCCGAGGCGGCCGGCGCGACGCCCTCGGCCGGCGCGACGCCCGCGGGTGCCGTCACGCCTTCCGCCGGGACGACGTCCCCCGGGGGCACGGCTTCGAAGCCATCCCGGTGATCCCGCGCGGGCGACATATCCGCAGCGAATAACTGCTATCGCCACAATCGATTTGCCGCTCCCGCCAGGCAACCGCTAGCGTTGCGCCCCACCTCGGTACACGCCCATGAACCTCGCTCGCAATCAGGCCGTCTCCAGCTTGCAGTCGAGCGGCAGCGCGCAGTCGCCGCCCGAGTCCACGCCGTTTCGCTTCTACGATAACCGCCAGAAGTACCTCGCGTTCATCAACACCTGCAACGAAAAATCGGCGGTGGCGCGCCGCGCCATCCAGGAGCTCACGCACGTCAAGCCCTCACCCCCCGCCATCCGCGTGTTCGACGCCGGGATGGGCGATGCCACCGTGCTCTCGCGCCTGATGCGGGGCATGCATCGCATATTTCCGACGGTGCCGATCTCCGTCGTCGCGAAGGAGATCAGCCTCGAGGACGTGCGGCTCGGACTCGAGAAGATGCCCGACCGCTTTCAGGAGCATCCGGCGACGCTGCTCGTCGTGACCAATCTCAACTACGCCGAGGCGCCCCGCCTGATGCCGCGCGACACACACCTCGCCGCGGCGCTCAACTGGCAGGAGGTGCGCCTCACGGGAAGCTCCGCGCACGAGTACGCGGAGCAGATCGAGGAGCTCGGTCCGACGCTCGACTACGGGTGGCAGACGCGCTCGAGCCCGAAGACCGGCAATCCCGTCTACTTGCGTCCCTCGGTGCTCGTCGTCTACCGCGAGGATCACAAGTTCCTGCTCGATTCGGTCATCCCGAAGCCGGGGAGGATCTTCGAGAGCTACGACCTGATCGTCGCATCGCAGCCCTGGCGCGCGCGGATGTCGGCGGAGTTCAAGGCGCAGAAGGTGCTCGCGCCGCTCGTGAGGAGCCTCGCGCCGGGCGGGCGGCTGCTCGCCATCCAGTCGTGCGGGCGCGACCCGGCGCTCGAGATCATCCAGAAGCTCTGGCCTGGAGAGAACCCGTTTCAGGTCGATCGGCATCAGCTGCTCGCCGCGCTCAAGACCGAGCTCGGGCGGGACGCCCGCGACTTCACGCTCGGGCCGTTGCCGGACGAGAAGGCGGTCTTCCGCTACGAGATGCACACGCTGCCTTCGGAGCTGGCCGGTCGAATCGGCACCTCGACGCTCTTTGCCGCCTGGAATGCCGCGATCTACGTCAATCAGATCGAAGACGAGCGGCTCGACTCCGTCGTGCAGAACGGCGCCTACCTCGAGGCGACCCAGCAGGTGCTGCAGCGCCACGGCGGTCTGTGGTTCAACGACGAAACGTTCGTCGTCAGCCGCCGCCGGTGACGTGACGGTCGCAACTCGCACGCCCCTTCCGTACCATCCCACACCCTTGGGTCGCACATGAATGCCACCGTGAACGCACACGCAAACGAATCGGCCGCACTGAGCGGCGCCGAGCTGAGAGAGCGCATCATCGAGTTTGCGCGCGGCACCTCGACCGAGATCTCCCCGCACGACGAGCAGCTGGTGCCCGAGCTCGCCCAGATCTTGCCGCCCGGGACCACCGTTTACGTGGCGCACACGCCGAAAGCGGCGGTCGACGATGTGGTGCGAGTCGCCACCAAGGTGCGCGCCGCGGGGCTGCGCGCCTCGCCGCACATCGTCGCGCGCCGGATCGATAGCGAGCGGACGCTCCGCGACGCGCTGCAGCGTCTGCGCGAGGCGGGCGTCGAGCAGGTGCTGCTCGTGGCGGGTGACCGCAATCCGCCCGCGGGCGAGTTCACGAGCACGCTCGAGATTCTCGATTCGGGTGCGATCGTCGAGTGCGGCTTCCGCACGATCGGCGTCGCCGGCCATCCCGAGGGTCACCCGGCGGTCGGCCCCGACGCGCTCTGGAGCGCGCTCGAGAAGAAGCAGGCCTTTGCGGAGCGCACCGGAACGAGCGTCCACATCGTCACGCAATTCAGCTTCAACCCGGAGGCGGTGCTCAACTGGGACCGCCAGCTCGCCGAGCGCGGCATCACGCTTCCCGTGCACATCGGCATTGCGGGCCCGACGCCGCTCCCGAAGCTGATCAAATTCGCGGTCCAGTGCGGGATCGGGGCCTCGCTCGGCGCGCTCAGCAAGGGCATGGGCCTCATGGGCCGGGTCGCCGGGCTCGCCACCTCGCCCGACGAGATGCTGATCGAGCTGGTGCGCGGCCGGGCGCGGCAAGGCGCCTCGCATCTGGTGCACCCGCATTTCTATGCGTTCGGAGGCGTCGCGACGACCACCCGGTGGCTCGCGGGCGTGGTCGAGGGCCGATTCCAGCTCGAGAAGAACGATGAGAAGTTCACGGTGACCGCTTGAGGACCTCCGCGCCCACCCCGGGTCGCGCAGCGCTCATCTGCGGGTCCGTCGCCTACGACACCATCATGGTGTTCAACGGGCGCTTCCGCGACCACATCCTGCCGGAGAAGATCCACATCCTGAACGTTTCCTTTCTCGTGCCGCAGATGCGCCGGGAGTTCGGTGGCTGTGCGGGCAACATCGCCTACAACCTGCGGCTGCTCGGCGATGTCGGCTATCCGATGGCGACGGTCGGCTACGATTTCGGTCCCTACGCCGAATGGATGCGCGAGCACGGTGTGCCGAGCGATCACGTGCGCCTGGTGGAGGGTGAGTTCACCGCGCAGGGCTTCGTCACGACCGATCTCGAGGACAACCAGATCTGGGCCTTTCACCCGGGCGCGATGCAGCAGTCGCACCTCAACAAGGTGACCGACGCGCAGGACATCGCGCTCGGGATCGTCGCGCCCGACGGCCGCGACGGCATGCTGCAGCACGCCGAGCAGTTTGCCGCGGCCGGCATTCCATTCATCTTCGACCCCGGCCAGGGCCTGCCGATGTTCGACGGCGATGCCCTGCGCACCTTCATCGGGCAGGCGACCTGGGTGGCCATGAACGACTACGAATGGCAAGTCGTCCAGCAGCGCACCGGCTGGTCGGCGACCGAGGTGATGCGGCACGTCGAGGCGCTGATCGTCACGCGCGGCGCGGAGGGCTCCGTCATCCATGCGCAGGGACGCGAGTACCGGATTCCCTGTGCGCGAGCGACGGCGGTCGTCGATCCGACCGGCTGCGGCGATGCCTATCGCGCCGGGCTCATCCATGGCCTGCTCCACGGGCTCGAATGGGAGCTGACCGGACGCATCGCCTCGCTCCTCGGCGCCATCAAGATCGAGGCGCGCGGCACGCAGAATCACCAGTTCACCGCGGCGCAATTCGCGGAACGTTTCGAGGTGAGCTTCGGCACGAAGCTCCCGAGCCACACACATCCTGCAGGACTTACTCGCCATGGCTAGCAATTATCTCTTCACATCAGAATCGGTATCCGAGGGCCATCCCGACAAGATGGCGGATCAGGTGAGCGATGCGGTGCTCGATGCGATCATCGCCGAGGACGCGCGCGGGCGCGTCGCGTGCGAAACGCTCATCAAGACGGGCGTCGTGGTGGTGGCCGGCGAGGTGACCACCACGGCATGGGTCGATGTCGAGGCGCTGGTGCGCCGCACGGTGCTCGATATCGGCTACAACACCTCGGAGATGGGGTTCGACGGGGCGACGTGCGGTGTCATCAACATCATCGGCAAGCAGTCGCCGGACATCGCCCAGGGCGTGGACCGCAAGGACGAGCGCAAGCAAGGCGCCGGCGACCAGGGTCTCATGTTCGGCTATGCGACGAGCGAGACGGACGTGCTGATGCCCGCCCCGATCACCCTCGCGCACCGGCTCGTGAAGCGCCAGGCCCAGGTTCGCAAGTCGGGCAAGCTCCCGTGGCTGCGTCCCGACGCGAAGAGCCAGGTCACGCTGCGCTACGAGGACGACCAGCCCGTCGGGCTCGAGGCCGTCGTGCTCTCGACGCAGCACAGTCCGGATGTCTCGACCAAGGTGCTGCGCGAGGCGGTGATGGAGGAGATCCTGAAGCCCGTCCTGCCGACCAAGTGGATCGACAAGCGCACGAAGTACCACATCAATCCCACGGGTCGGTTCGTGATCGGCGGTCCGGTCGGCGATTGTGGGCTCACGGGGCGCAAGATCATCGTCGATACCTACGGCGGATTCGCGCGGCACGGCGGCGGGGCTTTCTCGGGCAAGGATCCCTCGAAGGTGGATCGCTCGGCGGCGTACGCCGCGCGCTACGTCGCGAAGAACATCGTGGCCGCGGGGCTTGCCGCGCGGTGCGAGGTGCAGGTGTCCTACGCCATCGGGGTTGCGGAGCCCACCTCCATCATGCTCGAGACGTTCGGCACCAGCCGCCTGTCGCGCGAGCGCCTGACGCAGCTCGTGCGCAAGCACTTCGATCTGACGCCCTATGGGTTGCGAGAGATGCTCGATCTCGTGCGACCCATCTACCAGAAGACCGCCTCGTACGGTCACTTCGGGCGCACCGAGCCCGAGTTCAGCTGGGAGCGGACGGACAAGGCGCACGAGCTCGCCGCCGAGGCGAAGGGGCAGGTGCGCGCCGCATGAGTACGGGCCGCGCATGGGGCGCGGCATCCCATCGCTCGGCGGCCGAGGAGCGCTGCAACAGCGGGCTCGCGGCCCGGTTGCCAGGCTCGGCCGTGCGAGTGCCATCACCTGAGGCAAACGGCGCTCGGTACACAGCTACTTGAGGAGCGTGAAACGATGAACGCCAATTTGAAGCCCACCGCGGGCTTTGCCGATTACAAGGTCGCCGACATCGCCCTCGCCGACTGGGGGCGCAAGGAAATCGCCATCGCCGAATCGGAGATGCCGGCGCTGATGGCGATCCGGGACGAGTTCGCGGCGCTGCAACCGCTGCGCGGAGCGCGCATCAGCGGCTCGCTGCACATGACCATCCAGACCGCCGTGCTGATCGAGACGCTGAAGGCGCTCGGGGCCGACGTGCGCTGGGCCTCGTGCAACATCTTCTCGACGCAGGACCACGCGGCCGCGGCGGTCGCTGCGAGCGGCACGCCGGTGTTCGCGTACAAGGGCGAGTCGCTCGAGGAGTACTGGGAGTTCACCCACCGCATCTTCGACTTCGCGGACGTGGATACGCCCCATTCGGGTCCCAACATGATCCTCGACGACGGCGGCGATGCGACGCTCCTCGTGCATCTCGGCGCCAAGGCGGAGAAGGACGCCGCGGCGATCTCGCACCCGGCGAGCGAGGAGGAGCGCTATCTGTTCGCGGCGATCAAGAAGCGCCTCGCATCGAGCCCCGGCTGGTACTCGAAGAAGGCCGAGGAGATCCGCGGCGTGACCGAGGAGACGACGACGGGCGTGCACCGTCTCTATCAGATGGCGAAGGAGAAGCGGCTGCTCTTCCCGGCCATCAACGTCAACGACTCGGTCACCAAGAGCAAGTTCGACAACCTCTACGGCTGCCGCGAATCGCTGGTCGATGGGATCAAGCGCGCGACGGACGTGATGATCGCGGGCAAGGTGGCGCTCGTGTGCGGCTACGGGGACGTGGGCAAGGGTTCCGCACAGGCCCTGCGCGCGCTCTCGGCGCAGGTGTGGGTCACCGAGATCGATCCGATCTGTGCCCTGCAGGCCTCCATGGAAGGCTATCGCGTGGTGACGATGGACTACGCCGCGGACAAGGCCGACATCTTCGTCACGGCGACGGGCAACTTCCACGTGATCACGCACGATCACATGCGGCGCATGAAGAACAACGCGATCGTCTGCAACATCGGCCATTTCGACAACGAGATCGACGTGGCCGCGCTCGAGCAGTACGGGTGGGAGGAGATCAAGCCGCAGGTCGATCACGTGATCTTCCCTGACGGTAAGCGGATCATCCTCCTCGCCCGCGGGCGGCTCGTGAATCTCGGCTGCGCGATGGGACACCCGAGCTACGTGATGAGCTCCTCGTTCGCCAATCAGACGCTCGCGCAGATCGAGCTGTTCGCCAACACCTCGAAGTATCCGCTGGGTGTGTACACGCTGCCGAAGCATCTCGACGAGAAGGTGGCGCGGTTGCAGCTGAAGAACCTCAACGCGCAGCTCACCGAGCTCTCGGACCAGCAGGCGCGCTACATCGGCGTGGCGAAGCAGGGTCCGTACAAGGCGGACCACTACCGATACTGAGGAGTCATCGCTCGGCCGGGTGTCACGGCGGGCGGGCGTGCGGGGGGCGTTATGGCCGACAGTGCAGTGCCGCAGACGGCCGCCATGCTGCTCGATGGCAAGGCGACGGCGGCGAAGGAGCGGGAGCGCACGGCGGCGCGCGCCGCGGCGTTCGCGGTGAAGGTGGGGCGCAAGCCCGGGCTTGCGGTCGTGCAGCTGGGTGACCATCCGGCCTCGACGGTCTACGTGCGCAGCAAGCGCAAGTCGTGCGGCGAGGTCGGGATCGAGTCGTTCGCGCACGACCTTCCGGCCAGCACCCCCGGGGGGGAGCTCCTCGATCTGATCCGCACGCTCAATCGCGACGAGCGCGTGGACGGCATTCTCGTGCAGATGCCCCTGCCGAAGGGCATCGACAGCGACCGCATCGTGGATGCCGTGGACCCGGCGAAGGATGTCGATGGGTTTCACCCGACGAACACGGGCCTGCTCGCGCAGAAGCGGCCGCGGCTGCGGCCGTGCACGCCGTACGGCGTCATCCGCCTGGCCGAGGCCTATCACATCCCGCTCACGGGGTTGCGTGCGGTTGTGGTCGGCGCCTCGAACATCGTCGGGCGCCCCATGGCCCTCGAGCTGCTGCTTGCGCGCTCGACCGTGACGGTCTGCCACACCGGCACGCGCGATCTGCGCTCGGAGGTGGAGCGCGCCGAGCTCGTGGTCGCGGCCGTGGGGAAGCCCGGGTTCGTCCCCGGCGAATGGATCCGCCCGGGGGCGGCGGTTTTCGACGTCGGCATCAATCGATTACCGTCGGGAAAACTGGTGGGGGATGTGGCGTTCGATGCGGCCGCGCAGCGGGCGCGCTGGATCACGCCGGTGCCCGGCGGCATCGGACCGATGACGATCGCGATGCTCCTCTCCAATACGGTCGATGCCGCCTACTGGCGCGCGGGGCTGTGATCACGGCATCATCGCGTAGGGCGTGCTCGCGCGTCCGGTAGCTCGGCGCAGGCGGCCAAAGCCGCGCCGTCGGCCATCGGAAGCGCAGGCATGGTCGGCAAAACGGCCGTTGGCCCGTTTTGCCAATCGAATCAGAGGTGCGGATCATGCTGGGACGCCTCGTCGGAATTGCGTTGGCGGTGATCGGCGCGTTCGCGGTCGGCGGCATCGCGCTGCACCGGCACGAGCCGATCAATGCGCTGTGGCTCGTCGTGGCCGGGCTGTGCATCTACACGATCGGCTACCGCTTCTACGCGGCGTGGATCACCGCGCGGGTGTTCAGCGTGGATGCGGGCCGCGCAACGCCCGCCGAGCGGCTCAACAACGGTCGCGACTTCGTTCCCACGCACCGCTGGATCGTCTTCGGCCATCATTTTGCGGCGATCGCCGGTCCGGGGCCGCTCGTCGGCCCGACGCTCGCGGCGCAGTTCGGCTATCTGCCGGGAACGCTCTGGATCCTGTTCGGCTCGGTGCTCGGCGGGTGCGTGCAGGACATGACGATCCTGTTCATGTCCACGCGCCGCGACGGGCGCAGCCTCGGGCAGATGGCGCGCGATGAGCTCGGGCCGTTCGGCGGCTTCGCCGCGCTCATCGGGACGCTCATGATCATGATCATCCTGATCGCCGTGCTCGCTCTCGTCGTGGTCAACGCCATGAAGGGCAGTCCCTGGGCGACGTTCTCCGTGGCCGCCACCATTCCGATCGGAATTCTGATCGGGGTGTACCTGCGATACCTGCGGCCGGGCCGCGTGCTCGAGGGCTCGATCATCGGCATGGCGCTGCTGATCCTCGGGGTGGCCGCCGGCGGCTGGATCGATCAGAGCGCAGCGCTGCGGGGGCTGTTCGACTGGTCCGCGCCGGGGCTCGCGGGGTTCGTCATCGCTTACGGATGGCTCGCGGCGATCATCCCCGTGTGGCTGCTGCTCGCGCCGCGCGGCTACGTCTCGACGTTCCTCAAGCTCGGCGTGATCGCGCTGCTCGCCATCGCGATCGTCGTGATCCATCCCGAGCTGAAGATGCCCGCGCTCACGCAGTTCACGAACGGCGACGGACCGATCTTCGCGGGCAAGATCTTCCCCTTCGTCTTCATCACGATCGCCTGCGGGGCCGTGTCGGGCTTTCATGCGCTCATCTCGAGCGGCACGACGCCGAAGCTGATCGGCAACGAGACCGACGTGCGCCTGGTCGGCTACGGCAGCATGGCGCTCGAGTCGTTCGTCGCCATCATGGCGGTGATCGCCGCGACGCTGCTCGATCCCGGCGTGTTCTTCGCGATCAACACGGGCGCGGGCGTGGTCGGCGCGACGCCGCAGGCCGCCGTCGCGACGATCTCGGGCTGGGGTTTTCCGGTGACGGTCGAGCAGATGCACAACCTCGCCCGTGAGATGGGCGAGCACACGCTGTTCGCCCGCACGGGCGGCGCGCCCTCGCTCGCGGTCGGCATGGCGAGCATCTTCAGCTCGACGTTCGGCCGGGGGCTGCTCGCCGTGTGGTACCACTTCGCGCTCATGTTCGAGGCGGTGTTCATCCTCACGACGATCGATGCGGGCACGCGCGTTGGACGGTTCATGCTGCAGGATTTCCTGGGACACCTCTGGAGGCCGCTCGGCCGCACCTCGTGGTATCCCTCCGTGCTGCTGACGAGCGCCCTCATCGTCGCGGGCTGGGGATATTTCCTCTACATCGGCGTGATCGACCCGAACGGCGGCGTCAACATCCTCTGGCCGCTGTTCGGCATCGCCAATCAAATGCTCGCCGCCATCGCGCTGTCGGTCGCGACCGGCATTCTGATCAAATCGGGCAAGCTCAAATATTCGTGGGTCACGGGCGGGCCGCTCGCCTGGCTCGCCCTGGTCACGACGACCGCGGCGTGGCAGAAGGTGGTGAGCACCGATCCGCACCTCGGCTTCTTCGCCGGTGCCTCGAACCTCGCGCACAAGCTCGCAATCGGTGCGCTGTCGCCCGCGAGCGCGGCGGTCGCGCCGAAGCTCATCTTCAATCAACAGCTCGACGCTTGGCTCACGGTGATCTTCACGCTGATCGTCTGGCTCGTGATCGTGGACATGCTGCGCGTCGCCGTGCGGTGCGTGCGCGGGCTGCCGACCCACGGGAGCTCGGAGGCGCCGCGAGAGATGACGCGCCTGCAAACGGCGGGAGGAGGCGGGTCATGAAGTGGCTGCGAGCGCTGTGGCGCGGGCTGAGGGCGATCTCGGGTGACGATGCGTACGAGCGTTATCTCGAGCATCATGCGTGTGCGCATCCGGGCGTCCCGCCGCTCTCGCGCCGCGCGTTCCATGTGGACGAAGAGCAGCGCAAGTGGAACACCATCAATCGCTGCTGCTGAGGGGCCCGCTTGCGGTCGAGGGGGCGCGGTGGGCGTGATGAAGAGTCGTGGGTGTGATGGCCCGCGGCGCCGGGCATGGCGCTTGCGGCGGGCGGCGTGAGCTTGGGCGAGGACTGAAATGGCGGAGATGCTTCACGAGGGGCAGCCGGTAGAGACGGGCGCCGACGAGATCGACGAGAGCCGGCGCAAGCTCCTCCTGGGGGCGACCGTCTGCGCCGGCGCGATCGGGGTTGCGTTCACGGCCGTGCCGTTCATCGAGTCGTGGCTGCCGTCGGAGCGCGCGCGGGCGCTCGGCGCCCCGACCGAGGTCGATCTGTCGAAGATCGAGCCCGGACAGATGATCATCACCGTCTGGCGCCGCAACCCGATCTTCGTCGTGCACCGCACGCCGGCGATGCTGGCGCTGCTCGACAACCACGACAATCTGCTGAAGGATCCGGCGTCGGCCGACTCGAACCAGCCCGACTACTGCAAGAACGTGACGCGCTCGCGCATGGCGGAGTGGTACGTGTGTATCGGCACGTGCACGCACCTCGGATGCCTGCCGAAGCCGCATTTCGATGCGCGCGATCCGCAGCTCGGATCGTACTGGCCCGGCGGCTGGCTCTGCCCGTGCCATGGGTCGCGGTTCGATCTCGCCGGACGGGTGTTCGACGGCTCGCCCGCGTCGATCAATCTCAATATCATGCCCTACGCCTTTGCCGGCGCGAGCAAGCTGATCGTCGGCGTGGATGACGCCGCGCAGGCGCAGGCGGGGCAGACGGCGTGAGGGGTATGGGGCGCTAGAGGAGCTCGAGCTCGATGTCGAGCCGCGCGAGCTCGGCGAGCGAGCGCCGCAGCTGCACGGGACTGCCGGCGCGCAGCGACGACACCAGCAGCGCGACGGAACCGCCGTCCGCGACGATGCTGCGCAGCAGCTCCTCATGGGCGCTCAGCTTCTTCAACCAGCCGAGCACGATCCAATCATGGGACGTGGCGTCCCGATATTTCGCCACGTCCTCGCGCGTGAATGGCGAGAGCGCATGCGCGTGCGCCGCGCGGTCCTCATGCTCCTCGGAGAGGGTTCGCCAGGTTGGGACCGGCAGCTCGCAGATCCAGTACCGCGTGCCGATCGCGGCGGGCGTTCCCGCAGCCGATTCCCGCGCGCGGCCGGCCAAGGCATGCTGGGGTTCGAGCTGTAACGTGGCGCCGATGATTTCGGGTTCCAGCGCAGCGTTCTGAATCCGCAGAAACAACTGCAACGAAGGGGTGTCGAGCCTCGACTGCAGCGCGGGCTTCATGCCTGCGGACGCTCAGGCGGTCGACGCCGCCGCGCGGGCCGGCGCGGCCGCCGCGCGCGAGTCGACCAGGCACTCCGCGATCTGCACGGCGTTGAGCGCCGCGCCCTTCAGCAGCTGGTCGCCCGCGACGAACAAGGCGATCGAGCGCCCCGTCGGGTCGCTCGTGTCGCGGCGAATCCGGCCGACGAGAATCGGGTCGTTCCCGGAGGCATCCCGCGGCATCGGAAAATAGTTGCCCTCGGGATCGTCCACCAGCTCGCAACCGGGCGCATTGCGGATGATCTCCCGCACCTCTGCCGGCGTGATGGGCCGCTCGCACTCGACGTGGATGGCGACGGAGTGCGCGCGCAGCACCGGCACCCGCACGCAGGTCGCCGAGATGCGAATGCCGGGGTCGCCGAAGATCTTGTGCGTCTCGCGCACGACCTTCGTCTCTTCCTCGTTGTAGCCGGTCGCCGGATCGATCTTCGAGTTGTGGCTGAAGAGGTTGAACGCGTAGGGGTGCGGCAGGACCTCGTTCCGGTACGCGCGCCCCTCGAGGTGGGCGCGGGTCGATTCGCGCAGCTCCTCCATGGCGGCGGCGCCGGCTCCGGAGGCTGCCTGATACGTTGCAATGATCATGCGCCGGATGCGGTTGACCCGCTGGATCGGCCACAGCGGCGTGATGGAGATGATCGTCGAGCAATTGGGATTGGCGATGATGCCCGGGTGCGCGCCGATGGCCTCGCGATTGATCTCGGGCACGACGAGCGGAACGGCGGGGTCCATCCGAAAGGCGCTGGAGTTGTCCACGACGACGGCGCCCGCCGCGACGGCGAGCGGGGCGAAGCGCCTCGAGACGGAGGCTCCGGCGGAGAACAGAGCGAGGTCGACGCCGCGGAAGCTCTCCTCATCGAGCGCCTGCACGAGGAGCGGCCTGCCCCCGAAGGGTAGCGTTCGACCGGCGGAGCGAGCCGATGCGAGGAGACGCAGCTCCGTCAGCGGGAAGTGGCGCTTCTCGAGGCACCGGATCAGTTCGACTCCGACGGCGCCTGTCGCACCCACGATCGCTACGACTGAATGGCCCACTGGCATGCTCGATACCCAAACGCATCACGACCGATGCAAAAAGGCCCCGTCGGGGGGGCGGGGCCTCATGAGCTTCTAGCGGAATCTCCCCCGGCTGTAAAGGTCACGCCTCCGCCCGCGCCAGCCTGTCGGCTCGGCGCCCGGTAGAGGACTCGAGGCGGTGGCCCGGAAGGCCCGTCAGGCGGTCGAACGGGCCGGCGACGTGTGCGGAGGCTCGCGCCCGGCAATCATGCGGGCGCGGCGGGACGTTCTGCGTCCGGGCTTCGGCCCGGACATCTTGGCAATCGGCGCGGCAGGAACGATGGTCACCCGGTGAATCAGCGAGAGACTTCCACAGATCGGACAGCGGTCCGCCCAGCTCGGAGAATCCTTCCCGCATGCCCCACACATCCGCGCGTGCTCGATAGCCATGATCAACGCCCTCCTCCAACAGACCCGCTTCCGGCGCGTTTCCCGGAATCGCGGGGGGCGAAAGTGTAGCGGATCGGGCTGCGTGCCGCGAGTTTTTCCGCCGGCGAACCGCTCCGAGGAACGTCCCTTCGGACACCACGACTACGGTGTGGTGAAGCCGTATTTATGGAAAATGCGCTGCGCCTGCGGTCCAGCCAGAAACGCGACGAAGCGGGCCGCGGCGGCTCCGGTGCCGGCCACGGCCGCCGCCGGATAGGTGATGGGTGGATGCGATTGCGGAGGAAACAGACCGACGATGCGTACGCGCGGCTCGATGAAGGCGTCGGTCCGATAGACGATGCCGAGAGGCGCCTCGTCGTGGGCCACGTACTCGAGCGCGGCGCGCACATCTTCGGCCGGGAGCAGGCGATCGCCGAGGCTCTGCCACAGACCGAGCGAGACCAGCGCGGCGCGGGCATAGATGCCCGCGGGCACGGAGCTCGGCTCCCCCACGGCGAGCCGACCCGAGCCGAGCGCGGCCGCGAGCGCGCAGTGCGGCGCGATCTTGAGCTCGATCCGGCTCGCGGCCGGGGCGATCAGCGCGAGCCGATTGCCGGCAATGTCCCTCCTTGTGTCGACCGCGATCAGGTGCCGGCGCTGCAACTCGTCCATCCACTTCACGTCGGCCGAAACGAACACGGCCGCCGGCGCACCCGCCTCGATCTGGCGCGCAAGCGTCGAGCTCGCCGCGAAGGAGAACTCGACCACCTGTCCGGTCTGCCGGGTGTAAGCCCGGCCAATCTCGCGCGCCGCATCGGTGAGGGACGCCGCCGCGAAGGCGAGCAAGGGCGGCGGCGAGGACGCGGCGCTCGTGCGGGCGGCGGGCAGGGCTGCGGTCAAGGCTGCGGCCAGGACCCACAGGGTCGCGCGCAGCGCCCGGCGCTGCAGATTCACTCGCATGTCCATCTCCCGCGATCCTCGCTGTATTGAGCTCAATATAGCGTCGCGGCAGGGTGCGGTGCGAGGGCCCCCGGGGGCGGGAATTGCGCTAACATTTTCCTCGATGACCCAGCGCGCCGCCCCGCTCGGTGTTCGGTTACGGATCGATCTCGCTCCCGGGAGCTCGATCGGCCCGGGAAAGATCGCCTTGCTCGAGCACATCGAGGCGAGCGGGTCGTTGTCCCAGGCGGCGCGGGAGCTCGGGATGAGCTACCGCCGCGCCTGGCTGCTGCTCGATGACCTCAATCACGCGCTCGCGGAGCCGGTCAGCACGGCGAGCGTCGGCGGCGCGGGCGGCGGCGGGGCGCGGCTCACGGAGTTTGGTCGCAAGCTCATCGCGGCATACCGCGACGTGGAGCATGCGAGCCACGATGTGGCGGCCGCACGGCTCGCGTGGCTCGCGGGCACGGCGCCCGGCGCGCGCACGCTCAGAGCGGCCGCGCCGCGGCCGCTGTCTCGTCCGATCGCGCCGCGCCCGGCGAAGCGAGCGGCGGCGACGCGGCCGAGGCCGCCGGGTACACGCGGCCGCGCAGCGAAACGGTCTTGACCAGCACCCACACATGTTGACCGGCGGCGAGCGCAAGCTCGGCGCTCGCGCTCGCGGTGACCTGCGCAAGGAGGCGCGGACCGCCGATATCGACCTCGACAGTGCGGGTCTGTGCCGCATCGGGCAGGATGCGCGAGATCGTGCCCTCGAGGCAGTTGCGCACGCTCAGGCCCCGCGGCGGCTCGACCGCGAGAATCAGCTCGCGAGCGAGCAGCTGGACGCGCACGCGCCGCCCGGGCGTGAGCCCCTCGCCCTGCAGCTTGAGCTGCCCGGCGCCGACCCTGACGCTCGCGAGCCCCGTCGCGCTCTCGATGTCCCCGATCTCGCCCTCGACGATGGCGCCGAGGGCCTCCATGCCGACCAGCGCGCGCAGCTCCGGGCTGCGGCTGACCGTGACCACGTCTCCCTGACCGACCACGGCGCCCGCTCGCAGCAGCACCACGTGCGTGGCGAGCCGCACCACTTCCTCGAACTGGTGGCTCACGTAGATCATCGGGATCGACAGTCGGTCGCGCAGCCGCTCGAGGTAGGGTAGGACCTCCTCGCGCCGGGCGAGATCGAGCGAGGCGAGGGGCTCATCGAGCAGCAGGAGCTGCGGATGGCAGAGGAGCGCTCTGCCGAGCGCGACGCGCTGGCGCTCACCGCCCGACAGCTGGCGGGGCCTGCACCGAGACCGAGGAGCTCGACCGCCTCATCGAGCGGTATGTGCGCCGCTCCGCCCACGGAGCGCTTCGCACCGTAGAGCAGATTCGCGCGCACATCGAGATGGGGGAAGAGCCGCGAGTCCTGGAAGACGTAGCCGATGCGCCGTCGCTCGGCTCGAACGTCGATGCCCCGTGCCGAGTCGTAGAGCGTCTCGCCCGAGAGCCTCACCGCGCCTGCCTCCGGGGTGAGGAGGCCCGAGATCAGGTTGACGATCGTCGTCTTGCCGCAGCCCGAGGGTCCGAAGAGCGCGACGAGTCCGGGGCTCGGCGTCTCGAAGGCGACATCGAGCGCGAAATCCCCACGCCGCTTCTGGAGTCGTACCTGCAACATTCCGGGCTCGACCACCTCAGGCGGCCAGGAGGCGCCGCACGCGGCGCGCGAGCAGCTCCGAGAGCGCAAGCCCGAGCAGACCGAGGGTGAATGAAACGGTCGCAAGACGCGCGGCCTCGGCATCGCCGTTCGGCGTCTGCAGCGCCGTGTAGAGCGCGAGCGGGAGCGTGCGCGTCTCCCCGGGGATGTTGGAGGCAAACGTGATGACGGCGCCGAACTCGCCGAGTCCCGCGGCGAATGCCGTGACCGCCCCCGCGAGCACCCCCGGCAGCATGAGCGGCAGCGTGATGCTGAAGAACCGGTCGAGCGGACCGGCGCCGAGGGTGCGCGCCGCGTCCTCGAGCCCGCGATCCACGGACTCGAGCGAGATGCGCATGGCGCGCACCATGATCGGCAGGGACATGACGGCGGTCGCGAGCGCAGCCCCGTTGGTCGTGAACGCAATCCGCACGCCGAAGGTGCGCAGGAGCCAGCCGCCGATCGGACCGTGAATCCCGAAGATGATGAGCAGGAGATAGCCGACGACCACCGGGGGCAGCACGAGCGGCAGATGCACGAACGCATCGAACAGCGTGCGTCCCGGAAAGGGCCGGCGCGCGAGCAGCCACGCGACCACGACCGCCACGGGCAAGCTCATCACGACGCTGCGCAGCGTCACGCTGAGACTCAGCCGCAGCGCTTCCCACTCGGGGGCAGTCAGCCACATGAGCGATGGCGCTCGGGAATAGGGCGATCGTGACGCACGGCACAGCACCTTCAGCTTGGGATAAGATAATAACGATGGGTCCTGCCAAACGGGGAGGTGGCAGGGTGAGCCGATTCGGGCGCACCTGCCATGGCGCACCGCCAAACGGGGGGCGGTCAGGCCGCATGGCGCAGGCCTGGAAATCAGACTAAATTGCGCATCCTTGCAAAGCAACGAGGGGCGCATGAAGACCAAAGCTGCCATCGCGTACCAGGCAGGCCGGCCGCTCGAGGTCGTGACGCTCGACCTGGAGGGCCCCAAGGCCGGTGAGGTCCTGGTCGAGGTCAAGGCGAGCGGG
>Ga0335074_10000734_pt1 | contig 45531 bp, 46 predicted proteins | sample Lox_Sample_23_FD_206715 | JGI IMG/M metagenome (GOLD analysis project Ga0335074, IMG submission 206715) | Soil microbial communities from Loxahatchee National Wildlife Refuge, Florida, United States - Lox_Sample_2.3 | ecosystem: Environmental > Terrestrial > Soil > Wetlands | place: USA...
AGACGAAGATGCAGAGATTAATCTATTTTAATAATAATATAATATTGTACATAGTCTACGATAAAGTTGTCATACAAATTGTGTGGTAAGTCTATCTTTAGTGATGTAAAATTTTCGCTTTCGCGTCCCACTTGCTTTCCCGTCCCACTTGCTTTCCCCGACCGCTAGGGAGCGGGGATCAGAACCGACGATTATAGTTTGCTAGAAATTCTTTAAGGTGTTCCTAATAATATTCTTTAAGGAAGTTAGAGTTTTTAAAGTCTTCTTCTACTACCTACTAGTTATTTGTTAAAGTGAAACCTAACTACCTAACTAAATATTTATACCTTATAATACTACTTTGTTATATAGTCTTATAAGCTAGTATTTTTTCTACTTCCTACTATTTTTTACTATTAACAATCTTAAAGGCTATCTTCTTAAGTTCCTTGTTAAGATGTTACTAGTATAATTCTAATAAAAACATATAAAACATATTATAAATTAACTTATATTAAAATAGTAGTTTTAGTTGATATACTTGTTTCCTAATACGCTTTTTAATTTTAAAAGGTTTTAGCTAGTAGTACCCTAACTTCTTACTTAGCTAAGCTGTCTTAATATTTTAAGCTAATAATAAGACTAGTTTGCTAACAAAATATTTAATTAAAGTATAATATTTATTATAATATTTTGCTTATATTTCTTTAGCTTCTTCTTAGTAACACTCTAATTCCTTTTAAAGTTAAATAATTGCTTTAGCTTTATCTTTTACTATTAGTATCTCCCTTTTTTTAAGATTGTCTTTAATTCCCTAATAGGTGTTTAAATTTACTTTGTTGATTAATTAATTGATTCTTCATTTACTATTTTAACTTGTAAAGCTATATTAAAGTATAATATATTTAAGTAAAAGAAACCCTTTAAGGAATAAAACTGTACTTCTATTACTCTAATTAGAAGTCTGTAAAAGACATCTAATTGAACTAGTATTAATAGCATATAGTAGTAGTAGCTACTATACGAAAGACCTTAAAATAAGAGAAAGAGAGAAAGGGAGGAAGAGGGTAAGTGTTCTACTAGCTGCTAATGTTATCTTATAGTAGTTTGCGTGTAAGGTAGAATTAGAGGAGTATGTTAAAGCTTATAAGCTACTAAACAGCTTTTTTAAGGCTAGTAGCGTTTGTAAGTATTAAGTTGAAGTTGGATAAGGGGCTAAGATTCTTATTTAAGCAATTAATATTTAAATAGAAGAGCACAACGTATTTGACAAACTAATCTAAGTATTTATACGTATAGTTTAAGGATACATTTAAGACTCTTTGTTGTATTAGGAACACGTTGAATCCTATCTTTTTAGTATGAAGTTGTATAGCTAAGGAGCTTTTAGCCTTATATAGGTTTTTGTAAAAGTAGTAGTCCTTTAAGGTATTATCTTGCACGTATACTATAACCCTTTTATCTAGTAGGACTTTGTTCTTTTACTTTATCTAGTTCTTTGCCTATTAGCTATAAATAGTCTTATTAATTTAAGATTAAGATGTAGCAGTTTGGCTTTAAGTGTTTGTATAAAAAAGCTTTTAGTACTAAATAAGTTTTTAAGCACTTAAAGTAGTAGGGTGGCACTATATGCGTCCCTTACTGCCTTACAGCTATCTTTAAATTTGTTTGCAAGTAAAAGTAATAAGTCCTTCTTTAAAGGAGTTCTACTTCTTAAACTAGTATTATACTTAAAGTTTAAAGAAGTAGTCTTATACAAAGAGGACACCTATTTCTAATTCTAACAATAAGATAGGTATAGCTTTATAAGCTCTAATAATTATTTAAAGGTACTAGTTCTAAATTACTTTGAGTAAGCAGATTAAGAAGGGCTTTATAGCCTCTTTCCTTTTAAGTAAGAATTAGATTAGTACTTTATATACTAGTACAAGTTGTACAACTATTATATAAACAAGTTTAAATTTTTTAAATATAGCTTTTTAAGTTGATATTGCAATTCAAGTTAAAGTGTTAGTTTAATATTTTATTTTACTTTAAATCCTTTATATATAAAGGCCCTATTAGAGTTTTAAGTCTATTTTAACTTTTAGTATTTAAACGTAAGCTTTTAGAAAGACTTTTATTGCTTTAAACAATATAGTTGCTTTAAGGTTGAATTTTTTAGGATATTAAGTAAGATAAATGAGTTTGTATTTAGTAAGAGAGAATGTAGCTTTATATTTCTTAGCTTATTTGCAATATTAGCTATAAATCCTAGTTAGTGCGATATAGTTGTTTTTAGTTAAGTTGCTTTAAGTAAGAATATTTATATTGTCTATAAATCTTATAGCACTTAATTGGAATCTAAAACTATTACATATTCATATAAGCTTCTTATTAAAAAATAAAAATAAGATAGGTAAGATTAAAAAGCCTTATAGGATCCTACTTTAAACTAGATGAAGATCTAACTCTTTAAAGATAATTTAAAGGGTGCTTTGTTTATTTTAAAGGAAGCTTTCTACTTAATTAATAATTTAAGTAGGAATTTCATACTAATAGAAGATGTAAAATAGCTAAGGATAAAAGATATAATTAAATGCGCCTGTTATATTACAATATGTCCAAGTACGTCGGTTTTGGCTGCCGAATCTGGGGGGTTTGGTCGCTGTTTTACGCTGCCTCGACCGCTCGCTAAACCGCCAAGCTTACGTGCTCTTGCTCGCTTAGCAGGTTGAGACACCGACCCTCTTTTGAAAACTGCATCTTAAATCATCACGCTGCACCAGGGCGAACCCAGATCCCAAATCCAAGTGTCCGAGGTGAACTCTACTTCTCTCATCGGTCATGGCACACCCTGCCTGGTTGTGCCTTGACGGCTATCTGCAATGTATAAGTTACTCGCAGTCCCCACCCACCCTCTACTACGCTGCAGCAGTCGACTCTATTTTTAAACGCTTTCTTTTGGCACTGTTCCCTCTTTCGTTCATTCTCCCTCTTACTCTTTCTCGCACGCACACACACACACACACACACACACACACACACACACACACACATACACGCACGCACGTACATACAAGCAAAGGCCTTATTGCCTTGTGTCGACATCTCTCTTCGTCACGATTCCCTCAAAGATAGTCAACGTCAACCGTCTCCATCTACTTCCTCCAACCGTCTATCGCGAACATGGCTCCTACAATCCAACCTCCATCGCAAGACACAATCAAAGCCCTTCAGAATGTTCTTAAACGACGTATCGATACCAATCGAATAATAAAGGAGAAGGAGAAAAAGATGCTCAGCGGGGAAGATTATCAAATGATGGAGGTTGTTTTGAATAATAAACAGTTCTTGCAGCCGCTAGACGCTGATAATACCAAGGCCAGCATCTATTACATCAGACAAAAGTTCATGAAGTACGCTTGCAACTCAAATATTTGATCAAGTTGAGCTAATAAGAGACAGATACTGTGACCATCGTAATATTGGGTTTTGGCGTACAGCTATCCTCGAGGAGAATTGTAATAAGGGGAGGATAATGTCGTTCCTCCACTGGATCTGTGAAAATTATGTGGCGAAGAAACGGAAGAAGGGGAAGAGAAAGTCTGTCAATCAGTACTGGCGGGATTTCAAGATGCTCTATCGCCGAGTTAACGGTGCCTTTGTGGATGCAAATGATGCAGCTGAGGTCGTCAAGGTATTTTGACCCTTTTCAAACGCTGTTCTTGTATCGCTAATCTATGATTGCAGTACATTAATGGCAAACTGAAGGTCGACTTCGAACTAGACACCACGTCCAAACCCAAGCCAGTCGCCGGACCGGACGATCTGCTTCTCTTGCTGGTCCAGCACTGGGCTCGTGATAAATCGGTCTTTCCTACTGAGGACGACCGCCTTGATGTTGCTACTATAATGCTCTTCCAATCCTACACTGGCGGTCGACCAGCAGAGTTTGTTTACTCATCGAAGGGCAAAGCCAGCCAAGACCCCCTTGGAGATGCAGAAGATGCCAACAAGTGTAAACGCTCTCAGGAAGCAACAGATGGAGATTATAATGACGAGAGCGACATTAGCGATGACCCTGAGTACGATGACAGCGACCTTGAGGATGACGACGACGCCGCCGACGAGGATACAAATGAGACTGCTGACCGCGACAGCGGTTATAGCACTGACGAGATGGAGGTTACTATGACAGAGAACACGGACACCTGCTATAATACTAAGATTGACGAGTTTAAAGAGTTAGTACAGCAGGATTGCGACGCTGAGCTCGACAAGTTTGAGGAGGCGATACGGAAATATAAAGCACTCTGTTACGAGGATATCTGCCTTTGGATAGTGCAGAATCCAAAGCGGGGGGAGAGAGACCTTCTTGCAATGGAAGTCCACTTACGGCACCATAAAGGAGTAGATAATAAGCCTAAACCGTACGTTGCTCTTCTATAGGTTCTAAGCCCTAGCTAACTCTTACTTCTAGCACGACCTTCTTGTTCCGGGAGAACCCTTTCCCCATCCTCTGTCCGATCTCCCACATCTTGGCCCGCGCCATTCGCGACGACGCAATCCTTGTCGATGGCTATACATCTGCAGAGCCCTTCTTTGCAACGGACCTCCAGGGTCAGCGTATGAAGGCAATGAAGGTACACTGGAAGCCAGAATGGCTCATGCGACCGGTCTTCCGGAGGTCTACCTGGACTGCGAATGGCTGGATGAAGTCGAGGACCGAACCAATGCCTTATCCGAATTATGCCTTTTACATCGACCGTCTTGGAAGAGACACTGGCTTTGAAGACAAGCTGACTAGCTATTGTTTCCGCCGAGGCACTGCAAATGCAATCGACGGTGTTGCCTCAGACGCCGTGCGCGATCAGGTCATGAGACATAATCCTTTCACTGGCGTCTTCAACGAGGCTTATATCAACAGCAGTGTTAGATTTAATGTGCAAGATGCCTTTCTTGAGAGTGACATCTCTGATGATGGACTTACCCGGGCCTTTACACACATGAGCATTCGATGCAACCCAGGAGCTCCAAAAGAAGTCCCTGAAGAGGTGATGAAGTCACTCTTAGCAGCAGATCCTGATATCGCTGATCTTGAGCGCCGGGTCAAACAGTCACATATCCAAATCAAGCGGGAGTACAAATTCATCAAGCGAGCGCCAAAGAAGATTAAGAAGGAGCACAAGGACCTTGGCAAGGAACTAACGAATGCGAAGAAAAGCCTAAGAGACGATATCGACAAGGCTTATCGAAAAGATTACTTCTTTCGTATTCATAATGAAATGATGAAGAGGCAGCTGGAGAAGACTGTAGAGAAGGAGGACGTCGAGCCTATTATTCAACACCAGCTTGAGGAACGAACACGATTACAGCAGATTCTTTGTGATTTCTCTAAGGACCTAAAGCCTCAAAACATTGTCTCTCGGAAGGTCCTTGCCATTAATCGTATGATAGCGCTCGCCTCTCGACAAGAGTTTCAAGCTCGCAAGCCGCGGTTTGCTCTAGTCCCTCAAGTTCTCATCAAAAAAGAACTGGATCCCGATCCCTTCCCACAGCCTCATGACTTCCCCCTCGTCTGTCAGAAGACCCAGTGTATAATTTGTATAGGGAACGAGCGGCTCTCATATGAGGAGCGGACGCGCACTTTTCCCCGCGTTTCACACATGATGGACCATGTTGAAAAACTTCACTTACGCAAGCAACCAGCAGGTCAGAGGATTTGCGACCACCCCGTGTGCAAGGCTAAGGGGTTAGTTCTTAATAGTGTGATGCATTTTAAAAATCACGTGGCAACAGTTCATGGGATCAGCCTTCGACCATGAGTTTTCCTAGATAATCTTCTCATTATTGCTTGTCGTTGCTTTGGGTTTTGTTCAGAATTATAGGGTAACCTTCTTTTAGTCTATTTGGCGTGGGTTCCTTTGGTTTTGCTGGCGGTCATAGTCACTTTTGCACGTAATATACAGAACCATCTCAATTTACCTTTCTCGGAAATGCAAGCATGATTCCTTTTAATTTTTCTTATTTATAGAATAATTTACATATGTTGCATAGTCCTTGACATGGACAATGTTTCCTGCCTATGCATGCTATGCTTAGCCTAATCCTTCCCTTTGGTGGCATCGCCGGTGCTATCCACCAGAGGCAACTAAATGGCTACACAGAATTGGGCCTCCAGCTTGCTTGCCCTCAAGTCGCAGGACATAGTGTATGCCTTGCCTTAGCTTGGAAGCCCTCGTCAGGGGGCGGGGGAGACTAACCGCCTCCCCCGTGGGCTGCTGAGTTGTCGGCGAGTTAAAAACGCTTTCAGCTCTCTAATACAAGCTAAAGAGCGATTGCCCTTGATAATAGCGCAGCAGCGGAACTTGCTATGACTATGAGTGCATTGGAGCTGAAGACGCATGGCATTAGAACTTCAAGGGACACATCCCCAGCATGTATCGCCCTCCAATCCTACAGATCGTGGATCATGCAACCAAGAGGCCTTGTCGTCGCAAGCTGAAGGAGGGCGAGGGTAGGACCAGGATACATAGCCTCACCTGACGGAATATGACACCCTCTCGTGTTGCGCACGGCCGAATCCTTTGGCTGAAGGCAAGTATAAGAAGGCACACGTTTCCCCTCCCTCAGCTCGCCATCTCATACTCATCTTAATACTCTTCACATAAATTCCCTCACCACAATTCCAAGCAATATGGCACCTGGACAATCCTCAGAAAGCCCGAAGAAGCTTATGAGGCCGCAAAGGACTGAGCAGTCTAAGAGTCCTGTGAAGCCTGCTAGCGAGGATGTTTACGACATTGCTCTCAACAGCGACGGTTCTAGGGCTATCGATGGAGATGATTCATTCCGTTCGTACATAGCCTGCGAGGCGGAAGAAATACTTGATACTACTAGCGATAAGGGCAGTGCGAAGGACGCTGAATCACAAGTAAGATCCTGTGTTTATTTAGTTGTTAATGCACTGTTGACAACAAGACAGAAGGACACCTTCGCTACAAAGTACTGGCGATTCCAGCTACAAAAAAGCTTCTTGTCTGAAGGCAAAAACCCAAAGAAAGAAGACTTGCAGGAGATATCTGGCTATCTCGGCCAGCTTGAGCACAGCCCTGACCTACAAAGCGCTGTGATTCGAGCAACCAAGATCCGTAGAGCGCTGACGGAGATCTTGAAGCTCAAGAAAATTCCTGGTGATGCCGAATTCCGGTTCAGAGGCCGATTTGAGCGTCTACTTGAAAGGTGCGACAAGGCATTGCGCGAGAAATCATCGGCAGGTGACATGGAACAGCCTCCAAAACCACCCAAAATCGGTACGGATGAGGACAGTCGAAGCATTACGGAAGCAGATCGGTCTACACCTAATTTGGGAATAGGTAAGGCATATTTTTAGTGCTCGCCAGCAGTGTTGACTATTTTAGATCCAAATGCTCTCTCTCCGTCGTTGAACATTGAGGACAATTCCCAGTCACGCAGTCGCAAGCGGAAAACCAAAGATCACGTGACTAAAAGCAAGAAACGGATCAAGAAGAGGACCCGTAAGTTGTTCCCTACAACAAGTGAGCTTGGGCTTATTTTGTACTAGCTGTGATGATTATCATTGACAGTGAGGAAGAGGATGACACTTCTCAAGACGACACTTTTCAGGACGGCACTTCCCAGTACCAAAGTCACCTAGATGAAAGTCATCAGAGCGACACTCCCCAGCATGGGGTTCCACGTCCACGTCGAACGCCACGTAAATCTACTGTTGGCAAAGAAGAATTTCGCAAACAAGTTGACCGTGACTTTAGATGGATAGATAATACCAAAGATTTAGTTACAGATGCGAGAGAACTGGTTGAGGGCCTACTTCCAATCTTAAAGGATCAAGAAGAACAAATTTCTGAGCAAAGAGTAAAGGTGAAGGGACTAGCACAACAATTAATCAGCATTGAGGAATTCCTTAACAACTGTGGAGCCCAAGAGGAGAAGACTACTATGCGATGGCAAAATAGGTAGTAGGGGTTTTAACTTGTTCATTTGTAGCCAAAATTCAGCTTAGTTGTTAATGCTTTATTTGTAAATTTTTTTCCTAAGAAGGCTTCATTCACATTGTTGCCTGCCGTACCTGCTACCTACATTGTCGTTGCCTCTGCAAAACGTATGAGCTTCGACAGCAACGTACAGCTGACGGCGTCTGGACGTATCAATATGACGCAACTCAGGCGCGGGGAAGGAACGGCGTCCTCAGGCCTCTTTTCTGCGGTCTCTCGCTAAGGCCCCTGTAGGTGAAATAGGTTATGCCCCACAGCGAGTCAAACCCTATACCGGTCCATTTCCAGCTAGTTCTCGCTAAATCCATAGCGACCTGCATACCATATCAGAACCGGCAAACTCACCAGAACCGGCATACCACATCAGAACCGGCAAACTCACCAGAACCGGCATACCATATCAGAACCGGCAGCCCATATCAGAACCGGCATGCCACATCAGAACCGGCAAACTCACCAGAACCGGCATACCATATCAGAACCGGCAGCCCATATCAGAACCGGCATACCACATCAGAACCGGCAAACTCACCAGAACCGGCATGTCCTCAAGCTCTCCAACAGCACTACAAGTCCCCAGCTCACGCCCCGCGAAACTCACGTTAATTCAGTTATGGACTTGGAAAAGTTTTGGGTCTGTAAAGGCTTTGGATCTGTAGAAGGGCTTCCTGTAGGAAAGTTGCAATTAATTCACATCAGAAGGCTCTTATTCGCCGAGGCTACGCGAGTAGCCGCTCTTTTGCTCCAGCCGCTATTAGGGGCCGGATCTCGGTCGGCTGGTTGATGAGTCGCTCCCCTGCAGTGCGTTGGGTCATAGTGGGCGGGAGTTATCAGAAACGTGCCAGTTTTAGATTCCCAACTTTTATTGGGAAGTTCCCTACGAAATGGCCTTCACATGATGAGGTAGGGATTAAATTGGGAAGTTCCCTAAGAAATAGCCGAGGCCTGAATCGACATAGCCTCAAGACCATTGCTCCTTCATTAGTGTCACCACACATGATGCAGCTACATGATTCTACAATTGCCACGCTATTTAGGGTCAACTCAGATGAGCCGACAGGAGAAATTCAACAGACAGTGATGCTCTCTAGAGCTGGAGTCGCTCCGGAATAATAGCTACTACAGAACTAAACTCTCTTCAAAAATATAAATGTGACCGACAAGGATTTCAATCTAATCCAGTCTATAACCCACGGGTCCCGGGACCGTGGAGGGCGTGGGACCACACGGGGCGTAGGACCACCGTTCCCACGCCCCCCACGGTCCTGGGAGCATTCTCTTGGGACGTCGTTGGTCGTGGGAGCATATGGGTCCTAGGAGCAAGCGGTCTTAAACACGTGATTGAACTAGTTCCTGTAAGGTTTTCGCTGGTTTCCAGGTCTGGTAAGTTCAGGCGCATACAAGTTCACGTGCTGATACAAGGTCACGTGCTGTTGCGAGGTTATGTGCTACGGCTCTGGTTTATTCACACGCAGCCACCCCGCACACACAGACACTTCGCACACGCGGACACTTTGTACATGCAGATACTTCGCACACGCTGGTCCCTTAAACTTAGGTTGCTCGTACGAGCTTACAAGCTCTCGCATCACGCTTCTAGAAGAGGGGGCTTCTGGGAAAACTGCAGGCCCGTTACATTGTAATAGTCTAATTAACAAGGTTTGAAATAAGTGTGCTCAAGGCCATACATTTAGCCCCTTCCAAGGTTCCTTGAGAAGTTCCCTATTAACTATTCTTCAGCCAATGGCCGAAGCCAAACTCCACAGCTACTCCACTATCAATTTCCTATGTTGCTTATCTAACAACAATGCGTCTCTGAGTTGAGGAATGACATGCTCTGAGTTAGATCCCTTTAACAGTTCCGCATCCTGGCTTATTTTCTCAAAAAGATGAGTCAATCTAGGATTGAGATGCTGAACCTCAGCTGCGATAGCCTCTAGAGTAGTCAAGTGGATCGAATTATTATTTCTTGAGTGAGGTAAGCCTTAACTAGGTTTTATGGGTTATTGAAACTGCGATACGTACATGATAGTTTCCGCTTTCGCTGTATATAACAAGAGTATGATGAGATATGGCCCTGCAAGTGTATACCACCGCGTTCCTATGCGCTTATGTTCTAATAACTGGGCTCTTGATAGACCATTGGCTCCCTTAGCACTAAGATATGTATTAATGGCTATAGTAGTGTCACTATGACCTGGTTCTCGGCGCGTACGGCCATGACATCGATCTTCCTTTGCTGCCGCTTTGTGAATATTGATTGCTTGTATTAAGCGGATATAGGCAAGCCGCTTCATCAGCCGTGTAGTGCCTTGCTGATGTCTCAAATGATCTAGCGTATCAAATGCAGCTACAACAAGCTCATTAGGATTAGTGCTAGCTGGTGAAAACGTTCCTATTAGTAATGAAATCCAGCCTTTGTGAACGACCTGGCAATTGTTGATGAAGAAATCAATAGAGTCGCTTTGTATTAAGCTTTGAGCCTTGCAACTTATTTCCACTTCTGTCAGGTCCCTTTTAGCGCGTGCGCGGACACAACTGCTAGGTTTCGTTCCTTGTGGCGCTAGGGTTGATTGCTGGGATTGCGTTTTAAATATAAATTCAGCGTCGCATAGGGTGTTGATGTAGCTATCTTGGGCTGTAGCTTGCTCGCTTGCAGGATTTAGGTTATAACTGGGACATGATGTCGCTGGTAATAGCGCTAGCGTTGAAATTTGAGATATCTGACCAAGCTCAACTACTTGCATAGCTTCACCTTGACTTAATAGGGCTGATGTATTCTCATCCGGCTCAGATACGATAGGAAGTAACTCTTCAACAGCAAAGATCTCCTCAAAGCTTTGTGACGAAATGTCGCTGTGGTACTTCGATAAGTCTGCACTATCACAAACAAGGTCGAGTGGTACTCCTAACCAGTCATCGAATTCATTGGCATCGCTCTTAGCAGGGCTAGATGCTGTTGACGCTGTATCTCCAACGCTATATTCATCGTCTATGCTCATCAACTCATTGTATGTCTCTTGAGGCGTGTCGCTCGCCGCTTGAGGTAAGGGCTGGGTTGGTGGATGATTCGTGATCCAGTGTTTCTGGTTGAGGTCAACGCATGCATCGCCGCCGTCAATGCACTAGAGTTTGTTAGCAGCTGTTCTCAAAGATTCTTGTGGAACTAGAGAAGAACGGCAATCTAGCATTACTGTCTGTTGTATTTCTCCTGTCGGCTCATCTGAGTTGGCCCTAAATCGCGAGGCAGTTGGAGAATCTTCCACATGGTCCTGGGTTGGATCCTCATGGCTATTTCCACAGGCTATATCCAGCGCCTGCCGCAAGTCTGCAGCATGTCCAACGGATACAAGAGTCCGGGTTATTTGAACCCAAGTCTGAAGAAGATCTTCAGGCGTGGTATCTTGATGTCCATGTAGCTGCATCATGCGTGGTAGACACTGTTGAAGGGAACAATGGTCTTGAGGCCACGTCGATTCAGACCTCGGCTATTTCTTAGGGAACTTTCCCAATTTAAAGGTTCGGTACCGAGTTAATCCCTGCCTTATCATGTGAAAGGAAACTACGAACGGCTCAGCCATTTTGTAGGGAACTTCCCGATAAAAGTTGGGAATCTAAAATTGGCACGTTTCTGATAACTCCCGCCCACTACGGCAGTGCCATTAGTGACTGTTCGCTACTAGGCATCTGGCTCAGATAGACCAGTAATCCTGTGACTGAGAGACTGTGGTTGAAACTTGGGTGCAGCCTGAATACGGGACGACTCTAGCAAAGACCTCTTATAAGTAGAAGAGTATTGCTTGTACTGGCTAAGAGCTTGCTGATTCACAAAGGATCTATCGCAAGATAAGCAAATGAATTAAGTAGTTTGCTTTCTATTGATCCGCCATCTCCCTTTCTAGGGTTTCGAAAACATCCCCAATGACTCCTTGGATGGTGCTAACTATATGCTCGACATCTGTTGATGTGATGTTATACGCTGGAGCGATGATGACATGGTCGCCGCTAGTGCCATCGGCGGTGCCCTGCGACGGGTAAAAGCTCATAGACCATTTCTTGCTCAAGCCTGTGACATTAATACGTTTCGCGATGTTGAGTTTTCTATCGAAGGGCTTCTTAGACTCCTTGGTTTGCACAAACTCAATGCCCCAGAATAGACCCATCCCCCGAATATCCCCTACATGTGGATGGGAATCGAGTCGCTTGTGTAGTAGGGAAGAAAGATATGCTCCTTGGACGCGCACGTTTTCTAGCAGGTTGTCCCTCTTAATGATTCGTTGAACAGTCAACGCTGCCGCGGACGCAACAGGAAAGGCTTGATACGTCTGTCCGTGGAGGAATGCACCTGATCCGTTCTTGAGCGCTTTCACGATCTTGCGCTCAATAAGGACTCCAGCAACAGGCTGATATCCACCACCAAGGCCTTTCCCGATCGTTTGGATGTCCGGCACACAATTGCGACCGGGTTCGTCGGAATGCTCAGCTTGCCACGCGTGAAGCGTACCGGAACGGCCCATACCGCACATAACCTCATCGAGAATGAAGAGTGCGCCGTGTTTAGTGCAGACTGCCTTCATAGCAGCGAGATATCCAGGTACATAAGGAACACACCCAAGAGCTGCCCCCGAAATAGGCTCACATACGAATCCAATCACCGTGTCAGGCCCAAGGTCGCGGAATTTGTGGTCAAGTTCGGCAGCTTTGCGACTGGCAAAGGCTCTGTCAGTCTCACCAGTAAGGCGTTGTCGGTAGGCGTTGCAAGACGAAACTGAATGCACCCATGAAGAAAGGAGAGGTAGATAGGCAGCACGACGGCCTACGTGTCCAGACATAGACAACGCTCCTAGTGTGGTTCCGTGATATGAATCTTCCCGAGCAATGAAGTTGATGCGCTGAGGTTGGCCAACTTCGATGTAGTACTGCCGGCCAAGTTTTATGGCTGCTTCCATAGCCTCAGAACCTAATGTTCTTAGGTATCATTATTCATCACGGTACTAGATTTTGAGGAACATACCTGAGCATATCAAAAAGACTCTCTCCAATCTTTTGCTAGTCCCAGCAATCAACTCCTCTGCAAGACTATCTGTACAATGTGTTTTGAAGAACATAGAGTGGCAATATGATATTTGAAGCATCTGCCTTGTGACCGCCTCTATCACTTCCTCATTTCCATGTCCAATGCACGCTACTGCAGCACCACCAGTCGCATCGAATATCCTTTGACCATTGTCAAGTTGAATGTAGTTGCCTTTAGCATTTACGACGGAGTGAGGAGCAGTATTAAGATCTCGATCCAATAGGAAGTCATCAGAAGGCCTGATGGTCGTAGAAATCGCCGTTCGTTCTAGAAAAGAGTGGAGGTAATTAGACAGGCTGACTGTAAAGGCCTAAAGGGCACACACTAGGGACCAAATATTTAGCACCGAAATACCATCGCTGAAAGTACGCATTTGCCTCCACAACTATGATGAATGGTGAAATCAGAATTATGCCGCAAATTCCAAAGAACAAGCCAATACTGCAACATAGAAGCCAGATGTCCAATGAAAGCAGGCTAAAAACTATACTGAAGGTGGTAAGAATATACATGGGTAAGGATTTGGTTAAGGGCTGCGTAAAGAACGATGAGAATATTGGACTGGATTTGGCCCTGAGTCGAGTACTTATTCATAATTGTGCATAGAAGTCTGTGTCTTTCTTCTCACGCTAGATATCATGCACGAACGGGGAAGTTCGACTGCAGAGGTAGGCATCTGTGGGGCTTTACAGGGAACATGATTCAAGCATCGAGGTGGTACCACCAGTTATTAGCGTAACCACTGTGTCCAATGTGGTCCATTGTGATCACTGTAATAACTGTACTAAGTTACAGGCCGAGCTAGTCAAGGTTATCCTTGACTGGCGTGTCTAGTGACTGCCCATTCCATCCTTTCTGTACTCCTAATGATGGTTGAGGCATACTCAGCGAAATTTAATCCTCCTTCTTCACTTTCACTTCCTTCTTCACTTTCACTTCCTTCTTCACTTTCACCTCCTTTACTTTGGCCTCTTCAATGGGAACTTCATCATCGTCATACGATACCATATCGCTCTGACACACCTTCCAAAGGTTAACAATTCTAATGAAATTAGTTATTTTTCTTTCATTCGCAACGGAATATTTACTGTGCATGAATTTGCTCACACTCCGAAATTAGTGTGTGTTCCGCCGTATCCAACATTTTCTGTATATTGGTTCTCATATAACCAATACACTCTTCCATACCAACAGTGTCCCAGTCATACTGATTTTCCATCGCTTCTTGGAACCAGACCGCCTGCTCCCGGAGACCACATGCTGCATTGTGTGATTCGGCTGGGATGCGGATCCTTTTTGATTCTAGCTTCTGAGCTATGTCCGCTATTTCAGTCAACGCATTCCAGAGATTCATCCCATTCACATCTATCCCATTCTCATCTCTCTCTGCCATTATGATAACGGAACCTGTAAGAGTCTCTTAAATTGTTAATCTCCTGCAGCTGTTAGACATAGTCTTGCACTCCAACTATCCACAACTTACAAGATTGCTACCGTTCGATAAGAGGCAACGAGCTTTAATGGCACCACTTTAGACATAAGAGTTGTAAACTAGAACGGAAGTCTAAGCTTTTATAATCCATCTTTCTTAGCTAAGCCTGTGATACCAACTAGTACCTAAGAAAGGGTCACGGGCAAGTGGCGCAAGATGAGAGGTTGTCCCAGCCAAAGGCAAAATTCGCTCAACGACATAAGCCTTAATTTGATATACTAGTTCTGTTCGAGCATGAGTGAGGCAATGTATTAGCGGTAGCCGCTCAGGGGGAGGGCGGGAAGAGCTCGAATGGCATCCTAGCGGTGGTTTAGTGGGAGTAAGGCAAACAAATGGATGTGTTGCCTATATGCAAGACTATCTACAAGTTGGGGGAGGTCATTGACCGCCGTGGGGGAGGTCGTTGACCGCCGTGGGGGAGGTCGTTGACCACCGGAACTAACCGCCAGAAATGGACCGCCCGCTAAATGACCTCTTAAGCGAGCTACCTTGCTAAGTTGGTCCGGTGGTCATCGACCTCGCTCACCAAGGTCAATGACCTCACTCACGAAGGTCAATGACCTCCCTCACTTTTAACCTTTTCTTCACTCTTTTATAATGTTCTCTGACTCGTCAGTCAAGATTATCGGATTGCCAGGACTGCCTCAGGAGGGTCTCGGCATTGATAAAGCATGTGCCGTACAACCCGATCTTATGCGTGTTCTCGGCTTTGAGATTTTTCGCCAAGTACGACTTCACCGAGACCTTTCTGCCGACAGCGATCTTCTTTATCTCGAAGATCGCTTTCAATCCGTCCTGAAAGAAACATGGCTCAAAGGACATCGCACTGTGCTAAAAATCCTCGATGTCTGCCGTGCACGATTAAATCCCAAAACTGTTGAGGGCGTCTTGTACGAGCATGGAAAAGCGCAAGCCATTGTTGGATTCTATCTAGCTTCGCAGAAATATCCAAGGAAGTTGATTAAGATAATTGAAGGGTTAGAGCATAATGGGCTGGTCGAATTCGCCACGAATGTTGGGAATATGCAGGCGGACGCCTCGATCACTGCGTGGATCAAAATAAAGTTTGAGAAATCTAAGAGTGCAACCTTCCCATATCCGTGGCATTGTCATTGTACTAATACAACATAGGAAAGCCTATCATCAAATATCCTTTAGCTCAAGTTCCCAGACGCGACAGGAAGCGCAAGAAGGGTGACACCGCCGAAGAAGACACCCAAGACTCCGAAGAAGATTCCGAAGACTCCGAAGACGGCGATCAGGTTACAGAAACAAGACTCTCTAGACGTAAGAGGACATCATCCTCTACTAGAGGTGGCATAGAGGGGATTACTCAGAGGCGAAAATCGCCAGTTCTACAGATGCCTCTCCAGCACTCTCCCAACGAGAAGACGTCACAAGGTGGATCTCTGCAATCGGCGATACAGCCTACGTTAGGTGAACACTACAGTAAGTCTCAACCATCTATCAAATCATCTAGCTTATATAATACTAGACAATCCAACTGAACAAGCGCTCGAATCTGGTCTTAAAGCTAATAAGAAAGAAACTGCACCGGAACCATCACTAGAGCAGACAAGTGCGTCCGTGCTCATGGAAGAGGGAGACCATCCACAACTAGCAACAGATTTACTGGAATCCGACTGGCCAGGAGCTTCGCAATATTTCGACCAGCGATTTTATGAGCTCCCAACAACAGAACCTGAATGGAGCTATCCCAGTGATACTACAGGATATTTCAACACCCGAGGCCCAGACGTTTTCTAGCTTGGGCTGTTTCGACGGGTAACTTAGCTTATAGTTTGACTAAAAATTTTTTTTTTACAAGTCGGTGATAATCACTGCTGTCCATGGCTGTAGTGTGATACATGTCTCACCCTCAACCGGGTGGCCCTTTCCTCTTTGCGTTATAGTAACCCCACCAGCTGTGAAAGACCCAATATGAAGAAAAATATTACAATTTTGCGTTACATCTACCACCCTCGCAGTCTCCCGTGCTATTTCGTGACGTGATTTGCCTTGAATTTGAAGCTACAAATGATTAGATGAACAAACAGAAGCTGTATTTCCAAACACTTACACAGGTTCGCAGATAAGGAAAGTATTCATACTCTTTGTTAGGCTCTGCATCGTTTATCATCTTATTTAAAACCGGCCCGTTTTGGGGAGAAATGGGTGTCCCAAGAGGCATCTCGCTGTGAGGCCCAAGCCAGAAGGATGTATCGCAATCAAGTCGACTAAACTGTTAATTAAGGAAGCCCTTTAATATGAAAGCATGACTCACAAAGATTACTGGGTATCTGCGTGCCAACAATGTTCTTTCACAGTGTCTCAACCCAGATAGGGAAGACAGATAGCCTTTCAAGGCTAAAATTTAACAGGCGAGAATTAAGCGGCCACTTGCCGAGCAAAATTGGGTAGCGCGAGTTCGCTGCCTGATCAAAGCTTTCCCTTGTGAAAGAAAGAGCCGCCCGATTCCTAGGGACCAAGTTCTCGAATGGCTCACCGAGGGCAACGCTGAAGAGACGAGGCAGACACGCTCTATCCCAAAATTCGACTGTAAGGAATGACAAGGCGTGGAGACGCAATAAGGCGCTATGATCAAGCATGGTCTTTGGATTTGAAGCAACTGCGAAGACTTTTTTGCAAAATGGACAAATTGTAACACATGCTTGGTGATGCTTGCTCTTCCACTTACTAGAGGAAAACGGCTGACTGATACGGAAACTTCCAGCAGTGCATCCTACTGTCATTGAAGCCGACAGGCAAAGCTCGATGGCTTCGAAGGGGAAATTACGCATTACTAATTGCGCCAACGGACGTGTTAAGGTAGAAAGCAAGGAAAAGGAAACAAGAGGAAGGGAGTATGGAAGGAACAATAGAGGCGGGTGAGAAAATGATAGAAGAAGATGAAGGACAACGACAAGTCGCCTTTTATCCTTGGTGGCTGAAAATAATCCCTGAAAGATGGGTCAACTCGACCACGCCCTTACGGGCTGCGGTACCGAGCGAGAAGCACTGAAGATTTATGCAGGAGCTTGACTGATTTCACAGGTGGTCAGGTGGTCACACTACATATGCATGCATAAACGTCTTTCCTGGAAGGGAGCTGGATATGCACGCTGTCACTTTGTAAGTTGATACTGATTAATTTCTTTGTGTTACATGCCTTCTTGGGTTATTAGTTTGAACTGTTTAACGTAGTACTTCACGATTTCCGTTTCTGGGCAAGCCAGTTGAAGCTCAGTCATAAGATCGTGAAAGTATTCTAGAAAGTCCATGAAAAATCGCCGATTGCGATAGATTGATCTACACTCCACGGTAGCACGTCTAAGTGACGGTTTGATCATCTACGGATTGCATTAGTAGTGGATTATAATCCTTTTCCTTCCTTATTATTACCTTTGTTATTCCGTAGTGGACGCAGAAACCATAGAATGCCACTGTCACAGGCCTAAAGACCTTAATGCAGTCTTCACTTGTCACTATCAAACTTTCCGACTTCTGGTTCATTAATATCCCAATGCAAGCGGCAACTCTTGTACTGTTAGCAGAGTAGGTTCTGGCAGGTAGGATATAACGTACATTACAGCCCCCTCGTCTGACCACCAGAACCTCCCTAAAGGACAGTTGACTCCCATGCGCGCGTCTCCCAAGCAGGCTTCAACGAAGCTATAGTTGTCGTCGATATAACGCGGTATGTCTTGTTCAGATTCCGTCGGACGATTAAGGAGTTGATATGTCCGATACACATTCCAGCTGTGTCCTTCATCCTTCCACCAATTTTCGGTCTGCCGGCCAACAAATATCTAATAGCATGCAGCAATCAGAAATTATTTATAATGAAGAACAGTAAGAGCAAAGGGTAATATCTCACAAGCAAGTTGCTCAACCCTTTAGATGGACTATACCGAACGTGATGCACATACTCGGTGTCCACCCCGGTGCCAAACATGTCCACAAAGCCATCTACGATGTTGAAGGCATTTTTAGGCTTGTTGAGGAAGGCACTGAGCGATTCAATGTCCCATGTCGGGTTCCTCTCATTGGGCGGACCAAACTGAATTTTGATTGTGGTGAGCAGCTGCCATTGCTCAAACTTTAAAGTGTCCACGAGCCTGTATATGATTGATCGATGGGAATCTGGCGAGAGGATTTCGGGCGTTGGTGATAGCGGTTCGACCATAGTATTTGGCAAGAGATGATGAATGTATAAATCCAAGATACACCAGGCCGCTGAGTGACGAAAGAAGGAAGGTGACAACGGTTCTAATCCCCAGGATGTCATTTTATTACGATTATTTCAAAAACCAAAGATCGCATTTGGGACATTGCAGTTGAGAAAGGTACGAAAATATTGGTGAGAGAGGCTGGTTACACTCTGGCACGTAGCGGGTCGTTGACCGCCATAGGCGAGGTTGTTGACTGCCGTGAGGGAGGTTGTTAACCGCCATGAGCGAGGTCGCTGACCGCCATGAGCGAGGTCACTGACCGCTGTAACGAGTACAGCATCCGTGGCTGGCCTTGCCTACTTTGGCCTAGCGAGATCTTGCCGATTGGTTAAACGGTTGAAAAGTTCAATTCACATGGGGTGTACATATTGAAGATTCACGGGTCAGTTACGCCAAGCCTTGGCATACCCACATTTTCGTTTCCGGCACCAATACTAAAAACTTCAATTTCTTGAGGTGCACTTAGGCGGTCAGAGAAGCTAGATGTACAGATTCTGATAGATTTCAGAACATGTAAACGGAATATTTCAGTGGAGACTCGCATATGCAAAGCGAGCCCTTTTCGATTATTCTTATGTCTCCTAACCCTGAGCTTTCATCACTATCCCTCTAGCATAAGCGCATTGCTGTTATCATCCTTCTGGTTGCAATTCCCGCACTGACAATGCTCGCATGAAGGCTCGTTGCAGACTTCAGTTATATTCTCCAGTACGCGTGAGTTGTCTCCTATGTGTAAACAGGAGTGAAAGGGTGCTTACCTCATGACAATGTGAAGTGCGACAAGCAATGACTTCTCACCGGTATTCATACTGTCCAGTCAATTGTGAAATCGAATGCAAGGCCAACGCACTATTCGTTTCGCTGGGAACTTCCCAATTTAAGGTTCGGCTATCTTATCCAATGTTCGTCACATGTTCGGTTTTGCGAACCCTAATCTTCATTTGGCTATAGCGTGTATGGCCTAGGGGCATGTGGGTGTCCATGGCCTGGGTCATGTGTGTTACAACCCATATCAACTTTCGATGAATCCGAGCCAACCTCCAGACCTTGGAAACGTGTCCGTAGATGTTGTCATGTCTTGTAAAGAGGGCAGTGGTCCTTCTTAGCCAAAGCGATGATCATTTCACCATACGGCCATCCGCGAAGATGGTGAATATTGAAATCGTCCAGCTGATTTTTATGGCGCGATGCAGATGTTCTCACTCAGTTTCATATTGTGTGACGCTAATCACCTCTTGCATCCCATCAAATACTCTCAGATCAAACTAATATATAACGCAGAGTATGTAACTAAAGATAAAACAAGGCCCTATTAACAATTTGGTCTGTCTACTGCGCTGGTGGCTAGACAGCCCGTTCTGGCTCCCCTTTACAGCTTTCCAACGTCAGCGTTCCCCAAGCTTTGGCGCAATGAAAACGACAACGTCGGGGTCCCATTCTGGCTCCTTTTCTAACGCCAACGTCCTCCAAACTCCAACGCAATGAGAGCGTCGGCGTTGGGGGTCCCATTCTGGCTCCCTTTCCAACGCCAGCGTTCCCCAAGCTTTGGCGCAATGAAAACGCCAAAGTCTGGGGGTCCCCTTCCCCTTTCTGCGCTGGCGTTTCTATTGCACTAAAGAGTGTAGACGCTATCGCAAAGTCACAATCCTTAAATGTAATATGTTTATATTTAGGTGGTTTCTATCAACATCTAAATCCACCATTTTCTTATTCTCTATCTGTGATGCACTTGGAATTCTGATCTATACGACTCTGAAGCTGTCTTTCTATATCTTGAGGAAGCATGTTCTTAGGGATAGGGTATGAAACTTGCTGCTTTAACATTAGTATGTATATGTAAGTTAAGATGATACGGTCTTACAATCTCTTTCATAGACGGTGGCCAAGATTCATGATTAATTGATCTGTAAGTGAAGAATCGACCATTTTGACGTATAATCAAGGCCACGTCAACACCATCGTACTCTCCAAGCTCGTAAACCTTTTTTAATACAGTCTTCTTTCTCCGTCCTAAGTTCTCCGATCTTCTTTTCGACTTGTTGATAGCCATGATTGTTAGAAGGGTAACTGTGAATTATATAAGGGTATGTAAAAAGGATCTCAAATCACCTAAATCAGCTGTCTTTATAGGCAGGAGCTTCTGAGATCACCCTTCTTTTAGGGGGACCCCTCTTTTAAGGGGGCCTTCATTTTCTGACGGGTGACTTCTGAGTTTCCGCTTCTAACGTGCGGCTTCTGGAATGCCGTTTTTGAGATCTAGTTTTGACATTGAAAGGGAGCCGTTTTAAGACCCTTTGCATTTGATTGTGATTCACTTTAACTTAATTAGGGGTAGGCGTCTCGCCAATCAGCTATAATAAGTTTTAATTGGGCACAGCTTCGAATTGCTTTGTAATCATTAGCTTTTATGTTCGACAATTGTCGAACATAGAGCAACCTTGTTGGCTCGCTTAAAGTGCACGCGTCGCTCCAACTTCTATTTATATAGAGGCCGATTCTGGATCCTGAATGCTTAAACTGGATGTTGTGTTTTTGGTGTGCGACAATTTAGTGTGCAACAATTTGGTGTGTTACTAGCTTCTGTTCTATTTATATGAGGGCCGATTCTGGATCCTGAATGCTTAAACTGGATGTTGTGTTGGTGTAGGACAATTTAGTGTGCTACAACTTGGTGTGCAACAATTTGGTGTGCAACAATTTGGTGTACGACAATTTGGTGTGCTACAATTTGGTGTGCAACAATATAGTGTGCTACAACTTGGTGTACAACCAATTTGGTGTGCTACAACTCAGCAGACGACAATTTAGTGTGCGACAATTTAGCGTCCTAACTAGCCCATTCTTTCCTAGCACTGATGCAATGCGTACCAGTGACGAGAGATTAAGGTTATTCTATTGTTAAGATATAAAGTAGTTCGGCACTAATCCAATTTTTATCAGTATAATATCTACTAAAAACAATGACGTTGTACCAAAAATGAGCAGATTACATCTAAAATGCCACTTTCTACTAGTAGAAAGCCGTCGGCTGAGGCGCTATCCTCGGGCACTACGCCACTTTCTACTGGTTGACACCTGTCAGTTCAGGCCTCAGGCACTATGCCACTTTCTACCAGTAGAAACCTGTTGGCTGAGTCCTCAGGCACTACGCCACTTTCTACTAGTAGAAAACTGTCGGTAAAGGCCTCAAGCATTACGCCACTCTCTACTAGTAGAAACCTGTTGGCTGAGTCCTCAGGCACTACGCCACTTTCTACCAGTAGAAAACTGTCGGTAAAGGCCTCAAGCATTACGCCACTTTCTACCAGTAGAAACCTGTTGGAGAAGAGAGGCTCTCCTAGTAGAGACGTCTAGGAATAGGAAGGGGGCTCTACTGGTAGAAACGTCCAGGAATAGTTCTGAGAAGAGGGGCTCTACTGGTAGAAATATCCAGGAATAGTTCCGAGAAGAGGGGCTCTACTGGTAGAAATGTCTAGGAATAGTTCCAAGATGGGGACTCTACTAGTAGAAATGTCCAGGAATAGTTCTGGGGAAGGGCCCTACTGGTAGAAATGTCCAGGAATAGTTCCGAGGAAGGGGGCTCTACTAGTAGAAATGTCCAGGAATAGTTCCGAAGAAGGGGAATGTCCAGGGATAGTTCCAGGAAGAGGGGCTTTACTGGTAGAATCCCCTTCCTTGGCGTGTGCGAGATTTCGGAATCTAGATTTCGGAATCTAGATTTCGGAATCCAGATTTCGGAATCCAGATTTCAGGGTTATATAGGCGAGGCGATTTTATATGTACTGTACATGGCCGATAGCCTAGGGATGTGTATGATTGTGTAAGTGTATGGCCTGGGGATGTAGATTACCATAACGGGGTGTATGACCTAGGGATGTGTATGATCGTATGAGGCGGTGTCTGGCCTGGGGATGTAGAGGCGTGCATGACCTACACATGTGGCGTGTATGTACATCCATGACCTGGGTAACGCGTGGAGCCTGGGGATGCATAGATCTGGGCGGCCCGGGAACATGTAGGCTAGTATGACCTGGGGTACGCGCATGACCTGGGTTAGGCGTGTGGCCTGGGGATATATAGAACTGTACGACCTGGGGTACGCGCATGACCTGGGCTATACGCGGGACCTGGGCTATACGGGCGACCTGGGGGTGTTGTGCGTATATGACCTGGGTTACTTGTATAGCCTGGGGATGTGTAGGCCTGTATGACCTGGGCTCCTGTGGGTGTGTATAGCCTGGGGACGTGGAGTCCTATATGACCTAGGCACCTATGGCCCGTATGTGGGCGTGTATGACCTGGGCACCTGTTGCGTATGTACGCATGTATTGGCCTAGGGTTGTGCGGGCTCGAATAGCCCAGGGATTTTGTTGTGGCGCATACCCAAGATTGGTCTTTATCTGGCTCCTAAATAAGAGCCACCTTCATCAACTTAGGGCATGTTTGCGGGCGCTTAAATTGGCGGTCTACAGGGCTCTAATTTAGCGATAGAATGCCTAAATTGCAGCGAAGAGGGCCTCGCCCCGCTCTCAATCTATCTGAGGTTCTAGGGAGCTTACTTTGGGATGTCCAGGAACTCAGCCAGTGATGGATAAGAGGTTACGATTTACTATGTTGACAAAGAATATAGAAGATACTGCCCATATTGACAATCTAGCCTTGTATTTGATGTCCACCACACTCGCTCCCTATTTCTTATACACTACACCCTCATATCACATGTAGGATCTCAAATTCTCGATCTGGCCCCCTTTAAGATCGGCTTCAAATTCCTTGCCTGGGTCAAGTACGGTCTCTAAATGAGAATAGCACAACCGACTTCCTTCATCGACCGCCAAGGCATGCGCTGCTCTTACAGCATTTTTGATCTGGAATAAGTGATCCATTAGCAAAGATTTCACTTAAGGGGCTTGCATGAAACTCACTTCTCGGCCATTGAGCTCTTTCCTTACTAGCTTATCAAGCTCATTAGGAGTATAAATAGCTTTCCCTTTAATTGTCGTTGCTGTTTCAAGAAAGCTCTTCCAAATTCCCCTCCTCGTGTCAATACCTAAAGCACCATACTTCAGAGTAAGGTGTATCCTGCTCTGCATTGCCTCGTCGAAATCTGTAACTCGATTGGTTGTGAGGAACATGATCCCTTGGTAGTACTCTAATTTGCGTAGGAACACTGAGACAAGAGAGTTATGAACATGATCGGAGGATCGCGCGCGCAAGTATACGTCGGCCTCATCAAGAAGAAGCAGGGCATTCCAGCAGTCGGCAAGCTCAAAGATACTTGAGAGCTGTATTTCAAGTTGCTTTGCATCATTGCCCAGATCCCCGGCTGATACCTACAAACGTTAGCATAAATAACAGCATCATCAATATATAACATACTATATAGAGTGGTCTCTTGAGATGCTCAGCTAGTCCCTCAGCAGTTAGCGTCTTGCCAACCCCAGGCGGTCCACTAACATATAAATTAGCTTTCTCTGTTCTACAGTATGTGCTAGGTCTTATACTATAAGAGCATAATTAGACCCCGGCCCTTCCCTACAACAAAGTCATCAAATGAAGGACCAGGAGCTTGGCTAACATGAGACTTCGTTAAGGCTTGGATAAGCTTCTTCTTCTTAGGCTGAATCGCAAGATGGTCAAAGAGTGAAGGATTCCAAGTAATTGGTGTGATATCAGCAACAGCGAACTCCACTATAAAGGTAATAAGCCTCATGAACCTTAATAAGAATAGAGATAACGGATACTTACACCAGAGCTTGTCGTTCAAGCTAAAACCTAGCACAGTTGGACTGCAAAGCAGTAAATCTTCATCATTTGCCTCTTCTGGATCTACCTTATTAATCCTCACTGGGTCGGATATCTCGACTTCATCAAGCCATACGCTCAATTCAGAACGATCTTCTGAGTGCTTGTGGGGTATATTAACAGTCGGCCTTGTATAATTTGGATTCATTTTTCGGAATAACTCAGCATCAACCATAATTTTGCCATTCACAGAGATAGCCTTAGGGCGACCTTTTTCCATCTGGAAAGCTATACCTCTATACTGGAGGTGGTGAGTTCCTCTTAAGGAGATGAATTTTCGGCCACATTTTGTGAGCTCTGCTTTGACTTTATCTTTGTCTGGATGATATTCAAGCGGGAAAAGGGTAAGAGTATTAATACGCTTCGCTCCACGAAATTTAGTGATTCCAGCCTCAAGTTCGGTTTCGCCAAGCATTTCCCCATTGAAATCCCAGTAGCGTCCGTCGATATGAAAGAACTCTGTATCGTCCACAGTTTTCTCTTCACCAAAGTCGTATTTGATGCATCTCGGCTTTCGGGTGCCAGGGCAAGTGGAATAAATAACTGAATTTGGCTTGAATAGAGCCCAAAGCAGATCGTATGTAATTTCTCCATTCTGTAGAAGTGGGACAAGGCGCTGGGTCGTAGACGCATAAGCTTCCTTGATATGTTTGATTAGCAGGTCAAGGTGGCTCAGATCCAAAGAGTTGGTGCCGGTATCCATAGTCTTTCGATGCGCTTCTAGGTCCTTGAGGTAGTGGTATAATAGGTTGCGCTCAACCTAAAAATAAATCAGTAGCTAGTTCGAGGATTCAAGCTTCTCTGATATAATATATAGGCATACCATAGGCTCTTCTCCCTCAAGACATATTCCCTTAACTCCTTGCAAAACTTCTTTGAGGATTTCTTGCAATTGTTCAGAGTTGATGTCGATATAGAATGTTTCGTCGTCAGTCTTCCTGTCTAAATAGTCATCATTGTCAGCAACAGATGCGCGTATCAAGACCACCATCCTCACCAATCCGCATGCGAACAACAAATACATATTCATCCAATTCATCCAATTCCCCTAGCGCCAATGACTCAACAATTTCGTACTTGTGCTGTTTATCGTTCCAACTGTGACACAGTTAGTTTAATCATTTTGCTAGTATTGGAGACATACACTTCGTTAACAGTTTTGAACTCGAGCTTTGAAGCTCGGGCTATCTCCTTTTTTGGCTTGACATCCTCTGTTTTGTTGTCTTTGGCGGCTTTGGCCGAGTCCTGCCAAGTGGACTTTCCTTGAATCGCTTCGAGGAGCTGCTTGAGATCCTCCCGCGTTACAGGTGGCGAAGATGTCTGGGGCGCAGGGCTATTCAATGGTGCCTGGGAACAATGGCAATGCGGGTTAACACCATTGGGAATATTGTGCATCGCCGCAATCCCCTTCACCAAGTCAAAGAATTCCTTAGCGTCGTCTAGGGTGAAAGAATGCGATGGCGGTTCTGGGCTATCCGGTGGAGTGATGATCTCCTTTGGCGCCATTATCGGTATGGATAGTAGGGTGGGAGAGGTTGCGCTGGTGCAGAGTATTGGTGAATGGGGCAAACTTGACAGGAAATGTGCACCTCTTTTATATTCACCAGTTCTTGTCTCATCGGGCGCAATGAAGGTCTAACCCATTCTTGCAGGACCAACGCCGGATAGTCGACAAGGAGCTGATTCCCTCTTATTGTAGGATAGCTCGGCAACCCATGGTCGTAGCAGTGCATCCCATTGTATGATCAAGGTGGCTTCGATTCAGTATGAAGACCACGCGGGGCGAAGTGACAGATAGGCATGGAGTGGAGCATCTCGGCTGGACGGTATGTGAGTACTCGACATGGCACATCTCTGTTCTTGATGCTGCAAGGTGCCAGATCTTTTGAGGCGCTGCAAGGAATCTAGGTGCATCCACTCAAGAGATGTCTCTGATCGAGGCGAATAGAGATGTAATGAATACAACTAGCATTTGCTTATCTGAAGTTCACATCCAGACGTGGCTGAATATCACTCGAGGAATCCAAAGGTTATAACCCTTAGCGGAGCAGATGGGTTGCACTGCCCTTGGTGGATCGAAATTGTCGCACTACCCATGGTGAGCTATTTTATTTTCCCGTGTAATCCTTGCTTCGGCTCGGCATTGCCTAGGCTGCCAGGTCAATCCATTTAAACTCCCCACCCCGAGTAATTCATTTTCCTCGCACCAGCCCTGGAGAGTGTTATTTATCGCACCACCCTTGGAGAAAGAATGTCGGTCCTCTTACTACAGGAGCTTGAGCGGAACCCTGACAAGGTCAGAGAAGACATCTGGTGCTATGATAGCCCCGACCTCATTTCCGACGGGTTGCTGGAGAGAGTGTCGTGTTTGTATGCACAGCTCAAGGTCCAGAAAGCCCTTCAGACGACAGCGAAATTACTGCGACAATATGCGAGCAACAAGTGGCTTCCAAATCAGCAGGCCACCCGAGTGAAGCACTTCATGAAGTTTGTTCTTGAAGTGACAAACCGTAGTAAAGAAAGGCAAACGCGGTTACGGAAGCTAGATTGCAATTCCTTGAAGTTATGTGGGTTATCTTATACGGTTAAGGAAGTCCTCGATTTGCCTGATGAGGTATTTGACTTCCTCGTCGAGAATGTAGCAGACTTCATACGTCGCCAAACGCTTCGACAATTTTTGTATCGCGAAGACGTCAACAAAGTATTCCAAGGCCAGTTCGATCCCGAGGATGACGAATTATTCAAAGAATTGCAGAAGTGTTCGTCCACCTCAGCAGGTCCAAAATAATTTGGCTGCGGAAAACTGACTGAATTAGCACACATTGAGCTCCGGCCTGGGAAACGCAAGCGCGATGAATGTATGCAACCTCTTCAGGTTTGAGAAGATATCAAGACTGATCACTGCAGCATCGCCACCTGAACAAGCTAAACCGGTCAGACCACCACTGTCGATTCAAGGTATGTTGAGCCTTCTCACTCCGTTATGGATAAAGACTAATCGCAAAATTCCAAGGCCGAGGGCCAGATACAGGTGTGTAATACATTACCAAGTAACCAGGCACTTGTTGACAATAGCAAGGCTACCTTACTGGAGACGTCTACAAGCTCACGGTCGAAGACGCTCGAGCCGTCGCTAGCTCCGATGAAATTGAAGAGGGTATATGGTTGACTCATCCATATCATACAAAGTCTTCGCCCTTCGTCACAATCCCAATATCCAAGAAATTGAGCGAGCAGTTTGCCACTCAACGCCCACAGATTATGTAGGAAGGCTCTTCAGCTTGATGTACGCTACTCGAACAGTCCCAACAGCATAGTAGTACGACGTACTGTCCCAGGGAACGATCACCAACTTTCCAGCTTCTTCTATCCCTACTCCATCAATGAATTCATTACTCTCTTTTTCATGAATATTGATGGCCCCTCTATTGGTGCGTACATCGACTACAATTGCCACAGTACCCACAGGCGGATATATTCTTTTTCTATTTGGTGGTGTTATCCAAGTCGGATCTTCGCAGTCGCCAGAATTAGTCTGGGTAGATATTAGCATCACAATAGGATACAGATTAAGCCTTAAAAACAATACCTCTTTCTTGTATAGCTCCACCAACTTCTTGTTGTCTGGATCAACAGTCCTAAACTTGGTAACCCCAGCCATGATCACTGTCTTGTACGCGTCGCCTTCAAGAGGAACTGAAAAGCTGTGGGATACCGTTCCGAATAGAGAGTGACAGAGGACCTGCGCATGAGAAGGATAACTATTAGCTCTGAGATATACGTAACCGAACCGATATCATAGAAAATGGTGAAATACCTTGACGATTACGAGGTATGCTACTCGAGGGTAATTGCGGAGAAAGCGGGACTAGAGGCTAGAAGGTTTGAAGTCCGTGACTTTTGCTAAGGTGCGCGCGCACAGAAATAAGTTGAGGATTGGTGAAGGTGACGAACAACACAAATATAAATAGCAATACGATAGATGAAAAGGTTGTCTTGCGTATCTCTGGCGGTGAGCAATCAGGTTGTGCTGGTTGGCAAATGGTTGAATGAGGCTGCCTATTTACGCAAGGCCGAAGGAACGAATAGAGTCTCCAAGGAGACACTTTATGCCGGCGATAGACTATGCCGCGTAGGATAGGTGGAAATGATATAGAACAAGAGCGCGCAGCGCCAGAAGAGGGTGAAATGAATTTGATGAGATTTATCGCTGGATTCGAGCGTTGATGCCCGATAGAAGGTTATGGCGAGACAGGTGGACCTCAGAGCAGACTAGGATAATGCTGTGGGTGGAGCTGGTTGGGGCCAGACAACGAGGTCATCACTGCCACTTTGAAGAATCTATACTGTTCGATTCTTGGTTGATGTCTGGCCTCGTGGTGACAATTTAGGACGGTTGAAATGGGTGATGGACTTTGATGGCGGAAATTTAGCATGCGCCCACTGGTCCAGTGGCGGGGCATGCCGTGATTTGCTAAGCAGCCTGAAGGTGGCCAAAAAGAGTCCTGCGCATTTAGGCTTCAACGCACCACCAAGGATGTGGGGCCAGGGTCTTTTGTTTTAGCAACGTTCGCACCATATCCACACAGGCACCTAAATCTTGCCATGCCAATCGAGGAATGGAAAGTCTTTCGATGACGCATGGTGCAGCTGGTTGCTTTCTGGAACATTTCGCGAGAAGCTATGCGCAAAGACCTCACCGAAACTCGGCTAGTTGTTGGTGGTTTTGACTAGTACATGTGACTGAGGAAAGGCCTTTGAAGCCTTAGGCAACAATAGACACGTGAATGGCGCTCTCAATGCCTGAGATAGGCTAGTGGAGTCGTAGCGCGAAATATGTTCTTAGCCACACTTAGTGCCAATCTCTCTCGCGATTCCCAACTTCCTTTCCTTCATCCCCCGAGTTGGCACCCCCGCAACCGCCTATCAATGACACAGGCCCGATTCAGCTCAGCTACTACCTTCTCTCGATGGGCTAGTCTTGGATGTGGGTGGGCCCAGGAGGAGGTCTGCTGCCGCCGGGATAGTTTTGCTAAAACTCTAGCGCACAGTCATCACCCTCGTCCTGCCCACAGTGTTAATCCTTCTGTACACCTCCGTCCGTTCCAAACTCAGCGGCAATACAAAACAACCTCCCACCCCTCTACTCATGAACGGTGTCTTATGGCCACCTCTCCAAAGTCGACAGTACATAATCGGAAGAGGAAACACGCTGAAGTAGAACTTTCGCAAGACGATCTACCTTCACTGCCTTCAAAGAAGTTCAAGCCACCACCAGCATTCTGGGACAACTTGTCTAAGATCTGGTTAACCCGATCGAGTTTGAAGGAGCTAAATCGGAGAAACGCTCAGTCTACTTCCTACCAATCTTCTTTAAAATACAAAATCAGGAAGCCACGCACTCGAAGCGCTGTTCGCGAGTTCAAGCAGAAGGTTCAACCTGCTGTTCCTGTGTCTGAATATCTGTCAAAGGCCCCTCAAGTGGATATTGCTCTACTGAAAACCTTTGCTAGAAAAGGCGGCCCAGACTTAACCGACTTGAGAGGGGTATGTACTAATTTATATCATTAACCGGCGTCTATCACTAACATCTGCTCCCTTTAGTATGCCAGTAATACTATGAGTTCGGGTCGGTCTAGTTCAAAACGACGGAGGTCAACGGATATCCGTTCAGCGACTAGCAAGAGCAGAAAATCTACAACGGCTTATGACCGTGGGTTTGAACAGAATCTCATTGATCATGGCGTGTATTTGGACAACAGAGCGCAAACGCCCGTGAACTGGGAGGAAATAAACAAGAGATTGGCAAATCCAAGACCCTCACTGTCGCCCTCCAAATTCTCTGAGGGTGCATTCAGAGCCTTCCAGATGAGCGATTTCCGAGCGAAGGATGAAGACGATGTGATGATCAATGTGGTTCCAGTCATTTCCGGTGTGGACCAAGACAATAACTTCTCGGCAAGGAACACACAATTTGGAAACCTTAAGCCGCTCACAGATGGCACCATAGCCGCTCCCCAGCCAGACCTCTACTACGGTGCTCGTCCTGAACAACTTGATCGACAAATCCGCAAAGAGCTTAGCGGTTATATTGTCCCATCAACGATGGAAGATAAGCCAATGGCCCCAAATTTCTACTTGGAAGCAAAAGGGCCGGATGGATCGTTAGCAGTTGCAAGACGTCAGGCCTGCCATGGTGGTGCATCCGGTGAGCGAGCCTTTAGTAGGCTTCAATCATACAGGAAAAAAGAACTAATTTACGACAACAATGCTCATACTATTACTTCAATCTATCACGGTGGCCAACTCAAGATGTACACTACTCATATTACCGCACCGGCAGGACCCGGAAAACTGCCAGAATACCATATGACCCAGCTTAGGTCCTTTGCTTTGACTGATACCATCGATACCTTCCGGCAAGGTGCCGCCGCGTTCCGGAATGGCCGAGATTTGACCAAGGAATGGCGCGATAACGTCATCATAGCCGCAAACGAGAGAGTAGGTTCTCAAAACGCAGAGTCGTCATCTGTCCAGTCATCCAATTATAGTCATCCATCAGACAACCCAGATACGAACGTCCCTGAGGAATCCGACACCTCAGATGATGAGCTTGCTCTTACCTCGTTCTCGCACCCCGCTCGAGAGCCTGAAACCTCAGTTGATGAGCTCGTTTTTACCTCGTTCTCGCACCCCGTTGAGGATGATATTTCGGCTGATGAGCTCGACCATACCATATACATAAAGCCCACAGCCTCTAAAAGGCGTCTGGGTACTGGATCGGAGAAGACTGTTTCCAAAGATCTGCGCCATAGTACTACCAAACCCATTCAGGGGCGTTATTCCAAGAAATAGGGCCGAGTATCAAGGACTCTTGAAGGACATGACTTAATATAAGGGTCCTGTGGTATAGGTTGAATGTATACGTTTTGTGACTGCAAGTCACCAGACTCCTCTAGCCACATCACGTGAAAAGACATCTCGTGGCGGTGCAACTTGCGATTTAACGTGGTTAGGCCACCTTCACGTGTGCTTAATCAGCATTCTCCATAGTTGACGCCTCATTCCACCCAAGCTCATTCCAGAGCCAGGCTTACATGTGCGCACCGCACCGCGCCCAGCCCCTCGAAGTCATGACGTAATATATGCTAATACATGAGTCACTGACCTCTGTGGGACGTGGCGCGAGAAAAATAACTCACTCAGGGGTGAGGAGTTTAAATGGATTGAGCTGGTAACCATGAGTTATGCCGAGCCGAAACAAGGGTTTACAAAATTAGAAAACTCGCCAAGGGTAGAGCGATAGTTTTGATTCACCAAGGGTGGTGAAAGGTATATGCTCCGCCAAGGTTTATGAACTTGGATTTCTCAGCCCTAATTGCACGGTTCGTGCGACGAGTAGACAGGGCTATATTGATGTTTTAACAGTTTAGTTATACAAAGAGTCTCCGCCCCCCCTTCTATCTTTGTTGACTTCTTGACCAAAGTTTATATACATATTCTAGGTTTGCAAAAGATTCAATTAAAGTATTCTTACTGACATGTTAGCAGAATCGAAAATGTGCATCGAAGTATGGAACTCATATCAGGAATGCCACCACACCGTATTTGGTGGCTGGGAGCACTGCGACGACGAGCTGGAGGACACGTGTCCAAATGTTTCTGTGCGTACCAATCTGATTGATGGTAAATGTCCAGATTGTGTTTATGGAACACCACCTTGAGTAAGCGTGCCTTTCGTCAATTCCGATCATGTGGCCTAACAAGTTTCAGCCACAAAACAAATACGGAGTGGGGTCGATGGAATTGGTTAAGGCAAGGTAGTGCCTACATGTGACTTAAGCGAGATAGTATAAGTAGCAGCTACTCTGTATTCTCTGTGTTTTACGATAAGCATCGTCATGGCAACTCGTATCTTTGTCCAATGCAGATCTCATGAAATGCCTGGCCCAGACAGAGAGAAGAATAGATATATGGCGGATAAAGCTTGCCAAAAAGTCTGGAACCGAGACTTTAGTAGTTATGAAGGCGATCGATTGACTACCTTCGGTGGCTATTTCTTATATAATCAGCGCTGCTGGCTTATGGTAGATCATGGCCCTGTAGACTCTATCGAATACACGACGCTGGCATACAAATGGAATTCACAGAAGCAGGAGCTGTAAGTGTTATAGTCGTCCTCAGTTCGTTGCTAATAATGAATCAAGCGAGCTCATATGCGAACCTCTACACCCGTACATTCTCAAGGAGTTCCGCGAAAAATACGATTTTGATCCAGCAAAGAGACCGAAACCTGTAAGTTCTATCAATGCAGAAATATAAGCAGTATCTTTTCTAAATCTGCATAGGAGGGATACAGCGACGAGGAGTATGAGGAGAAGTTTGGCACTGAGAAGTTGAACGAGCTCCGGAATGCTAGGCAAGAGAAGTTGGAGATTGCAAAGCGATTTAATTCATCTCAAAAGGTCCTTTAGGTATGCTCGTATAGTGCATAAAGAAAAGGTATCTGCTTTGAATTATCTAAGCACACAGTATTTAGTCTACCTATCTTTCATTAAGTCTGCCTGATAAACGTGAATCCATCCATGTAAGATATCGAGACACAACAAGCCCCTAGTCAACGTCTAAACTCTCCACTCTGCGGCCGTCGAATTACAAAAGTCGCAAGGTCTCGTCGATATTCATGCGTATCCAGTCAGTTGCGAATTGTGCCTATGCATGATAATGCAATGCCAGCGCATCGTTGTGTCATGTTGTTTGTTATGAATGAGCTTATATAGAGAGGGTGCGATGTACAATGGAGCAGTCGGAAAACTTTGCCTAGCCTAACATCCTACCCCGCTTGGAAGCAGCACAAGGGAATTGACCATTTTGCTTCTGTAGATCCTTCAACGTCCTCGCGTGCCTGTCTTTCAAGTAGCACTGTAGGTTGCACATAAAATTTTAGAAGCACATACTAATGTATGGAGGCAGATGTGCAACTATATCGAGAATCTGTGGTTGTGTAATTGTATTGCGAGTGTAGATGTCGTCCGTTGTGTGAGCAAGCCTGCTCCACAAAACCCACACCCTGCAACTGTTAGCAATACTACCTCACGAATCGCCCATCAAACTAGATGTCCAAATTGTGGAATACCCACTCCTCCCTCAGACTAGGTATTATCCCGATTGATGAATGAAATTGCAATGGCTTACGTCTAGAACAGCACCTTGTATAGCATTCTACTGAACGTCAATAAGGTATTGCAAACAAAGGTCGGCTAATTCACTTACAATATACTATGCTCTTCATAAGGGAAAGTTTGAAGCATTAGGGTTTCTCCGAGATGAGATTAAGGAGGGGACAGTTGGGCGGGTTTCTGGATCTTCGTCTTTTATATCTTTATACCGAAAATCCTCAATCAATCTGCCGTTTTCATACACGCTTGGATTCATAGTGTCATAAAAGTATGGCAGATCGCCCTTGTCTAACTCTTGCAGCCTAATGTATTCTGCTCTTACACGCGCGTCAAGGGATTTGTTCCGACTTAGGCAATAACCATTCTCATCTCGGACAATTTCGTAGATAGCTATTGTGTCGCTGGATTGACGGTGTAAGGTTTGTGAGCTGCATTTTCGGAAGATGTCTGCACAGATGTACACATGTTTCTGACGCATCTGTATTATAAGCAACTGCTTTTCGAAAACTGATGTATCGCCTTCAATAATGTTTCCTAAAGCGTTGCAGACAATATCGAGATGGCTACCTGCCCAATCCTTGGTAAATCTTGGCGAGCGATCGCTGGAGGTAAATTCAAGCTTGTATAGACATCGTACCGGTGTTCCTGCCTTCAAACTGTCAGAAGCCATTTTGGTTCCCACAGACTCGTCGATGAATAGATGAATTAAGGAGCTGCTGTGGCAAATATGAAGAAATGGAAAACAAGGCTGACAGAATCATGATGCAAAAGCTGTTCAATTCACAACGGGAGATGCCGTAGTGCCTGAGGCATCAAGTCTAGATGGCGGCATCGATCACGGACGGGCTCGGCTATTTCGTAGGAACTTCGTGCAGATACAGGTCGTAACAACCATGTACTCCTTCATCCGCTGGATCTCCTGTTGGTTTTCAAGCTTATTTACTTACATTTTTGGCACGATACAGCGGTTATTAAGCGTTCAGGGAAAGACTTGTATCAGACAAGTATTCACAGCTAAGGGTGCTCTAGTCCGTTCGATAGCGTCCAAAAAAGCTCCTGCGATGCTACTTTTAACATCTTCAACTGGTTTTGAAATGTAGACGGGGGGTTGTGGCTAAGGTCAGGCTCAGATTCTAGCAGCGACGCGAGAGCAGTAATACGTCATTGCTGGATAACGGACGAGGACGAGGATTTATGTGAGGGAAGAGCATCGAAGGACACAGATCAACAAGAGCCGGATTCAATTCGTGTACAGGAATGGTAGGTACACACGTAAAGGAGTCGGCGGAGGAGGATACTAGAGAGGATACTGTGGTGGAGACGCTGTTATGGAGAATGCGTGGAAGTTGTACTGGATTGTAGCAGCACCTGAATCCCCCAGCTAGATTAACTCATGGTCGCTTCCGAGGTCGTCCTCGCCGTCTCTTTGCCGGTCTCTCGCCTGTAACATCAGTCTTGCCTTGCCCGCTCTTCCCATGCCGGACAGAGAGTCGTGCCTTGAATTCATCTACTAGCTCTCTCGCCCCTCCTAACTCAGATTCAGGCATCCAGGTCTGTGCCCAAGCTACACGGAATTCTTGAACACCATCAACTTCTCTCATGCTTGTGATTCTACAGATTTCCCATAAAGCACCAGGTTGAGAATCTCTACCATTAGTGGAGTTGTGAGCGACTGTATGTTGAGTGCACATCAAGCCATGTGACCCTTCCAGGCTGAACTCCATTCCGTAGCGTACCTCATCTCCAACAATCACTCGTTTGAAGACTCCGCTCATAGGCCATTCCTGATATTCCGCGCTCGCATTCAATATTGACTCCTCAACGCCTATAGAGGTAGGGTTAGTGTCTATCTTAGATTGACGGCGGTCGCTATGTAATATGGAAGATGGCTGTTCGAGTTGTGTTTGAACAGGCGCAGTGAGGCGTTTATGCAATCGTTGAAGGTCATGCTTTGATGTAGGATCGCTATTAGAAGATGGCTGGCGTTGTTTAGCAGGTCGGGGGCTTTCACTGCCGTCACTGTCTTCATTTGGCGGCGTAAGACTGCGAGGACGTCTAAGACGAAACTTCCGCCGCTTTGCAGGTCGTGGATCCTCGTCCTCGTTGCTTGTGTTATGACTGTGATTGCTGTTCTTGGAATGGTAGACGTTGGTACGGATTTGTTCAATCTCGTCCTGGTGCCGCTGCTTCTCTCCCCGTTGCTCCCAATCGTCGTCGTCGTCGTCGTCCTCCCTCATCGCTTGTACTGCTACCTCCTGTTGTTGCTGTTGCAGATGCTGCTCCTGCAGCTCCTCACCGTGGTCCTGCTCACAAAGTGGAGAGCTGTATCCTAACCTGTTATGACTAGTGTCACCCTGGTCATCTTCCTGGTCAATCTGAGGGGACGATTGCTCAGTATAGCGACAAGGAGGCTGTGGGGAGCTAAGGGCGGTAGCCGACGACGACTTCTCTTGCTCTTCGAAAGCCAGTAGCATGTCTCTTTCAAGGTCAGAGACGTTTTCGACACTGTCTCCTCCACCGTCCTCGTCCAATGGCTTGGGTAGAGAATGGGGCGCTGGCTCCTCGTCAACGTAGCAGCCAGCCTCAACATCATACCACCGTCTAGGACTGGATGGAATAATTGGCTCGCATAGCTCGGAGTCCGTGTCTTGGGTTAGGAGGGCACTGTATGGATTCGCGTCTTGCTCGACACTGCTTGGGTTAACGCTGCTACGAGTTGCCTCGGCCTCGGCCTCATCCTCATCCTCATCCTCATCCTCATCCTCGTCGTCCGTACTATCTGGCTCATCGTCGTCGATAACCACTGGTCTGTCTGTGCGCATTATTAGCAGACTGCTTGCCATAGCGATAGAGAGCCGCTGCGCATACCTTGAGTGCCCTGGCTGTCGCCTGCACTATTATCCAGTCTTGACTGTTTTGGACCGATACGGCTTCCACTTGTGTTGAGAGCTGGCTTATCGAGATCTTGCAAGGCAGCTTTAGCATTCCAGTCTCCTCCCGTCGAGATTCCCCGGCGCGAAATCTGACCTAGGATCTCTTCGATCGGTGGCAAGTCGTCGTCTGCTTCGTTGTCGCAGTTGGTGGAGTTGCTATTGCAGCCTATAATTCCCACAACAGATTAGACAGACTTATATTTCTAGGAGTCTCTCCTGATTGTACCTTGAGATCCAGCTACCAAGTCATCCCCTTGGTGCCGAGCCACTGTAATTGCAGACTTGGACTGGTCGTTGTGTTTGAATATTCGATCTGCTTTGTGCAGCGGTGCTGGCTGGTTTTGAGAGCTCTTTGTGCAGATAGACCTGCCCGTGCTCTGTGATGAAGTAGTGCGCTGCTTGTAAAGGAATGGACTTGAAGGGGGGGCCCAAAATTGGACATAATTCAAGTCAACAGTAGCCATTGAGAAAGAAATGGATGTGGGCAAAGGGGGACGTCTTAGGGACGCTGCAAAAAAACTGATTTCTTAGGCTGAGTCTTTAGAGGAGGAAGTACAGAGAGATTATATAGCCCTGCCTGCAAGCAAAAGCCACACAAAGATTAACCCCGTCCTCCAATCTCGCCCTGTGTCCCATTTGCCGCTTACAACTGCTATTTCATTATTGCAAGCCCTAGGGCACCAGAAAAAGATACAGTAGAGTGCATCAAGCCCCCCTGACCTTGTCCGTCTCCTCTTTGAGGGCTGTGAGCCATGCAATCGCCATCTCACGCCCCAGCCTTCCTAGTCTTTGACCGGTGATCGAGAAATAGTGCTATGATCGGCCAATCCTGCCTCTCACCCATCCACTGCCGCTTGCGACTATCTCTGCAGAGCTCAGCCTATACGAACTTTCCCTATTTACAAGGGTTGCGTGGCGCGATGTTCTCGTATCCGGTCTGCTGTGCGTGTCATGTGAATCTGCCACCTCTAGCTTGCCGTTGTCGACGATCTTCATGCAGCGTTTAAGCGTTAGACTTCATTCTTCCACCCACGTCAGGACCGCGGAAGTAGCCACATCCGGGGTGAGACGACTCTGCTTGCCTGCAATCGCCCACGTCTCCCCTGCCCAGAATTCTTCGGTTTCACCGACGATCGAGAGATAGCGCTGTGATCGGCCAATCTTGCCTGCACAGCCCAGCTGAGACCGTGGTCGAAAGGCAGTCCCAACCGACGGGCTCCTCTTTATCAGCGCTCGAACCAAGGCAGATCGCGAGAAAGCCTTGTGGATGGACGTGGTACATGCCGTCCTGCTAGCAGAAGCGTTTTGTGCTAAGGATCCTCGTACAGCCCTCAATCCTTCCAATGTGCAGTGGCCCTGGATAGAGCTCCTTCCGAGGTCATACGACCTGTCTGCGTGCCTGCCTGCCTGCATGTAATCGCCCACGTCTCCATGCCCACTTGTCACCCAGTTTTCTCACCGGCGGCGTTTCGTATTCGGTCTGTAGGATGCTCAACAGAAGCTTTGGAGGATCCAATCCTGCAATCTGTCACAGCACGTAGGCAGATATCGGCCCTTCTCATCGCAGATCAGCCTGGATCAAGAGGGGGGGTGACTCCTGCGAGAGCCTAATTGCACAGGGAAAGCCGCCGACACGTAACCCATCTGCGGCACAGCCAGGCAGAAGTCAGCCACGTCGCCATGAGGCATTTCTGCGATTGGCCAGGTCGCAACACATAGAGGCACTGCCAAGGCAGGCCGACACTGTCGTAATCACCGACGAGGCATTGTCGTGATGGTTGTAATAGTGCGACAGCGAGGAGATAGGAGCAGAGACGGTGGTCTCAGCCAATCCAACAGACTTAGAGGGAATAATCGCTGTCGCAGACATTTGAGAGCATCGACTTTAGAGTGGGAGATCGAGGATTCTGGCTTCAAGCTGACTGTGCCGCTATAGTTTTCAGCTGCGGCGAGGCCGACGAAAGAGGATTCTGAGTGGGTCCAGGTAGGAGGGGTAGAGAGCGCATGATGAGACTGAGAGACCGAGCGACCGAGCGACCGAGCGAGCGAGGGAGTGTTAGGAAAGGATTGAAGAAAGACGGCAGAGCAGTGGGGGGAGAGCGCGATTCTTATAGACGTTTGAAAGCGGCGGCTGGCCCGTGCACGCACCTTCCCCGAAGCGGAGGCCGCTATTCCCAGGGGGGCAAACCGACGTACTAAGATAATAAAATAAAGCATGCTAGCTACTTATTAATTTTTATAGTTTTAAATAGTATGTATTTGTTCTATTAGTAAGTTAAGTGTAATAATTGTATTTCTTTTTAAATAAGCACTTATTTGGAATTTAAGGAGTAAGCTGTAGTTTTTAGTAAGAGTAAAAAGCTAGGAAGCAACAATTTATTTAAGGGCTTTCCTAAAAGATTCTAATAAAGCAATAAGGTAGTAGGAGTTAACTTTAATATAGTCCTTATTTTTTCCCTACTTTTTTAAAGTGATTGTATAAGCCTTCTTAAACTTTAAAAGGTAATATTTAAGTATAAAGTAAGCTTAAAATAAGTTGGTAATAGTTTGTAAGATAACCTTAATTAATTTTTAAATAATAAGGTAAGAGATCCTAGTAATCCTTAATGCTTTTAAGGGCTTTAGCTAGAGGATTACTACTTTTATTTTGTTTGTAATAAGTTAGCCTTAATTAGAGAGCTACTATAAATAAGTATATCCTTTAATATTGTTTATATTAGCATTTAATAAAGGGGGGAAAAACTTTATATAAAATACTTGTTCTTTTCCTTTAAAAGTAGTTGCTAGTCTATTAAGAGTAATAAGATTAAAGTATTAAGGGATAAAAAGGGGCAAGTAGCTTTTTATATAAGCCTATTTTATTAGCTTTTAAATCCTATTAGGACTTTTTGCTGCTTTATAAACTTATATTTAAAAGTATATAGTTTTTGCTTTTTAAATAGTATGTTTTTTAGCTTGTATAACTGCTTTATATTTATTTAAGTTTAAAGTTTAACATTAAAGTTGTTTAGTATAAAAAGTTGTTTTTATATACTATTATGTTTAAAACCCTTAAGAGTATTAGTAAGGCTTTCTTTAAAGTACTAAGTAGTTTATAGCTTTTAAGAAGGCTATATAGATTTAAAAGACTTACTAATTAATTTGTTCTTTTATATAAAGCTTAATAACTATATTAAATATTAAGTTTAAATATAAGTTTTATAGTAGTAAATCTTAGTTGAATTTGTTTTAAGCTTGTTTTAAAGTAGATTTTTAGTATGTTACTTAAAGCTAAAGCTTTATACAAATTAGAAGGTAGTTGGATTAGTAGTTGAAGTTGCACTTTAAGTCGCATTTTATTAAAGCTTTTAATAGGAAGAGGGTAGTAAATGTAAAATTAATTATACTATTTGTATCTTATACGAATTAAGTTTTAAGTCTTTAAGGGGTAAGAAGTTAGAGCTTGAACTTATTTGCAATATTAATTAGGAAGTTAGTATATGTATATTATATTAGCTTTAAGCAGTTATTTCAAATAAGGTAGTAAAAGTTAAAGTTGTTTAGTATAATAGCATGTTTGTTTGAATAAGCAATAAAATCCTATTTTAAATTGTAAAGGGTAATAGGGCTTATAGTATTATAAAGTAAGTAAGAAGGTAGATTGTAAACGTTATAGATTTAAACATCTTATATAATATCTTAAAATTATATTTAAATATTTAAGACTATTAGGTTTAAGGATATATACTAAATAAACTACAAAGAAGTAGAAATGTCTTTAAAGATGTAAAATGCAACTCTAATAGTTTGAGATTCTTAGACTGCAAGCTAAAAGTTAAAGGAGGAAGAGTTATAAGAGGTTTATATAAAAGGGTTGTTTTATAGTTTTTAAATAGCTAAAATATAAAATTCCTTAATATAAAAGTTAGCTAGAAAGGGGATAGTAATAGTGTTCTTAGATTTATAAATGTTATATTATAATAGTTTAAAAGTGTTTAAATCTACTATTAAGAAAAGCTTAAAGTTGCTTTATTTAAAAGTTGTATTATAATGTTAGCTTAAGAGTTATTAGTTAGGTATTAAGTGCTTAAGATTTAAGTATTTAGTGTAAGAGTAAGAGAGCTTTAAAATATTTAATTAATTAGTCTTATATAAAGGTTAATAGAGTTAGTATAAAGTCTTTTGTTAATAGATCTTAAAGGGCGTCCTTATTTAAGCTTTAAGCTGTATATAAATCCTATAAAATCTATAAGGGGGAGGGGGCAGCTTTTATAGTAGTTTTATAAAGTTAAAGCTTTTAAGTGTAAATGCTTTAAACGCAATTAATTTCTCTCTTTTAAGTTGAATAGTTGTAAGCTTAAGCTTTATAAAGTCTATTATAATTGCTATACCTTTTTAAGGCTTAATTAGATTAAGAGGAGCAGTCTTTAAATAAGTAGCTTTTACTATAATAAGAATATTATATAAGGGATTTATATGCCTTTATAATATACTTATATTTTTAACAATTAAAGCATTAAATAAGCTTGCATTCTAATTTAAATAGTTTGTAGCATTTAACTTTTCTACTTTTATATAAGCTTATACGAATAAGACAGTTAGCTTGTTTTAAGGAATCTAGTTTAACAATTAAAAAAGAGTAAGTTTTTATACTAGTAAGAGCACTTTTTAAAAAGGCAGCTTGTATAATATTAAGGTTAAAGAAGAAGGTGCAATTTTTATCTTTAAGGTATTAGATAGCTTTAGTCTTATTTAAATTAACATTTGCAATTTATATAGCATATATAAAAATAGGGAAACATTTTAAAAGTACTACTTTAAAGGATTTAAGGTTAGTAAGCTATTTTTAGTTTGCAATAAAGGATTTGTAGTTGTTTTTAGTTAAGGTTTGTACAACTAAGTTCCTACTTAAAAGTCTTTTAATGCTTATAGTATAAAAAGCTAAAAAGAGTTTGTTAATATTATTAAAAATTGCTTTATTGTTAAAGCCTAATACGTTTAAACGTTCTATAAGGTTTAAGAACTTAATTTTTACTTCTTAAAGGTATTAAGCAGTAAGTTTAATAGGCAAGGTAGGTTTAAACGTAAAGGTTGTAATAGTTGTAGTAGTATTACTTAAAGCTATAATAAAAGCCTAACTGCATGTAAGGCTACTATTAGATTATAAAAAGATTGTAGTTTGTTGTTTTAGTTAGTAGATTTTGTTTTAAATTTAAAAGACTATTAATTTAGTGTCTTTAAGCTTGTTAGGGCTTATTCGTATAACATGTAATATAACAATAACACATACTTCTTTTAGTAATACTAATACCTTAATAAGTCCTACTTAAAAGTCTTTAAGCAAGAAGTCTTTTATATAGTATATAGCTACTATTAAGTTGTTAATTCTTTTATAAAAGGGCTTTAAGCGTTTATAAGAGGAGGGTTTAATTAGAGTCCTTATATGCGTCTTAGTTGTATAATACAACTATAATAATAATAGTTGTAGCAGCATCTTTTATATAAGACGAAAGATAAGTATAATACTAAGTATCTTAAAATTAGATTAATACTTAAATAAGTTTTAAAGGGCTAATTTTTAAAAATGTAAGTTGCTAAAAATAATATTGTTTTAAATATAAATTTACTTTGTATTTTACCTAATTGATTAATTAATTCTTTATTTACTATTTTAGCTTGTAAAGCTATATTAAAGTACAATATATTTAAGTAAAAGAAACCCTTTAAAGAATAAAACTGCACTTCTATTACTCTAATTAGAAGTTTGTAAAAGACATCTAATTGAACTAGTATTAATAGCATATAATAGTAGTAGCTACTATGTGAAAGACCTTAAAATAAGAGAAAGAGAGAAAGGGAGGAAGAGGGTAAGTGTTCTACTAGCTGCTAATATTGTTTTATAATAGTTCGTATACAAGGTAGAATTAAAGGAGTATGTTAAAGCTTATAAGCTACTAAACAGCTTTTTTAAAGCTAATAGCATTTGTAAGTATTACATTAAAGTTGGATAAGGGGCTAAGATTCTTATTTAAGCAATTAATATCTAAATAGAAGAGTACAACATATTTAACAAACTAATTTGGGTATTTACACGTATAATTTAAAGATATATTTAGGACTCTTTGTTGTACTAAAAACACATTAAATCTTATCTTTTTAGTATGAAGTTGTATAGCTAAAAAGCTTTTAGCCTTATATAAGTTTTTATAGAGGTAGTAGTCCTTTAAGGCATTATCTTGTACGTGTACTATAACCCTTTTATCTAATAGGACTTTATTCTTTTACTTTATCTAATTCCTTGCTTATTAGCTGTAAATAGTCTTATTAATTTAAGATTAAGGTATAGCAGTTTAGCTTTAAGTGTTCGTACGAAAAAGCTTTTAGTACTAAGTAAGTTTTTAGGCATTTAAGGTAATAGGGTAGTACTATGTGTATCTCCTACTACCTTATAGCTATCTTTAAATTTGTTTGCAAGTAGAAGTAATAAGTCCTTCTTTAAGGGAGTTCTACTTCTTAAGCTAGTATTATACTTAAAGTTTAAAGAAGTAGTCTTATACAAAAAGGACACCTATTTCTAATTCTAATAATAGGATAAGTATAGCTTTATAAGCTCTAATAATTGTTTAAAGGTACTAGTTCTAAATTACTTTAAGTAGGCGGATTAAGGAGGGCTTTGTAGCCTCTTTCCTTTTAAGTAAGAATTAGATTAGTACTTTATATACTAATACAAGTCGTACGACTATTATATAAACAAGTTTGGATTTTTTAAATATAGCTCTTTAAGTTAATATTGCAATTTAAGTTAAAGTGTTAGTTTGATATTTTATTTTACTTTAAATCTTTTATATATAAAAGCCCTATTAGAGTTTTAAGTCTATTTTAACTCTTAGTATTTAAATATAAGCTTTTAGAAAGACCTTTATTGCTTTAAATAATATAGTTGCTTTAAAGTTAAATTTTTTAGGATGTTAAGTAAAGTAGATGAGTTTATATTTAGTAAGAGAGAATGTAGCCTTATATTTCCTAGCTTATTTGTAATATTAGCTATAAATCCTAGTTAGTGTAATATAGTTGTTTTTAGTTGAGTTGCTTTAAGCAAGGATATTTATATTGTTTATAAATCTTATAGTACTTAATTGGAGTTTAAAACTGTTACATATTTGTACAAGCTCCTTATTAAAGAATAAGAATAAGATAGGTAAGATTAGAAAGCCTTATAGGATCCTACTTTAAATTAGATAAAGATCTAATTCTTTAAAAACAATTTAGAAGGTGCTTTATTTATCTTAAAGGAAGCTTTCTACCTAATTAACAATTTAAATAGGGATTTTGTACTAATAGAAGATATAGAGTAGCTAGGGATAAAAGACATAATTAAACGTGCTTGTTATATTAAGATAAAACATGCTAGCTACCTATTAATTTTTATAGTTCTAAATAGTATGTATTTGTTCTATTAGTAAGTTAAATATAGTAATTATGTTTCTTCTTAAACAAGTACTTATTTAAAATTTAAGGAGTAAGCTGTAGTTTTTAATAAGAGTAAAAAGCTAGGAGGTAATAATTCGTTTAAAAGCTTTCTTAAAAGATTCTAGTAGAATAATAAGGTAGTAGGAGTTAACTTTAATATAGTCCTTGTCTTTTCCCTGCTTTTTTAAGGTAATTGTATAAGCCTTCTTAAACTTTAAAAGGTAATATCTAAGTGTAAGGTAAGCTTGGAATAAGTTAGTAATAGTTTGCAAGGTAACTTTAATTAATTTTTAAATAATAAGGTAAGAGATCCTAGTAATTCCTAGTGCCTTTAAGGGCTTTAGTTAGAGGATTACTACTCTTATTTTGTTTGTAGTAAGTTAGCCTTAATTAGAAAGCTACTATAAATAAGTATATCCTTTAATGTTGTTTAAGTTAGTATTTAATAAGAAAGGGAAAAACTTTATATAAAATACTTGTTCTTTTCTTTTAAAGGTAGTTGCTAGTTTATTAGGGGTAATAAGATTAAGGTATTAAAAGATAAGAGGGGGCAAGTAGCTCTTCATATAAGCCTATTTTGCTAGCCTTTAAATCCTATTAAGACTTTCTGCTACTTTATAGACTTATATTTAAAAGTATATAGTTTTTGCTTTTTAAATAGTATGTTTTTTAGCTTGTACAACTACTTTATATTTGTTTGAGTTTGAAGCTTAATGTTAAAGTTGTTTAGTATAAAAAGTTGTTTTTATATACTATTATATCTAAAACCTTTAAGAGTATTAGTAAGGCTTTCTTTAAAGTACTAAGTAGTCTATAGCTTTTAAGAAGGCTATATAAATTTAAAAGACTTACTAATTAATTTGTTCTTTTATATAAAGCTTAATAACTATATTAAATATTAAGTTTAAATATAAGTTTTATAGTAGTAGATTTTAATTAAGTTTGTCTTAAACTTGTTTTAAAGTAGGTTTTTAGTATGTTATTTAAAGTTAAAGCTTTATACAAATTAGAAGGTAGTTGGATTAGTAGTTGAAGTTGCACTTTAAGTTGCATTTTATTAAAGCTTCTAATAGGAAGGGGGTAGTAAATATAAAGTTAATTATATTATTTGTATCTTATACAAATTAAGTTTTAAGTCTTTAAGGGGTAAGGAGTTAGAGCTTAAACTTATTTGCAATATCAATTAGGAAGTTAGTATACGCATATTATATTAGCTTTAAGCAGCTATTCTAAATAGGGTAGTAGAAGTTAAAGTCGCTTAATATAATAGCATGTTTATTTGAATAAGCAATAAGATCCTATTTTAAATTGTAAAAGGTAATAGGGCTTATAGTATTATAAAGTAAGTAAGGAGGTAAGTTGTAGAC
>Ga0335074_10000735_pt1 | contig 45510 bp, 41 predicted proteins | sample Lox_Sample_23_FD_206715 | JGI IMG/M metagenome (GOLD analysis project Ga0335074, IMG submission 206715) | Soil microbial communities from Loxahatchee National Wildlife Refuge, Florida, United States - Lox_Sample_2.3 | ecosystem: Environmental > Terrestrial > Soil > Wetlands | place: USA...
ATAAAATTATTTCGACGGATGTTGCGGCGGAGATTGGCCGCCGCTTTTCACGGCTTGGGCCAGTTCCATTTCCTGTAACTTCGCCAGAATTGTCGTTGGATCCTGCGCCTTGGTCACGACTTCCTCGCGCGCAATCAGCCCTTCCTGATATTTGTCCATCAAAAACGAGTCGAGCGTCACCATGCCGTATTTCGAACCGGTCTGGATGTCCGACTGGATGCGGAACGTCTTGTTGTCGCGGATGAGTGCGGCGATGGACGGCGTGTTGACCATGATTTCAAAGACGGCCACGCGGCCCGGTTTGTCAACCCGCGGAATCAACAATTGTGAAATGACCGCCTGCATGACGGTCGAAAGCTGGATGCGAACCATTTCCTGCTGGTTCGTCGGAAACGCGTTCGTGATGCGGTCAATGGTTTTCGCCGCGCCGGTCGTGTGCAGCGTGCCGAAAACCAAGTGGCCGGTTTCCGCCGCCGTGATGGCCGCCTCAATCGTCTCCAAATCGCGCATTTCACCGACAAGCATCACATCCGGATCCTGCCGCAGCGCGCGGCGCAAGCCTTCGGCGAAATTCGGCACATCCACACCAATCTCACGCTGCGTGATGAGTGCCTTTTTGTGTTTGTGATAATACTCAATCGGGTCTTCAATGGTGATGATGTGCGCCTCTTCGCGTTCCTCGTTGATGATGTTGATCATCGAGGCCAGCGTGGTTGTCTTGCCCGAACCGGTCGGGCCGGTCACGAGCACCAGTCCGCGCGGTTTGTAGAGCAATTCCTTGGCGCTAGGCGGAATGCCGATCTGCTCCATCGTCAGCAGCTTGTTCGGAATTTGCCGCAGCACCATCGCGAAATTTCCCTTTTCCTTGAACACGCTGACGCGGAAGCGCGCCGCGTCGCCGAACGCAAAGCCAAAGTCCGAGCCGCCGCGTTCGCGCGTGCTTTGAATGTGCTCCTCGGACGTGATGCTGCGCATCAATTCCTCGCTGTCTTCCGGCTTGAGCGACGGCCCTTCGACACGGTGCAAAATGCCATGCACGCGGATGACGGGCGGCACGCCCACGCGGATGTGCAGGTCGGACGCGCCTTCGGTCACGACCAACTGCAACAAATCGGACATCGAATAAGACATAAAAAAAATCAGGAATTGCGAACGGCGAACCGCGAATTTTGCGTTCGCGCCACGTCGTTGTTTTTAATTCGGAATTCGAAATTCATCATTCGCAATTTTCTAGGCTTCATCGCCCACCGTGGCGCGGATGACTTCATCGGGCGTGGTCAAGCCGGCGAGCACCTTGCGGATGCCGTCCTCGCGCAGCGTTCTCATGCCCATTTCGCGGGCGCGGGAGCGCAGGACGGAAGTTGGCGCCCGGTCGTAAATCAATTTCCGCGCCTCGTCGTCAATGACAAAAATTTCAAAGATGCCGAAACGCCCGCGGTTGCCGGTGCCGTTGCAATTGCCGCAGCCGCGGCCTTTCTGGACATTGGCGGTTTTCAGGTTGTCCGGCGTGAGCCCCAGCACGCGCATTTCCGCTTCCGTCGGCTGGTAAGGTTCGTTGCATTTTTTGCAAATTTTCCGGACGAGCCGCTGCGCCATGAGGCAGCGCGTGGACGACGCGACCAAAAACGGCTTCACGCCGATGTCCACCAGGCGCGTGACCGCGCTCGGCGCGTCGTTGGTGTGCAGCGTCGAGAAAACCAAATGGCCGGTGAGCGAGGCGTTGATGGCGATGGACGCCGTTTCGAGATCGCGAATTTCACCGATCATCACAACGTTCGGCGCCTGACGCAGAATGGCGCGCAACGCGATGCCGAATGTCAGCCCGACGGCTTCACTGACCTGCACCTGGTTGATGCCGCCTAGAATATACTCCACCGGGTCCTCAACCGTGATGATTTTACGGTCAGGCCGGTTGATGAAATGCAAACAGGAATAAAGCGTCGTCGTTTTGCCGGAACCGGTCGGGCCGGTGACGAGCAAAATTCCATCCGGCAGACCGATGATGCGTTCGAAGGTCTGCTGGTCGTCCGTAAAAAATCCGAGTTCCGGCAAGCCGAGCTTCAAGCCTTCCTTGTCCAAAATACGCATGACGATGCTTTCGCCGTGGTTGGTCGGCAGGCACGACACGCGCAAGTCAATCAGCTTGTTCCCGACCTTCGTCTGGATGCGCCCATCCTGCGGAATGCGGTGCTCGGAAATGGTCATGTTCGACTGGATTTTCAGCCGCGCAATAATCGAGGCCTGCAACCGTTTCGGCGGCGCCTTCTGCTCGATCAACACGCCGTCAATGCGGTAGCGCAGGCGAAACCGTTTCTCCAGCGGTTCCAAATGAATGTCCGACGCGCGCAGCTTGAAGGCGTCAAAAATGATTTGGTTCACCAGCCGGATGAGAGGCGCGTCGGCATCCACCGCCGTGCCGTCGTCTTCGAGCGCGGCCACCTGGACTTCCGATTCCGTCAATTCCTGAATCACGTCCTTGAAGCGCGCGTCCTCCACCACTTTTTTTTCCGCGCCGGTGCCGCCGTAATACTTGGTCAACGCCGCTTCGATGTCTGCCTCCGACGCCACACGCAATTCAACTTCTCCGCCCAGCAAATGGGTCAGCGAATCCACCGTGTCCAAATCGGACGGGTCAGCGATGGCAACGACAACTTTGTTTTCGTTTTTGAAAAGGGGGACGACGCGGTATTTTTTGGCGACATGGCGCGGGATGATGGAAATGACGTCGTCCTCAATTTTCATGCTGCCAAGCTGGACGACTTCCGCGCCAAACTGCGCGGCCTTGGCCTGCGTCACGTCCGCCGACCGGATGATACCGTTGGCCAGCAGCAAATCCACCGCGCCCACGCCGGCGGCCTGGGCTTCTGCGCGCGCCTTGGCGGCTTGCTCGGCGCTCACCGAACCGAGGTCGCACAGCAAATCCAAAAGATAATCGTCTTTTTCAGCCACGAGTTCAGAGCCAGCCCGCGCATCGTCGCGGGGTGGCGTAAAAAGACTACCGTTGAAAATTCCGATGTCAACGCGCCGCAACAATTATCCTGAAAGTTTTGCGGCGGGACTTTGCCGGGGTATATGTAAAGCCGCGTTGAATCTGTCCGGTTTGTGAATATAATTCAAAGCTTGGCGCACCCATGAGGAGTTGAACCTCAAACCTGCTGATCCGTAGTCAGCCGCTCTATCCAATTGAGCTATGGGTGCAACCAAAAGGAAAATCAGGATACGCTTCAAAAGCCCGCGCGCAAGAAATTTCCCGGTGCCAGAACGCTCACTTCACCAGGTTCCGCAGCGCCAGCGCCACGGCTGTCAGCAGCAGCATCAAACCGCTGGGCATGAACTTTTTTGTTTTCGCCAGCCGGATTGCAAAAACGACCAGCAGCACCGCCATGATGATGTTGGCGATAATCACCGGCTGGCTGAAAATTCCCACGCGCGTCAAGACCAGCAGCGCCGCCGCGACCGCCGACGTGATGAGCGAGACTTTGCTGCCCGCCTTCAGAAAGCCAATCAGGCCGCCGACGAGCAGCAGGACCACGTAAATCCAAAAGACCCAATTCTCAAATTGCATCGCGTGAAGTTGCCTCAATTTTCCAAAACCTCCAAACTTAAAATTTCGCCCGGCTCGCATTCGGTCACAACCTCGAACGGCCGGCAGCACACCTCGCAGTCCGTCGTGAACCGCTGGCTGGCGACGCTCGTGTCAATGGCCACTTCAGACGACTGTCCGCAAAACGGGCAGGAAATAGTTGCGCAAACTTCCACGTGCAAAACGTATCTGTCTTTGATTGAAGCGCAACCATTCCTGCATCGTTTGTTCCTGATTGATTTCACCGTCGAAGCCGCGCACACTGTGCTCGCTTCACCGAAAGTTTCCGGTGATTCCCTTTTGATGAACCTCGTCGAAAAAGTCAGACAAGCCGGCGTCGTCGGCGCGGGCGGCGGCGGATTTCCCGCGCACGTCAAACTCGCCGCCAGAGCCGACACGCTCATCGCCAACGGCGCCGAGTGCGAGCCGCTCCTGCACAAGGACGCCGTGCTCATGGAAACAGAAGCCGCCGCGCTCGTCCGCGGAATGCAGCTCGCCGCCGAGGCCGTCGGCGCAAAAGACATCGTCATCGGCATCAAGGGAAAAAAGAAGCACGCCGTCGAAGCCGCGACCGAGGCGTGCAAAGGCACGAACGTCCGCGTCCATCTGCTCGGCGATTATTATCCGGCGGGCGACGAATACGATCTGGTTTACGAAGTCACGAAACGGTTGATCCCGCCCGGCGGAATTCCGATCCAGGTCGGCGCGGTCGTCAACAACATCGAGACCTTCATCAACATCGCGCACGCCGCCGACGGCAAACCCGTCACGCACAAAATGCTCACCATCGCCGGCGCGGTGAATTCGCCCGTCACCTTGCGCGTGCCGATTGGAACCACTTACCGCGACGTGTTGGGCTTCGCCGGCGGCCTCACGACGAATGATCCGGTTTTGACCATCGGCGGATTGATGATGGGCCAGACGACGGACGATCTGGATTCACCCATCACGAAAACTTCCACCGGCGTAGTGATTTTGCCGCGCGACCATCACGTCATGGAACGCAAGCTCAAGCCCGCCAAAGTCCAGGCGCACATCGGCAAATCCGCGTGCGACCAATGCCGTTATTGCACCGAGTATTGCCCGCGATTCCTGCTCGGCTACGCCGTCGAACCGCATCAGGTCATGCGCAGCCTCGCGTTCACCGAGACCGGCGCGGATTACTGGAACCAATGGGCGGCGATGTGCTGCTCGTGCGGGCTTTGCACCTTGTATGCGTGCCCGGAAGAATTATTTCCGAAGGAAGCCTGCGACGATTCCAAGGCCGAGATGCGCCGGAAAAGTCTGAAGTGGACCGGCCCGACGCCCGACATCAAGCCGCACGGAATGCGCGACGGCCGCCACGTCCCCATCAAAACGCTCACGCGCAAATTGCACGTCGAGAAATACGACCTGCCCGCGCCGCTGTATTCGGGAAAAATCGAACCGGGCCGCCTCGTCATCCCGCTCAAGCAAAGCGCTGGAACGCCCTGCCTCTCGAAAGTGAAAGCCGGCGACCGCGTTTCCGCCGGGCAGATCATCGGCGAAACCGCGCCGAACCAGATGGGCGCAATCCTGCACGCGCCGCTCGCCGGAAAAATTTCCGGCGTCACCGAACAACAAATCATTTTGGAAAGATAATTTTATGGCCGAAAAATCCATTGGCTTGATCGAACTCTCCAGCGTCGCCGCCGGTTTCCAGGTGGCGGACACCATGCTCAAGGCCGGCAACGTGCGCCTGCTCCTCTCGCGCTCCATCTGCTCCGGCAAATACATGGTGCTCATCGGCGGCGAAACCGCCGGGGTCGAGGCCGCCGTGGCCGCGGGCGCGGAAGTCGCCAACGGCCTGCTCATTGACAGCTTCGTCATCGCCAACATCCATCCCGACGTCATCACCGCGCTCGGCCGCAACTCGCCAGTCCAGCCGACCGGCGCGCTGGGCATCCTCGAATCCTTCAACGTGACCACGCTGTTGCAGGCCGCCGACGCCTGCGCCAAGGCCGCCAACGTGACGCTCCTTGAAGTCCGCCTCGCGATGGCGCTGGGCGGAAAGGCCTTCGTGACGCTGACCGGCGACATCGGCTCCGTGCAGGCATCCGTCGCGGCGGGCCGCGCCGTCATCGCCGAGGCCGGCGTGCTCGTGAGCGCCGTCGTCATCTCCCGCCCGCACCCGGACGTTTATCGCGAGGTGATTTGAAAGCGAATGTGAGTTGAACCGTGTCAATGCAACGATGGAATCCTGAATCAAGGACTTTTGTTTCTTACACGCCAGAGAAACGAAAATACCCTCTTTTGAATAACGAGCTTCGTCAGCAGTTGCAGAAAATTGAACCATCAAGTGATGGCATGATGAAATATTTCCCCTGCATGGTTGTTCTTTCGACCGGCAAGCAGTTCGACCGCGTTTATCTCGCTGAAGCAGATTCTTACATAAAAATTTGGGGCGTGTGGCCTGACGATGATCAAGGCAAGAGGTTTATTAGAGTTGAAGACGTTGCAAGCATTCATCCAAGCCCGTACCGGCTTCCATCTCAACTAGCTCAAAAAATGTATAAAGCGGGCGAGTCCGGCATGGGATATTGTGTTTTTACTTTGGAATTTCGCGATGGATTTGCTCAAGCCTATCTCTGTGGCAATGCAATTGACTTCGTCTCCTTGCCGGCAGGAAAAACTATGGCAGATGTCATAGATTTGATTCCGCACAAAGGGCGAAACGGACAACAAATGCAAAAATTAGATTATTGGTGGTGTTTTTTTAGCATGGAACAGAAATAAAACTTCTGTGAATCCAATTCGCGAGAATTAGCGCAATTAGCGTCACAGCCCCGAACTCTGGGGACTTTCAAAAAAGAAACGGGACGGCTTTCGCCGTCCCGTTCGTGTCTGTCTGACAGTCTGATTACGGAGCCGCCGGTTTGGCCTTGGCGGCGGGCGTGGCGGACGCGTGGTTCGGCGCGACGGAATCAATCACGTCAAAGCCCCAGTCGCCGAGCTTGTGTTCGCTGCCCTTGTTGAGGCTCAGGAGCAGGCCGCGCACGGCCGCGACGTAGAAGTTCACCGTGTTGGGCGAGGTCCTGTCATCGCCGAGGGCGCCGTCGCGGAGCTGGTTGGCGGTCTGTGCCTGTTCGGCGAGGATGATGCCTTGTTGATGGTTGGTGCTGGCGGTCGTGACGAGCGCCCCGAGGCCGGCTATGCCGGGGATGTTGTTGAGCGGGCTGGCCGCTCCCAGCGCGGTGTGCTTGGCCACTATCGCCTGTCCGAGCGCGATGAGGTCGGGCGCACTGCGCGGTATGTCTATACGCATAGTTTGTGTCCTTCCTTCGTTTGTTTGGTTTCGGTCTCCTCGTCATCCGGCTTTTGATCCGGGCGACACAACGCTGAAACCCCATGCGTGGACATTAAAATTCGTTTGGAGGGTGCCGGACTACACGGATTTTGGCAAAAAGTTGATTTATTCTGTCAAAACGCGGGATTTTGGCCCTTTTCAAGGCTTTCCGGATGACCCGCAAACTTTTTAGGATGGTTCTAAAAGGTTTTAGAACGACCCGGAAACCTTTCCGGACGACCATAAAATGTTTTGGAACCTCCCGGAAATCTTTGCGGATGACCGGGAGAAGTTTGAGAATGATTCGGAAACCTTTTCGGATGATTCCAAAATGTTTTGGGATGGCCCGGAGATTTATGCGGAAGTCCCTAAAAAGATTTAGGGAGTGCCGGAAAAGTTTCCGGGAGGCGCGGCAGGCCCGTGGCAGATGGAGATTGAACCGGTTTCAGCCGGGTTGAGCGAATCATCCGGAACGGAATCCGGCCAATCCTGTCCCGACCGTCGGCTTCCAGTTTTGGGATTTGCCACTTACCCCGTTTTGGGAGATAGTGAGCGTCCGTTTTTACGGAATTTATGAAACCCCAGGTCGAAATCTATGACACGACCCTGCGCGACGGTTCGCAGGGCGAAGGCATCAATTTCTCGGTCGCGGACAAGCTCCGCATCGCCGAGAAGCTCGATTCTTTCGGGGTGCATTACATTGAAGGCGGCTGGCCGGGCAGCAATCCCAAGGACATCGAATTTTTCGCGCAGGCCAAAAAGCGCAAATTCAAGAACGCGCGGCTCGCTGCGTTCGGCTCCACGCGTAAAAAAAACACGCCCGTCGAACAGGACGACCAGGTGCGCCTGCTCATCGAAGCCGGAACGCCCGTCGTGACGATTTACGGCAAGACTTCGATGCTGCACGTGAAGGAAGTTTTGCGCTGCACGCCGGAGGAAAATCTGGCGATGATCGGCGACACGGTCCGTTTCCTGAAAGACCACGGCAAATTTGTCATCTATGACGCCGAGCACGCGTTCGATGGATTCAAACTGGATTCCGATTACGCGCTCGCGACGTGGCAGGCCGCCGAAAAAGCGGGCGCGGATTTCGTGGTGCTGTGCGACACGAACGGCGGCTGTCTGCCGGGCGAAGTCGCCGCCATCACGAAAACTGCGCTGGGCAGATTGAATTGCAAAGTCGGCATCCACACGCACGACGACATCGGCCTCGGCGTCGCGAACGCTCTGGCCGCGCTCGAAACCGGCGCGGTTCACGTCCAGGGCACGATCAACGGTTACGGCGAGCGCACCGGCAATTGCAATCTGACGAGCGTGATTCCCTGCGTCGCGTTGAAGTTGAAAAAATCCTGCGTGCCGGAAAAATCCTTGGCGAAGTTGAAGGAGCTTTCACAGTTCGTGGACGAGATCGCGAACATGCGCCACAACCCGCGGTTGCCGTGGGTCGGGGCGGCGGCGTTCGCGCACAAGGGCGGCGCGCACGTCAACGCCGTTCAGAAACTTTCCGCAAGCTACGAGCACATTGACCCGTCGCTCGTCGGCAACGCGCGCAACATTCTTATCAGCGACCTCGCGGGCCGGAGCAACATCGTCATCAAGGCGCAGGAACTCGGCTTCAAGCTCACGAACGACACGCCGGAGTTGAAGGCAATTGTTAATTGCATCAAGGAATTGGAGCACCAAGGTTACGAATTTGAAGCCGCTGATGGTTCTTTAGCTTTGCGTATTCAGGAAATAATGGGCAAACGAGAATTGCCATTTAAAGTTGAGAGCTATCATGTCTCAATGCGTCATGATTCAATGGCTAGCGAAGGAGGTAAATCCAAGTGTGAAGCCACAATTAACGTGCGTGTCAAAAATAAAATTTCATTTGAAGCCGCGACCGGAGATGGCCCAGTCAATGCTTTAGACAAAGCACTGCGCACAGCACTTGTGAAATCTTTTCCAGAACTTAAAAAAGTTCATCTGACCGATTACAAAGTCAGGATAATTGATTCTGAAGCCAAAGATTTTTTGAAAGAATTGAGGCAGGAATCAGTTGAAGAAGTTATTGAAGCCATAGATTCAGCGCGTGAGAAAGTCGGCGGCACGGCGGCAAAAACGCGCGTGCTCATCCAGTCCACCGACGGCAAACGCGAATGGGGCACGGTTGGCGTGAACGAAAATATCATCGAGGCCAGCTTGCAGGCGCTGGTGGACAGCATGGAATACGCGCTGTTGAAAAAATGAGACACGAATTTCACGAATTCATGGGTGAACTCATTTACAAGGACGAAGCGCTCAAGATTATTGGCTGCTGCATGGAGGTTCACCGGGAACTTGGCAAAGGCCATGACGAGGTGATTTACAAAGACGCGCTGGAAATTGAATTCCAACGGCAAGGAATTCCGTTCAAGCGTGAACAGGAATTCAAACTGACTTACAAAGGCGTTATTTTGCCGCACAAATATTTCGCAGACTTTGTGGTGATGGATAAGATTATTCTGGAAGCGAAGGCTATTGAGTGTTTGACCGATTCACACGTCAGACAAACGCTGAATTATCTGGCCGCTTCAAAACTCAAGCTGGGATTGCTCGTGAACTTCGGCGAAGATTCGCTGAATTACAAACGGGTTGTTCTGTAACAAGTTTGTGATTCGTGTTAATTGGTGAAATTCGTGTCTATGTCTGAAATTTCCAAAGCCTACGAACCGCAGTCCGTCGAGGACAAATGGTATCAGTTCTGGCTCGACCAGAAATGCTTCGTCGCCGACGCGCAATCGCCGAAGCCCGCCTATTCCATCGTCATCCCGCCGCCGAACGTCACCGGCGTGCTCACGATGGGCCACGTCCTCAACAACACCATCCAGGACATCCTCGCCCGCAAGGCGCGCATGGACGGCAAGGAAGTCCTCTGGCTGCCCGGCACCGACCACGCCGGCATCGCCACGCAAACGGTCGTCGAGCGCACGTTGAAAAAAGCCGGCGAGATCAAGCACCGCGACGATCTGGGCCGCGAGAAATTTCTGGAACGCGTCTGGGAATGGAAGGAAAAGTACGGCGGCATCATCATTCAGCAATTGAAAAAACTCGGCGCGTCGTGCGACTGGACGCGCGAGCGGTTCACGATGGACCCGGAGTATTCGCGCTGTGTGCAAAAAGTTTTTGTGGAGCTTTACAAAAAGGGCCTCATTTATCGCGGCAAGCGCATGGTGAACTGGTGTCCCGCATCGCTCACGGCGTTGTCCGACGAAGAAGTAATCATGAAAGAGCAGAAGGGTTTCCTCTATTATTTCAAAGTTGAAGTCGCTGAGGTGCCGGGAACTTTTTTGACGATTGCGACGACGCGGCCGGAAACGATTCCCGGTGACACCGCTGTGGCCGTGAACCCAAAAGATCCGCGTTACGCGCATCTCATCGGCAAGCACGTTGTGCGTCCGCTGCCGGTGGAATTGCCGCGTGAACAAAAATTAATCCCAATCATCGGCGATGAGCATGTGGATTTTGAATTCGGCACCGGCGTTTTGAAAGTCACCCCCGCGCACGACAAAGCGGACTACGAAATTTTTGTTCGGCTCTCACATCTTCGGATGGAAGATCCTAAATTGCCTGAACCATTAGAACCAATCGAGGTGATTGGTCCAAATGGGATTATGACTGAAAAGGCTGGCAACCAATTGAAGGGGCTTGATCGTTTCAAAGCTCGAAAGATTGCTGTTGAAGCATTGACTGAACTTGGTCTGCTAGAAAAAGAAGAACCCTATACAAACAATGTTGGCTTTAGTGAACGTGCCGATGTTCCAATTGAGCCGCGCTTGAGTTTGCAATGGTTTTTACAATACCCAAGTGTTTTAAAATCCCGCTTTGTGGTGGCAAATGGCGGGATGAAATTTCATCCCGAACGCTGGGCGAAAGTTTATGACCACTGGATGAGCAACATTCAGGATTGGTGTATTAGTCGTCAACTTTGGTGGGGGCATCGGATTCCTGTATGGAGCCGCACTTTTGAAGACAATAACTCATTAAAAGCCGGTATGACTTGGCTTAAAAAGGAATTGGGAGGCGAGCTTCTTAGCAAGGGGAAATTAAATTGGAGCGGTAATAGAATTTATGTCGCAACAGCGGATCCAGAACTCGAAAAACGGATGAGCGAAGTTGAAGGCTTCACCCAAGACCCCGACGTGCTCGACACTTGGTTCAGCTCATGGCTGTGGCCGTTTGCGACGATGGGCTGGCCGGAGCAGACCGAAACTTTGAAGAAATTTTATCCGACCACCGACCTCGTCACCGGGCCGGACATCATCTTCTTCTGGGTCGCGCGCATGATCATGGCCGGCTACGAGTTCATGGGCGACCCGAAGTTCGGGCTCCCCGATGCAAAGCCGTTCCAGAACGTTTATTTCACCGGCATCATCCGCGACAAGCAGGGCCGCAAGATGTCCAAGAGCCTCGGCAATTCGCCCGACCCGCTCGATCTCATCGCGAAGTTCGGCGCGGATGCGTTGCGCTTCGGCGTGATGCGCGCCGCACCGCTCGGCCAGGATATTTTGTTCGACGAACAGAACGTCGAGCTGGGCCGTAATTTTTGCAACAAGCTCTGGAACGCCTGCCGCTTCCGCCAGATGGTCGGCAGCGCCGACTTGCCAATTCAAGGCGAGATTAATCCGAGACTTTTAACGTCCGACGACAAATGGATTTTGCTAAAACTCGATGCCGCGATTCGCGAAATGAATTCCGCGTTCGCCGATTATAAATTCAGCGACGCGACGGGGACACTCTACCGATTTTTCTGGAGCGAATATTGCGATTGGTATGTCGAAGCAAGCAAAGCGATTTTGCAAAGCAGTGACGCCGCACAAAAAGCAAATACGCTGGCGGTGATTGATTTTGTCCTCTCGCATACACTGCGGCTCTTTCATCCGTTCCTGCCGTTCATCACGGAGGAATTGTGGCATGGCATGGGTTTTTCCACCGATATGCCGGAAAATCAGGGCGGCAAGACCATCATGTTCGCGCCGTGGCCGAAGCCGCTGGACGACGATTTCAAAAAATTTTACGGCTTGAGCGAGCGTGACGAAAAGTTCATTGAGACGCGGAACGAATTCATCGCGCAAGGCCGCAACCTGCGCCACACCGCGAATCTTCCGGCGAACAAAAAGGTGAAGTTCATTTTCAAGCCGGCGAACGAAATCGCGCCGGGTGACGTCGAAGTTTTGAAATTGCTGCTCAACGCCGAGGCGGTTGAAGTCAACCCGCATTTCCAGCCGGCCAGGAATGTTCCCGCCGTCCGCCACGCGTTTGGCGAATTGTTTTTGCCGCTCGAAGGTCTGATTGACGTTGAAGCCGAAAAGTCGAGGCTGAAAAAAGAAATCGAGAAATGCGAAGCTGAAATCGAAAAAGTCCAGTCCAAGCTGGCCAACCCGAATTTCGCGCAAAAAGTTCCGGCGAATGTTTTGGAAGAGCACAAGCAACGGCTCGTGGATTGGCAGGCCAAGCTCGCCCACGCGCAGTCCTTGCTCGACGCCTTGGATTAAAAGCGAATTGCGAACGAAGGAACGCCGGAAATTAGAGACCTCTGCAAAGCCGCACCTGCTGCCAATCCGTGGGGCGCGGAAGACCGTCGGAACGTTGTTTTGCCAATCCGTGGAGCACGGAAGACCGTCGGAACGTTTCACCGGTCGTCCGTGGCGGACGGAGTCACGTCGGAAGCTGTGGAAGCTCTCCCGCCGCCGCCGGGCGGCATTTTCCCTTCAAAGGCCAAGATTGCCTTATTCGAGGCCAACCGCGTCACGGTTTTCTTGAATTCCGGCTTTCCTAATCGGTTTGCTCGTTTAAGTTTCTGTCCGCATGGAGCAAGGACTCGTCACTGACATTGCCATTTGCATCATCGCCGCGTGGATTGTGGCGGTGGCGTCGCAGGTCGCCCGCCAGCCGCTGCTGCTCGCGTATCTCGTCGCCGGGTTTGTCATCGGGCCGAATTGCCTGAAATGGATTAACAACACGCAGTCCATCGAAATCATCTCCGAAATCGGCCTGTCGCTGTTGCTGTTCATGATCGGGCTGGAGATTGATCTGAAAAAGATGTTGAGCGCGGGCAAGGTCATCACGCTCACGGCGGCGGCGCAAATCATCGGCTGCGTTTTGCTGGGCTGGCTCGTTTTTGGGCTGATCGGCCCGGCGCAAAACTGGCTGGAGGCGCTCTACCTCGCGGTCGCCGCGGCGATGAGCAGCACGGTCATCATCGTCAAAATCCTTTACGACAAGCGCGAACTCGAAACGCTCGCCGGCCGTGTCACGCTCGGCGTGCTCGTGTTGCAGGACGTGGCGACGATTTTATTTCTGGCCATCCAGCCGGACTTGAAAAATCCGGAGGTCAGCGTCATGGCCAAGGCCGTCGGCCATGTGATTTTGCTCGTGGCCGTGGCATTTCTGGCCAGCCGGTTCGTGCTGCCGCCGGTTTTCAAATTCATCGCGCGGCTGCCGGAACTGGTTTTGGTCGGCGCGCTGGCATGGTGCTTTGCCATGGCCGGGTTCGCCGACTGGCTGGGCCTGTCCACGGCGATGGGCGCGCTCATCGCGGGCGTCATGGTCTCGACCTTTCCCTACACGCTCGACGTCGTCGCCAAAGTCACGAGCATCCGCGATTTCTTTGTGACGTTGTTTTTCGTCGGCCTGGGTTTGAAAATCCCCCTGCCGACGTGGAGCTACGTCCTGTGGACGGTTTTTTTCTGCCTGTTCCTCGTCAGCAGCCGGCTCGCGACGGTTTTTCCGGTGCTATATTCCATGCGCCGCGGCTATCGCGTGAGCCTGCTGCCCGCGGTCAATCTTTGCCAGGTGAGCGAATTGTCGCTGGTGCTGCTCGCGCTGGGCGCAAAATCCGGCGATGTCTCGGAAAACATCATCGGCATCGTGGCGTTCGCCTTCGCGTTTCTCGCCGTCGGTTCGACTTATGCGATTCTGCAAAACAATCTGATTCTCCGCAAACTCACGCCGCAATTGAACAAACTCGGCCTCCACGATTTGAATGAAACCGCCCCCGAAACCGCCGGCGACGAAAAGCCGAAACGCATCTGTCTGCTCGGCTTTTCCTGGACGGCCAGTTCGCTGCTCGAGGAAATCGCCCGCAACCGTTCCGACCTGTTGCCGGAAATTCTCGTCGTGGATTTCAACCCGGTCGTTTTTGAAAAACTCCGGGCGCGCGGCGTCCGCGTCATTTACGGCGACATCACGCAGCGCGACGTGCTGCATCACGCCGGCGTGGACAAATGCGAAATCATCGTTTGCTCGCTGCCCAACATGGTTTTGAAGGGCGCGGACAATTTGAAAATTCTCCGGCAGCTCCGCGAGTTGAACCCGGAGGCGAAAATCGTCGTCCACGCCGAATTGCTTTCCGACATTCCCGGCCTTTACGCCGCCGGCGCCAGCTACGTCACCGTGCCGCGCCTGCTCGAAGCAGCGAACCTGCTGCACGCGCTCGAGGCGACCGAGAAGGAACTGCTCGACGACAAACGCAAGGAGCAGGACGAATTGCTGGAAGGCCGGAACGAAGTCATCCCATGAAATCTGTAAAGAAAATTACGCCGGAAAAATTCCTGGCTGCCGCTGTCAAGGCCGCCCGCGCCGCTGGAAAAATCATGCGCGACAACTGGCATTTGCTCAAGCGCGTCAATTCCACCGCCGCCCACGACATCAAGCTCGAACTCGACGTGCGCTGCCAGCACACCATCGAGAAAATTTTGCTCGGCGCTTTTCCACAAATTTCCCTGCTCGGCGAGGAAGGCTGTTCCGGCGATGCGAACAACGAATATCGCTGGGTCGTGGACCCGATTGACGGCACGGTGAATTATTTTTTTGGAATGCCGCACGCGGCGGTCTCGATTGCGCTGCAAGCCAGAAGTCCACAGGCCACAGGCCACAGTCACGAAACAATTCTCGGCGTGATTTATGACCCGTTTACGGACGAGCTTTGGACGGCGACGCGCGGCGGAAAAACAAAATTGAACGGGCGCGCCGTCCGCGTGAGCAAACGCGCGCGCGTCGGCGATTCGGTTGTGGCGATGGGATTTTCCAAGAGCAGGGAAAATTTGGAGAAAAGTCTGCCTCATTTGCTCCGCCTGTCGCGGCGGGCGCTGAAAGTCCGCATCCTGGGTTCAGCGGCGCTCGAACTCGCCTACGTCGCCAGCGGCCGGCTCGACGCCTACATCGAGCGCACGATCAATTTGTGGGATATCGCAGCGGGCGGTTTGATGGTTGAATGTTCCGATGGCGAAATGTTTTTGAAGGAATTGCCGGACGGAAGACTTCGGATGTGCGCCGACAACGGCCGGCTGCGAAAAAAACTTCAGCTCGGCAGTTTGCTGAAATAAATTTTTAGCTTTTCCAGCGCCTTCGCGCGGTGGCTCAATTTGTTTTTCACCTCGTCGCCCAATTCCGCGAACGTCTGTTCGAAGCCGTCCGGCACAAACAACGGGTCGTAGCCAAAACCATTTTGCCCGCGCGGCTGAAAAATAATTTCCCCTTCGCAAATGCCGTCGAATAATTGTGGATTGGAGATTCCGGGTTGCGGGTTTATTTCCACCAGAGCGATGACGCAGCGAAACCGCGCTGTGCGTTTTTCCGGCGGAACTTTTTCCAGCAGGCGCAAGAGTTTTGAATTGTTTTCCGAGTCGGAAGAATTTTTATTTTTTCCCTTCGCCGCGAACCGCGCGGAATGAACGCCAGGCGCGCCGTTCAAAGCATCAGCTTCCAGGCCGGAATCATCCGCGAGGACAAAGTTCGGCGTTGGATGTTGAATGTTGGATGTTGAATGTTTCTCCGCCAGCCATCTTGCCAGCTCGACCGCCTTCTTCGTCGCGTTGCCGGCAAAGGTGTTGGCGTCTTCCACGACTTTTGGCGCTGCGGGAAAATCATTCAGCGTGAGAAATTGAAATTGCGGGCCGAGGATGGCGCGAATTTCCCCGACCTTGTGGGCGTTGCGCGTGGCCAGAAGCAGTGTCGTTCCGCGACGGAAATTCACAACGTGTTATGTGGTGCCCACGACAGGACTTGAACCTGTATGATGTTACTCACTAGAACCTGAATCTAGCGCGTCTGCCAATTCCGCCACGTGGGCAAGGTTGCCTTTTAATACGCGTTGATTTGACGGCAAGCAAGCCAAATCTCAGGCGCGAACCTTCCAGCGCCGGTGCATCCAAATCCATTGCTCTGGATGCCGCAGCAGCATCCGCTCCAGCGCAACATTGTAAGCCTGCGTGTTTCGCCGGATGGCCTCGTCCGCATCCTCGCACTCGATCAACGGCAACGGGTCCTCGAAACGGAGCACGTGCGTGCCGTCCGATTCGCGCCAACTGAATGCTGGAATAACCGGCGTTCCGGTCGTGAGCGCGATGAGCGCTAGGCTTTTGAATGTGCCCGCCGGATGGCCCAAAAAATCAACCAGCACGCCGTCATGCTCGCCGGCGTGCTGGTCAAAGACAAAAATGATGATCGCGCCGCGCGCCAAAAGTTCGAGCATCGTGTCAAGCGAACCACGCTTGGTCAGCGTGCCAAAACCGGCGCGCTTGTCACGAAGCGCGATGAGATTGTTCAACCAGCGCGGCTTGAGCGGACGGCGGACAAAATGAAAAAGATTTTTATATTGCGGAAACTGTTTGATGCCGGCGGTTGTTGAAACCTCCCAATTTCCGAAATGTCCGGTTAAAAGGATAAGTCCCTTTCCTTGTTCATGCGCGCGAAGCGGTGATTCCATGTTCTCGACGCGGATGTATTTTTTGCGCCGCGCCGCCGACATAAATGGCAGGCGCAAAACTTCCAGCGCGAACCGCACATAATGGGCGTAATACGCCCGCGCAAGCCGGACAATTTCCTCCTCTGGCAAATCACCGAACACGCGCCTCATGTTTTGCAGCACCAGCGCGCGCCGATACGGAAATAAATGATAAAACATTTTTCCAAACCACGGCACCTCGGTTTTTTTCAACTCGGCTAGTGCCACCGACGATGCGCTCGTGTCCGTGTGGGTGAGCGAAATTTGGATGGCGCCTACGCGATGGCGGTCCAAAACAAATTGCGCGCTGGGCGTGACTTCAATTTGCGGCGTCCCGTATCCGTCGCGGCGGACAGAAAAATCGCTTGGCTCGATTTGTCCAAGGCCAGTTTCGCGCGGAAACAATTTGCAGCAGGCCTCCTTCGCGGCAAAACGCGCGGCCAGGCTCGCGGCGCGGCCCGCGCCGACGCCGGCATCCTGAAGTTCCTGTTCCGAAAAAAATTTCCGCAACTCGCCCGGCGACAAATCTGCGAGCAATTTCTCGACGCGGGAAATTTCCACCGTGTCAATGCCGCAGCGCGAATTGGGCGGAGCTTCAGGCATCAGGAATTGGCGGCGCGAACGATGAGCGCGACGTTCATGCCGCCGAAGCCACGGCAGATCACGAGCGCGCGATCGCCGCGCGGCGTTTGCGCGGTTTGGGAAATGGGAAATGGCGCGATTTCCGGATCGTTTGAATTCAGCGTGGCGATTCCGGGGACAATTTTCTTTTGCAACGCCGCCAGCGCCAAAACCAAATCCGTGATTCCCGACGCCGCAATCAGATGGCCGCAGGCCCATTTGAAACCGGTGACCGGCGGAATTTTTTCGCCGAAGACACGGCGAACCCCGATCGCTTCGGAAGCATCCGACGCGCGCGTGCCGTTGCCGTGCGCGACAATCATGCCGATTTCATCGCGCGAAATTTTCGCGTCGGCCAGCGCAATTTCAATCGCGCGGCTCACGCCGTCGCCGTCCGGGCGGACGTCGAGAATTCCCGTGGCTTCGTTGACGCAACCGGAACCGAGAAATTCGCCGAAAATTTTTACGCCGCGCGCTTTCGCGTCGTCGGATTTTTCCAGAACGACCGCGGCCGCGCCTTCGCCGAAAACCGTGCCGCGCCGGTCGCGGTCGAACGGGCGAAGCGCGTCGTCGGACAACAATCCAAGCTGGTGATAATGAAAAACCGTTTCCGGCTCGAACGGCGAATCGTGGCCGATGGCCGTCATGCGGTCGGCTTCACCCGCGCGAATGGCGGCAGCGGATTCGGCCACGGCCATGATGCCGCCGGCGCACTGGTTGGTGATGGTCGTGTTGGTGCCCTTGAAATTGTGGCGGATGCCGACGTGGCAAAGAACGTTGTTCGGCAGATTTTTCAGCAGCCACATCGGATTGACCGTGTTGCCGAGTTCGCGGCCAAACTGTTGCAGCCCGCCTTTCGCGGTGGTGAGCAATGGCAGATAATCGTAGCTGCTGCGATAAGTTCCGCCGCCCGATCCGGAAATGATTCCGCTGCGGTCATTGAATTTTGGAACCAGCGCAGCGTCCATTTTTTCGCGGTGCGCGGGCAGGCTGGATTGCTGCACCGCCATGTCGGCGGCGTAAATCCCGAACAGGTCCGTCCGCGAAATACTTTTGTGCAGTTTGCGGTCGGCGACGAGAATTTTGTTTTCCACGTTGCATTCGGCGGCGACGCGCACCGGCCATTTGGCGGCGTCAAATTGTGTGATGGGCGCGATGGCGGAACGGCCATTCACAATCGCGTCAAAAATCTCGTCCACGGTTTTGCCCACGCCGCAAACCGCGCCGAATCCGGTGAAAACGATGCTCATTTCACTTCCTCCGGGTTGCGGAACACGAGGCAACTGTTTGAGCCGCCGAAGCCGAGCGAATTGGACAACGCGGCGCGGATTTTTTTCGGCTGTGATTTCCCGCGCACGATGTTGACGTTGCATTCCGGGTCGGGCGTTTCCAAATTGGCGTTCACCGGCGCGATGCCGTCGCGAATGGCGAGCGAGCAAACGCACGCCTCGACCGCACCGGCGGCGGCGATGAGATGTCCCATGCAGCTTTTTGTGGAGCTGACCAGCGCGTTTTCGACATGCGCCCCCAGCACGGCACGCAACCCGGCGCATTCGCTTTTGTCGTTCATCTGCGTCGAAGTGCCGTGAGCGTTGACGTAATCAATTTCGCCGGCGGTGATGCCCGCGTCGGAAATGGATTGCTCCATCGCCTGAATCGGTCCGTCGCCGTCCGGCGGCGAATCGGTGATGCGATAGCAGCTCAAGGTATTTCCATCGCCGGCAAGCTCGGCGTAAATTTTCGCGCCGCGTTTTTCGGCGGCGTCCCAATTTTCCAAAACCAAAAATCCTGCGCCTTCGCCGAGAACAAAACCGTTGCGCGTCAAATCGAACGGCCGGCTCGCGCGCTCCGGCGTTTCGTTGTCCGTCGAAAGCGCCCCGAGCAGGCAAAAACCGGAGAGGCCGATGGGATTGAGCATCGAATCATAGCCGCCGACGAGCATGAAATCGCACAGGCCGCGGCGCATGGCCTTGAGCGCGGTGCCGATGGCCTGACCACCAGAGGCGCACGCGGTGTGAACGGCGGTTGCGTAGCCGCGGATGTTGAAATGATGCGTGAGCAGCGCGAGCGCGGCGTTCGTCTGGCTGCGGCAAAACGCGACCGGGTCGGCGGAAAATTCCGGATGCATCAGGCCATCGGAATTGAACTCACCATCGGGCGCGCAAAATTTGTGGACGTTTTTCAGCTCGTCAAAAGTAAAGCCCATCATGCCCGCGCCGACGCTGAAGCCCCAGCGTTCCGCCGTGGAATTTTCGGGGCGGATGCCCGCGTCCGCAAACGCCTCCTCGGCGGCGGCGAACGCGAACCGGTGCGAACGCGAGGCAAACTTGCGCAGCTTGCGGTCGCGGACGGCGGAGTCCGCGTCGAAATTTTTCACCTCGGCGCCAATGCACGTGGTAAAACCGCTCGCGTCGAAATTTTGAATCGGCCCGAAGCCAGTGCGCCCGGCGCGCAACGCTGACCAAGTGGACGGCGCGTCATTGCCGACCGGCGTGACCATGCCGATGCCGGTGATGGCGATTTTGCGGCGCGGGTTCATGAATTTTTTTCCAGCATCAATTTCACGCGCGAAGTGCCAGTAACGCGGTTTCCTTTTCGCGCCTCGATGGCGACGACCGCCGAATCGCCTTCGTGTTTTGTCAGGCGCGCCTCAAATTCCAGAATGTCGCCCGGCGGAATGAACGTCCGCATCTTGCCATCGGAAACCGTCCGCGCAACCCATTTGCCGCCGTCCGCCGGAATTCCGCTGACCACGCCGGCTGCTAGTTCCAGAACCTTGTGCATGAAAAGCGTTCCGGGAAAAACGGGCCGGCGCGCAAAATGGTCGGCGAACAAATCGGCGGCCGCGGGAATTTGCAGGTTGGCGCGGATCCATTTTCCAGCTTCGGCACCGGTTTGTTCCAGCATTAGCGGCGGAAAGCCAACAAAACCGCCGGGCGTCGCGCCAGAATTGCAAAGCAGTTCAAAACGGTTTTTCACCGCCTGCGCGTCGTCGAAATCTTCCTGCGGCAGCATCGGACCGACGCAATGATTCAGGCGAACGACGGGAATTCCGCCGCAATGCGCGGTGCCGCAATAAGCCACGGCGTCGAAGTCAACTTCCTCGATGTCGGCAGCCAGTTCGAGCGTCTGGCCGGGGCGAACCGGCGAAAGCAGTTCGACGCTGTTCGCAATTCCGGCGACCGGGCGGCGTTTGAAATCGAGTTTGGCCATGGCCGACCACGCGGCGAGCTGGCCGACGGCTTCGGCAGCGAGTGCGAGTGGAAATTCAGCGATGCCGGGCGGAATGTGATAGAGGCCGCGAACCTGCACGCCCGGCTGGACCGAAGTGATCCGGTCCACGAACGAGAAGGCGCGAAAATGTCCGTCCATGCTGCAATTGCCTAGGCCGGCGGGGCGGCGCGCTGTTGGCGGATCACCATTTTGCAAAACGTCTCGGTCGTAAAAAGTTTCGGGATTTCCGCCACCTTGAGCGGCGTCGGAAAACGATCGGCGGGAACTTCGGAAAGGAACGCCTTCAGCCGCACGACGCCCGCATCGGTGACGAGACCGCTTTTTTCAAATTCGGATTCGGAAAGGCTGCCGCGCGCGTCCTCAATGATTTTGCCGCGCGGAATTTTCACCTTGAAGCCGCGCTCCAGCCGGAAAACGATGTCGAGGAAATCAATGGACTCTGCGCCGAGGTCGTTGATCAGCGACGAGTCGGGCTTCACCTTTTCGACATCGCAGCCGAGCGCGTCGGCCATGATTTCCGCCACTTTTGGAAAAATGACCATGACTTCTTCCTTCGTAATGTTTTCGTTGCTCATAGTTTCACTCCATCTTGAATCCACCGTCCACGTGCAAAATTTCGCCGGTGATGTAATCGGCGAATTTCGAACTCAAAAACCAGACTGCGTTGGCGATATCTTCCGGCTGGCCAATCCGCTTCAGCAAAATCCGCGACTGAATCTGGTCGCCGGCCAGTTCGCGGACCGTTTTTGACATTTCCGTCTCAATCACGCCCGGCGCGACGGCGTTGACCGTGATGCCGCGCGGCGCGAGTTCCACCGCGAGCGATTTCGTGAACGCGTTGATCGCGCCCTTGCTCGCGGCGTAATTCGTCTGGCCGCGCCCGCCTTTTTCGCCGGAAACGGAACTGACGTTTATAATTTTTCCGCGACGCTTGGAAATCATATACGGCGCGACTGCGCGCGTCATGTTGAAAGTGCCTGTGACATTCGTGTCGAGGACGGTCTTGATGTCGTCGTCTTCGAGCATCGCCAGCAAATTGTCGCGGATAACGCCGGCATTGTTGACGAGCAAATCAATCCTGCCCGCACGCTCGACGATTTTCTCGGCGAAAGCGGAGCAGGCGGCGGAATCGCGCGCGTCCACTTTTTCGGCGGAAATTTTTTTGCCGGGATTGGCGGCGATGACTTTGCCGGCCGCCGCCGCGTTGTCGCGGTAGGTGAAAATGACTTCCATTCCGGCTGCGGCGAGGATTTCGACGATGGCGCGGCCGATTCCCCGGCTGCCGCCGGTGACAATCGCAACCTGGCCGGCCAAACCGGCGTCATTTATTTTCGGGTCGTTCATCCAGAAATGCAGTAACCGCCATCCACGACAAGTGTCTGGCCGGTAATCATGGCAGCTTCTGGCAGGCAAAGCAAATAAACCGCGTCGGCTACCTGCTCGGTCGTGAGCGTCGGGCCAAGCGGCGTGCGGCGCGCGTATTCGGCAAGCAACTCCTCGCGGTTCGGAAAAAATTTCAGCGCGTCGGTGTCCACCACGCCGGCGCTGACGATGTTGACGCGGATTTTCTTGGTGTGGCCGAGTTCGAGTGCCAGTCCGCGCGCGAGCGATTCGAGCGCCGCCTTTGACGCCCCGATGAAAGAATAATTCGGAATGGCGCGCACGGAGCCGAGGCTGGACAAGCCGATAAGGCAGCCGCCTTCGGACATGAGTGGCACGGCGTTTTGGGCGAGCGAATTGAGCGCGAGCGCGTTGGTTTCCAGGCAACGGCGGAAATGTTTGAGGGTCATTTCCATCGCCGGTTTGAGCACGCCGATGGCGGCGTTGCTAATGACGATGTCCACGCGGGAAAATTCTTTTCTGAAAGTTTCAAACGCTTCGCGCAGGCTTTCGGGGTCGGCGACGTCGGCCTGAACCGCCAGCGACTTCTGGCCGAGAGCCTGGATTTGCGCGCAAACCGCCGCAGCCTCTTCGTGGCTGTTGTGATAAACAACGGCCACATCGCAGCCAGCTTCGGCAAGTTTCAACGCGACGGCCCGGCCGATGCCGCGCGCGCCGCCGGTGATGAAAGCAACTTTTCCTGCGAGTGTGTTCATTTTCGATTTGCGACCGGAAATTTATTCCCGTCGCGACGCCGAATGGCGAGCAAAAAATTTCGGGAAAAATCGGCCGGTGCGGGAAAGGTAATTCCGGTAATCCTCGCCGAGCGTCGTCAAAAGATACGCCTCTTCGTCCGACGCCTTTGCGAAAATGCAAACGTAATGGACAATCAGCGCCAGCAAGGACAACGCCGTCGGCAGCAGCAGGGCGGCGCCTGCCAGCATGATGATTTGAAAGAGATAAATCGGATGCCGGACAATTTGATATGGCCCGCGATTGACAAGTGTGGTTTTTTCCGCCGGGTCCACGCCGATTCTCCAAGTGTTTCCCATGATGACGTAGCACCAGAGCGTGCCGCCGTAGCCCGCAGCGGTAATGGCGATGCCGAGCACGAGCGCGGGAAAAACCGCGAGTGTGGAATTGATTTGAAAAAATGCGGGCAAATCGCGACGACCAACCCACAGCGGCTGGGCCAGCCACAAAAAAATCACGAGCAGCCAGCCGAACCAGAGAATTCTTTCCTTCAAATTCCGCGGGCGGAAATTGGGAGTCCTGCCGATTCGCCGCCGGACACGGCGGACTTGAACCAGCACGCCCGTCCAATAAACGAGCGCCGCCCCGAAAACAACGGCGCGCCGCAAAAATAATTCTTCACCGGCCATTTTGTTTTGTCTCTTGTGCGCGGATCAGCCGCTGCAATTCGATTACCCAGTATTTTTTGATGTCATGCCAGACATCCGCCGCCCAGAGGATGTTCGAAGTGTCGGATTTGAACTTCATGGTCAATTCCGGCCTGTTTGTCGGCGCGTAGTTGTTGATCCAATCCATGACTTCCTGGCTGTCGAGAAGATGTTTGGTGTCGGGAATAGTAACGTGGTTGTAGGACTTGGGCAGTCGCACGTTGCGCACGATGGCGGTGCCGGTGGCTTTGTAACAATTTGCCGGGCCGTAGCCGAGGTAGTCGCCGCCGAGAAGATCGTTGTGGAGGTAAAATCCGGTGAATTCCACCACCGAATTAGGTATTTCCCGCAAATCACCGTCCACGTCCCATTGGTTGGGAAGAATTCTCGTCAAGCCACCCGCGCAAAGGGCGGTCACGTAGGACAATTGCAGGCCGACCACCGGACGCTTTTTGCCAGTCAACGGATCAATGATGTAACAGCGGGATTCGGTCTGCTGGATCAGGGGATCCCAAACGTGAATTTCCTTCGTCGAATCGCCCGCGAGTTCGTGCAGGACTTTGACCGCCTGCATTCCGCCCTGGCTGTGGCCGACAATCATTGGCCTCATTCCATCCCGTTCGTAATACCACGCGATCGCTCCCGCGATTTTCTCGCTGCTCGAGTAGCAGCTAAAGGAATAAGAGCCGTTCCCCGGATTTCTGATGCTCGCTTCAGGATAACCCATGCCGATCAGAAATTCCGAAAACGATTTCATGTCGAGATAGACGGGATAAATGCCGCCGTGGATGTTGACGATTTGCGGCGCGGGCGCGTGCGAAAGCACGTCTTTGACATCTTTGCCCGTCACGTGGTCGGGATCAAGCGCCAGAATTTTTGCCGCCAATTCGGGCGAGAACACAAAATCACGCGGCGGCGGCTTTTGTTCGATTTGCCGGCGCAAGGCAGAGAGGCCTTGGGGCTGATACGTCGCGCAGCCCGGCAGGACAAAGGCGGCGCACAGCAACAGACAGTAAAGTGTTTTGATTTTCATGACTGGCTTTGCAAACGCTTCAGCATTTCGAAAAAATCACCTTTTATCCGTTCAATATCCAGCCCGGAAAAAACCGTTGAGCGAAACGTGACGCCACAATTCACCGCGTTCCCGACCGTCGTGACTGAAAGCACCAACGGCGTGACCGGCCCTGTGGAAATAGCCCGGAAACAGTCCACCATTTTTCCGCCGGGCAGCTGCGGCCAGAGGGAATTAAAGTTCATATTCGTGACGCCACCCCAGAGCGGATAATGCCGCCGGTATAATTTTTTCCGCCGTTCCAGGGAAAACCACGAGAGCATGAACCGGCCCAGGGACATTTCCAGCGGCGTTCCCAGATACAGTTTGCCACGCTTGATGGCCCGTGTCTGGCGGCGGATGGCCTTTGCGAGTTCCATCAAGCTGATGCCGCCGGGAACTTCGTGGCTGACAATCAACGAACCGAGAAACAATCCAAACGTCCGCCGGCCTTCCAGGCCGAGGTCCTTCCGCAAGTTGACAATGCAGCCGACGGAAATATTCCGGCGGCGTGGATGGTGGTCGTGGTCGGGTTTCAAATTGGAAAGGGCTTTCATCAGCAGCGACAAGAACAAGTCGTTGAGCGTGACGTCCCACGCCTTCGCCGTTTTGAGGAGCAAATCCAAATCCCCTGACGCCAGCGAAAAAAAAGTGAATCCGTTGCCGAAATCATTCTCGTCGAGATAAGTGATGTGGCGGGAAAGTCTCATTTTTCCGGCGAGCGCAGGCAGGGTGGCGAGTTTTCGGATGAGCAATCCGGGACGCCGGAGCAAATTGTTCCGGCGGTTGAAATCAAAATTGAGCGGTTGAAAATCCCGCGACCCGTCTCCTTTCAAATAAACTTCGATGATTTCCCTCGCCAAAAGCGCGATGGACTCCGCATCGGCGACGGCGTGGAAATAAACGATGCCGAGTGAAAAAGCGTTCGGTTCCGGCACGGCAAAGAATTTGAAAGGACTGAAACGTTCGCCCTGGGCAAAGGCGGTGTTCAGTTGCTGTTCGATTTCAGCGCAAAGCGCGGCGCGCAGGCTTGCTCCGCCGACGATGGTTTTAATTTCACAAGACGCTGGGCCACCGTGATAGCGGAACGTTCCGCGGTCGCGGTTCAAGGTCACACCGGTAACTCCCTGCTCTTCCAGCGCGCCGTTGACCACTTTTCTCAAACGCTCCAAATCCAATTCTGCCGGGACCCGAAACACATGGACGACGTTGTAAGGATGCAGGTCGTTCCACTGGAGCATCGTCTTCTGAAAAATGTTCAGCTTGCGGTCCATGTTCACGGTTCCGCGCCGCAAAGTAATTTTCCGACCAGCTTCATTTTCGATTCGCAAAAATGAAATTGGTCGCGCCGGCTTGGTGAAGCAAGAAGAAACCAGTCGGCTCCTTGAAATTATCGGCAATTGTCAGCGCACCTTCACCCATTTGCCCTGCTGCGAAGATTCCTCGACCGCCGTCAACACGCGCTGGTTTTTCAAACCGTCCTCAAACGTCGGCTGCACCGGCTTGCCTTCGGCGCACGCGTTGATGAAATCCGCGACCGCATGGATGAATGTGTGTTCGTAGCCGATGCCGTGCCCCGGCGGCCACCAATGGCCGACGTAAGGCTGCACGCCGTCGCGCTCGGTCACCTGGATTTCCCGGAACCCGCGCCGGTCGGGCAAATCGCCGCCGTTGTAAAATTTCATTTTGTTCATGTCCTCAAAATCGAAATAAATCGAGCCTTTGCTGCCGTTGATTTCGATTTCAATGTGGTTCTTCCGGCCCAGCGCGTAACGCGTCGCCTCCAGATTCGCCATCACGCCGTTTTCCATCCAGCCGAGGAATGCCGCCGAATCCGGCGCGGTAACCTTGCCCATTTTCTTTTGTCCCTTGGCCAAAGAATCCGCCAGCGGACGTTCGGGGATAAATGTGTTCACCAGGCCGCAAACTTCCTTGAACTCGCCGACAAGGTAGCGACCGAGGTCAATGATGTGCGAATTGATGTCGCTGTGGACGCCGCTGCCGCTGGTTTCCTTTTGCAAATGCCAGCTCAACGGGAAATCCGGGTCGGCCAGCCGGTCCTGCGCGTAACGCGCGCGAAAATGGTAAATGCGTCCGAGCGCGCCCTCGGCGATCATTTTCTTCGCCAGCGCAATCGCTGGAATGCGCCGGTAATTGTGGCAGACCATGTGGACGACTTTTGCCTTTTGCGCGGCGGCGAACATCTGTTCGCACTGCTTGAGATTCAAGCCGAGCGGTTTTTCGCAAAGAACGTGCTTGCCGTTTTTCACCGCCTCAATCGCCATCTCCGCGTGCATGTTCGTCGGCGTCACGATGTCCACGACGTCAATCAGCGGCGACTCGACGATTTCGCGCCAGTCCGTCGTGGCGTGCTGCCAGCCGAGTTGCGCGCGCGCGGCCTGCACGCCCGCGGAGTCGCGCCCGCAAATCGTGTGCAACTCGACGTTGGCCTTGAGGGGAAAGAATTTGGGAGCCTGCCGCCAGGCATTGGAATGCGCCCTGCCCATGAAGCGGTAGCCGATCAGTCCGACGCGAAATGTTTTCGCCATAAAAGTTGATGTTGAACTGAATTCGGCTGTCTTTATAGTGAGGCGCAACAACGAAGTCAACAAAATGCCATTCACAACCGCAGAAATCGCAAAACTCATTGGCGGAGAAATTGTTGGCGATGGCAATGCCGTCCTGAAAAGCTTCGCTCCCGCCGAACGCGCGCAGCCCGGCGACCTCACTTTTGCCGAAAATGACGATTATTTCGCCCACGCGGAGCAAAGCGCCGCGACCGCCATCATCGCCGAAAAGCGCTTTTCATCCGCGAAAAAAATCCTGATTCATGTTCCCAACGCGCGCATCGCGTTCGCCAAGGCGCTCGCTCTGTTTTTTCCCGAACCGAAATTTTCCGCCGGAATTCATCCCACGGCGGTCATCGCCCAATCCGCGCAAATTGATCCGACCGCGCACATCGGGCCGCATTGCGTCGTCGGCGAGCGCGTGAAAATCGGCGCGCGCTCCGTTTTGCAGGCCGGTGATTCTATCGGCGACGATTCCAAGCTCGGCGACGACGTGAATTTGTTTCCAAACGTGACAATTTATCCGCGCGGGCAAATCGGAAGCCGCGTCCGCATTCACTCCAGTTCCGTCATCGGCTCCGACGGCTACGGCTACGTTCAGGACGACGGCGTCCACCGCAAAGTGCCGCAAATCGGCAACATCATCATCGGCGACGACGTGGAAATCGGCGCGGGCTGTGCAATCGACCGCGGCGCGCTCGGTTCGACCGTCATCGGCCGCGGCACGAAAATTGACAACCTCGTCCACATCGCACACAACGTCGAAATCGGCGAGCATTGCCTGCTGTGCGGACAGGTCGGCATTGCGGGCAGCGCGAAATTCGGAAATTACGTCGTGTTGGCCGGCCAGGTCGGCATCGCCGGGCATTTGAAAATTGGGAATCAAGTGATCATCGCCTCCAAGTCCGGCGTGATGAACAACATTGCCGACGGCGAAAAATGGATGGGCATTCCGGCGCAACCGGACAAGGAAGCGAAACGCCAGATTATCGCGACCCGCCATTTGCCCGAACTGCTCAAGCGCGTGGCCGAACTGGAAAAAAAACTGGGCATCAAAAGCGCGGAATAATTTTATCCGGGAAAATATCATCCCGCCGCGATTATTTTCCGGCCGGGCAAATCCGCCGGAAAAAATCATTTGCAAATCCGCGCCCGGCGGTGGAAGCTCTTTCCGGCGCGTTTAATTCAAGGATTTATGCCGCACATCGTCACCAACAAATGCGTGAAGTGCAAATTCACCGACTGCGTGGAGGTTTGCCCCGTCGCCTGTTTTTACGAAATGGACAACCAGGTTGTCATTCACCCGGAGGACTGCATTGATTGCGCCGCGTGCGTCAGCGAATGTCCGGTGGAGGCGATTTATGCCGAAGGCGACCTGCCGGCGCAATTCAAGGCGGACATCGAATTCAACGCCGTTCAAGCCCAGCAAATCAAGGATTCCGGCAAGGAAGCCATCGTCGCCAAAAAAGAGCCGCTGCCCACGGCGGCGGAGCGGAAAAAGGAACTGGGTTATTGAAACACATTTCGGCTTCAATTGCGGGAACAAATTCACGTCGCGGCGGTTTCCGCTTCGAACCGCGCCAGTTCCGTTCCCGCCGCCTCCCACTCCGCTGTCGCCAGCGGCAGGCGGTCATGGACGCGCATCAACTCGCGGTTGATCTGCATCGCGCGTCCGCCGGTGTAACTTTCCGGCTTCTCCAGTTCCGCCGCCAGTTCCTTTTCTTTCGCTTCAAGTTCCGTAATCTCCTTCTCCAGCGCGGCGATGCGTTTCTGGATTTCCTGCCGCTTTCGCGAACGCGCCTGCCGCTGCTCGGCTTCCATCCGCTTTTGTTCCTTGCGGTCAATTGTCGCAGCAACGGTTTTTTTTGTCGGCGAAGCATTGAAACTTGAACTCGTCAGCGCCGCGCGCGCCGATTGCGCCGTCTTGTCCAAATAATATTGGTAGCCGCCGGGGAAATGCCGGAGCCGGCCAGCTTCAACGCGAACAACATGGTTCGACAATTGCCGGATGAAATGCACGTCGTGGCTGATGAAAATCAACGTGCCTTCAAATTGCTTCAATGCCTCGATGAGCGCGTCCACGCTCGCCAGATCCAAATGCGTCGTCGGTTCGTCCATCAACAAAAGATTCGGCGGGTCGAGCAGTAATTTCACGAGCGCGAGCCGCGATTTTTCACCGCCGCTCAAAACGCTCACCGGTTTGAAAACATCGTCGCCGCGAAACAGAAAACTGCCGAGCAGCGTGCGGATGAATTGTTCCGTGACGCGCTGCGGCGTTTCCATTGCCTCTTGCATCACGGTGTGATTCGGATTGAGCATCGCGGCGCGGTGCTGCGCGAAGTAACCGTGTTTCACGTTATGACCGAGCTTATGAACGCCGGCTTGCGGCTTGAGAACTTCCGCGAGCAATTTGAGCAGCGTTGATTTGCCCGCGCCATTCGGGCCAACCAAAACAGTCCGCTGCCCGCGCTCGGCTTCGAAATGCATTCCGTCGTAAATCAATTTTTCGTCGTAGCCGAATTTTATTTTCTCCAGCGTGATGACGCGATGGCCGCTGCGTTGCGGTTGCGGAAAACGAAATCCGACCGTCGGGCCGTCGCCGCTCGGCGCGGAAACCATTTCTTCTTTGATGCGCTCAATCTGTTTTAGCTTCGATTGCGCCTGCGCCGCCTTCGTGTTCTTGGCGCGAAATCGGTCCACGAACGTTTGCAACTGATCAATTTTGCGTTGCTGCGCCACCGCCGTTGCCGCCATCGTCGCTTCGGCGGAAGCGCGCTGCTCCAGATAAGAATCGTAATTGCCCGTGTAACGCAAAATGCGCGCCGCACGCAATTCGGCAATGTGCGTGCAAAGGTTGTTGAGAAATTCGCGGTCATGCGAAATCAGCAAGATGCCGCCGGGATAATGTTTGAGATAATCCTGAAACCAAAGCAGCGTTTCCAAATCGAGATGATTCGTCGGCTCGTCGAGCAGGAGCAAATCCGGTTCCTCCGCGAGCAGCCGCGCGAGGTGCGCGCGCATAATCCAGCCGCCGGAAAGCTCGCGCGCCGGGCGATGATGATCCGTCAGCTTGAAGCCGAGGCTGTCGAGAATCTGCTTGGCCTTGGCGACGAACTGGCCGTCGTGCTCGTGCTCGTGCGGCACGGCGATGTCGAGGACGGATTCGTTGCCGGCGGGTTCGCTTTCCTGCGGCAGATAGCCGGTGCGCGTGCCGCGGATGAACGTCACGTCGCCCGCGTCCGCCTCCTCCTTGCCAAGGATGATTTTGAACAGCGTGGATTTGCCCGCGCCGTTCGGCCCGACGATGGCGACGCGTTCGCCGGATTGGAGCGTGAGCGAAACGTCGTCAAACAATTCGCGTCCGCCAAAAGATTTCGAAAGTCCCGCAACAGTCAGCATGCGTCCGATTAAGATTCAGGATTTGGTCGCGGAAAATCAATGCGCGATTTCAACTGCGGGAACAAAATCACGTCGCGGATGTTTTCCTGGCCGGCCAAAGCCGCGCGCGGCGGGAACTGCTTCGCGCCCAATTGGAACCTTTAGGGTTCGGATGCGAATGGCTTCCATTCCAACCGTCGCCGCGCCAATTTCCAAGGGAACCGTCCCGCTGCGGATTGGAATGAGTGCCGCGCCGGCGGGAATCGCCGTGCTTCCGGGCCGAAATATCATTTCCCCGGCTCTCCCCACCTCTTTTCCGACTGGAATCGTCTTGCTTCCGATTGGAATGGCCGCGCTTCCGAAAGGAAAGGCGGGATTTCCATGGTCACTGTCATTTTTCCGATTGGAATTGGGTCCCTTCCGGCCGGAATAACGTCCGTTCCAGCCGAAACCGCATTGTTTCCGGCGGGAACGGGCCTGGCCGGGAGTGAAGCAGCCGGCCTTGGACTGGAATTGGCGTGCGGAGACCCGGAAAAATGACAATTCTCGCCGGAATCATCGCCATTCCAGCGGGAAAACGATCAAACAGACCAAAAACAGGCGATTTTCCGCCTTGCGCCCGATGTCGGCGCGAGTTCCTGGCCGTTGATGCCGCACTCGAAAACGGCGATGGTCGTCGGGCCTTCGCCGCGACGGAGCGGCTTCGTCCGCGCAGGCGGGTCGTCGGGTTCCACCACTCCGCAGGAGTGACAGACAATACATGACGCTTTTCAGAATCGGATGGAGAAAAATTAGAAAGTTCGTTCTCAAGCGTGACGGATTTCGCTGCGCAGTTTGCAAAAAGCGCTCTGCCAAGCTTACCGTGCATCACATAAAGCCGTTTTGCTTCGTTTTGAAACACGATATTCCTAATCTCATATCTCTCTGTTCCAAATGTCACACCAAAATTCATCGTGGCTTGTTGGAATTTAATCTGAAATACATTCCTAAATCATATGCTCCAAGATAAAATCAAAGCTATTGACAATGAAGTGCTGCGATTGCACCAAAAATGGAAACTTCCCAAACAGGTTTTTGGCAGTGATAAGAAGGTCGCGTTTTTGAACGAGGCTGCCCCGGTATTCTTTAGTTACGTTTTCAATTCGATGTTGTTTGACGTTGTGCTTTCATTTTCCCGACTCCTTGACCCACGGGCATCGTGCGGAGACGAAAATTTGTCGTTCAAGAATTTGCTATCCGAAATTTCCGATAGTTCTTTGCGCGCAGAACTATCCAAACTTATTTCTGAACTCGAAAACAAGACACTAGCAATAGAAACTTGGCGCAACAAAAAATTAGCGCACAACGACCTTTCGCACGCACTCAATAATATTTCTATGCCGCCGATTCAGGTAAATGAAGTAACTGAAGCGCTCGCAATTATTCGCGAAATAATGAAAATCTTACGCCAGCGATATAATTTTCCGGCAATGCTCTATGAAATATCTCTTCTCCATGATCCCGGAGATGGAAAATCTCTTATGTATCATTTGAAATATGGATTCGAAGCTTTCAAAGAAGATACCAGCACCGATGAAAGATTGGAAATATATGTTCGCAGAGACCATGAAATTATTAAATGGCTGAACGATTAGCCTATTTCGGTTTCAACTGTGGAAACAAAATCACGTCGCGGATGCTTTCCTGGCCGAGCAGCATCATGCACAGGCGGTCAATGCCGATGCCGATGCCGCCGGCGGGTGGCATGCCGTGTTCGAGCGCGACGAGAAAATCTTCGTCCAACTTTTGCTGCTCGCCGCCGGCTTGATGTTCGAGGCGTTCGCGCTGCTCAATCGGGTCGTTTTGCTCGGTGTAGCCTGGAGAAATTTCCTGGCCGTTGATGCAGCACTCAAAAACTTCGACGGTCGTCGGATCGTCGGGCAAAAGTTTGGCGAGCGGCACAAGTTCCTTTGGCAAATGCGTGACGAACGTGGGCTGAATCAGAGTCGGCTCGATCAATTTTTCAAACACCGCGCCGGTGACTTCAAAGTCGGTGTAATCGTTGGCGATTTTCGCGCCGAGACTGTGCGCGCGCCGACGGCGTTCATCGGGAGAAGTTTCAAACCAATCTGCTCCAGCTTTTTCACGAACTAAATCTTTGTATTTCGCGCGACGCCATGGGCGACTCAAATCAATAATTTCTACTTTGGTAAGTTTTTCAATTGCCGCAATATGTCTTTGAACTTGTGGCGTCCAGGAATTGATTCCTGTCGGATGTTCTGGGTCTGTCCAATTTTCAAGGATTTTTACTGTTCGCTCAAAAAGTGGAGCAAACTCATTTAGGGCTAGTTGCGCAATTTCCCAATGAGGTTTATTGTAGCAGGCCACGCCATATTTCTCACGCAACGCAAAAAGTTCACTGAGTAAAGATTTGGCTGCGGAAACCTCTGAAGATTTGGTTTGTTGTGCAGCTTCAATAAACCTTCCCAAGTTTGTCCAGCAATAAACCAACGCTTGTAAAATTTCCATTTGCGTTTCGCCATTTCGCACGCAAGGGAATTTCATTTCATTTTTTGGAAATACCGTTGCCGCAAGATGAACGATTAACGACTCAACCAATTCCATCATCGTCTCGTAATCGCCGAACGCCTGATACGCCTCAAGCATCGTGAATTCGGGATTGTGTTTGCGCGAGAGTCCCTCGTTGCGGAAGTTGCGGCCGATCTCGAACACTTTGTCCACGCCGCCGACGAGCAGGCGCTTGAGATAGAGTTCCAGCGCGATGCGCAGATAAAAATCGCAGCCGAGCGCATTGTGGTGCGTCTTGAAGGGTTGCGCCGCCGCGCCGCCGGGAATCGCCTGCATCATCGGCGTCTCGACCTCCACAAAGCCGCGCGAGTGCAGAAAATTCCGAATCTCGGAAATGATTTGACTGCGCTTGAGAAAAATTTCTTTTACGTCGGGATTCGCCATCAAGTCGAGATAGCGCTGGCGGTAGCGAATTTCCGTGTCGGCGAGGCCGTGCCATTTTTCCGGCGGCGGGCGCAGTGCCTTGGCGAGAATGACGAAGGAATCGAGTTTGATGGAAATCTCGCCGGTCTTGGTGGTGAACAGCTTTCCGCGCGCGCCGATGAAATCGCCGAGGTCGAGGTGCGTGAAAATGTCCCAACTGCCCGGCGCGGTTTCCTCGAGATGATTTTTCTGCGCGTAAATCTGGAGGCGGCCGCTCTGGTCGCGCACGTCAATGAACATGGATTTGCCCATTTCGCGGTGGGCGGTGATGCGTCCGGCGACAGCAACCTCGCGGCCTTCGGCGTAATTGTCGCGGGCGTATTTGCAGGATTCCGTCGGCGAGAATTTGTTTTTGAAAGGGAAAATGCCTTTGGCTTCGAGCGCCTTGAGTTTCGCCCGGCGCTGTTCAATCAATGAATTCGTGTCGTCCATTTGAATTGGCGCAGTAAACCAGAATCAGCGCGGTTTTGCACGCGCAAACGAAACTTGCCTTGAACGTGAATGCCCCTAGCATTGCCGCAGCCGGAAGCGAAAATTTTGCATGATTCATTCGTTCGCATTCACGACGCAAGGAAAGCTGCATACGCAGGATGTCGAACCGTTCCTGATGCCGACGCTGCTGGCGGACACGAACCTTTTCCTCTGGGTGGATTTGGAAAAGCCGACGCAGCAGGAATGGAAGGAAGTGCTGGAAATGATTTTCCATTTTCACCCGCTGTCCATCGAGGATTGCGTCCAGCCCAGCCCGTCGCCGAAGGTCGAGGAATATCTGCCGAAGGAAGGCGACCTGTTCACGCCGTATCTGTTCATGGTCATCCACGCGGTGGATTTTGACCGCAAGGACGGGCGGTTCGCCACCAGCGAGCTGAATTTTTTCCTCGGCAAAAATTTTCTGGTGACCTACCACGACGACGCGCTGCGCAGCGTCTCGGCGGTGGAGGAACGCGCCGTCAACAGCACGATGGGCATCGCGCGCGCGCCCGACCGCGTGGCGCATTCGCTGCTGGACACGCTGGTGGACAATTACAAGCCGGCGCTCGACGAACTCGGCCTGGAAATCGCGGAGATCGAGCAGCGCGCGTTGCAAAGGCCGAACAAGGAGACGCTCAACAAAATTTTGCAGGTGAAAAAGGAGGTGCTGCATCTGCGGCAAATCATCGGGCCGCAGCGCGAAGTGATTGGGCGGTTCGCACAGGGCGAATTCAAGCTGGTGCGCCCGCAGCTCGTGCCGTATTTCCGCGACGTTTATGACGCGCTGTTTCACATCGGCGAACTGGCGCAAAGCTACACGGATTCGCTCACGGGCATTTTGCAGGTTTATCTGAACATGTCGTCAAACCAGACCGGCGAGGTGGTGAAGCTGCTCACGCTCATCACCGTCATCACCACGCCGCTGATGATGGTCGGAACGTGGTATGGCATGAACTTCCACGACATGCCGGAACTGGATTACCGGCACGCTTATCCCATCGCCGCCGGCTGCACGGCGCTTTCCACGCTGGCCACGTTTCTATATTTCAAAAAGAAAAAATGGTTTTGAGGTCGGCTGATTTGCGTTGAAACGGCGCGGCTTTTTTCTGAAAATAAAGAATCATGGGCGCACAATGGAAACAAGTCGGGCGCGAACTCAACGCGCAGAGAAAAGGCCAGTTGGTCGCGAAGCTCACGCGCGAAATCATGGTCGCCGCCAAGCTCGGCGGGCCGGATCCGGATTACAACCCGCGCCTGTTCGCCGCTGTCGAAAAGGCAAAAAAGGCGAGCGTCTATAAAGACACCATCGAGCGCGCCATCAAAAAGGGTGCGGGACTGACAGACGAAAAAATCAATTACGAGACGGTGATTTACGAAGGCTTTGCGCCGCACAAGGTGCCGGTGATCGTGGAATGTTTGACGGACAACCGCAACCGCACCGCGCCGGAAATCCGCCGGCTTTTCCTTGCCGGCTCGCTCGGCCAGCCGGGCAGCGTTTCCTTTTTCTTCAATCATCTCGGCGTGGTCGAGGCCACGCACCCGGATGCGAACCGCGACGCGGAAGCCGACGCGATTGAGGCGGGCGCGCAGGAAATCGAAGCGCTGGAAGCCGAGGAAATTCCCGCCGGCCACAAAGGCGCGCGGTTTCTGACGGAGATAAAAGATTTGGACCACGTTTCCAAGGCGTTGAAGGCGGCGGGCTGGAACGTCATCGCGTCGGAGATCCGTTACATCGCGAAAAATTTCACGGAAGTTCCCGAAACGCACCGCAAAGAAGTCATGGATTTTTTGAACGCGCTCGACGACCACGACGATGTTCATCGCGTTTACGCGGCGATGAAGTGATTCAATTTTTCGGCGGCGCGTTGGTTTTGGGCTTGAACAATCCCGCCTTGATGAACGGCGCGAGATACTGGCCGTAGCCGTCCTTTTCCATGTCCTCCACCGGAATGAATTTCAGCGACGCGGAATTGATGCAGTAGCGCAAGCCGCCTTTGTCGCGCGGGCCGTCGTCAAAAACGTGGCCGAGATGCGAATCGGCGACGGATGAGCGGACTTCGGTGCGTTCCATGCCGTAGGAATTATCGGCGTGTTCGACCACGTCGGTGTTCGCGAGCGGTTGCGTGAAACTCGGCCAGCCGCAGCCGGAATCGAATTTGTCCAGCGAGCTGAACAGCGGCTGGCCCGAAACTACGTCCACGTAAATGCCCGGCTTGTGATTGTCCCAAAATTCGTTTTGGAACGGCGGCTCCGTCGCGCTTTGCTGCGTGACGGCGAATTGTTCCGGCGTCAATTTCTGTTTCAGTTCCGCCTCGCTGGGCATTTTGAAATCGCTCATGTTGGTTGGTTGATTAGTTGAAATTTCCGTTGGCTGCGCGCGGCCCGCGTTGTGAACAGCGGTAAAAATGCCCGCCGACAGCAAAGCCGCCGCCGCGATGCCTGCCATTTTCCTCCGTTGCATATCGTTCAGACTGTCTCATGGCTGCTTCCGTTCAATGGCCCGCCATGGCGCGCCCGGCAATCCAGCCGGTCGTCCACGCTGCCTGAAAGTTAAACCCGCCGGTGATTCCGTCAATGTCGAGAACTTCGCCGGCGAAAAATAATCCCGGACAAATTTTGCTTTGCATCGTCTGGAAATTGATTTCGTTCAGGCGCACGCCGCCACACGTTACAAATTCGTCCTTGTTCAAACTCTTGCCGGTGACCGGGAATTCCGAACGCAACAATTGCCGAACCAGTTCATGTTGCGCTGCGCTCGAAAGCGCCGCCCAACGCGTGCCGTGCGCGACGCCAGACGCGAGCACAAGCTGTTCCCAAAGCCGCGCGGGCAGCGGAGCGATTGGAAAATTCACAATCAATTTCGCCGGCTGCAATTTCCGGCGCATTTGAATCTCTGCCGCGAGTTTTTCCACGGTCAGATGCGGCAGCCAGTTTATTTGGAGCGCGAACTGATAATTTTTCCCGTGAAGAATTCGCGCGCCCCAGGCGGACAGCCGCAAAATCACCGGGCCGCTCAAGCCCCAGTGCGTGACGAGCAGCGCGCCGCGTTCGCGGAGTTTTGCCCCGGGAACGGACGCCTCGACATTTTCAACGGAAACGCCGGCGAGTTCGCGCAGCCATGGCGTTTCGATGTGAAAGGTGAACAGCGACGGCACGGGCGGCTCAAGTGTGTGGCCGAGCGAGACGGCCAGTTGTCCGAGCGCCGGCGTCCGGCAGCCGCCGGTGGTCAGGAGCAATTTATCGCACGTCAGATTTTCGCCGCTGGAAAGTTTTAGTTCAAATCCGCCGCCGGATTTTTTGGCGGCGTTTTCGACGGCGCAATTTGTTTTCAATTTCACGCCAGCCGCTCGCGCCGAATTGAGCAGGCAATCAACAATTGTTTGCGAAGAATCGGTTGTCGGAAACATCCGGCCGTCGGATTCGGTTTTCAATTTCACGCCGCGCTCTTCGAACCAGGCGACGGTGTCGGCGGCCTGAAATTTTCCGAACGCAGGAATAAGCGCTTTCCCGCCGCGCGGATAGCGCCTGGAAAAATCGCGCGCGTCGAAGTCGGCGTGGGTGACGTTGCAGCGCCCGCCGCCGGAGATTTTCACCTTGGAAAGAAACTGCGCGGATTTTTCGAGGATGAAAATTTCCGCGCCGCGCCGCAATTCCGCGCAGGCCAGGGCGGCGAAAAATCCCGCCGCGCCGCCGCCGGCGATGACGATGCGTTCCGGTTTCATCGCGCGAAAATAGCAGACGCGCGCACGGCGTCACATATGAAACCAGTTGTAAGCGTTCGGGAAAATCACCCAGTCGGTCGCGATTTCGGAGACGAGCATGAACACAATGAAGCCGGCCAGCACGGAAAATTTCACCGCGTTGCCGATTTTTTTCAGCGCGCAATCCAGCCCGAACAGGAACACCAACAAAAACGGAATCAGCGCGCCGAGAATCAGCCGGCCGGACGTGAAATACGGATGCGCGCGCGACGGATAAAAGCAATCGTGAAAATCGTAGATGATGGAAAGGAAACCGGAGAATGCGATGAGCGCGATGAAGCCCGCGAGGCCAAACCAGAGCGCTTCGCGTTGAGGCCGAGCTTCGGGTGTGTGGTTTGACAGGAGGTTCAGCAGCGCCACGCCGATGAAAATCAAAGTCAAAACGACATAGACCATGTCTACCGCCGGCAGCGGCAGCGGTTGGCGATGCCACAGAATTTCCCCCTGCCAGAAAGTCGAAAGCAAGTCGTGAATGAAAATCCAGAAGCCGTGCGGTGTGAAAATCGGATGATGCCACCATTCGGCAAATGGTTTGACCGTCCAGCCAAGGAATTGGATTTTTGCCGCGGAGCCGGTGAAATCGCCAAAGTTAACTTTGCACCACGCGAGCCACGCGACCATCGGCGGCAAGGCGCAGACGCCGAGCGCGAAAATTGCCGGAGCCGCCGCGCGCAATTTGTTTTCCTTGAAGAGCCGCCAGATTTTCAGCGCCAGAAAAATTCCGGCGACGCCGAGCAGTGGCAGGTTGCTGATTTTGGTCAGAAACGTCGCGGCAAGCGCCAGTCCGGCGGCTACTCCGAGTTTCCAGTCCGGCGGGTCGGCACGCGAAAATTTCACGAGCAAGGGGAACGCCGCGCCAAAACAGAGCGGCGAAAGCATGTCGTTGTTGATTGAGTAAAACGCCGTCTGCGGAAGAAAGGCGATGAGTGCCGGAACACCGAGCCGCAAAAATAAATTTTCCGAAAAAATCATCCGTGCGGTACAGAAGCCCAACCACACGAGTGCTGCGACGAAAAACACATTTAGGAAACGGAGCCAATAGAGCAAAAAACCGTCGTGAAATCCGCACGCCTGTCCCAGTCGCCACCACCACCCCGCCAGCGTGTAATAAAGCGGCGGCTGGGAGCACTCATAGTTGATTATCTTGGCCCACACCGCCTCTTTGGCCAGCAGCATGGGAGCAATTTTGTTCATTGGCTGGGTCCACGCGGGCGGGGGAAATTTTGCATTGGGAAAGTTAGTGGAAGGCCAGACGTATTCAAGTGTGCCGTAAATGATGACATAGGGAATGGTTTCCGGCGAAACTCTTTCCAACGAGCGCGGAACGTGTCCTTGGGAATACTTTATCGTCAGATCAAGCTGGATTTGTTCATCCACATTGTTGAAAAAGGGAAACGCGGCGCAAAAAACAAAGACGTGGATGGCGGCGAAAAGGCAGAGGAGCAAAATGATTCTGCGTTCGCGCGCGGGTGCGATGTTGTCGGCGGATTCGTCCACTGGCCGCAGAGGTTAATTCTTCGCGCGCGAAGCTCAAAGAAATTCCCACTGGTCAAACATTGCCGCTTGGCCGCGAGGCTCACCATTTTCGATGACCAAATTCCAAACCGTCGCGCGCGAAATTTTAAAACGCCGGCCGCTTTTGGAAATGCGCACGCCGGAATAATCGTCAATGAACCCGCACTGCGAAACCGTTTCCAATAATTTTGCGCGTTCGATTTGATTAGATGCCTCGGCAGTCAGGCGCGACGGCGTGCGGGCGAATTCGTCCCACGATATTTCCCAGAGCGCGAGCGCGGCGGCGTTGCCGTAATTTAAAATGGGATCGGCTTCCGTACCGTGCGAGACGACAACAAATGGCGCTTCAAAAACATAACGCGCCAGTCCCACCGGATTGAAAAGCCCGGGCAGCAAATCACGTCCCGTCCATTTGCGGAAGCTGCGCGCGAGCGTTTGCGTGTGCGCGATGACAAAATTGGTTTGCCAAGGCAAGCTGGTTGAAGCGCCGACGGTCATGCCGCGTTGACGCCAGCGGTCAACCGGAATTTTCCAGACGCGGCCGGCACCAATGTGTCCATCGCCGCGGTTTTGATTTCTGCGCACGGTCGCAGCAAGGATTCCAAGCGTGAGCGCAAATCGCGCAATTCGTTTTCGGCCGGCCCGTCTCCGTCCGGCACGAAACGCAAGATGTAGTCGCCGTTTTCATTTTGCCGCAATTCATAATGGGCAATGCCGTCTGTTTCCAAAAAACATTGGTCAATCTGCCACGTCGTCACGCGCCGCCCGTCGTCCGCCGTCAATGCGTCACCGGCGCGACCATGAACCACGTAATCGTTGCCATAAGGTTGCACGTGCTTTTCCGCCAGATCGCCAATGCGATAGCGCAGCAGCGGCATATAATCGTTGGTCAACGTCGTGACGACGAGTTTCCCGACGCCATGTTCGTCCGCGTCCACGATTTCGAGAAACGCTGTATCGTAGCTCGGTTTCATTTCGCCGCGCTCGTTTTCCATGAGCAGATGGCCGGTCTCCGTCGAGCCATAAAGATTGAAAACCGGCACGCCCAAAACGCGGGCGAGAATTTTGCGATGAACGACGCTGACGAATTCGTAGCTGCACAAAATGAATTTCAGCGACGGAAATTTTATCCCGCGCTGCTCGCAATAAAGCGCGAAACGCGCGCCATGAACCGGGTCAACGTCGAGAAACTGCGGCGACCAGTCGGAAATTTCCCCGGCCATGCGCGACAAATCCGCCTCGCCCACCGAAAACGGGATTCGCGCCAGATTCAGGAAAAGCGTGTTTTCAATTGTCCGTTGTTCGCGCGACGCCCAAACCGTCGGGCAGGTCAGACCATTGCACGCGGGCGGCACGAGCGTGGCGCGGCGGGCCTTGGAAAATTCGTCGAGAATTTTGGCGACGAATGAATTTAATCGCAGCGCGCGTTCCTCCTGCGCGTTCCACCAGCCACGTCCGAAAATCACCGGCAATCGTTCGGTGGTCGTGCCGGAAGTGTGTTCCAGTTCCACCAGATTTTTTTTCAGCAACGATTCGAGGGACTGGCCGCCGGAAAGAAAATTGTGCGGAAAACCGTTTTGCATTTCGCGTTTGACCAGCAGCGGCATGCGCTGGAAACATTCCAAGTTGTGCCGTCTACAGCGCGCGAGCGAATTGCGATAAAGCGGCACTTCGCGCCAGCGTGGAAGCAGTTCCTCCAGTTGCGCGAGTTGGCCTGTTTCACGAATGATTTCCGGTGTCGCCAGCATGGTTGAAATATACACGGAATCGGCGGAATGCCAACAGACATGACAATACGCACGATGGGGAATTTATCTTACGAATGATACCAGTTGTATGGACTTTGGAAAACGGACCAGTCGGTGACAATTTCTGAAATCAACATAAACAATAATATGGCTGCCAGCGCCGTCAGTTCCAACCATTGGCTTTTCGCGCCACGTAACAGGTGATGTATCCCGTAAAGCAAGAACAATAAAAAGGGCACGAGCGCACCGAGCAATAATCGTCCCGCAATAAAATAGGGATGATCCCGCGACGGATTCGGGCAGGTGCCAAAGTCAAAGCGAATGGATAAAAAGGCTAGGAAACCAACTCCGGCAACAAAGCACAAAAAACCAAACCAGAGCGTATAACGTTGAAATAAATTCAGATTACTGGAGCGTGAAAGCAGCGCTCGTATTGCCAAAACCGTAAAACAAATCGATGGCACGACAAAAAATGCGTCCACGATTGGCAAATCCAGCGGATTGGCGTGCCAGCAAAATTCTCCCTGCCAGAAAGCCGCAAGCAGCTCCGATAAAAAAGTCCAGAAACCGTTGAATGTAAAAATGGGATGATGCCACCATTCGGAAAATGGTTTGACCGTCCAGCCAATCGCCTGAAGTTTGGCCGCCGTGCCGGAGAAATCGCCAAAAGCGTATTTGGACCATATCAGCCAGCCGCTGACCGGCAGCGCCGCCGAAAAAAACAAAGCCGCCAAACCCGGCAGCCACGCCCGCAATTTTCCAGCCCGACACACCCGCCACGTTTTGAGAAACACGGCCAACGCCGACACGCCCAGCACCGGCGCGTTGCTCATTTTGGTTAGAAAAGTGGCCGCCAGAGCTAGGCCGGTTAAAATTCCCAGCCGGACCTCCGGCCGCTCCGCGCCCAGCCATTTTATCAGACAGATAAACGCCACAGCAAAACAGACCGGCGAGAGAACGTCATTTTGAACGGAATAAAAAGCTTGTTGCGGCATGAACGCAATGACCGCCGGAACCCCCAGCCGCACAAAAAAAATTTCCGGAAAAACCAACCGGGCGGCCATGTATCCAAGCCAGACAAGTGTTGAGACAAACAATATGTTCAGGAACCGGAGCCAATACAACAAATGCAATCCCTTGATACCGCACCATTGGCCAACGTCCCACCACAAACCGGCCAGCGTGTAGTAAAGCGGCTGTTGCGAAGATTCATAGTTACGCCATGATTTTTTTGAGTCCCTGACCACAGTCCACCACCAATCTATTCTCCCTTGCGGGTTTTCATTGGCCGACATTGCAGAATATTTCCAAGGTGGCGGCGGAAACTGGTCGTCGGAAAAGAACCCCGGCAAACACAAAAATTCTGGCGAACTGTAAACCGGGCCGTAGCGCATCGTCTCGTCAGACACCAACTCCAAGCCGCGCGGAATGTGTCCGCGCGAATACTTGACGACCAGATCAAAATGAAACAACTCGTCCATGTTGTTGAAAAATGGAAAGGCGGCGGAAAACACAAACACGTGGATGCCCGCCAAAAGACACAACAGTAAAACGACGATGCGTTCCCGCGATTCAGAAACGATTTTGCTCATTGATTCACTGTCTTTTTAGACCCGATGCAAATGTCCCGGTAAAACTCGCCGGCGCGCGTCATTTTGCGCGGCAGGCCGGGGTCGCTAAAATCCACGGAGAACAGCCCGAATTTTTTCGCGTAACCGAACTGCCATTCGAAATTGTCGAGCAACGACCAGTAAAAAAATCCGCGCACGTCCACGCCGGCATCCACCGCGTCGCGCAACTCGTGCAGATGCTCAGTCAAATCACGAATGCGGAAATCCTGGTCGCTGGAGGCCGCGCCGTGTTCGGTGATGTAAATCGGCAGGCGGCAGCGCCGGTGCAGATGTTTCAAAAGCTCCCCGAAACCCGTTGGATGCCGCTCGAACATGTCGTCGCTGATGATGCCCAGTTGCTTCAACCGCTCGTTGGAGACGCCGTTGGTCGGAACGAGTGCCTGAAAATGGTTCAACCGCGCGCGGCCGTAATAATTCACGCCCAGAAACGTGGACGCCGCGCGCCGCGCGCCACCCAGGAATTCATTCAGCACAAAATGATTGAAGGCGTGATGCGAAATCGCCGCAAGAAAATGATCCCAGAGTGCGAACATCTGAAACGCGCCGAAATACGTCCAGTTTTTGGCGATGCCGATTTCCGGCTCGCGGCCAAAATCATTTTTTTGGATCGCGCGGCTGGCCCGCACGTGCGCTTCGGCCATGTGCTTGATGGTTTTTTGATACGAAAGGAAATTCCATTTGTGAAACGGTGGAAAGCCGCCGAGCAAATAGGTCAGCGACGCGTAGGTGTCCGGCTCGTTGAAAGTGTTCCAGATGTGAACACGTTCCTTCAAAGCCGACGACAGTTTCCCCGCGTAATCCGCGAACGCCGCAATCGTTGCCGGATTCAGCCAGCCGCCGGACGACGTGACCCACGGCGGATTTGAAAAATGATGCAGCACGACCATCGGCGTGATGTCGGCGGCTTTGAGCAAATCGAGCAGATGAACGTAGCGCTCCAGTTCGGACTGGTTGAGCGGCCCAAACGGCGCAGCCTGCAGGCGCGACCATTCAATGCCCATGCGGTAGGCATTGACGCCGAGACCGGCCATCAATTCCACGTCCTTTTCGTAGCGGTGATAATGATCGCACGCCACGCGGCAATGCCCGCCGTCCGACGCGACGTAATCCGTCCATTCGTTGACGATGTGCCCTTCGATCTGCGTGGGCGACGTGGCCGTGCCCCACAGAAAGTTTTCGGAAAATTTCAAATCGCTCCGCATGGCGTGCTGCAAATCTCTATCAATAATGTAGGGCAGAACGAGCGAAAGGGACAGAATTCAATTCTGAAAAACCCGCAAATTCGCCGCAAACATTTCAGACGCTGGCGGGACATCGGATTTCCCAATTCATTATTCCCCGCCTTCCATGTGACAATACATGGATTGCAGCGCGACTTTCCCCGGCCCGGTGAAACGGTTCCAGAAAAGCTGCCCGCCGCCGGCGAACAACCCGGTCGAAAGTTTCTGGAACATCGTCTGCATCTGCACCGTGCGGTCCTTGTAAATCCAGCCGCCCGGCTCGATGTCAATTTGCTCGCCCGGCGCGAGCGTCACTTCAAACACGTTGCCGAAGCCGTGCAGCCATAAAATGCTTTCCTGCGACGAACAGGAAAACGTGTCAATGAAAAATCCTGTGCCGCCGAGCAACATGTTCGCCACGCCTTTTACCCGCGAGAAGGTGTATTCCACGTTGTCGGTGGCGGCGAGCCATTGATGCTCCCGCGCGTCCACCGCCATGCCTGGTTTCAAATGCAGCGCGAATACGTGGCCCACGCCGTCACGGCTGAATGCGATGCGCCCCGGCCCGTTCGCTCCCGTCAACAGGAACGGCATTCCCGCGAGCATGCGCTTAAACCCGCCTTTCATCGGGCGCAGGGCGACCTGCACCGCCGGGTCTTTCCAGAGCAAAATGTGGTGCTCGAAATAAACGCCGGTGTGGCTCAATTCCAGATGCAACGCCGGAACCAGCTCGCCTTCGATGTGATAAGTGACACCGCCGAATGTTTCGTTCTGTGCGGTGGTGGGCAATAACGCGGGGACAGCCATGGTTTTTCCTTTAGTTGATGGTTAATGTTCCGGCGCATTTGAGCGCGCCCTTGCCCCGCCGTCAAGATTTTCCGAAGCGCCGGCTGTTCTCCGCTCACTGCGCGGCCTTGGCGTTCCAAATCGCCATCATGTCGGGCGAACCTTGTGAGCGCACGCCATTGTCGGTCAGGATTTCATCCGTGGCGGCGAGCATTTCCGCACGCGGGAACACCATCGTCTCGCCAAACCGGTTGTAACATTCAATGGTGATGAACTGGTCCTTCGTGTCCCGCAAAATTTTCACGAGATGGGCGAGGTTTCTGACCCGGATGCCGTTGACCGTCTTCACCACTTCCGAGCGCGGACTGGAATAACCTTCGGCCAGCTTGTTCGGGAAAAAGGGCGAGGAGATGACCACCAGGCCTTCGCCCGGAAACGCGGGCTGGTCCATCATGCGCGTGGCCAGCGGATTGCCCGAACTGTCGAAACCCGCCATGACCACCGTGCCGTATTGTGTCCGCAGCAGTCCGCCAAGATATTCATCCGTGGCGGCGGAAAAAACCAGCGGACCGTAGATGAAATACGACGGATACGCGCCGTTCAAACCGGGAATCAACAGCGGATAATCCGCCGAGATGGGCAGGTTGATTTTCATCTCCTTGCCCGCGCGGACAATCGTCAGCGGCACGACGCCGTTGGTGGCGACGTGCTGGATGAGATAGGCAAAACGCACCTGCAAGTCGTCACTAAGATCGATCATCCCTTGGTCGTCAATCGGCGTGTCGCCGATTTGGGTGATGACATCCCATTTCTTGAGCGGATAAGCCGGGTCGTCCCGGTAAGGTTTGTTCACCACCATGCCGTGGACGGAAGGATCAAGCTTGAGAAACGCGCGCAAGGCCGGATTTTCCAGCGTCTGCAAATCGTCATGCATCGCGGGCTTGCCGTCGTAATGGCCGGCGGCGATGCCTTGAAGAAACAATTCGATCTCTTCGCTGGGAATGATGTAGCCGATGTTCTCGGCGTTCACCAGGCGGCTGAACGTCAATCCGATCATCTTGTCACTCACCACCGCCGGGCCGCCACTGTTGCCGGGGTTGATGGCCGCGTCAATCTGGATGCGC
>Ga0335074_10000736_pt1 | contig 45347 bp, 48 predicted proteins | sample Lox_Sample_23_FD_206715 | JGI IMG/M metagenome (GOLD analysis project Ga0335074, IMG submission 206715) | Soil microbial communities from Loxahatchee National Wildlife Refuge, Florida, United States - Lox_Sample_2.3 | ecosystem: Environmental > Terrestrial > Soil > Wetlands | place: USA...
GGCGGCTACCCGGCCCGGGCCGGCCACCGCAACCGGCAGGTCAGCCGGCCACGGTGATCGACAGCTTCCGCGTCGCGTCCGGAGCCTGCGCACTCTCACCGTCGTGGGCCATTCCTTAGCACCGCCTCGACACCGGCGACGGTCACCGTGAACGCATCGAACCCGGTTAGCAGCCAGGTCGCGCCCGCGTCCGCCCACGGGCGGGGATCGGCGCCGGGTCCGGCTCCGACGACCACGTCGAACCCCGCCGTACCCTCCGGCCGCTCGGCGCCGATGGTTGCAAGGACGGCCGGCAGGTGCTCGACGCCGAGGTCGATCACGTTGACTCCGTCGAACCGGGCCGCCCGTCGCATCGGTGCGCGGTTCGGCCACCGGGCGGCGATCCAGATCGGAATGCGGTCGCGGTACGGCGGCGGACGGAACTGCACATTGCTCGCGGCATAGTGCCGGCCCTCATGGTTCACCGGCTCGCCGGTGAGAAGGGCGCCGAGGACGGTCAGGGCCTCATCGAACATCTCTGCGCGGAGCCGGACATTGGTGGGTTCGCCGAACCGGCTGAACTCCTCACCGCTGGCGTCGAGGCCGAGACCGGCCCCGAAGATCACGCGGCCGCGGGCGAGCTGGTCGAGCGCGACCAGCTGGCGGGCCACGACCTGCGGTCTTCGACGGGCGAGCGGTGTGACCATCGGCCCGAGCAATACCCGCTCGGTGCGGGCCGCCATCGCCGCTAGAGCGATCCAGGGATCGGTGGCCGAGGTGATCGGAGGCCGGTACTGCAGGTGGTCCCAGACGAACACTCCGTCCCAGCCGGCCTGCTCAGCGACAGCGGCAAGCTCGGCGAGGACGACCGGGTCGGCGAGCCGGTCGAAGATCGGCAGCGAGACGCCGAAGCGCATCGCCACAACCTAACGGCCGTGCGGTGGCGACACAGGTGGGCGGACCAGGGCCAAGCCCATGGTCCGCCCATCTCGTGCGGGCCGGTCGGTGTGAAGGCGCGCCGGCCCGCGGTTGCGCTACGGCTGGAACCGCACGTGTCCCGCAACGTCGTCGTCGCCGTCGGTCGCGCCCGGAGGCTCCCGGTGGTGACCCGCGACGTCGTCGTCCTCGGTCGCGCCCGGGGGCTCCCGGTGGTGACCCGCGACGTCGTCGTCCTCGGTCGCGCCCGGGGGCTCCCGGTGGTGACCCGCAACATCGTCGTCCTCGGTGGCACCCGGGGGCTCCCGGTGGTGACCGGCGACGTCGTCGTTGTCGGTGGCGCTCGGAGCGAGGAACCGATGGCCGCTGGTCTCGTCCTCGCTGGTGTTGATGTCCTCAGTCATGTCGACTCCTCTGCCTCCCGGTTCCGATGACCGGACGCTTCACAGCGTGCCGGTCACACCCCCCGTTGTCCGTCGCGCCGATGACGCCCGCCCTGTCAAGTTGCCGACACCTCTTCGCCGGCAAAATTGGCGAGCGCGACCGGGTCCCGAAGCACGACCAAGCGACCGCGCAGGTAAATCCAACCGCGGCGTTCGAATCCGCGCAATGCCTGGTTGACGCTCTGCCGAGTCCCGGCTACCTGCTGCGACAGCTCGCTCTGGCTCAGCCCGAGATCCACGACGCCGTCGGCGTCGCGTGGCTGGTCCAACAGCTGCTTGGCCACCCGGCGCGGCAGGTCGAGGAACACCAGGTCCGCAACCGCGTCGGTCAGCCGCCGGAAGCCGGCCGCCACCGACCTGAGCATCGCCGCCGTCACCGCGGGATACCGCTGTTGGAGATCCGCGACGACGGCTGCAGGGACGAGCAGAACCTCGACCGCCTCGAGGACCTCTGCGTCCGCCGACCGACTGCCACCGTCGATCATGCTGAGCTCGCCGATCAAGCCTCCGGCGCCGACCACCGAGAGCGTGAGCACCCCTCCGTCGGCCGACCTGAGTAACACCTTGATCCGCCCCGACAACACGATGACGAGGGTGTCGCTGGGGTCGCCTGCGCTGAACATCACCTGGCCACGGGGGTAGCTGCGATGCCGCGACGCCGCGACCACCTGCTCGAGCACGTCACGCGGCAGCTCGGAGAGCATCGAGACCTCGGCCAGCTGATCGACCGGCACCTGCTCAGCCATCGGTCATCGGCTCGCTGTTCGACGCAATCGCGCGCAGGACGGTCTTCACGTCGTACGGCGTCAACTGCGGGTGCTTGCTGAGGATCCTGGCCACCAGACCCGTGATGTGCGGTGCAGCGAAGGAGTTGCCGGTGCTCACGATCGTGCGACCGCCGAGCCACGGCACCTCGAGATCGATGCCGGGTGCGCCGAAGTCGACCGGCGGGGAAGGATTTGCATCGAGCGAGAACGGATCCGTGCCGTCGTGCGCCGCGACCGAGACGACCGAGGAGAACTGGCTGGGATAGGTCGGAGCGGGGACGTTGTTGGTGGCACACACCAGCACGACGCCGGCGAACGCAGCGGCATCGGCGATCTCGTGGAACAATCCGAAGTAGTCCTCGCGCCCGGTGCTCAACGACAGGTTGACGACGCGAGCGCCATGGTCGATGGCCCAGCGCAGGCCGGCGGCAAAGACCAACCCCTTGCCGGTCAGTCGCTCGCCGAGTACTCGAACCGAGACCAGCCGAGCCTGCGGAGCGACCCGCCGGATGATCCCCGCACAGGCGGTGCCGTGGCCGTAGAGGTCGTCGTGCGGCCCGGGCGCGTACTGCACCTCCTCCTCGTCGCGGTCCCAGGTCAGGGCGACCGCGTCCTCGACCGAACCGACGGCCGGATGCGCAGCGTCGATCCCGCTGTCGACGACGGCAACGCTCACCCCGGCTCCGGTGGCATCACCCCACGCCCAGTCCTTCGTGATCGGCTGGTCGATCCGCAGCACCGGCCGCAGGACCTCCGGCGCGAACGCCTCGGACCAGGCCGGTCTCAGCGGGTCCGTGGGGACCGTCGCTCGGCGTAGGTCGCGATGCTGTGCATCACGTCGTGGGCGAGCCGGCGCTCCGCGGCTCCCCGCCGGGACAGGGTCGCGAAGGCGGCCGCGAGTCCAGCCAGGTCGGCATCGGCGCCGGTGAGCTCTGCGGCGCTCCTGTCGGCGGCACCGGCCAGATCGGTGCCGTCGCCCGCGGCCACCGCAACGCTCTGCAGCAGCACGCGGCCGAGGTCGCCGAACGCCAGCACGCTTTCCAGCGCGATCGCCGCCTGATCGGCGAACAGGCTCAGCAGCGTCATGTCGTGCTCGGCGCCCGGGCGGCGCGCATCCCGGTCCAGCAGGGTCAGCACGCCCAACGTGCGACGCGGCGAGTTGACGGGTACGGCGAGGATGGCCTGCGGCACGTATCCCGTTCGTTGGGCAGTCTGCAGCGAGAAACGCGGGTCGTTCGCGAGGTCGCCGATCGCGATCGGCTGGCCCGACTGCACAACCCAGCCCGCCACGCCTTCGCTCACCGGCATCCGCATCCCGGTGATGTCATCGGCGCCCTCCCCGGCGGCGGTCGTGTAGACCAACTCCGACTCGTCGTCGCTGAGCAGGGCGAGCGAGCACGCGGCAGCACCGAAGAGCTGACGGGCAGTGTCGGTCAAAGCACGCAGCAGGTCTTCGCTGCCGACCGGTCGCACGGCCGGCGCGAGATCGGTGGCAACCCGCCCCAACTCGGCGAGCAGGTCCTCGGGTGTCGTCATAGCGGGCTCATTATGTGCGTGCCGCACGCCGCTCGCCACCGATCCGTCTGCTCCGCCGATCTTGCGCACGCGGCGGGATCGGCCGCTAGAGTTCGAGAACCATTCCTCGCGAGGAGCAGACATGGCACCGGATCCCGCGGTCGTCGAGGCGCTCAGTTCGACCGACCTGTTCGGACAACTCAACCGCCGCGCGCTGAACCGAGTGGCCGAAGCCACGCGCACCGTTCATCACGACGCCGGCAAGCAGCTGACCACGGAGGGACAGGAGGGCGTGGCCTTCCATCTGATCCTCGAGGGCACAGCCACCGTGGACATCCGCGGCCAAGCCCGGGACAAGCTCGGCCCCGGTGACTACTTCGGCGAGATCTCGATGATCGACGGCCAGCCCCGGTCGGCGACGGTGACGGTCGACACCCCGATGACGACCGTTGCGCTCACGTCCTGGGACTTCCGGCCGCTGCTCGACGAGGAGCCTTCCATCGCTAAAGCGTTGCTGCTCGGTATGTGCGCGCGGTTCCGCCGCTCCGAGGCGGCAGCAAGCTCCTAGCTAGGGCGCGCCGCCCGGCGGCGTGGGAACGCGGCTACTGATTGAGGCACTCGCCTTGCCCTGCGGTCGCTCTGCTTGCGTCGGCGGCACACCTGACGGCGGCCGTGCCTATGACCGTGCTCGTTGTCAGCCCTGGGGTCGGGATGATCGACGCCAGGTAGCCCGCGTTCAGCGAGGCGTTTGGGGAGAAGGCAATGCCGTCGGTGCCACCGCCCGTTTTGATTGTCTTCTTCTTTCGGTTCTTCGACATGTCGATGACGGTCATGGTCTCTGACCCGTCTGCGGCGACGATGGCGAGATTGTGATGCCTTTCAATGGCTAGCGCCATCGGCTCTTTGCCGACCTTGAGGGTCTTGCGGACCCGGTTCGAGGCGGTGCTGACGATCGAAACGGTGTTCGACTGATAGTTCGCGACCAGCAGCTCCTTCCCATTCGGGGTGACCGCCAACTGAACGGGTTCCTTCCCCACGGAGATCGGTGACCCCGCCTTGTCTGTAACGGTGTTGATCGGTGTGACAGTGCCCGAGTCGAAGTTCGCGGCGTACACCTTCTTCCCGTTGGGGGTGGCCACGATTGCATCGGGATGACTGCCCACAGGGATTGGGGCGGCGGCCGTGTCATGGGCGAGGTCGAGGGGAGTGACGGTGTCGGCGATGAAGTTCGCGACATAGCCGGTCCGCCCGCCAGGTAGCACGGTGATGGCATCGGCTCCGGATCCGGTGGGAATCTCCGTCAACGGCCGGTGGGAGGACAAGCTGATCGGGGTCACACCGCCGGAGCCGCTGTCGACCACGTAGGCGCGTCTGGTCGCCTGCGAGATCGTGATCGCGGACGGCCCGGTGCCGACCGGGATCGGCTTACCCGCCTTATCGGTACCCGTGGCGATCGGGGTCACTGACGCTGACCCGGCGTTGGCGACCAGCGCCGTCTTGCCGTTGGCTGTGATCACGATTGCGTCCGGATCGCTTCCCACCGAAATCGCATGGCTCGCCTTGAACGAGCGCATGCTGATCGGAGTCACGGTGTCCGAAGCCTCGTTGACGACGTAAAGGTGCTTGCTGTTCGGCGTGAACGCCAGCGCCTGCGGGTCCTTGCCGACCTTGATCGTCACGACCGTGCGCGGATGCCTATGTCGGCCCGTCGCCGCAAATGAGGACGGAGCGATGGCGGCGACCGTGACCACAGCACAGCCGGCTGCCAACGCCACAACGCGAGGCCGACTGTCGATCATGCCCGAACGGTACGCCACGCCAACCAGCAGCGCAGGGGCATCCGGCGGAGAGCAGAGGCCTCGTGTAGATACCAGCCGTGACCGGCAGGAAGGTGGCCGACGCGAGACCGGTGGGCGCGTGCGGTCTCGACACGCGTCGGAGTTAGTTGTGGAGGCGCGCTCGGTCGAGGGCTTTGTCGACCTCACGCCGTGGACCGATCACCGCGATGCCCACAAGGTCGAGAGCTGTGGTGGCAACTGTCGCGACGGCGGCCCGGTTGCTCGGGTCGTCGCCGGTCTCGAACATCTCCTTGCTGAACACGGCGACCTGCAGATCCCGTGCCGTCGCTCGATCGAACGCGCGGCGCAATCCTGCAGCATCGGCTGCGAAGACTCGAAGTGGCATGACGAGCATTGGGGTGTATTCGCGACCGGATGCGTCTCGGTAGGGCGGTCCGATCAGCTCTGGACGCACGGTTCCGAGACCACTGGTGAGGAATCCGCAGACGTTGAGCTTCTGCCAGGTTTCGAGGTCGTCACGCACCACCACGGCAGCCTTTTCAGCGATCCAGATCGGCGCGTCGACCAGGTCGTTCATGGCTGAAGTGTGATTCGGCCGGGGGTCGCGGTCTTGTACGTTCGTGATCGTGGGTAGCTCACTTGAGCGAGTTGAAGCATGGCGTCCATCCCTCGCCGGCGTGACCGAGGTCTTCCACGCACACTTCGTCGACTACGCCTACCCGCCTCACACCCACGACGCGTGGACCGTGATTGTTCTGGACGAGGGTTCGATCAGGTACGACCTTGAGCACCGCCGTAGAAGTGGCTCCACCCGCACGGTTTCTGTGCTCCCGCCGCATACTGTGCACGACGGACGCGCGGCGACTGCGGCCGGCTTCACCAAGCGGGTGCTGTATCTCGACGAGACCGTCTTGTCCGCCGAGTTGACCGGACCCGCGGTCGACTGCTCGGAGATCTCCGACGTCGCACTCAAACAGGAGCTTGTTGCCTTGCACGACGCGATCCGCGGTCGCGACGAAGCGTTGGATGGCGAGGAGCGCCTCGATCGAGTCGCTCGAGGACTGCGTCGACACCTCGCTGCTGCTCCGAACGGACCTCGAAGCTCCTTCTCCACGAGCAAGGGAGACGCCGAGCGCCTCAGGGAGTTCTTGGACTCAAACGCGACGAGGGCAGTGACCCTCAACGAGGCAAGCAGTGCGCTCGGCCGGTCGATTGGCTACCTCTCACGCAGCTTCCGGGTTGCCTACGGTCTCTCGCCTCACGCCTATGTCATCGGCCGACGGGTCGATCACGCGAGAAGGCTGTTACTGGACGGGTGGACCACAGCGGCGGCCGCAACCGCCTCCGGCTTCTTCGACCAAGCCCATCTCCATCGCCACTTCGCCAAGTTCACCGGCACGACCCCCGGCCTGTTCGGCAGCCGGTCGTACTAGCCAAACGGCTCTCCTGAACCGCCCCGGCGATTCACCTAGGCGGACACTGGGTCGCGAGACAGGTGGCAACGATGTCTCGCGACACCACAATTGCGCGCTTGTGGACCTCCGGTTGATGCCTGACGTTCGTCAGTCGGTTGATCCTTGACACTCCGAATCTGAACTTATGTCGTCTTGCTGGCCTGGGCTCGTTTCTTGCGGACATCGCCGGTGCTGGTCCGAGCGACGGTCTTCAGGAGTTGGTTGTCGACCCAGAATTGCAGCACCCGGTCGGTGACCAGGACATCGCAGCGGGAGCCGGCCCAATGCTTGCCGACCGAGACCTGCTGCCAGGACACGCAGACCAGCCCGTTCGGTGCGACCTTGCGTGAGACCCACTGCTCACCGCCGCGGTCGGGGCGGTGCTCGACCGGGACCCGGGTCCCGCCCGGTGTCGCGCCGCCGGGGTGATGGAACCGGCTGGCTGGGGTGAGGTCACCGATCGAGGAATGACCACGTTCGGTGTTGTAGTAGTCCACCCACTCATCCAGTGCCTGCTGCGCGACCTTGAGCGTCGTGAACACCTGGGTGGTGTCGAACTCGACCCGCAGCGTGCGGTGGAACCGCTCCACCTTCCCGGTCGTGGTCGGTGATCTGGGTGCAGTCAGAAGATGCTCGACCCCGTTCTCCCGGCAGATCCGGTCGAAGAGCACCTCCACCGGCGGCGAGGCGAACCGGCCGGTAAACACCCTCCCGTTATCGGTCAGGATCTGCTCCGGCACCCCGTAGCTGCGCATCGCCGCCGCCAGCCCGTCACAGACCGCCTGCGTCCGCTCCTTGGGCATCAGCCGCGCCGACACGCAGAACCGTGAATGATCATCAATCCCGGTCAACGCCTTCGCGGTCGACCCATCAGCGAGCGCGAACCCACCCACGACATCCATCTGCCACAACTCGTTCGCCACGCCGCGCTCCCACCGCCGCCAATGCTCGCAGCGTTGATGACGGCGCACCGGTTCGATCACCCCCGCCCGCACCAACGCCCGATAGACCGCGGACTCCGACGGCACCGGATCCGCGAGCTTGCGCCGGGCAAGCTCGAGAGTGATCCGTCGCGCTCCCCAATACGGACGCGACCGGCGCAGCTCCAACACCGCCGCCTCCACCACCGCCGGCATCTGATGCGGACACGACACCGGCCGATGCGACCGGTCCGGCAACCCCTCCAACCCGGCCTGCTCATACCGCGCCAGCCAGCTGTGAACCGTCTGCCGGCTCACCCGCCACTGCGCCGCGACTTCCTTAATCGTGCGGCCCTCCGCGATCACCGCGAGAACCGCCTGATAGCGCTGCTCAGCCACGCTCATCTCCCTCATGCCGAGGGAGTGTCAAGAATCAACCGAAGTAGCTGTCAAGCATCAGCCGAAGACATGTAAAGCATCAGCCGAAGCCCAAACGTCAAGCGTCAGCCGAACCTTCACACCACAATTGCGCGCTCGGAGGGATTCGAACCCCCAACCTCTTGATCCGTAGTCAAGTGCTCTATCCGTTGAGCTACGAGCGCTGGGTTCCGGCGGACCCGCCACCGGCATCGAGCCAGCCTACCGGACCTGCTCGTCCTCGCGTCGAACGCAGATCGACGGCTAGTCTCTGCGAGCGCAAAGCCTTTGCGGCAAAAGAAAACATTGACCTTGCCGCGGTACACAACCAAACTGCCTCTACTGTCGTCTGACTAAGCGTCCACGTCCTTCCCCGTCCCGACGAACGAAAGTCGACATGCCGCGCAACGAGTTCGGTCGCTATCCGGCTGCCCGCAAGAACCGCCTCGATCTGACCCGTCGTGGTCTGCTCGGCGCCGCCGCGGTGATCACGGGCGCGGGCGTCGCCGACCTCCTGCACCGAGGTGGGTCAAAGGGGACACCGCGAGCCTCCGCAGCGTCAAAGACCGGGCTGAACACGCACGTGAGCGACGGTTCCGAACCACCTGTGAGCTCCGGCAGCCACCGCCCGTCGACCCACTCGAGCGTGCCGGCGCACCACGGATCCGGCGACGCGCCCCCGCCACATGCTCACACCGACAGCACAAAGCCTCGACATCACGTTGAGGTCCATGGTCATGAGTCCGGCGACGCGGCGCACGCGCACGTCGTCGACCAGGTCGTGCTCCCGCCGGCCAAGGTGCGGGTCCGCACCCGCCCCGTCTACTACGTCGACCAACTCGTCCACGACGCTCCGCCGCATGCGATCGCCCTCACCGTCGACGACGGGCCGGATCCGCTCTACACGCCGAAGGTGCTCCGGCTGCTCGACAAGTACCGGATGCAGGCGTCGTTCTGCATCGTCGGAGCCCATGCTGAGGCCTACCCGAAACTGATCCGGGACATCCACCGAGCCGGGCACGTCATCGTCAACCACACCTTCACGCACGTCCAGCCGTTCAACCGGCAGACCCAGCGCCGGATCGTGAACGAGATCACCCGCACCCAGCGCGCGATCGAACAGGCGACGAAGGTCACCCCGCGGTTGTTCCGTGCGCCGGGCGGGGCATGGTCACCGTTCATCTTCCGCGCGATCGCGTCGTACGAGCTCATCCCGCTCGACTGGGACATCGACCCGATGGACTGGGCCATGCCCGGCACCCGCCGGATCGAGCACCGGATGCTGCAGGGTCGCCCGAACGACATCGTGCTGTGCCACGACGGCGGGGGTAACCGGAGCGAAACGGTCCGGGCGCTGCGCAAAGTGCTGCCCGAGTGGAAGCACCGCGGCTACGTGACCATCCCGCTGGTCGTCCCTGCCGAGGCGCTGGTGCCGCCGGCTCGATCGATGCCGCCGCCGTCGGACTTGCCCTCCCCGTCGTCGGGGCCGTCCGAATCACCGACCTCGAGCGCAACTCCCTAGCCCCGCGGCCAGCCAGGCCGTCTCGGCCGTCCGGTGCGCGCGCAAAGGCTCGCACCAATGGCCCATGCGTGGGGCGATAACACTACCGATGGGCCACAGGTGTGGCCGAGCACCACCGATGGGCCACAGATGTGCATCCGGGCTAGCGCGCGGGCACGTCTGCGACAGCGGCCAGCAGCAGCGCCAGGTCGGGATCGGCGAGCAAGCCCGCTTGGTGCAACCGCTGGAGCAGGAAGACCGGACTATCCGATCGCGAGGCCGCACCGCTTCGGTGGGCGCTATAGGGCAGGGCGGTCTCAGAAACGCTGCGAACCAGGCTGCGAAGCTCGAGGGCGACCGCGATGTAGAGCGCGCCGGTGATGATCGCCCAGAAACCAAGCACTGTAATCGCCAGCCCCAGGCTGAAGGCCGGACGGCGCATCGCCCACATCCCGAGCAGTACCTCGATGATCCCGATCGCGAGGACCAGTCCCCAGTGCCGAATCTCGCGCCGCGCAACGACCGCGCCGACCGCGTTGAATACCCCGGACACCGTCAGCCACGCGCCGATGAAGATCGCCAACACCAGCAACGAGGGCCCCGGCCAGGCAAGCAGCCAGAAGCCGGCAATCACACCCGCGACGCCGGCGAGGACGCCGAGCCAGGTCGGCGCTCGACCCTCGGCTGCGTTAAGGCCGATCGCCACGCCCCGAAATATGAAAATGAACGCCGCGAACACGGCCAGTTGCGCCACCGTCCACGGCGTCGACAACACGATCAGCCCCGCGGCCACCGACACGATTCCGGCGATCAGCGGCACCAGCCAGCTGCGACGCATCGACCGCCTTGTCCAGCCAGTCCTATCGACCTGCTTCGAGCGCGTCACCTCACAGTCACCGCCTAATCCCGTACGTCGCGACTGCCTGACGGCGCGGTTGCGCCGAGCGTCATCCTGCTTCCGCCGGCGCCGTCGCGCATCCCTCGTATGGATGGTTTGGCAGCCCACCGTCGAGGACGAGATCCAGATCAGGCTAGGGCGTGCGCTGGTCCGTCACGTCGATCGTGAGCCCCCTGATGCTGACTGGGCTCTCAGCGCTGTCGAACTCCGTGACGCGACCGCTGCTGTACAGAACTCGGACACGACCGTCCACCCGGTTCACTCGGAACGTGCCGGCGAAATACCCCGCCTCGGCCATCGCGGCCGGCCACTCGACTATGAGCGTGAGCCGGTCGTCGGGGTGGATCCGCTCAAGGATTCGCTCGTCGTCGAGCGGCTCACCTGCCGGAAGGTCGAACATCGCGTGGAGCTCGTCGGACCACTTGAGTGTCCTGGTCGGTATGTGGCGGAGCCAGGTACCGATCGCGAGGGGTGCGTCAGCGATCAGCGGCTTCAGGTCTGAGATGTCGATGCCTAGGCCGTACAGCAAGTTCGCGTCCTCGTCGGCGACTGTGCTCCAGCGTGTCCACTTGAACGTGCCGTTACGGCAGAGGACGCGGACGTCATAGCCGAAGCGCGTGCCACCCGTGCTCATCAAGCGGTCGCCGTCCTCGACCATCGCATGTTGATCCTCGGGGTGCAGCAACTCCCAGTAAGGCACCGCCCGGAGCTCGTCCTCGGTCCAGCCCAGCGCGTCGGTGTAGGCCGCGTTTGTGGCGATGAGGAACCCATCGTAGGAGCCGACACCCATCATCGCGAGCGGCGTGGCCCAGAATCGGAGCCCGTGCGCCGCTCCCGACAGAATGTCTGAACTCACGATGACCTCCCGGGTGGCTCCAGACGACCTGATCTCCGGATCGGAATCCTCCAGGCTTACCCGCGCCGACGAGAAGGCGAACATTCGAGCTGCTACTCGAACTGGGGAAGTGACCGCCCCGTGCCGGACTCGTTCACTGACAACGAGGCGAGTAGCCCGGAGGCGAACGTAGTGGACGACGACCAAGTGAACGCGCGCCGACGATCGCGACCAGCGCGACGCATCGAGCGTTCGAGACCGGAGTCGACGGGGGGATCGGGACGATGCGTGTGGCTCTGATCGCACCGCCATGGGTGGCTGTCCCGCCGCCCGCATACGGGGGAACGGAGGCGGTCATCGACCGTCTCGTCCGTGGTCTCCTGGGCAGTGGCCATGAGGTGGTGCTCGCCGCTGCCAACAACAGCTCCTGCCCGGTCCCACGGGTGCCGGGCACCGAGCATGCTCCTGACCGGGCAAGTCTCTGCACCGACGTCGCGACCAAACTTCGCCACGTCCTCACCAGCTATGCGGCCCTCGACCACGAAGACGACATCGTGCACGGCACGACCACACACTCGCCAGGCCGTTGCTCGGGCGCCGGCCGGTGGGCGCCTCCGACGCGAGTGCCCATCGGCGAATTCCCTCTCAGGCGGAGTGAGCACGCGCCGAAGAACAATCACCGTCGGCCCGCCTCCGTGCGGGCAGTTGCCTCAATGGCAGCACGCAGTACCGGGTATTCGAACGCACCGTTATGGCGTACGCCGTTAATGAAAAAGGTCGGGGTGCCATTGACCCCGCTGCGGACACCGGTCAGGAAGTCGGCTCGGACTCGTGGCGCGTGCACCCTTTCCACCAAGTCCCGGGCAAACCTTCGCTCATCCAGCCCGAGAGCGCGCGCGGACGCGAGCAGGTCCTCGTCCTCGAGGGCGGGGCTGTTCGAGAACAGCAGGTCGTGCATCGGCCAGAACCGACCTTGCGCGTTTGCCGCCTCTGCCGCTTCTGCCGCGGGCTCGGCGCGCGGATGTACCGTCGTGAGCGGGAAGTGCCGGAAGACGTACCGGATCGGCGGCCGGTCTGCCTGCAGCAACGCTGCGACCATCGGGTGCGCCTGCACGCAGAACGGACACTGGTAGTCGCCGTACTCGACCAGCGTCACCGGGGCGTTGGCCGCGCCGGTGATGTGGTCGCGGGAAGGGTCGACCGGGTCGGTGAGGCCGCCCGTCACCTCCTCGTAGTCCGCCCACTGCGTCGTCATGCCATCACCTTCGCTCGCTGGGACAGCGACTCGAGCGCGCGCAGAACCCCGTCGGCGCCGGGGTTCACGCCGACCGGCGCGACGTAACTCCAGTCGACAACACCGTTACGGTCGAGTACGAACAGTGCGCGCGCGCTCGTCCCCTCGCTCTCCCGATATGCGCCGTACGCGCGCGACACCTCACCTTTCGGCTCGAAGTCCGCCAACAGCGGATAGGTCAGCTTCCGGTCCTTCGCAAACGCGAAATGGCACCACGCTCCATCGACCGAGATGCCGAGCAACTCGGCGTTGAACCGGCGGATCTCAGGAAGCACCTCCTGGAACAGGACCATCTCGTCGCCGCAGACCGGGCTCCAGTCGGCCGGATAGAACGCAAGCACAACCGGCTGACCACGGAAGTCGGAAAGGGTGACCTTCTGGTCAGGCGTGCTCGGCAGCGAGAAGTCGGGCGCCTGCGCGCCATTCGGCAGCACGCTGGTGGCCGAGGACAGTGCAACGCTGACCGCTTCCGCGCACACCACACGTATTGGTTGTTGCTGTATCCGGACCTACCAACCCGGGGGATGCGGACACGGGTCGATGTCCGCAGGGTGGGCGGTATGGCCAAAGCAGCAGGCATCGACCTCGGAACCACCAACTCGGTGATCGCCGCCGTCGAGAACGGCGAGGCAAGGGTGCTCCCGAACGCGGAGGGTTCACGGACAACGCCCTCCGTCGTCGCGTTCACCGAACGGGGTGACCGCCTCGTCGGACAACTCGCCCGCCGGCAAGCGATCCTCAACCCGAAGGGCACGATCTACTCGGCCAAACGCTTCATCGGGCGCAGGTACGACGAGGTCACGAGCGAGATGAACGCCGTGACTTTCGAGGTCGCGCAGGGGCCGGACGGGGCCGCGAGGTTCAAGATCCGCGACAAGCTGTATGCCCCCGAAGAGATCTCCGCCATGGTGCTGCGCAAGCTCGCGGACGACGCGTCGAAGCAGTTGGGTGAGAAGGTCACCGAGGTGGTCATTACGGTTCCGGCCTACTTCAACGACGCGCAACGGCAGGCCACGAAGGATGCCGGCCGGATCGCCGGGCTCGAGGTTCTCCGCATCATCAACGAACCGACCGCGGCAGCGCTGGCATACGGGCTGGACAAGCGTGAGCACGAGACCGTGCTCGTGTTCGACCTGGGTGGCGGAACGTTCGACGTGAGCATCCTCGACGTTGGTGACGGGGTTGTGGAGGTCCGGTCGACCTCAGGCGATACCCACCTCGGCGGGGACGACTTCGATCGGCGCATCGTCGACTACCTCGCCGATGAGTTCCAGAAGAGCAACGGCATCGACCTGCGCAAGGACCCACAGGGCTTGCAGCGGCTGTTCGAGGCGGCGGAGAAGGCGAAGGTCGAGCTGTCCTCCGTCACGCAGACCACGATCAACCTGCCATTCATCACAGCCGACGCGTCTGGGCCGCAGCACCTCAACACGACGCTAATGCGATCGACATTCGAGAAGATCACCTCGGACCTCGTCGAGCGCACGATGGAACCGGTCCGGCAGGCGATGGCCGACGCCAAGCTGACGGCCAACGACATCGACGAGGTCATCCTCGTCGGCGGGTCGACGCGCATCCCGGCGGTGCAGGACGTCGTACGCCGGCTCACCGGTGGCAAGGACCCAAACATGTCGGTCAACCCCGACGAGGTCGTCGCGATCGGTGCGGCGATCCAGGCGGGAGTGCTGAAGGGCGAGGTCAAGGACGTCGTACTCCTCGACGTCACGCCGCTGTCGCTCGGGATCGAGACGCTCGGCGGGGTCATGACGAAGGTAATCGAGCGGAACACGACCATCCCCGCTCGGCGCACCGAGACGTTCAGCACCGCGGAGGACAACCAGACGGCCGTCGATGTCGTCATCTTGCAGGGAGAGCGCGAGCGAGCTGCCGACAACCGCGTGCTCGGGAGGTTCCGGCTCGAGAACATCCGCCCGGCTCCACGCGGGGAACCTCAGATCGAGGTCACGTTCGACATCGACGCAAACGGCATCCTCCACGTCTCCGCTCGTGACAAGGACACTGGGGCTGAGCAGAGCATCACGGTCAGCGAGAGCAGCAATCTCGACAAGACCGAGGTCGAGCGGATGGTCCGCGACGCCGAGCAGCACCGCTCGGAGGATGAGCGGATCCGGCAGGAGGTCGACGCCCGCAACGCGCTGGATGCGGCGGCATACCAGGTGGAACGCCGACTAGGGGAGCTTGGGGATGCCGTCCCGACGAATGAGAAGGCGCGGGCGGAGATGTTGATCCAGGATGCCCGGCAGGCGGTGCAGGACGAAGCACCACTCGACCGGTTGCGCTCGCTCACCTCGGAGCTCCAGCAGGTGTACCAGAGCATCGGCGCATCCGGACGCGAGCCCTATCCCGACGAGGCGGACGGCGCGGGTCCTTCGGGCGGTGAGGCGCGGGCCGAGGACGACGACGTCATCGACGCCGAGTTCACCACCAGCTAGAGCCGATGACCGGCAACCAGCTACCGACCGAACAGCAGCCACCGAGCATCGAAGCCCAGACTGACCAGTCCAGCCCGGAGGTGGCTGAACTGCGAGCGCGCGTCGCCGACCTCGACGACAAGTGGCGACGCGCTCTCGCCGACCTCGACAACCTGCGAAGGCGAACTGCGCGCGACACCCAACGTGCCTTGGCCGAGGATCGTGCTCGGCTCACCGCGCAGTGGTTACCCGTGGTTGACAACCTCGAGCTCGCGTTGCAGCACGCTGACGCGGACCCGGCGGCGATCGTGCCGGGCGTCCAGGCCGTGCTCTCCCTCGCCGTCGACCTGCTTGAGCGGCTCGGCTACCCGCGCCGGGACGACGTCGGCCAGAGCTTCGACCCGACGCACCACGAGGCGGTGAGCACGGTGCCGACCGACGAGGTTCCGGAGGGCACGGTCGTGCACGTCGTCCGGCCCGGTTACGGCGACGACGCGCGACAGCTGCGGCCGGCTTCCGTGGTGGTGGCTTCGAGGCCGGGCTGATGGCCACTACGACCCGTGACTTCTACGACGTTCTCGGTGTCCCGCGCAACGCCGATGCGAAGCAGATCCAGCGGACGTACCGCAAACTCGCCCGGCAGTTCCACCCGGACGTCAACAAGGACCCAGCGGCGGAGGAACGGTTCAAGGAGATCTCTGAGGCCTACGACGTCCTGTCCGATCCGGACGCACGACGCAGGTACGACGCCTTCGGCCCCGACTTCCGCCGCGTACCCGAAGGAGTCGATCCCGACACCTGGGCGCGGGCGCAGCGTGGACCGCAGCCCGGAACGTCGCGGGGCGCAGCAGACGGTTTCGAGGACATTCGGTTCGGCGGCGACGTCGACATCGACGACCTCCTCAGCGGGATCTTCGGGCGCCGCGGCCGGCGCGGCTGGGGCACCGTCCGCGGGGCCGACCAAGAGACCGAGATCGAGGTCAGCGTGGAGGAGGCTTACCACGGGGGACGCCGGAAGCTGAGCATCAGCGGTCCCGAGGGCCCGCGAACCGTCGAGGTGACGATCCCCGCCGGCGTCACGGACGGCCAACGGATTCGGCTCGCCGGTCAGGGCGGCCAGGGCAGCGGCGGGGCCGCTGCTGGAGATCTTTACCTCGTGGTACGGCTGGCGCCGCATCCGCAGTACCGCGTCGAGGGACGCAACATCTACGTCGACGCGCCGCTGACGCCCTGGGAGGCCGCGTTGGGTACCTCCGTCGCAGTCGACACGCCCGGTGGCGAGGCGAAGGTCAAGGTGCCTTCGGGCACGTCGTGCGGGCGCCGGTTGCGACTACGCGGGCGAGGGCTGCCGAACCCACGCGGCGAACCTGGCGACCTCTATGCGGAGGCAAAGATCCTGGTTCCGAAGCGACTCTCGGCGGACGAGCGCCGGCTGTTCGAAGAGCTCGCCACCGCTTCGACCTTCGACCCGCGGAGTCGGCGATGACGACCTACGCATTGACCCGGCCGTTGCGACTCGACCTTGACGCGTTCGCTCGCGCCACCGGCTGCCACCCGGAGTTCGTCCTGCAGCTGGTGGACCTGGGCCTTCTCGACGCCGCGTCGTCGTCATCCGTCGACCTGTGGTTCACCCCCGAACAGGTCCTCGTCGCGGCGAGACTTCGCAGGTTGCGGGCCGGATTCTCGCTCAACTACGCCGCCCTCGGTCTCGTCGTCGACCTGCTCGACCGCATCGCCGAGCTCGAGGCGACTACCCGAGCCCGCCGAGTCCACCAGTCCCGCGGAGGCCCGTCATGGACATGAATCGACTCACGCAGAAGTCGCAGGAGGCGCTGCACGACGCGCAGACGAAAGCGCTGCGGTTCGGTCACACCGAGGTCGACGGCGAGCATCTGCTGCTGGCGTTGCTCGATCAGGCGAACGGGCTCGCGCCGCGGCTGCTCCTGCAGGCCGGGGCAGACGTCGAGCAGTTGCAGGCGGCGACCGAGGCGGAGCTGTCACGCCGGCCACGGGTGACCGGGCCCGGCGCGGCACCCGGCCACGTGTACGTGACCCAGCGCCTGAGCCGATTGCTCGACACGGCTGACCGCGAGGCGAAGCGACTCAAGGACGAGTACGTCTCAGTGGAGCACCTGCTGATCGCGCTGGTCGAAGAAGGAGCGGAAACCGGCGCCGGCCGCGCGCTGCGCGAACAGGGCGTGACCAGGGATCGGTTCCTGCAGGCTCTCACCTCGATCCGCGGGAACCAGCGGGTCACCTCGGCGATGCCCGAAGTGACCTACGAGGCGTTGGAGAAGTACGGACGCGACCTGGTCGCTGACGCGAGGGCCGGCAAGATCGATCCGGTCATCGGGCGGGACTCCGAGATCCGCCGGGTGGTGCAGATCCTCTCCCGCAAGACGAAGAACAACCCGGTCCTCGTCGGCGACCCCGGTGTCGGCAAGACCGCGATCGTCGAGGGCCTGGCGCAGCGGGTCGCGAACGGCGACGTGCCGGAGGGACTGCGCGACAGGACGATCTTCGCGCTGGACATGGGATCGCTGGTCGCAGGCGCGAAGTATCGCGGCGAGTTCGAGGAGCGGCTCAAGAGTGTGCTCAACGAGGTGAAGGCCGCCGACGGTCGGATCCTGCTGTTCGTTGACGAACTGCACACGGTCGTCGGTGCGGGCGGTGGGCCGGAAGGCGCGATGGACGCCGGCAACATGCTCAAGCCGATGCTCGCCCGCGGTGAGCTGCACATGATCGGTGCGACGACGGTCGATGAGTACCGCAAACACGTCGAAAAGGACGCCGCCCTCGAGCGCCGCTTCCAACCGGTCCTCGTCGACGAGCCGTCCGTGGAAGACGCAATCTCAATCCTGCGCGGGCTGCGGGAGCGGTTCGAGGTGTTCCACGGCGTAAAGATTCAGGACAGCGCGTTGGTCTCTTCAGTCGTGCTGAGCTATCGCTACATCTCCGACAGGTTCCTGCCCGACAAGGCGATCGACCTCGTCGACGAGGCCTGCGCCATGCTCCGAACCGAGATCGACTCCATGCCGGCAGACCTGGATGAGCTCACCCGACGCGTGATGCGGCTTGAGATCGAGGAGACCGCGCTGGCGAAGGAGACGGATGCCGCTAGCAAGGCTCGACTCGAGGAGCTGCGTAAGGAACTCGCCGACCTGCGGGCGGAGGCCGACGCGATGCGTGCACAGTGGGAGACCGAACGGCAGGCTCTGCGGCGGGTGCAGGAACTGCGTCAGGAGCTCGAAAGCGTTCGACAGGAGGCCGAGCGGGCAGAACGCAACTACGACCTCAACCAGGCGGCGGAGCTCCGGCACAGTCGCCTGCCCGAGCTCGAGCGGCAGCTGCAGGCGGAGGAGCGGCGGCTGGACGAACGCCTCGGCGGCAGGCGACTGCTCCGCGAGGTTGTCACCGAGGATGAGATCGCGGCAATCGTGTCGCGATGGACCGGGATCCCGGTGAGTCGGCTCCAGGAGGGTGAGCGCGAGAAGCTGCTGCGACTCGACCAGATCCTCCACGAGCGCGTCGTGGGCCAGGACGAGGCAGTGCAGCTCGTCGCGGACGCGATCATCCGGGCGCGTTCCGGTATCAAAGACCCGCGCCGACCCGTCGGGTCGTTCATCTTCCTCGGCCCAACCGGTGTCGGCAAGACCGAGCTCGCCAAGACACTTGCAGCGACGCTCTTCGACGCCGAGGACAACATGGTCCGCATCGACATGAGCGAATACCAGGAGCGGCACACCGTCAGCCGCCTCGTCGGCGCCCCGCCCGGTTACGTCGGGTACGACGAGGGCGGTCAGCTGACGGAGGCAGTGCGCCGGAAGCCTTACTCTGTGGTGCTCTTCGACGAGATCGAGAAGGCCCACACCGACGTCTTCAACACGTTGCTGCAGGTGCTCGACGACGGGCGTCTCACCGACTCGCAGGGCCGCACAGTCGACTTCCGCAACACCGTTATCATCATGACCTCGAACATCGGCTCGCAGTACCTCATCGAAGGCGTGTCCGCAGCCGGCGAGATCAAGCCGGACGTCCGCGACACCGTGATGGGTGCGATGCGAAACCACTTCCGTCCAGAGTTCCTCAATCGCGTCGACGAGATCGTGCTGTTCAAGCCGCTCACGCTGGGCGAGATCGAACGCATCGTCGACCTCATGTTCAACGACCTCCGAGCCAGGCTCGACGAGAGGCGAATGACACTCGAGGTCACGGAGGCCGCGCAGCGCTTCATCGCCAATCAAGGCTTCGATCCCGTCTTCGGCGCCAGGCCATTGCGGCGGTTCATCGCGCGCGAGGTCGAAACACGCATCGGTCGAGCCCTACTACAGGGCAACGTCCCCGACGGCTCGACGATTCGCGTCGAGCTCTCGAACGGCGAGCTCACGATCACGTTCGATGCCCCGGCTCCGGCCGCTGCGGCCTGACCCGAGGAGCGTGTCATGACCCCCGCCGCAAGCACGGCGACAGTGAGCGCCTCCCGGATCGTCCGCTGCGAGAACTGCGGCAAGAACAACCGGGTGCCGGCGGTCGCGGACGGTATCCCCCGATGCGGCCAGTGCCGTAGTCCGCTGCCCTGGATCGCAGATGCGGACGATGCCACCTTCGAAGCGACCGCGACACACGTCCGTGTGCCGGTCCTCGTCGACCTGTGGGCGCCATGGTGCGGCCCGTGTCGGGCCGTGAGTCCGGCGCTGGAGCAGGTCGCGCGCCGGCTCGCCGGGCGGCTCAAGCTGGTGAAGGTCAACGTCGATTCGTCGCCGTCGGTCGCACAGCGATTCGAGGTCCAGGCCGTCCCGACACTGCTCGTCCTGAAGGATGGCAACGCGGTGGGACGTCAGGCCGGCGCCGCATCGGCACAGGCGCTCGAGGCGTGGGTGGAACGCACGTTGGCCGGGTCGTGAGAGCACGGCTTGTCGCCGAGGCGCTCGTGCCGACCGGAACGCGAACGCAGCGCGCGTTCCCGTCCGGCTGGCTGGTGAGCTCGGCCAACGACCTGCGCGTTCTCGGGCCGAGGCTGGAGGCCGAGATCCTCGTCCGGCTGCCCGCTCCCTCCGTCGGTGTCCATGCGGTCAGCCATGACCGCGAGTTCATAGTCATCGCCCTGACGGATCGCATCTGCCGCCTGAGCAGGCAGGAAGAAATCATTTGGGAGGCGCGGCATCCGAGGCGAGCACACGGTGCGGCCGGCGCCTGCTGGATCCCCGTCGATGACGCGGTGGCGTGGGCGACGGTGCCGGACGAGGCCGGGGCCGAGAGTTGGCACGTGCTCGACGCGAAGGACGGTCGGCTCATCGATGTCTGTCCGCTCGGCCCCACCGCCGCGTCGGCCGATCTGACCCGACACCCTGACGGCAGGCGGGTGGGTCTGACCCTCGAGGAAGGTGACAGCGCGACACGCGTCTGGTGGGGTGGCTGGCAGAGCGGGTGCGCCACCGCCCAGCAGATTGGCGAGGCAACCGGGCGGCGCATGGTCGACATTCGTCCGAGCGGTCACCAGTTCCTCACCCTCGCGACGGACAAGGCGGACGTCGCTGTCCACGATGTGGCCGACGGGCGGGCCACCGCGGAGCAGCATCCGCCGCCGTCATGGGGAGAGGACATCAGCTTCGACGCCCTAGCGGGCTACGTCACCGACGACATCGTGCTGGCAGGCTCTCTCGCGATGGAATCGCAGCTCGTCCTGCAGGCGGACGACCTGCGGTTCACGGACCTGCTCGACTACCCCGATGCCACACCGCACGGACCGATCCGGACCGCAGGTGATGGAACCTGGCTCACCCAGGACGAGGGATCGGGAGCGGAGGCACTGCTGCAGCTGTGGCGGACGCACTGACCGTCCCTGCTAGTCATTCGTGGGATGTCCGCCGCAGTTGAATGCCGGACGCTGGTCATAAGGGCGCAATGCCGTATCGGCATCACGTCGAGAGGTCTATGAGGAGTTGACATGACGACAGCTACCAGCACCGACCATGGTGAGATGATGCGCTCCGACCCCATGACCGAGTTCGCTCGCCTCACGCAGCCGTTGACGGATCCTTTCGGTGAGCAGTGGCCAAACTTCTCGGCGGTGCTGAACCGCGATGGCTTCACCCCACTCGCCGACATCGAGGACAACGACGGCGCTTACGTCGTCGACGTCGAGCTGCCGGGGGCCAACAAGAGCGACATCAACGTGGAGGTGGTGGAGCAGCGGCTTATCGTCAGCGGGGAACGGCGGGAGGCCGACCGAAGCGGGCGGCTTCGTCACCGTGCCCGCGGCTGGGGACGGTTCTACTTCGAGGTACGCCTTCCGGAGCGCGTGCAGCCCGGGAACGTCAAAGCCACGCTGAAGGACGGTGTGTTGCATCTCGAGGTCCCGAAGAACCAGACCGAAGGTCCCCGGCGCGTCGAGATCCAGGACACTAAGGATGCGCAATGACCCAGACAACGGAGGTCCCACAGCAGGAGCTGACCGGCGATTACGACATTGACCCGGCGCACAGCCGGATCGGCTTCGTCGCGCGGCACGCGATGGTCAGCAAGGTCCGCGGGTACTTCAGGGACTACCAAGGACGGGCCCATCTCGACTTCACCGACCCGACCAAGTCATCCGCCGAGCTGACCGTCGACATCGCCAGCATCGACACCGGCAACACCGACCGCGATGCCCACCTACGAGCGAACGACTTCTTCGACGCGCAGAACCACCCGCAGATGACGTTCCGCAGCACGAAGATCGAGATTCAGGGCGACGACTGCTACCGGATGACCGGCGATCTCACTCTCAAGGGACTGAAACGTCCGGTGGCCATCGACTGGGAGTACCTCGGCTCGGCGGTCGATCCGTTCGGCAACACCCGCGTCGGCTTCAGCGGACGGTCCACCCTCAACCGCAGGGACTGGGGAGTCGAGTGGAACGCTCCCCTGGAAGCCGGTGGCGTGCTCGTTGGTGACAAGGTGCAGCTCGACCTGGACGTATCCGCCATCAAGGCATCATCGACGACGGATTGACGTGGGCCGGCAGCTGCGTGCATCGCCTGCGCCTATCATTCACCCCGGACGCGGTGACCTGCTCGACGTGGTCCTCATTGCGCTTGCTGTCGGGTACGCGTACGCCGGCTACCGGCGCGGCCTCGTCGCCGGCGCGCTGTCCTTCGGCGGATTCCTGCTCGGTGCCTACGTCGGCACGCTCGCCGCGCCAGACATCGCCCGACGCATCATGGGAGCCGGCGGGCCGAGCGCGATCAGACAACGGCTGGTGGCTCTTGCCGTGGTTGTCATCTTCGCCGCGATCGGCGAAAGGGTTGGCGCTATTGCCGGCGTACGACTGCGAAGGGTGCTGTCGTTCACGCCCGTCCGGTGGGCCGACTCGGCGGGCGGGGCCGTCCTCGGCGTGGTCGGCCTGCCACCATGCCGCCACCTGACGCGGGTGTTGTACCACCAGCCCTGCGGCGTGCGGGAGCGTCTTTGGTGAAGGTTTCAGGCATCGCGCCATCCTGCAGTCGCCAGCAGGAAGGATCGGGGTTTGTCTTTGCGCCTGACCATGTGATGACCAACGCTCACGTTGTGGCAGGCGTCCGTAACCCGCAGGTGGCGCTGCCGTCCCCAGGTGGCCGCGTCCTTCCGGCACGGGTCGTGCGCCAACCGGGGTCCAACCCCTCATGAAGCCGCGACTTGCTTAGCGCCGAACGGACTCCCAGCACCGCATCGTCCTTGGCCCGCTGGTTGGCGACATACTCGCGGTACGTCGTCCGGTAGACCTCGTTCCACTCGGCCCACGCCGCGTGGTCAAGCCAAGGATGGCCGCTGATCTCGGACGGGAAGACCTCGCGCTCATCGACGTAGCGGTAGGTCCAGTCGACCTTGCGTGCTAAGTCGAGCCAGTCGTCGCGTCGAAGCACCACGCGGCCATCTCCTCTCGCTCCGCCTCCTGCGCGTCAGGGCCGCCACTGTCGCTCAGCTCAAGCAGCTCGTCCGGGCTGAGGCAGTATGGGTTTTCCATCACCATCGTTCCGACGAGCACTCGCGGATGCGTCCGCAGCAGGTCGACGACGATGCCACCGCCGAACCGGGAGACGTCGTACAGGCAGATGATCACCTGCGGAAACAGGGGCAGGTAGCGGTTCATCTCGGATTCGAGAACGAGCAGCTCACGAGTATCCGGCACGACGTCGCGCAGCGACCAGACCTCGATCGCGCGCACGAGGTCATAACGCGCGTCGTACATCACCTCTGATATCGCCGACTTCCACGTGCTGATGACCTCAGGTGCGGAGAAGTCGCCCGAGCGCAGGTACATGTCCGCGGAGCGGATGATGTCGAGCTGCTTGTCGTCCCACGGTTGCAGTTCGTCGCCAGCACCGTCGTGGTCGCGCAGTGCCCTGGACACGTCCAACGGTTCCAGCCCGTCGACGACGCAGATGCACTTGTCGCCGTTGCGCAGGCCGGCCCGCAGGAAGGGGATCAGCACCTGATCACGCTGCGTCGTGTCGGCGTACAAGCCGCAGAGGTGGTCTCCTGGTTCCGCCTGGAGGGCGGTGATGCCGAGGTCGAACGGACTCGACACAAAAGCCCCCGTCCGCATTCGCTGGAAGGTCGGAGGCGGATGCCACCGGCCACGCGGGGCGCTGCTGTCCCGGGCGTAGCTGCCTGCTCACTCGCGACGACCATGTCAGACGGCCTGCGGCCGTCGCTCGGAAACATCATCCACGAACAGGTGCAGCCGCGAAAGTATCTCTGCGGACTCGTCGCTCAGTGCGCTGAACGAGAGCCGACCGTGACTTCCGCGCAGCCGCCGGGCGGCGATGACCAACGTGGCGAGACCCGCGGGGTCAGCGTCTTGGATCCCGCCGAGATCGAGGTCGATGCAGGTGACACCGGCGTCGATGAGATGGCCCAGGCGGCGTCGCACGGCCGACGCGTCGGTGCGGCACAGTGTTCCGCAGATCCGCACCTCCGCCAGGTCACCGGAGCGCCTGACGACGAACGATGCGTCCTCCGTCCAGTGGTCGCTCATTGCCCCGCCGCGGCGAGCCGATGCGACGAGGTCGGCTCGCGATCGGGCCCATGCTCGTTGGCCAGTCGGACGAGCTGCACGCGACTGCTGATCTCGAGCTTCCGGAACACCTGCCGAAGGTGGAACGCCACGGTGTGCGGGGACAGGTACAGCCTGGCTGCGGCCTGCCGGTTCGTGAGACCGTCCACAACGAGGCCCACCACCCGCAGCTCGGTGCCCGTCAGGCTGTCCCAGCCGAAGAGGGGCCGGTCCGCGCAGGACCAGTGCCTCGGCCGCGCGCCGAGCGCGCGCATCCGTGCGCGGACCCGGTCGAGGTCGTGCTCTGCCTCGACCTGCTGATACGCCGCGCGCGCGCCGTAGCTGCTCGAGCGCACCGTCGTCGTCACCGCGCTCGACGAGGGCTATGGCTGCATCCTCAGCGGCCGACCCGCGCGACCAGCAGTCCACGTACCGTAGCGAGGCGGCGATCAGCCGCTGCGGATCGCGGTCGAGGACCCCCCGCGCATGCTCGGTCGCCGTGGCCAAACAAGGCTCGTTCGGGCAGTCCGCGGCGAGCGCCGCCGACGCCGCCACCACGGCCTTGGCCCGCGCCCGATCGGACAGGGCGATGGCGGCTCGGACCAGCCATGCAGCCGACGTCGGGTCGCGGACGAGGCCACCGAGGTCGAACAGCACCGTGTCGAGCCGCTTCTCCAGGCAGCGCGTGTAGCCGTGAGCGTCGTTGCCGTCGCGCATCGTCATTCGGGCACCTCGCTCTCTCCTGGAGCATCCTGCCCACTGCGACCGAGGGGATACTTTGTCCGGACCCGACCAAATCGGGCGACTCGCCTGTCCGCCCAGGACAGGAGCTGATCAAAGATCGCGGATCTCCTGGAGCGTGCGCCAGGTGCGGGCAGCGATCTGGAGGTTGAACCGCACCTCCGGATCACGGAGATCACAGCCGGACAGCTCGCGGATCCGCTGCAGCCGGTACTTCAGCGTGCTCTGGTGCACCGACAGGGCAGTCGCGGCTCGCTCCTGGTGACCGCCGGAGTCGAGGTAGACGCTCAGCGTGAGTGTGAGATCGGTGCTCCGCTGCTGGTCGTAGTCGATCAATGCGCCGAGCCATTGCCGCACAATCCGCTCCGCCGCGGCCGTGTCGCCCGCACCGACCAGCCGGTAGAGGCCGAGCTCGTCGAAGACGGTGACGCCGCCGACGTCGGAGTCACGCTGAAGCCGCAACCCGAGCTGAGCCTCCCGGTAGGAGCGGGGCAGCTCCGGGATGCCCTCGCACGGGCCGCCGACACCGACGCGGCATCGGCCACCGGGCATCTTCGCGAGGGCTGCGTCGCGCAAGTCCCTCCACGGCTGCCCGGTGGAACACACCAGCACGACCAAGCCTTCGCGCTGGCCGACCAGGCAGGCGAGGTCGCAGTCCACCGCGGCCTGCCGCACCGCCTGGAAGAACGTCTCGTCGTCTCCTCGCCGCGTCCTGCCCTCGACGACAACCACGACCTGCAGCGCTGAAGGGTCGACGCCCACTGCCTCGACGCGGCTGCGGACGGCGGCCAGCGTGGTGCCGGTCACCAGGAGGTCGGCGAGGTCGCCGCCGAGACGCAACTCGGTCTCCGTGATGCTACGGGCTCGCATCAGCTCGATGCTGAGCACGGTTGCGGCATATTCCAGCGCCACCCGCTCGAAGTCGTCGACAGGCGACGCCGCACCGACCAACGTGATGACCCCCAGCGGTTCGGCGCGTGCGCGTGCCAACGCCGCGAGACCGCGGTCCACTGGGAGTGCCCCCGCGGCCCTCAGCAACCGGCTGATGTCACGTTCCCTCGTTCGCGTCTGCGTAGACGGATACGGATCCGGCTGCCCCGGGCCGATCCAAACGCCGAGACGACCGGCGAGATCTTCGATGATGACCGAATGCCCGGTGAGTTGGTTGAGCGCCTCCGCGACGCCACGATCGCCGGTGCCGCTGAGCGCAACCTGGGTGAGCGTGCGGTGCATGGCCATGTTCCTCGTCAGCGCGTCCAGCGACTGCTCGAGCTGCATGTTCGCCACCCGTAGCTGCTCGGCAACGGCCCGCTCCATCGCGTGTAACCGGGCTACCCCGATCGCGATCCCGGCTTCCTGCACAAGCGCGCGCAGCAGGAACTGTTCGTGCTCGTCCGGCGCCTTCGCGGCGGCCATGACGAAGAATCCAAAGGCGCCTTGCTGCCCGGTCAGCGGGTACGCCCATGCCCAGGAGTGGCGCGCGGCCGTCACGGCCCCGCCCGCGGCGGTGAGGCCCGCCACCTGACGGTCGAGTGCATGGCCGGGCTCATACGGGCTACCGCCCGGGGGCTCGAGCCGTCGGCCGTCGAGATAAACCGCCACCGTCTGGGCGTGGGCAAGCGAGACACTTGCCGTGGTAGCGAGCTCGATGATGTGGTTCTCGTCGAGTTCGGAGATGAGCACCAGCGACAGCGCGAGCAGGCCGCGCAATGAAGCCAGTTGCATTCGTGTGGGAGCGAACGCCGTATCACCTCCAGCGCAGACAGAATCAGCGCGGATGGCCTGGCTAGCGAGCATTCTCTGCTGGATCGAGTTGAGCCACTCTCTCGCCGGGTTCTCCCGACGAGACTCAGTATCTCCTTACGGTCCTGGCCTACCCGTCCCCAGGGCCCCTACGCGCGCCGCCGCATTCGGCCTCGAGGTCATGCCCACACGTTCGAGGGATGCGGACCCGACGCCCGCGCCCTACGCTGATGCGGGTATGGCCACGCCGTGCACCGGCCCTGCGGGTCGCGGACGAGAACGACGCGCAAGCGACCGTCGTCGGACACCCATCGTGACTACCGAAACGCCCCGGCAGCCACGGTCGGGCGGTCGCCAGGGCGACCTGCCGAGAAGCCACGTACCGCGGTCCGCGGTTGCATGGCGCCAACTCATGACTGCGGTAGCCGCCGGGGGCGGGGCCGCGCTCGTCGTCTGCCTAAGCACCGGACTCCAGCTGGCGTACGGCGTCATGGTCGGCTGGAACGTCGCCGCTACGACCTACTGCGTCGCCGTCTGGGTCACCAGTTGGCGGCTCACGCCTGAACTGACAGCTGAGGTCGCGGTGCACGAGGATCCATCCCGGTCAGCGACCGACGGTCTGCTGCTCGTCGCGGCCGTCGCCAGCATCGCCTCGGTGACGTTCGCGCTCGCGGACGCGGCGAGCTTCCACGGCTTCGGGCGGGCGTTCCGGATCGTGGCGGGAGTCGCCTCGATCGTCTGCTCCTGGTTCCTCGTGCACACGATCTTCACGCTCAAGTACGCCCGGCTCTACTACCTCGACGAGGACGGCGGCATTGAGTTCAACATGGAGCAGCCCCCGGCCTGGAGCGATTTCGCCTACTTGGCCTTCACAATCGGAATGACGTTCCAGGTATCCGACACCGATCTGCAGACCACGCTGCTGCGGCGGCTGGCACTGAAACACATGGTGCTTTCCTACCTGTTCGGCGCTGTCATCGTTGCCGTAGCGATCAATCTGCTCGCCGCCCACGTCGGGTGATCAGCACCGGAAACCCATCGGCGGCGATTCGTCGCCTCTGCTTTTTCGTTCGGCCCACGACACCACGACCTCATGAGTATCGGACTGCCGCCTGTCGCCACGGTGCCGCCGATCACGCTCGCGAGTTGCTTCTCGCTGGTAAAAGCGGAGGTCAGCAGCCTGCGGACGAGGCGTGTAGCCAAGTGTGGTGCAAGGCGTGGCCACGAGCGTGTTAGGCGAATGACACCGTCAACTGCAACCGCTGGATCAGAAGGTTGGGGTTCGAGTCGCTCCGACCACCTCCGATCGCGCCTCTGCGATCTCACGAGACATCTAGGACGCGGGCCCGTGCCTGGTGGCGTAGCCGATGCGGAGGTCGAGGTCCTGGGATCAGTACCGGGACAGGGGTTCCGGCATGGTCTCGACCGATGCCGACGTGGTGCAGGCGGCGGCTGCGTCGCAGGCTGACCGGCGACAGCAGACTGACCGACCTGACGGTGCGCCGACCCCAATGCTCGTGTTGTCGTCGAAGGGACCACTTGATTACCAGAGGAGGAATCGTGACGACCTACGCAGTGGACTCACCTATGCGCAAGCAGGTACTCGGCCACTACCGCAGCTACGAGCTCGCGCAAGCGGATGTCGACAAGCTGGCCGATCACAAGTTCCCGGTCGAGCACGTCGCCATCGTCGGCAGCGACCTGCGGCTGGTGGAGCTGGTGACCGGCCGCTGGACGGCGGCCAGGGCGACGCTCTACGGCGCGGCGGCCGGTGCGTGGTTCGGCGTCCTGGTCGGAATCGTATTCTGGATCGTCAGTCCATGGGCCGGCAGCGCGGTGCTTTCCGGCGCCATCCTGGGCCTCATCATGGGCGCGATCTACGGCGCCGTCAGTCACGCGCTGTCCGGCGACCGGCGCGACTTCGCGTCGACGTCCAGGATCGAAGCTTGCCGGTACGATGTCCTCGTCGACGAGCCTTACATCAACGATGCGATCACGGCCCTCAACGGCGGTCTCGACGGTCCACCGGCCCGATCCTCGACCGCGTCCCCCGGTCAGCGTGCCAAGTGACGCCTCTTGGAGCACTCGGATGGTCGCGGTCCGCGCAACCCTCGGAAGGACAGGGACTACACCGCCGCGCAGCAGAGCGGCGCCGGCTTGAGCGATAGGCCGCCCGCGCCGAAGGGTTGACGGTCTGAACTCCAACCCAGCTGCGTGCGCTTCGACCTGCCCGGCGGCGGCGCCGAAGGGTTGTCCGTCGCACCGGTGAGCACCAGTCCTTCCTCAACATCCTCGGGTGGCACGGCGTCTGCGGCACTGCTCCCGCATGGCAACCGCGCGCTCGAGTGGATCGAGCCTGACTGCGATTCCCTACGGCGACGGGCTTGTCGGTCTCGGGATCTACGGGCTGGCCGCCGACCCGTCGTGACTCATCGGCGGTCGGTGACGTGATCGCGCGGTGGGTCGGCCGCTTATCGAGTACGACGAGGAGCACGGGACGAATCTCGGCGAGACTCTCTCGCGGGCTACCTCGAACACGGCGCGACCTACGACGCGACGTCTAAAGCCCTGACCATCCACCGCAGCACCCTGCGCTACCGGCTCCCGCGGCTCCGGGAGATCTCGGGCCCGATCTGAACAGCTCAAACCCGCGCTTCAACCTCCACAGTTGGCGACTCGTGCGCTGTCGATTCTCGAGGAATAGCGGCGCTGTTCCTAACACACCGCCGACGTGACGGCCGGATGTCTACCCGGACAGGGGATGCCCGGTCGGCGCTACCAGGCGACAGTCGAGTCCGTAAGCAGAAATTCTCGAGGGAAGGAGTAGGCAGATGACTACTGCGGTCGAAGCGCGGGCCGACGAGCAGATCCAGAAAGACGTGATCGAGGAGCTCAAGTGGGATGCCCCCGTGCAGCCCAACGAGATCGGCGTGATCGTCAAGGACGGAGTCGTGTCGCTCACAGGATGGGTCGACAGCTACACCAAGAGGTGGGCGGCGGAGAAAGCCGCGCGCCGGGTGCGTGGCGTCGTGGCGGTCGCCAACGACATCGAGGTGAAGCTGCCACACAGCGCTGAGCGCACTGACGCCGAAATCGCCGCCGAGGCCGCGCGAGCGCTCGACTGGGACACCACGATCCCGGAGGGCAAGGTCCAGGTCACGGTTTCCAAGGGCTGGGCGACCCTGCGCGGCGAGGTTCCCTGGCACTTCCAGCGGCTCGATGCCGAGCGAGCAGTACGCCGACTCAAGGGGGTCAAGGGGGTCACCAACCTGATCTCCGTCAAGCCGCTCGTGAAGCCGTCACCGGCCACCTTGAAGAGCAAGGTCGAGGGCGCGCTCTTGCGCAGCGCGGAGACCGAAGCGCGAAACATCGACGTACAGGTCGACGGCGGCACCGTGACCCTGAGCGGCAAGGTGTCTTCCTGGGCGGAACGACGCGAGGCGGAGCGCGCGGCCTGGAGCGCCCCGGGTGTGGTCGAGGTGAACAACAAGATCAAGGTCCGGCCTTTCGGCAACTGACCGACTGCACCCGGCAGGGACCGAGAGCTCACCGGACCTGGCGGTCGCCGGCAGCCAGTCGCGCGGTGGCCCGTCCGGTGATCTCGGTCGGCTCGAGTGGCATGGGAGCAGCGGCGGCTGCCAGGGTAGCTCGAGTTCACTGTGGTGGATCCGCGGCCTGCTCCAGCAAACGCAGTGCGCGTCGGCTCCGGCCGGACAGCCACTCAGATCGATGCGGGCCGCACCCTGAAGCGAGGCACCCAACTGATCATCTCTGGGTCCCGAGTGGGTGCCCTGGATGATGGATGCCCTCGACGAGGCAGCCGCGACAGGCGACGTCTACTTGTGGTCGGACGACAATCTCTCCAACGACTACTTCTTGCAGTCTCTCTCGTCGGACGTTCGTCGCCGGGTGGCGGAGTAACCGGGCGACGGGCGAGTGTGTTGTTTCAAAGGTTTCGACGATGAGTCGTTCTCGTTCAACATCCAGGCGACCCTGGACCTGTTCGCCCGACAGTTCGACCTCTTCAGCCGGCTACTTGCCAAGGGCCTCGACCTGTACGCATACACGACCTTTACCAGCCCGACCGCGGACGGTGTGCCGACTGCGATGCGGACGTTTGTCGACCGACTTCAGCGGATCTCCGAGGCACTTCCGTTGCGGACTGTGCCACTGGAGATCAGCTTCCCGCACCGAATGACAAGGGTGAAACATGCAAAAGCCCAGGTCAGCAGCGGAGGCTCCGGGATTTGAACCCGGGATGGGGGTGAACCCAAACCGCATTAGCAGTGCCCCGTCAGCGCGTCCGTAGGAGTCCAGGGTCGGCCCCAGCGGTCCGCCGGATCTGCGTTGTCGCAGGTCAGTGCGCCGCACCGGACGTCGACGGTCTTGAGTGGACTCGTGCGGACGGCTCCGAGTAGCGATCGAACTGCAACTGAAACTGCAACTGGGCTGCGCGCGCCGAACCCCGACCTAGCCGTAGCGTCGTGCCGCCGGCGGTGCCCGAAGACTGTGAATTGCTCACAGGTGAGTTGGGGGCAATCGGCCATCTACTGAGTTCAGTCGCCGCCAGAGCGGCGGTGCGACTCGACGAAGGGGATGGACGTCATGGGCAACAAAAAGATGTTTCTGAGCTTGATTTCGTGGGCGGCGTTCACGATCCTGGCCGACCACGGTGGCACCGGCTTCGTGCCGGTGGCAGCGGCGATCGCAGGCCTGATCGCGCTCGCGATCACGATCTTCAACACCCGTGGTTCGAAGTTGAAGCTGATCGACGCGACTGGCGTGGTGACCTTCGCGGCGATGACCGCGATCGCGTTCGTCGGCGACGACGCGGTGCGTCGGCACATTGTCGACTACGGTCGCGGGGGCTGCGCTCTCGTGCTCGGTCTGGTAATGCTGGCTTCGCTCGCGTTCACGCCGTTCACTGAGCAGTACGCGCGAGAGGCGACGCCGCGGCAGTACTGGACCTCGCCGATCTTTCACGCCGTTAACCGCAAGCTCACCGCAGTGTGGGCCGCGGCGATCATTGTGATGTCCGGTGGGCACTTCCTCTCCGGTTATCTGCAGGCGGCTGGCGAGCTGCACCGCCGTACCAACCTGGCTCTCAACTGGGTGCTCCCGGTCGTGTTGGTCCTGTTCGCGCTCAAGCAGACCAGCCGCATCACCAGCAGCGACGACGCCCCCGCGGCGCCGACGGTCACCGCCTGAGCGGCGCGACAGGCCGACCGGAACAACCAAAGGGGCATGAGATGACCACCACAGCCGTAACCGCAGCTCCGACAAGGGAGCTCGACCTTTCCGAGGTTGGCAGCGCCGCAGCCGGCGCGATCAGCCGGAGCCAGATGAATATGGTGTTCGCCACGGTCATGGTCGCGATGCTGCTCTCTGCACTCGACCAGACGATCGTGTCGACTGCGCTGCCAACGATCGTCGGTGACCTCGGCGGTGGCCATCTGTCGTGGGTGGTATCGGCGTACCTGCTCGCCGACACGATCTCGACCGTCCTGACCGGGCGGCTCTCAGACCGGTTCGGCCGAAAGCTTGTGCTTCAACTCTCGGCCGGGATGTTCGTCGTGGCCTCGGCGATGTGCGGCTTCGCGCACAGCATGACCTGGCTGATCGCATGGCGAGGGATCCAGGGTCTCGGCGCAGGCGGGCTCGGCGTCACCGCCAGTGCAGTGATTGCGGACGTTATTCCGCTGAAGGAGCGTTCGAAGTACCAGGGCGCGCTGGGCGCGGTCTTCGGGGTGGCGCTGGTCCTCGGGCCGCTGCTGGGTGGGTTGTTCACCGATCACCTCAGCTGGCGTTGGGTGTTCCTTGTCAACTTGCCGATTGGCATCGTCCTGATGGCGCTCGCCGCCATCACCATCCCGAAGATCAACGTTACGAAGCGGGCGCCGATCGACTACGCCGGCATCATGTTGGTCTCGATCGGCGCTGCCGCCGTAACCCTCGCGCTGAGCTGGGGCGGTAACTCCTACGCCTGGGGCTCGAGCACGATCATCGGCCTGGTCGTCGGATCGGCGATCGCTTTCGCGCTGTTCGTCTGGGTCGAGTCCCGTGCCGCGGAGCCGATGCTTCCGCTGCACCTGTTCAGCAAGCCGGTGTTCAGCTTCTCCGTCGTCCTGACCTTCATCGTCGGGTTCGTGATGCTCGGCGCACTGACCTTCATGCCGACCTTCAGCCAGTACGTCCAGGGCATCTCACCAACCATGTCCGGCGTCCGCGGCATCCCGATGGTGGTGGCGCTATTCGCGACGTCAATGCTGGCCGGCACCGTGGTCAGCAAGACCGGCCGCTACAAGCTCTTCCCGATCACTGGCTTTCTGACGATGGCGGTTGGGCTGTACCTGTTCTCCCGGCTCACGCCAACCACCGGCTACCCGACCCTGTGCGCCTACATGATCGTGTTCGGCGCCGGCGTGGGCCTGTCGATGCAGATCCTCACCACCGTCGTCCAGAGCACCGTCGACTTCCGCGACCTCGGCGTCGCGACGTCGGGAGTCGGCTTCTTCCGCACTCTCGGCAGCTCGTTCGGTACGGCGATCTTCGGCACGATCTTCGCTAATGCGCTTGCGCCTCTGCTGGCCAAGGCGCTCGTCCACTCACCGGGTGTGAATCCGTCCGCCGTCAGTTCCCCAGAGACGCTGCACGCCTACCCGTCACACGAGATCACCCCGATCGTCGCCGCCTACTCACACGCGCTGCACCTGCTGTTCTTGGCCGGAGTGCCGGTCGCTCTGGTCGGTTTCGCGGTCTCGTTGTTCCTCAAGCAGCAACCGCTGCGGAGCACCGCACAGGCCGGCGCCAGCGATGTCGGCGACGGCTTCAACGCGCCGGTTGGCCCGGACCGAATGGTGCAGCTCGAGCAGGCGATCTCCCGGATGCTGCGCAGCGCCGGGCCGGACGATATCGCGACGATCCGGTCCACTGCCGACACCTCCCTGGACGGCGCCACCGGCTGGAGCGTCGGCGTCGTGACTGCACGGTCGCGGATGGGTCTACCGACCGACCTTCACTCGATCGCCGCGCGATTCGGCGTGCCGGCACCGGTGATGCGACCCGCCTTCGACACCGCGCGGACCCAGGGCTTCCTAAGCGGTGACGACGGTGCGCTTGCCGTCACCGACCGCGGCCGCGAGGAGCTCGAACACCTCGGTACGTCGATCCGCGACTGGTTGACCGAGCGGCTCGCGGACTGGAACGCCGAGGACGACCCGGCCTTCGACGACGCCCTTCGTCACGTCGCTCGCAGCCTGGTGGCATAGAGACCATTTGGATAAATTGCCCTCGCGGGACGGGCTGAGCCAACGAGTCCCGGAGAAGGGGCCGCGGCGGTGATCCGGTGGGGCGAGGAGGTGCTCGGCACCCTGGACGCTGCCGTCGCACGAGCGGCCGGCGGCACGCCGACAGTTCTGGTGGTCGAGGGCGCTGCCGGACTCGGCAAGTCGACGTTGCTGGACACAGTCGGTGAGCGGGCCGCTGGTTTCACCTGGCTCGCAACCGAGGCCCTCGAGACTTCGGCGGCACTTCCCTACGACGTCCTCGCCGGGCTCGGGGTCGACCCCACGGCGGCCACGGCGAGCGGCCAACTCACCACGGTGCTCGCGGCGCAGCGGCTGCGGGCCCGGATCGACGACGAGCTGTCCGGCGACAACCCGCTGCTGGTCACGATCGACGACCTGCAGTGGGCGGACAGTGAGTCGGTCGAGGCGCTGCTCGCGGTCGTCAGCCGCTCCGCAGGCGACCGAGTGCTAATCGCGCTCGCTAGCCGCGCGCTCGACGCCGGCCAGCATCCCGGGTGGCGGCGATGGTCAGCCCGGCCCGGCCGGGTCGAGCGGATCGAGCTGGCCGGGCTGTCGGAGACGCTCGCGGTCGAACTGGTCTGCGAGCGACGGCCGGACATCGACCGCGTCACCGCCGCCCGGCTCTGGGAGCACACTGCTGGAAATCCGCTCTATCTATTCGGTTTGGTCAACGAGTACGCGGCGGGTGACCTCGCACAGATGCGGGAGCTGCCGGCGCCGGCCGAGTTCAGCCAGTGGGTGACCGACCACGTCGCCGGGCTGCCCGAGCCGGCCCGGCGCCTCGCTGCCGCATTGTCGGTGCTGGGCGGCGACTGGTGGCCACTGCGCGACGCGGCGACCGTGGCCGGTCTGTCCGAGCCGACCGCGTCAGTCACCGCCCTGGTCGACGCCGGTCTTGCGGAGAGCCGGCCGACCGCGACCGGAGAGCAGATGCGCCTGGCGCACAGCCTGATCCGTGCCGCGACGTACCGGTCCCTGACTGCTTCCGATCGGCAGACGCTGCACAGCCGCGCTTCGGCCGTCGTCAGCGGCACCAGCGCCGCCCTCGAGCACCGGGCCGCTGCGATCACCGGGTACGACGAGGACCTCGCCGCCGAACTCGACAGCCACGCGGTGTCGCTGCGCAACCAGCTCTCTTATCGGCTGGCAGCGCACTTCCACCGGTTGGCCAGCGCGGTCACGGGCGACCCGGCCCAGCGCGAGCGGCTTCGGCTCGAGTCGCTGCTCGACACCCTCAGCAACGGCGACCGGGCAACGGTGCGCGACCAGCTCGACGAACTGGACCAGTTGCCGGCGACCCCACTACGCGACCTCGTGCTCGCCCAGTTGGCGCAATGGGAACGCCGGGCCCGCGACGCGGTCACGCTGCTCACCCCGCGTTCCAGCCCACAGCCGGTCGCAGCCGACGCTGCCTGGACCCAGCACCGGATCGAAGCCCTTCTGGCTTGGTCCCGGCTGTCTGCCGGTGAACCGGAGAAGCTGATCGAGCAGGCGCTGACGCGAATGCGGTGCTACGACAGTTACGACCCGACCTTCACGCGCCTCGCCATCCTCACCGGCGCTCAGCTCAGCGCACGGCACGCGAGCACCCCGGACCAGGTTGCTGGACTCACGGAGTTGCCGAACAGCCCGGGTGCGGTGCCGGCAGACCAGACGCTGACGCTCGGCTGGCGTGGCTTGGTCCGCTCCAACACCGGACAGTTTGCCCTCGCGGTCGCAGACCTGACCGAAATGACCGACCGGATGCAACACGGACTGGCCGACTTCGGAGGCGGGACGTATCACGCGGCGCTGGCCCGGGCGCAGTGGTTCGCCGGCGACTGGGCGATGTCACGAGTCAACATGCGGCTTGCCCTCGAACTCGGCGGTGACTGGCCGGCGCCGCTACTGCTGGTCAGCGCTGCGCTCCCAGCCATCGGAGTCGGCGACTTCGACGCGGCCGACGAGGCGATCGCCACCGGCCGGGACATAACCGCCCGCTCGCCATGGCTGGAAGCTGTCGACCAGCTGTGGGTGGTCGAGGTGATCCGGCAGCACGCGTCCGGCACGATCGACGCCGGGCTCCACTCGCAGGTCCGCGAACCGCTGGAGAAGGTTCGCCGCGGGGAGCTCACCAAGAATCTGGTCTGGCACGTCCACGCCGGACTGGCCGCGGTGTGGGCCAGGGCGCTCGACGACGCGGCCTTGTGTGCCCAACGGTTGTCCGCTGCTGCCGGCCGCACCGACTGGTCCGAAGCGGCGAGTGCCTGGGTCCGCGGACTGGCAGCGGAGGCCAACGGCGGCGGCAAGACCGCGCTCGCGGCTCTGCGCGCGGCCACCGCGCAACCACTTCAATCCATGCCGCTGTACGGCGCGCACATCCACGTGGATCACGCCCGGGTCGCGCATCTGATGAACGACTCGTCAGCCGCAGCCCGGTCACTCGAACTTGCGTCCACCACCTACCAACAGCTCGGCGCCGCGTCCTACCTCCGACACGTCGATGAGATACGGAAAACAACCGCCGCGATCAAGACCGCGACACTCTCACTGTCCGACCGTGAGCGAGACGTGCTCGCCTTGGTGACCTCGGGCATGAGCTACGCGCAGATCGCCCGCAATCTGTTCATCACACAAAGCACCGTCGGCTACCACCTCGGCAACATCTACGCCAAAGCCGACGTGTCGTCCCGACACGAGCTCACCGAGCTGGCGCGTCAGAGCCCGGGGTTGTTCGGTCTGCCCGCGACGGCGTGAGCGCGATTGCAACTAAAAATGCGGGTAGGAGATAGTCCTCTAGCGGATAGAAGCAGCAGAAAGTGCAACACCGCAGGTCAGCAGCGGAGGCTCGGGGATTTGAACCCCGGATGGGCGATGAACCCAAACCGTATTAGCAGTGCTCCGTGAGCGTGCCCGTAGGTGTTCGCCCGTGGCCGCAGTCGTCCGGGGGGCGAACGTTTGTGCACGTCAGTCCCTTGCGCCGGATGGCTGCGGACGCGGCTGGACCCGGATGGACGACGCGGAGTGGCGTTCGAACTGCAACTGAAACTGCAACTGGCAGGACGGGCAAACGGCGGCACCCGTTGCGCCGGTGCGGCCTGCAGCGACCGGTGCCCAGGCCATGCGTTGATCCAGATCCGCCCGGAGGGTTCACGGTCTGACGGGTTTGGCGGGAAGGGTGCGCACGTAGCCAATTGCCACGTCGAGCCATCGCTGCAGCGCTCGCTCTTTGAGGCCGAGGGGAGCGACGTAGACCATGCCCTTCATTGGTCGGCCGGTGAAGTCCATCGGGCGGGTATGCGGTTCATGGAGAGCGGCGGCTGCGAGCTGCGCGTTGAGCCGGAGCATGAGCGAGTCGCCGACGATGCCGCAGGTCATGTTGCCCGAAAGCGTGAAGCATAGGCCGCCGAACATCTTTCGCTCGTCCAGGTCCGGTTCATTGGCGAGAATGTCTCGGACCCGGGCGGCGAGCGCTTCGTCGTACATCGTTGTCGCGTTTCGGCAGACTCAGCGGGCGTCTGCCGCTGGGGTAGGCCCTTCACTGCGCGCTTTCAACCCGCCGAGAAACGCGATGACGCCGGCGTTGAAGCCGCGGCGGAGCATCGCGGCGTCGAGGAGCCTTCCGGCCCACCCGAATTTCGGTGTGTACTCCATTACCTGCGTGACGACCGTCGATCCGTTCTGGTGCGCGAAGGTATAGGTGTGCTGCAACCGAGCGATCGGGAAGTTGCAGGCTGTCAACTCATACGTGAGGCTCGCGTCTGGCTCCAAGGCGGCCAATCGTTCTTCGAACCAGTGCTTCCCGTCGCGCATGGTCACGCGGCGAGTGGCCCCCTGGCCTGCTCGCGCACCGCACGTGACCTCGACGGCCTTGACGGTCGGGTCGTAGTCGGCGAGAGCGCCCAGGTCCGCGACGATCGCCCAGACTGTTCCGGGCGACGCATCGATGGATATCACGTTGGTGAGGCGGGTCATGAGTCGCAGCCTAGAGAGATAGGTTTTCTTTTGCAACCTTGCTAGGCTTCGAGCCATGGCAGCCGCTCGTCGTTCGGATTGCCCGATCGGTTTTGCTCTCGACTGCTTCGGCGACCGTTGGACGCTTCTCGTGATCCGCGACCTATTGTTCAAGGGGAAGCGACGATTCCAGGACTTTCGTCGAAGCGAGGAGCGGATCGCGTCGAACATCTTGGCGGAGCGCCTTCGCGCGCTTGAGTCTGCGGGCATCGTCGATCGGCACGTCGCGGCCCGCAATGAGGGCGGCGTGACCTACTGCCTGACCACAAAGGGCATCGACCTGGCTCCGGTCCTCGTCGAGATGATCATCTGGAGCGCTCAGTACGACGCGCGGACGGCCGCCGACCCGGAGTTCGTCGCCGCAGCGAGAGCGGACCGCAACGCGCTACTGGACGCGATCGCCGCTACGTATCGAGCCGATCAAGGTCGGGACTTCGCCACGTCTTGAGGCCCTACACAAGTACCCAAGTGTCATAGCGAGTCGATCCAGCGCTCTAACCGTCGGCCTTCGGCGGTTAGTACTGATGGATCGCGGGTGGTGTGGGTCAGAACAGCTGTTCCCTGGTAGCTCGCGAGGAAGGTGAGCGCCAGTTGGCGCGCGTCGCGGTGACCCAGGGTACGGAACTGGTCCTCCAGCCATGCGAGCGGCAGGTTCATCAGACGGGCGACGTCGTGGTTCTGTTCGCTCTTGTCGAGTTCCGAGCACAGTGTGCCGTGCGGGCAGCCGTACTTAGCGATGAGATCCGCGCGAGCCGCAAGCGTCCGTGTGAGGGCCTTCAGCCGCGCTTTCGGCGTGCGGTGTTGACCGAGGGACTCAATGGTGTCGAGTACGCCGCGAACATGCGCCTCGACGACGGCTGCGACCAGCGCGTCTTTCGTCTTGAAGTAGTAGTAGATGTTGCCGAGCGGAACGTCGGCTACCTCGGCGATGTCAGCGAGCGTGGTCTTTTCAACCCCTTGTCGGTGGACGAGCTCAGTCGCCGCGTGAACCAGTCGTTCCCGTTTGCCTGGCACAGGCCCGGTCGTGACCATGCCCGTCTCCTTAGTTAGCCGTCTGACTTGCATTGTAGACATCAAGGCCGCATGATATGAGTTAGAAGTCCAACTAAGTCTGTAGAGGGAGCAGTGCTATGGCCACTTCCACCGTCGCGGCCGGCGGCAGCTCGTTCCTGGCCTCGCGGCGGGGGAAACTGACACTTCTGTTGCTCTGTTTGGTGGCGTTCCTCGATTACGTCGACGCCTCGATCGTCAATGTGGCGCTGCCCTCGATACACGACGACCTGCATGTGTCGGTGCAGAACGTGCAATGGGTGATCAGCGGGTACCTGCTGACCTACGGCGGTTTCATGCTGCTCGGTGGTCGGGCGGCGGATCTGCTCGGACGGCGCCGCCTGCTGGTGGCCGGCACGGTCGTGTTCGCACTCGCATCGCTGGGCGCCGGCCTCGCGAACGAATCGGGCGTACTGGTCGCTGCTCGGCTGGTCCAGGGCCTGGGTGCCGCCATGATGCTGCCGGCGGCACTGTCGCTGGTCACCACGAGCTTCAGTTCCGGTACTGATCGCACGAAGGCCCTCGGCGCGTGGGGCGCGATGGCAGGAGTTGCGTCGGCAGCCGGCGTGCTGCTCGGCGGTGTCCTTACTCAAGGACCGGGATGGCGCTGGGTGTTCTTCGTCAACCCGCTGGCCTGCGTCGGAATTCTTGCCGGCACGCTTCTCCTGATCGATCGTGACCGCCCCCGTGCTGGCGTCGCGCGATTTGACTTGCTCGGTGCCCTGCTGTCCACGGCCGGGATGCTGCTGCTGGTCTACGGGATCGTGCGCGCGCCGATCGTCGGGTGGGGCGCGACATCAACCGTGTGCTGCCTGATCGCCGCGGCGATCATTCTGGCCGGCTTCGTCGTGAATGAACGCCGAGTGGACCGACCCCTGCTGCCGCTATCCGTATTCAGGATCGACGGACTCGCCGCCGCCGACGCAACCCAGCTGATCGCGATCGCCGGATTTCTGTCGACCTTCTTCTTCCTGACCCTGTATATGCAAGACGTCCTCGGGTACTCGCCGATCCGCACGGGCCTGTCGTATCTGCCGGTGACCGGCGGAGTCATCGTAGCGGCCGGTGTGTGCTCCAAGCTGTTCCCCCGCACCGGCACGCGACCGGTGCTCGTCATTGGTGCTCTCGCCGCCGCGGGCGGCGTGGGTTATCTGTCCCGGCTGCCGCTTCACGGCACCTACCCAACCGATCTGCTGCCAGGACTGATCGTCATGTCGCTCGGGCTTGGCGCGGTGTTCGTCGGTGCGACCACCGCCGCCAACGCCGGCGTACCAGCAGATCAGGCCGGGCTCGCCGCCGCACTGATCAATGCCTCCCAACAACTCGGCGGGGCGCTCGGTATCGCGATCTTCACCGCGATCGCCACCTCCCACACGAATCGGCTTCTCGCAACGCACATCGCCCAACCGTCGGCTCTTGCCTCTGGGTTCCACCGGGCGCTGATCGCCGCGGCAGTCTTCCTGGTCGCCGCGGCCCTGATAGCGGTCCGGGCCACCAACACCCGAGGCGAACCGACCACCCTCGAGCCTGTCCCCGTCGCGCCCCTCGCCGCGTAGCCAGCGCCAAGAAGGAGACCATTGCCATGAATGTCACGTCGCAGGTCACGATCGCCCGATCGCGACACGAGGTTTTCGACTTTCTTGCCCACGCGGAGCTTCTTCCCATCTACGCCACTGACTTCGACTGGGTCCAGCGAACCGAAGGCTCCGCACCCGGCCCCGACGCTGTCTACACCTACCGCATGACGCGGGGTGCGCAGGGCACGTTCCGGCACGTCGTCTTCGAGCCCAATGTGAAACTCGCCTGGCAAGGTCCGCCCGCGAGGTCTGGCCCCGGCACTGTCGCACCGGCCGGCAACTGGATCCTGAATGACGCCGACGGTGGCACGATCGTCACGCTCACGATGTCCCCGGAACTGCGCGGGCTCCTTCGCCTCATGGCACCGTTTCTGACCGCCAGCATCCGCAAGACCCTCCCCGAGTCGTTACAGCGACTGAAGGCTCATCTTGAGGCGTCCGCTGATCCCGCCCGCGAGGAGCAGGTGACCCGATGACGATCACTGCCTCCTGGAAGGGAGTCACAATCGCTGAAAGCGAGGACACCGTGCTCGTCGAAGGCAACCACTACTTCCCGCCGCACCATGTCCATCAGAATTACCTGGAACTGAGCAGCACGGTTACGCACTGCACCTGGAAAGGCGACGCCGCCTACTCCCACGTCGCCGTCGACGGGGACCGCCTCGTCGATGCCGCCTGGTACTACCCCGCGCCGTACGAAGCGGCTGCCGACGTTGCCGGCTACATCGCGTTCTGGAATGGAGTCGAGATCTGCGGCATGAATCCCGGCGAGCAGGAGATCTCACCACCACCGCGCGCGGCCGCGGGTCACCACTGACCGCATAGCGGCGACCGGCTCACCATCCTCGGGCGTCTCACAACTGCAACTGAAAAAATGCGGCTCGGTCAATTTCTGTAGCGACTCGCACCACTTAGACACGTGAAGGCCCAGGTCAGAGCCGGGTCAGCAGCGGAGGCTCCGGGATTTGAACCCGGGATGGGGGTGAACCCAAACCGCATTAGCAGTGCGGCGCCATAGACCGGACTAGGCGAAGCCTCCCCGCGGCGGAAGCCGCCGCGGCAACGAGGGTAGCGCAGCGTGGTCGACCCGGTTCGGGGCTTTCCCCGCCGACACCGGGTGTCCCGCCGGATTCCACGAGTCGACGGCACCCTCGTTCGTGGTGAAGACGATGCCACCGGCGGGGTTCGCCGTCATCGTCTCGGCCTGGACGAACCCGTCGAGCCTCGCGGTCGGCTTCGGGTGGTGCTTCTCGAGCGCCGCCGGCGAGTAGTACACGAGGTACGGGTCGTAATGCCGAGGGTTTCGGCTGCGGGTAGCGATGTAGACACCGTCGCTCGGGTCGCCGATGACGGCGCCGACCTCGAGCGACAGCGGCAAAGTGAGGGTCGCCCGATCGCTGATGGCCGGGAAGTACGACGCCCGCCGGCCGGTCACGATCCAGATCCCGTACGACGGCGCCGGAGCGACCAACGTGGGGGTGCCGCCGATCACGACGCTGTTCCCGCTCGGCAGCTCGCGCATCAGGCCGCTTCGGCCCGCGACCAGGACCGAGCTCGGTCCGAGTGGTACGACGAAACGCGCGCCGCTGACCGATGACACCGCCTGCGCGCCGAGCACGCCGTCGCGCATCGTCATGACCTGGTTGGCGCGCGGCTCGGTCAGCCAGACGAAGCGGTCGGTGAAGGTCACCTCATCGATGGCGATCGACGGCGTCGAGCGCTCGACGTCCACGCCACCCGCACCGTCCACCGTCGCAATCGCGGTCGAGGGGTAGTCGTTGTCGTCGTGCCAGGCCCAGGCCTTGCCGAAGCCGTAGGCGATGTGATCGTCAGGCCGCGGGACGCGGTAGCGACCGACGACCTGCCCGTTGACCGGGTTGCGTTTCACGACGTAGGACAGCGACCCGGCCCGGGTCGGGCGGGTCTCGATGGTCCAGATGTAGCCGCCGCCTGCGGTCACGTCGCTCGCGAAGTCGGTCGGGCCCTGCGGGTAGTGCACCGCGCTGGCGAGCACCACCGCAGCGGCCGCCTTGCCGCCTCCGTGCCGTGCCGAACCGGGTCCGATCGACGACGCGATCACCGCACCCGCAATCACGACGACCACAGCAACCGCAGCGCCCTGGCGCTGACGAGTACGCCGGACCGCGCGCATGATGCTCGCGAGAGCGGCGTCGACCGACATCGGGTCGCCGGCGGCGTCGACGCCGTCCCGATCCGTGCCGGCCGGCGACACGTCCATGACGAGGTATCCGTCCGGATCGGTTCGCTGCCGGTCGGACCGACCGGCTGGGTCTCGAAGAAGGAGGCGGTGCAACTCAGAGTCCGGGTCGTCATGCACGCGACGCCAGCGCAACCCGAGCCTGGTCAGGCTCCTGACCAGAACGCGTTCGGCCCGCTGGCGATCTGCAGTCGTGTCGCCGTACTCGGCGCTGACCTGGTCAACCAGCGCCGGCCAGTGCTCGCGCACGTAGTCGGCAAACCGTTGCTCCACGACATCCTCCGCGCCCGGCGCCGCCCGCAGCGCGGCCGGTCCCTCACCGGATGGATCGTCCGGCGCGCCGGGTCGGTTCATTGGTAGCGCCGATCCGGCTGGACCGCCAACCGGCTACGCCTGACTCACAACGTCGTGACGTCGAGATCGCCATCGGCGTATGCCCGGCGAAGCACCTTCTTGTCGAACTTGCCAACGCTGGTCTTCGGGACAGCCTCGATCACCGCCCACCGCTCGGGCAGCCACCACTTCGCCACCCGCTCCGCCAGCCACGTACGAAGCTCGTCCGGGTCCAGCGACTGACCCTCGAGCGGAACGACGCACGCCAGGGGTCGCTCCTGCCAGCGCTCGTCCGGTACGCCGACAACCGCAGCCTCGAGCACCGCGGGATGGGCCATCAGCTCGACTTCGAGCTCGACCGACGAGATCCACTCGCCACCGGACTTGATCACGTCCTTGGACCGGTCGGTGAGCGTGATGTAGCCCTGTGGGTCGATCGTGCCGACGTCGCCCGTGCGCAGCCAGCCCTCGTCGAAGCGCTGCCGGTCGTCGTCCTTGTAGTACGCCGCGGTCACCCACGGCCCGCGAACCTCCAGCTCGCCGACCGCCTTGCCGTCGCGCGGCTGCACGTCACCGGCGTCGTCGACGATGCGGCCCTCCACACCGAACAGGAGCCGCCCGGCCTTCGCCTGGTAGTCCCAGGACGCTTCTCCCGTCAGGCCGGTGGGCGCTTTCGCAACCGCCGCGACCGGAGAGGTCTCGGTCATGCCCCAGCCCTGGATGATGTGGATCCCGAACTCCGCCTCGAACGCCGCGATCAACGACCGAGGGACCGCCGAGCCGCCGCACAGCACGTTGCGCAGGGTCGAAAGATCGTGACCCGGGTTTGCCCGCAGGTACTGGAGGATGTCGTTCCAGATCGTCGGGACCGCGGCCGAGATGGTGACCCGCTCGGCTTCGATCAACCCGACGAGCGGCGCGGCCTGCAGGAACCGGTCCGGCAGGATCAGGTCGGCGCCCGACATGAAAGCCGCGTACGGCGTCCCCCACGCGTTCGCGTGGAACATCGGGACGATCGGCATCGTGCGGTCGTCGGCGCCGAGGCCGTTGTTGTTCGCGGTCGTTGCGGACAACGAGTGCAACCAGCACGAGCGATGCGAGTAGACCACGCCTTTCGGGTTGCCGGTGGTGCCGCTCGTGTAGCACATCGCCGCCGCGGAGCGCTCGTCGATGTCGTCCGGCCACTCGAAGGTCGGCGACGCCTCACCGACCACCTCCTCGTAGGAGAGGATCTCCTTACCGGAGGACTCGAGCGCGCTGCGATCTCCCTCGCCGCAGACGAGGACGGTGTGGACCGTGGGCATGTCGCCCAGCACGTTGGCCAGCACCGGCACGAGCGAGCAGTTCGCGATGATCACGCTGTCCTCGGCGTGGTTCGCGATGTAGGTGACCTGGTCGGGGAACAGCCGGATGTTCAACGTGTGCAGCACCGCGCCCATCGACGGAACCGCGAGGTAGGTCTCGAAGTGCTCGGCGTTGTTCCACATGAAGGTGGCAACCCGCTGGTCGCCGTCGATGCCTAGCCACCTAAGAACGTTGGCGAGCCGCGCGGCACGCTCCGCGGTCTCCGCGAAGGACCGCCGCCGACGCTCGCCGCCGTCGCACAGCGTCACGACCTCGCTGTCGCCGAAGACCTCGGCACCGAAGCGCATGATCGAGCCGATGGTCAGCGGAAAGTCCTGCATCGTGCTGCGCACTCGGTCTCCCACGGATCGCAGGTCGCGGCGGCCGGGCGGTCCGCGCTCCTGACATTGTGCGCGGGGCAACCGCGGACGGCTAGCCCCGGCTGGAGTCGCGCGGAGTCTGGCCGGAGTCGACCAGTGCGGGCCGACTCACCGCGACGCGGCTAGCCGACGACGAGGCGCAGCGTGCGCGAGTGGCCCGAGCCGTGCCGGACGGTCGCAGCCACCACGATCCGGTAGACGTCGACGGTCTTCAGGGTCGGCCGGAAGGCGAACGAGTAATGGCCGTGCCGACCGATTCGCGACCGCTGCCAGACGTGCCAGCCGCCGTCGAAGTAGCCCTCACGAAGCACCCGCTGGCCGGCCGAGAACGGCGATGCCGAGCCGCGGATCGTCACCCGGGTCCCTGACCGGACGGCTGAGGCCGACAGACTTGCCCGCACGCCGGGCCGGACCACGTAGTTCTTGAACGCCGAGGACCTCGCGATGTTCGCCGT
>Ga0335074_10000737_pt1 | contig 45250 bp, 29 predicted proteins | sample Lox_Sample_23_FD_206715 | JGI IMG/M metagenome (GOLD analysis project Ga0335074, IMG submission 206715) | Soil microbial communities from Loxahatchee National Wildlife Refuge, Florida, United States - Lox_Sample_2.3 | ecosystem: Environmental > Terrestrial > Soil > Wetlands | place: USA...
ACTGCTGGGCGTCAGCCGGCTCTCCATGCCCGATGCCGGGGTGGCCAGGCGGGTGACCGGGTACGAACGCGGCACGATCACGCCACTCGGATCGGTCAGGCCCTGGCCCGTGATCGCGGATGAGCGCATGCGCGGACGCGAGATCACCCTTGGGGGCGGGGAACACGGTCTCGCCCTGGCGGTCGATGCCGACGAGATCTTGCCGGCCCTCAACGCGTCCGTAGCGGACATCTCCGACCCGGAAGCAGTCACCTGATTTGCCTCACAGGTAACATCCGGCTGCCGGGGGTACGGTGGCGGCGCAGGATAATGGCTGGGTGAACGAGCCGCAGGTGCGGATCAGGGCCGTCGGCGACGGCGATCGCCCGATGCTCGCGTGGCTCGTGGCCGAGCTGTGGGGATCCGAGGTCGTCGCGGTCCACGGCTCCGCCCTGCGGCCGGCCGAGCTGCCCGGCTTCATCGCCGAGCGCTCCCGGCGGGTGGTCGGGCTCGTGACCTACCAGGTTCTCGGCGAGGTCCTGGAGATCGTCACGCTCAACGCCATCCAGCGCCGCGCCGGCATCGGGTCGCTGCTCATCGAGGCGGCTGTCGGCAGCGCACGGCGGTTCGGGTGCCAGCAGATCCGGCTCACCACCACGAACGACAACGTCGATGCGCTGCGCTTCTACCAGCGCCGGGGCTTCCGGCTGGCCGAACTCCGCCCCGGCGCGGTGGACCGGGCCCGGCAGCGCAAACCCGAGATTCCCCGGGTCGGCGACTACGGCATCCCGCTCCGCGACGAGATCGACCTCACGCTGCGCGTGTAAGGAAGGAGCAGGCCTTCAGGCGGCGGCGCCCTTGACCTTCCGTCCCCTCGTCCACACCGCGGTGATCCGGTCCGGGGCGGCGAGCACGCCGATGTCGGCCACCGGGTCGGCGTCCAGGGTGATCACGTCGGCGTCGTAGCCCTCGGCCAGCTGCCCGCTGCGCGGCGCCTGCGGTCCCAGGGTGAGCGGCGCGGTGGCGGTGGCCGCCTCGATCGCCTCCAGCGGCGACAGGCCCAGCTTGACCAGGTGAACCGGCTCCGAACCGTTCGTGCCCCACGTGTTCGGCCGGTCCGGGCCGGTCAGCAGGATGTCGGTGCCCATCGCGATGGTGACCCCGTGCTCGTAGGCGCGCGTCACGGCCTGCGCGTGGATGTCCGCGACCAGCTCGATCTTGGCCACCGCGTAGTCCGGCACCAGGGCAATGTTCGCGATCAGGTCCTCGACCACCGTCCGCGTCGGGACCAGGATCGCGCCCGTTTCGCGCATCGCGTCGCAGCACTCGTCGTCCAGGTAGGTGCCGTGCTCGATGGTCCGAACGCCGGCCCGCAGGGCGGCCATGATCCCCGGCTTGCCGTGGCAGTGAGCGGCGACCACGCGCTCGGCGAGGCCCGCGACCTCCACGATGGTTTTCATCTCGGCCACCGTGAACTGCTGGTGGATAGGGTCGTCGACCTCGGAGAGCACGCCGCCGGACGCGCACACCTTGATCACCCTCGCGTTGCGCCGCAGCTGCTCGCGGGTGGCCCTGGCGCACTCGTCGGGCCCGTCCGCCAGCCGTTCCATGCCCCCGTGCCTGGACAGGTCGTCCACCCAGGCCAGCGGGAAGGAGTGCAGGTCGCCGTGGCCCCCGGTGGTGGACAAGATCGCGCCCGCGGCGTAGATGGACGGGCCGTCCAGGACCCCCTCGTCGACCGCGCGGGCCAGGTAGACGCCGTACCCGCCCACCTCGCGCACCGAGGTGATGCCCGCGTCGAGGGCGGCCCGCAGGTCGCGCGCGCACCGGGCGGCGCGCAGCTCGGGCGGCTCCAGCGTCACCCGGTTCAGGTCAAAGTTCCTGGCGCCCATGAAGTGCCCGTGGCAGTCCCACATGCCCGGCATGACCGCCGCTGCCCGCCAGAGCGCTGCGCCTGGTGTCTGCGGCGCCGCCGCGGCCGAGCCCGCGTAGCTGATCCGGGGTCCGTCGAGGACCACCACCCCGTCCCGGACCGGCTCGCCACGCCCGGGAATCAGCAGCTCCGCCTCGATCCTGTGCATCCTCGCTCCACACGTCCGGAAGGTACGAGATCCCCGGGGCTGGCCCCGGGCTCGCCCACCATATCTTGACGTGCCGGTGCGTCCGCGGTCCATCATGGAAACCCGGACACGTTCACCAGGAGGCCCCAAGTTCCGCTCCACCAAAAGCATTTTTCACCGACGGTATCGACGTGTGCGCTGTCGCGAGCCAGGGTGATGCGCTATACAAGGACGTACGACTGTCCGGCAACCGGGTGCGTGCGCTGCGGGCCAGGCGGGAACTAGGCAAGGAAGCGATGCTGCCACACGATCGGGCCCAGCCCGCCGCGCGGGACAAGCCGAGCTTTGGTTCCCGGATCCTGCGCGCGCAGAAGATGGCCCCCACCTGGCTGAAGGTCCTGGTGATCGCGGCCGCGGTCCTGTTCTTCCCGGTGACGCTGGGCCTGATCATCCTCGCCGCCCTGGTCTACGCGGTCGTCTCCGTGATCCAAGGACGGCGGACCGTCGGCGCGTCGGCGTCGGTTGCGGTCTGGGGGCTGGCCGCCTTCACGGGCCTGTACAGCGGGAACCGGACCTGGCTTTACGCCCTCCTGCTGCTGCCCGTGGCGGTGGCCTTCGCGGCGCACGCCCGCCCGCTGGCGCGCTGGTTCGCGCCCTGCCGCACCGTGGCCTGGGTCCTGCTCTGGTCCGTGCCGGTCGGCGCGATCGCGTTGCGCGTCTGGCCGAAGCAGCCGCTCATCGGCACGGTCGCCGCCTGGGTGCTGGCCGCGGCCGTGCTCGGCTGGCGGGTAGCCAAGGGCGTGCAGGACGCGCGGATGCGGGGTCCGCAGGCCGAGCGGCTCGGGTCCGGGACAGCTCCAACCATGTACCACCCGCCGGCCCACCAGGGCAGCGGTGGCGGGCGCTTCGCCGGCCACCCGGGCGGCCCCGCGTACGGGGTCCGGGCCCAGGCCGCGGCGCTGCCCTACGCGGAGCACGCCCTGCGCGACCACGCGGCCGGCGCGCCGAAGCAGCGCCCGCAGATCTCGCTCGAGGACGCCATGGCGGAACTGGACGCGATGATCGGGCTGGCGCCGGTCAAGGAGCAGGTGCGCTCGATCTTCGCCTCCATCGAGGCGGCCAGGCAGCGAGCGGTGGCCGGCATCACCACCGAGCGGCCGATGCAGCACTTCGTCTTCCTCGGCCCGCCGGGCACCGGGAAGACCACGGTGGCCCGGGTGCTGGCCAAGATCTTCTACGCCTTCGGCCTGCTGGAGATGCCGGAGGTCATCGAGGCGCACCGGGCCGACCTGATCGGTGAGTACCTGGGCGCGACGGCGATCAAGACCAACGAGCTCGTCGATTCCGCGCTGGGCCGGGTGCTGTTCATCGACGAGGCGTACAGCCTGGTCAACGAGGGCGACGGGCAGACTGACCGGTTCGGCGCGGAGGCGGTCCAGACCCTGGTCAAGCGGGCCGAGGACAACCGCGAGGACCTGATCATCATCCTGGCCGGGTACGAGAAGCAGATGGAGTCGTTCCTGGGCTCCAACCCCGGCCTCGCCTCCCGCTTCGCGACCCGGCTGAAGTTCCCGAGCTACTCGCCGGCGGAGATGATGAGGCTCGTCGGCTTCGCGCTGGACCGGCGGGGCGAGGAGCTCGACTCGGACGCACGGCCCATGCTCCTGCGCATCTTCGAGGAGGTCGGCCGGCGCCGGATCACCGACGAGCTCGGCAACGGCCGGTTCGTCCGCAGCCTGATGGAGAAGGCCGGCCAGGCTCGCGACGTGCGCGTGATGGCCCGCACCGTCGAGCCCTCGCGGGATGACCTGGTCACGATCAGGGTCGACGACCTGGAGCAGGCGTTCGCCGAGCTCACGAGCCGGCTGCGCGGCTACGAGGACACGCCCACCATCGAGGGCGCGTTCGCCGAACTCGACGAGCTGATCGGCCTGGACCCGGTCAAGCAGCAGGTCCGCGCGATCGCCGCGCAGCTGCGCGTGGCCAAGATCCGCGACACCCACGGGCTGATCAGCCAGCCGCCGGCCATGCACTTCGTGTTCACCGGCCCGCCCGGCACCGGGAAGACCACGGTCGCGCGCATCCTCGGCCGGATCTTCGCCGCGCTCGGGCTGCTGGTCAGGCCCGAGGTCATCGAGGCGCACCGCGCCGACCTGGTCGGCGAGCACCTCGGGTCGACCGCGATCAAGACCAACAAGCTCGTCGACTCGGCCATGGGCGGCGTCCTGTTCATCGACGAGGCGTACTCGCTGCACAACGACGGGTACTCCGGTGGTGACGCGTACGGCGCCGAGGCGATCCAGACGCTGCTCAAGCGGGCCGAGGACGACCGTGACCGGCTGGTCATCGTGCTCGCGGGCTACCCGGACGACATGAACAGGTTCCTGCGCAGCAACCCGGGGCTGGCCTCGCGGTTCAGCACCCGGGTCACCTTCCCCAGCTACCGCCCCGGGGATCTGGTGCAGATCGCCAAGCTGCTGGCCGAGCAGGCCGGGGACGCGTTCGAGCCCGCCGCGCTCGACGCGCTCGGCGTGATCTTCGCGCACGCGTGCGAGGCCGGGCGGATCGACGAGCTCGGCAACGGCCGGTTCGCCAGGTCCCTGTTCGAGCGGGCCTGCGCGTCCCGGGACGTCCGGGTCGTCCGCCTGGGGGACGGGGCCACCGCGGCCGACCTGACCACGGTGACCACCGCGGACGTGGAGAGCGCCTACCGCGACCTCGACCCGCATACCGTACCCGGCCAGGGCTAGGCAGGGGGCAGGCTACGCTCGGTCCGGTGAACGACCGGTGGGAATTCTGGATCGACAGGGGCGGCACGTTCACCGACATCGTCGCCCGGCGCCCCGACGGGCGCCTCGTGGCGCACAAGCTGCTGTCCGATAACCCCCGGGCCTACCGGGACGCCGCGGTGGCCGGCATCAGGCACCTGCTCGGGCTCGACCCGACAGAACCGGTTCCCTCGACGCGGATCGGCTCGGTCAGGCTCGGCACCACGGTGGCCACGAACGCCCTGCTCGAGCGGAAGGGCGAGCCGACGGTCCTGGTCATCACCCGGGGCTTCGCCGACGCCCTGCGCATCGCCTACCAGAACCGGCCGCGCATCTTCGACCGGCGCATCCTGCTGCCTGAACTCCTCTACCAGCGCGTCCTCGAGGCCGACGAGCGCATCGGCGCCCACGGGGAGGTCATCACCACGCTGGACGAGCCCGCCATCACGGACGAGCTCACGCGGGCCTACGCGGACGGCTTCCGCAGCGTCGCGGTGGTCTGCCTGCACGGCTACCGGTACCCGGACCACGAACAGCGGATCGGCGCCATCGCGCGCGCAACAGGGTTCACCCAGGTCTCGGAGTCGCACCGGACCAGCCCGCTGATGAAGCTGGTCTCCCGCGGCGACACCACGGTGGTGGACGCGTACCTCTCGCCCATCCTGCGCAGGTACGTGACCGAGGTCGCCAGCGAACTGACCGGCGTCCGGCTGCTGTTCATGCAGTCCAACGGCGGCCTGACCGACGCGGCCAGCTTCCGCGGCAAGGACTCGATCCTGTCCGGGCCGGCCGGCGGCATCGTCGGCATGGCGAGGACGGCACGGAACGCCGGCTTCAGCCGGGTCATCGGGTTCGACATGGGCGGCACGTCCACGGACGTCTCCCACTACGGGGGGGAGCTCGAGCGCGAGTACGAGACGCAGGTCGCCGGGGTGCGGATGCGGGCGCCGATGCTGTCCATCCACACCGTGGCCGCGGGCGGCGGCTCCGTCCTGCACTTCGACGGGAGCAGGTACCGGGTCGGGCCCGACTCGGCCGGCGCCGACCCCGGGCCGGCCTGCTACCGGCGCGGCGGGCCGCTCACGGTCACCGACGCCAACGTGCTGCTCGGGCGGATCCAGCCCGCCTACTTCCCCGAGGTGTTCGGCGAGGGGTCGGACCAGCCCCTGGACGCGGACGCCACGCGGGCCCTGTTCCACAACCTGAGCGAGCAGATCACCGCGGCCACCGGCGACCGCCGCGGCCCCGAGCAGGTCGCGGCCGGGTTCATCGAGATCGCCGTGGCCAACATGGCCAACGCGATCAAGAAGATCTCCGTCCAGCGCGGCTACGACGTGACCGAGTACGTCCTGAACGTGTTCGGCGGCGCAGGCGGCCAGCACGCCTGCGCGGTCGCCGACGCGCTGGCCATGTCGAAGGTGCTGATCCACCCGCTGGCCGGCGTCCTGTCCGCGTACGGGATCGGCCTGGCCGACATCATCGCCATGCGCGAGCGCGCCGTCGAGGCCCCGCTCACGCCGGCCCTGGCCGCCGAGCTAGGCACGATCATCGAGCCCCTCGAAACAGAGGCCAGAGCCGAGGTCAAAGCCGAAGGCGTCCCGGAACAACGGATCAGCGCTACGCACCGGGCGCACCTGCGCTACGCGGGCACCGACACCGCCCTGATCGTCCCGGTCGGCGAGCTAGAGGAGATGACCCGCGCCTTCGAGGCGGAGTACGCCCGGCGGTTCGCCTTCCTCATGCGCGACAAGCCGATCCTGGTGGAAGCGGTTTCCGTCGAGGTCACCGGCGCGCAGGAGGAACTGAACGAGGGTGACACCACCGCTCGTTCGGCCGAAAAGGACGGCGCGGTACCGGAGCGGCCGGTGAGCGAGGCGCGCGTCCCGGTGTTCACCGACGGGGCGTGGGCCGAGGTGGACCTGTACGCCCGCGCCGGGCTGCGCCCCGGGCACGCCGTCGACGGCCCGGCGATCATCGCCGAGGACCTGGCCACTACCGTGGTCGAGCCGGGCTGGCAGGGCGTGGTGACCGCCGGCGGCGACCTCCTGCTGTCTCGGGTGCACGCGCGCCCGGCGCGGTCCGACGTCGGCACCACCGCCGACCCGGTGATGCTGGAGATCTTCAACAACCTGTTCATGTCCGTCGCCGAGCAGATGGGCGTGCGCCTGCAGTCGACCGCGCACTCGGTCAACATCAAGGAGCGGCTCGATTTCTCCTGCGCGGTCTTCGACGCCGGCGGCGGCCTGATCGCCAACGCCCCGCATATGCCGGTCCACCTCGGCTCCATGGGCGAGTCGATCAAGATGGTGATCAAGCGCAACCCGCGCATCCGCCGCGGCGACGTCTACGTCCTGAACGACCCGTACCACGGCGGAACCCATATCCCTGACGTCACGGTCGTCACGCCGGTGTTCAGCGACACGGGGGACGAGATCTGGTTCTACGTCGCCTCGCGCGGCCACCACGCCGAGATCGGCGGCCTGTCGCCCGGGTCCATGCCGTCCGCCAGCACCCGGGTCGAGGAGGAGGGGGTGCTGATCGACAACTGGCTGCTCGTGCAGGACGGCCGGTTCCGTGAGGCCGAGACGCTCCACCTGCTGCGGACGGCCGAGTACCCGTCCCGCGACCCGGTCACGAACCTCGCCGACCTGCGCGCGCAGATCGCCGCCAACTCCAAGGGCATCGCCGAGCTGCACCGCATGGTGGACCACTTCGGCCTGGACGTCGTGACCGCCTACATGGGGCACGTCAAGGAGAACGCCGCCGCCTCGGTCCGCCGGGTGATCACCGCCCTGCACGACGGCCACTACGCGTACGAGCTGGACGACGGCGCGGTGATCAACGTCGCGGTCCGCGTCCACCCCGATAGCCAGACCGCCGACATCGACTTCACCGGCACGTCGCCGCAGCTGAAGGACAACTTCAACGCGCCGTCCAGCGTGGCCATGGCCGCGGTCCTCTACGTGTTCCGGACCCTCGTCGACGACGACATCCCGCTCAACGACGGGTGCCTGCAGCCGCTCAACGTGATCATCCCGCCCGGCACCATGCTGTCCCCGGAATACCCGGCGGCGGTCGCGGCCGGCAACGTGGAGACCTCCCAGGCGGTCACCGGCGCGCTGTACGCGGCGCTCGGCGTGATGGCGGAGGGGTCGGGGACGATGAACAACGTGACGTTCGGCAACGAGCGGTACCAGTACTACGAGACGGTCGCCAGCGGCTCGGGCGCGGGCGACGGCTTCGACGGGACGGACGTCGTGCAGACCAAGATGACCAACTCCCGGCTCACCGACCCCGAGGTCCTGGAGTGGCGCTTCCCGGTGCGGCTGGAGTCCTACCGGATCCGGCCGGGCAGCGGCGGGCCCGGCCGCTGGCACGGGGGCAACGGCGGCACGCGCCGGCTGCGCTTCGGCGAGCCGATGACGGTGACCACGCTGTCCGGGCACCGCCGCGTCCCGGCGTTCGGCATGGCGGGCGGGCAGCCCGGCGCGCTCGGCCGGCACTGGATCGAGCACCCGGACGGGTCGGTCACGGCCATGGGCGGCTGCGACTCGGTCCGCGTCGAGCCCGGCGACGTCTTCGTCATCGAGACCCCCGGCGGCGGCGGGTACGGCCCCACCTCGTTATTCGTCGGCCTCGAGCTCCCGGAGCACCGCCACGAGGGCGGCCTCGTCCCCGGTCGTGTGGTCGAGCACGGCCATCAGCTCGTGCAGGACCAGGTGGCGGTCCTGGCCGGCGTCGAGCAGCCGCTGCGCGGCCTCCCAGAGCTCCGGCGGATCGCCGCGCCAGAGCCGGTCCGCCAGCACCAGGTGCCGCTCGATGTGCCGGCCGACGCCGCCCGGCGCCGGGGTGGCGTGGTCGGCGGCCAGCAGCGCGCGCCGGTCCCGCGGGTCGGCCGGGTCCAGGCTGCTCAGGTCCGTGCCGGAGTGCCACCCCTCGAGGATTCCGAACGCGAACGCGCGGCGCGGCAGCGCCTCCAGGTCGCCGTCCGGCAGCAGCCGGCGGACGAGCGCGTGGTCCAGCCCGAACTCCGCCGGATCCCGGTAGGCCTGCGCGAACACCCCCATCGCGTTGAACACGGCCTCGAGCGTCTCGGCCACCACGGGCTCGGCGAGCCCGCGCCGTCGGCCCGCCCACCGGACCCAGGCCGCCAGCACGTGCGGCATCGCGTCCTGCTCCGACTGGGACAGCATGACCTTGCGCGGCAGCCAGCCGAGCAGGAACGTCTCCACCTTGGTCGGGCTCATCCGGAGCGGCCGGCCGAAGTCCTTGTCGCACCCGTAGTCGATGATCCGGTCGGCGCAGTGGCTGGCGGCGCCGCGGTCCGACAGGTCCTCGGCCTCGTCGGAGGCCAGGAACTCGGCGGCCAGCATCGCCCGCCGGTCCCGGCTCCAGGCCTGCCGGCGCGGTCCGGTGGTGCTGGACGTGGCCCGGCCGCGCGGCGGCGGCAGGGCCCTGATCCTGGCCCTGATGAACGCGTGATACGAGGGGAACGACTCGCTGACGGCAGGGTCGGCGGCGGCGTCGGTGACGCCCAGCGCGGTCTCCAGCATCTGCCGCGCCTGTCCGGCGTCGATCTCGCGGAACGCCTGCTTGCCCTCGGCCCCGCGCAGCTCGGTCGCCTCCCGGCAGTGGTCGAGCAGCTTGGACACGCGAGAGGTTACCCACCCGTCGCGGATCATCCCCCCGGAGTTGTAGTCCACCACGGTGACCAGCGCGTGCGGTTCCTCCCCGGCGTAGCTGAACACGCAGATGACCTCGTCGGTATCGCCGAGCGCGTCCGGGTTGACGTAGCACTCGGCGGGCGTCACGGCGCCGAGATGCTCGGCCCAGCCGGGGCACGGCACGCCGCCCTCGATCATCTCCAGCGCGGCGCGCTCGGCCTTGGCGGCCTGGCGCGGGGTGCCCAGGTCGGCGATGCCGGACAGCAGCGCGAGCGCCGCCGGGCTGCGCTGGTTGGCGGCGTAGTCGACCAGTCCCTCGCCGACGAGCTGCTCCACGGTCGCGGCGCGCCGGCCGCCGCCGCGCTGGCCCCACCAGGTGCCGAGCAGCTCGCTGACCATGAGCTCGGCGTCCAGCGGGCTGCGCACCGCGAGCAGCTCGCGCGCCGCGCGCAGCAGCTCGGCGAACAGCGCGTTCGGCGGCGGGACAGCGGTCTCGCCCCGGCTGCCGCCGCCTGGTGCGCCTGCGGGTTGGCGACGACGGCTGTGCGGGCTCACGCTGATAGCCTCTCAGATCGGGACATGCAGACGCTATGCTACGTTGTCATGCCCGCTGTAATTTCGCCTCATCGGGGGCATGCGACACGCGGACCCAAGCGGCGCGCCGGGCAGATTGCCGTTCGCTGTCCGCGAATCCGGTTACCTGGCCGCACCAATTGCTGGACTGTGGCACGCTTAATTGGTTGGCAGCGGGAACGATGAATCCGGGGAAGGAGCCGCCCATGGCCGCCCCCGGCGCGGTACCTGGGCGTCTGCGGTGAGCACGGACACGTCACTAACAATGCATCAAGACGCACCCCAATCCGCTCTGGTGGACATGCTGCACCAGGCGCCGGTCGGCCTTGCCCTGTTCGGGCCCGACCTTCGCTTCCGGCTGGCCAACGCCGCCCTGGCCCGGCTCGACGGCTCGTCGGCCGGGGACCCGTCGGGGTACCCGGGCCTGCTGCCCGCCGACGTGTGGGCGGCAGAGGCCGCGGCAAAGGCGGACGCCGCGATGCGGAAGGTCCTGGCCGACGACGTGCTCGTGCTGGAGACCCGGGGGGCGGGCACCGCGTCCTGGTTCCCCGTGCATGACGCGGCGGGGGAGGTCTCCGGCGTCGGCCTCATCCTGGTCGAGGGGGCCGGGCCCGCGGCCGAGGAGCAGATCAGGCGGAGCGAGGAGCGGTACCGCTCGCTGGTCCAGGGGGGCGCCCAGGTGGTCTGGGTGGCCGGGCCGGACGGCGCGATCAAGGAAGACTCGCCCGAATGGCGGTGGATCACCGGGCAGTCCGCCGAGGAGTACCTCGGCCGCGGCTGGCTGAACTCGATCCACCCGGAGGACCGCGAGCGGGTCGAGCGCGACTGGCAGAGTTGCGTCAGTACCGGGAAGGTCTTCGACGACCGCTACCGGATCCGGACCAAGGGCGGCTCGTACCGGCACTACGACGTGCGGGCGGTGCCGATCGAGCGGGACGGCAAGATCGTGGAGTGGGTCGGGGCCAGCACCGACGTGACCAGCCAGCGCGAGGCCGAGGAGATGCGCGGGCGGCTGACCGAGCAGCTGTCGGCCGCGGCGCTGCGCACCGCACGGCTCCAGCAGGCCACCTCGATGCTGGCCGAGGCGCTCACGGTCGAGCAGGTGGTCGAGGTCATCACCGAGGTCGGCCGGACCGCGATCGGCGCGCTGCGCTCGGCGGTCGTGCTGCTGGAGGCCGACGGGATGCGGCTGCGCGTGGTCAACGCGGACGGGATGCGCGGCGCGCCGGACTCGGCGGGCGGCCCGCTGACGCCGCAGTCCCCGAGCGTGATCACCAGGGCGATCGCGACCCGGCACCCGGTGCTCATCGAGGACCCCGATGACCTGCGCAGGCAGTTCGCGGACGAGCTGGAGATCGACCCGGCCACCGTGGTGGAAACCTCCGACGAGCGCTCCTGGGTCGGCCTGCCGCTGATCACCGCCGGTCCGCCGCTGGGCGCGCTGCGGTTCTCGTTCGGCAGGCCGCGGAAGCTCACCGAGGAGGAGCGGGTCTTCCTGGAGGCGCTGGCCGGCCAGTGCGCGCTCGCGGTCGAGCGGGCCGGGCTGTACGAGCGGGAGCACACCACGGCGGAGACCCTGCAGCGCAGCCTGCTGCCCGACCGGCTGCCGAGCGTCCCCGGCCTGGTCCTGACGGCCAGGTACCTGCCCGTCACGCGGAACATGGAGATCGGCGGGGACTGGTACGACGCGTTCCGGCTGCCCGACCAGCGGCTCGCGGTGGCGGTCGGCGACGTCATGGGCAAGGGCCTGGCCGCGGCGGCGGGGATGGGCCGGGTGCGCAACGCGCTGCGCGCGCTCGCGCTGACCGACCCGCGCCCGGCGGCGGTGCTGGGCGGGCTTGACCGCCTGTTCGCCGCCACCGAGGAGGAGGAGCAGGTCACCACCGTCGCGTACCTGGTCATCGACCCGGAGACCGGCGACGGCGTGCTCGGCAACGCGGGCCACCTGCCCGCGCTGGTCCTGGAGGCGGGCCGCGCTCCGCGCTTCGACGAGGTCGAGGCCGGCACCCCGCTCGGCTGGGCCAGCCCCAGGAAGCAGCACGCGTTCAGCCTGCAGCCGGGCAGCACCGCGGTGTTTTACTCGGACGGACTCGTGGAAGACAGGAACCGCGGGCTCGACGCGGGCCTCGATGAACTGGCCGCGGTCGCCGCCCGCGCTGACGCCGGCGTGCTGGGCCAGCCCGAGCGGTTGCTTGAGTACCTGGTAGATCACATGCTGGCCGGTCTCGCGCAGGACGATGACGTCACCGTGCTGGTGATTCACCGGCCTGCGGAGGGCGCGCGGTGAGGGACGCCAGGGCCGGGACGTACAGATCACTCCCGGCCTCGGCCTATCGTGATTGAGTGGGAGGCAGGCGGGTTGAATCAGTCCCGAGTGGCATCTACCCAGCGAAGGAAGGGGTGACTGCGGTCGTGAGCGCTGCCAACTCTGCAGCGCGGAAGCGCCCCAGGACGCCGGGCCAGCAGCCCAGAGCCGTCGACGATGAGGCGGCTGCGGCGGCGGGCGGGCCCGCGAGCCCTGAACTAGGCGTCCCGGACGATTCCGCGGCGCACGCCGACGCTAACGCTGACGCCAGCCGGGCCCCAGGAGACCGCGACCTCGCCGTAGCGGGCCTCGGTGACGGACGCGGCCCGGAGACCGGCGAGCTCAGAGAGCTTGACGAATTCGACGAGTTCAATGAGGACGACGAGGACGAAGCGGACATCGAGGCGGCGCTGGCCGGGGGCGAGCTGGACGAGCCCGACCTGGCCGACGTCACCGAGCTGGCCGAAGGCGACCTGGTCGGCGAGGACCTGGTGGGCGACGAGCCGGAGGGCCCCGACGGGATCGACGCGCTGGACGGCCCGGAGCCGGACCAGGCGGCCGGGGACGCCGAGGCCGACGGGCCCGAGGCAGCCGGCGCGCTGGTGGTGAACATCGCCCTGGCCGCGGGCGGCGAGGACGAGGAGATCCTGGTCTTCGGCGACGACGACGATGACCTGCCCGCCGCGCAGGTGGCCGTGGCGGGCGCGACCGCGGACCCGGTCAAGGACTACCTGAAGCAGATCGGCAAGGTCCCGCTGCTCAACGCCGAGCAGGAGGTCGAGCTGGCCAAGCGGATCGAGGCGGGCCTGTTCGCCGAGGAGAAGCTCAACGAGGGCACCCGGCACCTGTCCGCCGACCAGCGCTTCGACCTGGAGTGGATCGCCGAGGACGGCACGCGGGCCAAGAACCACCTGCTGGAGGCGAACCTGCGCCTGGTGGTCTCGCTGGCCAAGCGCTACACGGGCCGCGGCATGCTGTTCCTCGACCTGATCCAGGAGGGCAACCTGGGCCTGATCAGGGCGGTAGAGAAGTTCGACTACACCAAGGGCTACAAGTTCTCCACCTACGCCACCTGGTGGATCCGGCAGGCGATCACCCGCGCGATGGCCGACCAGGCCCGCACCATCCGCATCCCGGTGCACATGGTCGAGGTCATCAACAAGCTCGCCCGGGTGCAGCGGCAGATGCTCCAGGACCTGGGGCGCGAGCCGACCCCCGAGGAACTGGCGGTCGAGCTGGACATGACCCCGGAGAAGGTCATCGAGGTGCAGAAGTACGGCCGCGAGCCGATCTCCCTGCACACCCCGCTCGGCGAGGACGGCGACAGCGAGTTCGGCGACCTGATCGAGGACTCCGAGGCGATCCAGCCCGGTGAGGCGGTCAGCTTCACGCTCCTGCAGGAGCAGCTGCACTCGGTCCTGGACACGCTGTCCGAGCGCGAGGCGGGCGTGGTCTCGATGCGCTTCGGCCTGACCGATGGCCAGCCGAAGACCCTGGACGAGATCGGCAAGGTCTACGGCGTGACCCGGGAGCGCATCCGCCAGATCGAGTCCAAGACCATGTCCAAGCTCCGCCACCCCTCCCGCTCCCAGGTCCTCCGGGACTACCTGGACTTATCCGCAGGCCATGGACCGGTTGCAGGTGCGGTCGATGACCGCCGCGGAGGCATGAAAGCGGCAACCTACCCCGAAAACCGGGTAGGTTGCCGCAACCATGCCCTTAGCGCGGCCGCAGACGCGGTGGTGGCGGGCTGGGCGGGGCTCAAGTGCAGCGAGTGACTGCGGCCGGGAGGCTGTGACGCAACAATGGCGTCGCGGATGAGGCTCGCGACCCGGGTTAACCGCGCGACTCCCCGTACCTCTGCGCTCCGCAAACCCCGGACCCCGTGACCCCGAACCCCGTTGCCGGCCGGCGCCGCCCACGCCGGCCTGGCTGCTGCCGAGACGCGCCTAGCGCGGCAGCGGCTCGGACAGGCGGTTGCTCTCGTCCTGGATGTCCACGGCGACCTTGGCCAGCGCCTCAGCGTGCAGGCGACCATGGTGCGCGCAGAAAAGAAGCTCCCCCGAGTTGGCGAGGAGCACGCGAACATACGCCTGGGCGCCGCAACGATCGCAGACGTCCAGCGCGGTCAGCGGCTTGGTGGGGGCTAGTGCTCCAGTCATCGTCGCCTCCTCGCGTCAGGCCTCCGGCTTCCGGCTCCGGTGGCTCCCGTTTTCCTGCCTTATACCTTCTGCATAACACATACCCATACGCAGGCCTTCCCTACTCCACGCCACGTACGCCACAAGCGAAACCGTTACCTTAACTACCAGGTTTACCGACGAAGACGTCAGCTTCCCACCCGGTCCCAGGTTCGCATATATTCTCGAATTGTGGGCAGGTGAAGCGGGCGCCACGCCGGCCGGAGGGTTTTCACCTCCGGCTCGCCGCGTGGCGTGAGGCCGCAGCCCGCCCGGGACGCTACCCTTCGGTGAGGCCCACGCGTTGGGCTGCAGGCGGAAAGGAGACTCCTCGGCCGTGTCTACCCTGACCACCGCAGCCCGGATGCCCGCCGATGGCGCAGCCGACGCCTACACGGCGCGGCACCTGACGGTCCTGGAGGGCCTGGACGCGGTGCGCAAGCGTCCCGGCATGTACATCGGGTCCACCGACAGCCGCGGGCTGCACCACTGCCTGTGGGAGATCTTCGACAACTCCGTGGACGAGGCGCTGGGCGGGCACTGCACCCGGATCGACGTGATCCTGCACGCGGACGGTTCCGCCGAGGTCAGGGACAACGGCCGGGGCATCCCGGTTGACGTCGAGCGCAAGACCAAGCTCTCCGGCGTGGAGCTGGTGATGACCAGGCTGCACGCGGGCGGCAAGTTCGGCGGCGGGTCGTACACGGCCTCCGGCGGGCTGCACGGCGTGGGCGCCTCCGTGGTCAACGCGCTGGCGTCGCGGCTGGACATGGAGGTGGACCGGGACGGGCACACCTGGGCGGCGAGTTTCCGCCGGGGGGTGACCGGCGAGTTCGCCGGCCCGGGCCCGGACGCGGAGTTCACCAAGAAGGCGGGCCTGCGCGCGGCCGGGCGGGTGACCAGGAAGACCACGGGGACCAGGACCAGGTTCTGGCCGGACCGGCAGGTCTTCCTGCGCGACGCCCGGATCAGCTTCGACGTGGTGTCCGAGCGCGCCAGGCAGACCGCCTACCTGGTGCCCGGCCTGACCATCGCCATCCGGGAGGAAACCCCGGCCATCGGCGGCGGCGAGGGGACGACACGCGAGGCGGAGTTCCGTTTCGCGGGCGGGATCAGCGAGTTCTGCGCGCACCTGACCTCGGGCGACCCGGTCACCGACCCGATCCGGCTGACCGGCTCGGGTAACTTCACCGAGACCATCCCGGTCCTTGACGACCGGGGGCACATGACCCCCACCGACGTGGAGCGGGAGCTGCTCGTCGACGTGGCGGTCCAGTGGGGGGCGGGCTACGACGCCGTGGTCCGCTCGTTCGTGAACGTCATCGCCACCCCGCACGGCGGTACCCACGTCACCGGGTTCGAGCGGGCCATGGTCCGCACGCTCAACGAGCAGCTCCGCGCGGCCAGGATGCTGAAGAACGGCGACGTGACCAAGGAAGACGTCCTCGAGGGCCTGGTCGCGGTGGTCTCGGTCCGGCTGCCCGAGCCGCAGTTCGAGGGGCAGACCAAGGAGGTGCTCGGCACCCCCGCCGCGTCCAGGATCGTCGCGCAGGTGGTCGGCGCGCAGCTGAAGTCCTACTTCGAGTCGCCGCCGCGCGGCGCCAAGCAGCAGGCCCGCTCGGTCCTGGACAAGGTCCTGGCGGCGGCGCAGGCGCGCATCGCCGCGCGTGAGCACCGCGACAACCAGCGGCGCAAGTCGGCGCTGGCCAGCTCGTCGCTCCCGGCCAAGCTCGTCGACTGCCGGTCGGCCGACGACCGCAGCGAGCTGTTCATCGTGGAGGGCGACTCCGCGCTCGGCACCGCCAAGCTGGCCAGGAACTCGGAGTTCCAGGCGCTGCTCCCGATCCGCGGCAAGATCCTCAACGTGCAGAAGGCGTCGCTCGCGGACATGCTGAAGAACTCCGAGTGCGCCGCGATCATCCAGGTCATCGGCGCGGGCTCGGGGAGCTCGTTCGACCTGGACTCGGCCAGGTACCAGCGGATCATCTTCATGGCCGACGCCGACGTGGACGGCGCCCACATCCGCACCCTCCTGCTGACGCTGTTCCACCGGTACCTGCGGCCCATGCTCCAGGCGGGGCGGGTCTTCGCCGCGGTGCCGCCGCTGCACCGGATCGAGCTGTCCAACCCCCGCAAGGGCCAGGAGAAGTACCGGTACACCTACTCCGACGCGGAGCTGAACCGGACGCTGCTCGAGCTGGAGCGGCGCGGCCAGCGGTGGAAGGAGCCGGTACAGCGGTACAAGGGCCTGGGTGAGATGGACGCCGGCCAGCTCGCCGAGACCACCATGGATCCGAGGCACCGCACGCTGCGCCGGATCAAGATCGAGGACGCCGCCTCGGCCGCCGAGATCTTCAGCCTGCTGATGGGCACCGAGGTGGCCCCCCGCCGCGATTTCATCGTCAGCGGTGCGGCCGAGCTCGATCCCTCCCGCATCGACATCTGACGACCGCGGGACATCGAGCCGCGGCGAGGGCAGCTACCAGCCCCGATCCACGACACGCCCGAAAAATGATCGACGCAGCGTTACCGGGTGATCGTTTTAAGTCTGGTTAACATTACTCTTCGTGACTAAGGCGACTCTCGTGGCACAATTCCTGCGGGCCCGGGCCTGGTGGCGGCTTGACGTGGCGGGCGCCCCGGCGCTGCAGGTCACGCGCAGCGTCGTGTCCCTGCTCGACGCGGCCTGTTACCTGGAGCGTTTCCCCGATACCGACCCGCAGATCCTGGCGCTCGACGCGGCCGGGTGCTTCCGGGGCGGCGCCTTCGATCCCGGCCCCGGCGGCTGGCCGATCGTCACGGAATGGCAGCTCGCCGATCAGAGCACCGCGGGCCCCGCAGACCTGCTCGCCGAGCTCGTCCGGGCCTCGCCCGCGCGGCGCCGGAACCCGGCCGCCGCGCAGAGCGGCCAATCCGCGCAGACCCCGCTGGCGACGCAGGCCGCGCAGGCCCTGCTGGACCGGCACCCGCCGCGGGCCGGGTTCCCGGCCAGGCACGGTCTCAGGCGGGCGCCGGACCAGCGCCAGGACCTGTACTACTCATTACGGGACGCGGCCTGCGCTCCCGATCACGGCGAGCTGGCGGGTGAGCGCGACGCCGGATCCGTCGCGCCTGCCCACCGGGTCGGGCAGGTCGACGGGGCCGCCCGAATCGGTGGCGCCGACCGCCGGAGCGGGCCCGGCCCAGGCCATGACCAGCACGTCCTCGCCCTTGAGGAAGCGGTGGCAGCGGACGCCGCCGGTCGCCCGGCCCTTGCCGGGGAATTCGTGCAGCGGGGTCACCTTGATGCTGCGCCCCGCCGCGCCGGGCAGCGCCCCCGCGCTGCCGGCCACCGTGACCACGACGGCGGGGGAGTACGTACCCGGCGGCCCGACGGGTATCCCGGCGGCAGCGCTAGCCTCTACCGCGCCGAACCACACGACGGACGCGCCAGCAGCCAGCCGTATCCCGGCCATCCCGCCCGCGGCCCGGCCCTGCGGGCGCACCGTCGACGCGGGAAAGCGCAGCAGCTGCGCGTCGCTGGTGATGAACACCAGCTCCGCCGACTCGCCGTCTAGCTGGGTGGCGCCGACGACCCGGTCGCCGTCCCGCAGCGTGATCAGCTCGAACTCGTTCCGGTTCTGCGGGTACTCCGGCAGCACCCGCTTGACCACGCCCTCGGCCGTGCCGAGCGCGACACCAGCCCCCGGCGTGTCCACCGCGCACAGCGCGACCACCGTCTCACCCCGCTCAAGCGAAGCGAACTCGCCAGCGGGCGTGCCGCCGGCCAGGGCGGCGGCGCCCGCGCCGGACGGGAGGGCCGGGATCTCGAGCACGTTCACCTTGACCAGCCGCCCCGCGGACGTCACCACCCCGATCGTGCCCCGGGCCGTGGCGCGCACCGCGGAGACGATCACGTCGTGCGCGGACCGGCTCAGCCCGCCCAGGGGGGGAACCAGCGCTCGTTCGGGATAATCACCGCCAGCGCCGCCGGACACCCGGGCCACCAGGCCGGTCCCCGCCAGCAGGACCACACACGGGTCGTCGGCCACCTCCAGCGGGACCGCGGCGGCGGGCGCCTCGGCGTCCCCTTCGAGCAGGACCGTCCGGCGCGGCGTGCCGAACTTGCGGGCCACCTCGGCCAGCTCCTCGCTGACCAGCTCGCGCAGCTTGTCGTCCGACTCCAGGATGTCGGTCAGCGCCGCGATCTCGGCCCGCAGCGTCTCCTGCTCGCGCTCGAGTTCCAGCCGGTCGTACCTGGTCAGCCGCCGCAGCGGGGTGTCCAGGATGTACTGGGCCTGGACGACGGACAGGTCGAAGACCGCCATCAGCCGTTCCCTGGCCGCGGCCGCGTCCTCGCTGGACCTGATGACCTGGATTACCTCGTCGATGTTGAGCAGCGCGATGAGCAGGCCGTCGACCAGATGCACGCGCTCGGCGCGCTTGCGCCGGCGGAAGTCGGTCCGGCGCCTGGTCACCTCGAGCCGGTGCGCGACGTAGATCTCCAGCAGCTCGCGCAGCCCCAGCACCCGGGGCTGGCCGTCGACGAGCGCGACGTTGTTGATGCCGAAGGTCTCCTCCATCGGCGTGAGCCGGTACAGCTCGGCCAGCACCGCGTCGGGGTTGAACCCGGCCCTGACCTCGACCACCAGCTGCAGGCCCCGGTGCCGGTCGGTGAGGTCCTTCAGGTCGGCGATGCCGTTGAGCTTCTTGGCCTGGACCAGGTCCTTGATCCGGGCGATGACCTTTTCCGGGCCGATGGTGTAGGGGAGTTCGGTGATCACGATGCCGGTGCGCCGCGGGCTGATCTGCTCGATGCGGGCGGCCGCCCGGGTGCGGAAGATGCCGCGGCCGGTCTCGTACGCCTCCCTGATCCCCTCCAGGCCGACGATCCGCCCGCCGGTGGGCAGGTCGGGGCCGGGGACGTAACGCATCAAGTCGGCCAGGCTGGCGTCGGGGTGCCTGAGCAGGTGCCGCGCCGCGGCGATGACCTCGGTCAGGTTGTGCGGCGCCATGTTCGTGGCCATCCCGACCGCGATGCCCGACGTGCCGTTGACCAGCAGGTTGGGCAGGCCCGCGGGCAGCACGTCGGGCTGGGTCTCGCTGCCGTCGTAGTTAGGGACGAATTCGACGGTGTCCTCGTCGATGGAGGCGACCATCTCCATCGCGGCCGCGGTCAGCCGCGCCTCCGTGTAGCGCATCGCGGCGGGCTCGTCGTCCCCGCCCATGCTGCCGAAGTTCCCGTGCCCGTCTACCAGCGGCAGCCGCATCGCCCAGGGCTGGGCCATCCGGACCAGCGCGTCGTAGATCGCCGAGTCGCCGTGCGGGTGCAGCCGGCCCATCACCTCGCCGACCACCCGGGCGCACTTGACGTGGGCGCGGTCCGGGCGCAGGCCCATCTCGTTCATCTGGTACAGGATCCGGCGCTGCACCGGCTTGAGACCGTCCCGCGCGTCGGGCAGCGCCCGGGAGTAGATGACGCTGTAGGCGTACTCGAGGTAGCTGCCGCGCATCTCCTCGGTCACGTCGACGTCGACGATGTTCTCTTCGAAATCCTCGGTGGTGCCTGGGCCGTGGGGAGGCGTGGCACCGTTTCGTCCGGCTGGCATGACGTCATTGTGCCGTGCGGCCGGGCGTTACGGGCGGCACGGCTCGGCGCAGGGCCGGAGTTTTCCGCGTAATGCACGTGCAGATCGCCTCGTTAGCCCATCATTGTCTGGTGGACCACGAGACCGGGGTGCTGCTGGGCTTCCTGGACGCCGAACGCGAGCACGTCTTCGGCATCCTGGAGGGCTTCTCCGAGGAGCAGCTGCGCCGGCCGGTCCTGCCGTCCGGGTGGAACTGCCTGGGCCTGGTCAAGCACCTGGCGCTGGCCGATGAGCATTACTGGTTCCGGTGCGTGGTGGCGGGGGAGTCGTTCGACTTCGGCCCCGCGGGCCCCAACGCCGAGTGGCAGGTGGGTCCCGATGAGCCGGCCGAGGATATCTTCGGCCTGTACCGGGACGAGATCGCCCACTCGAACGCCATCATCGCGGCCACCCCGCTCCTGCAACCGCCGCGGCAGCTTGACCCGCGCTGGGGGGAGTGGGGGAAGCGCTTCACCGACCTGCGGTTCGTCATGCTGCACGTGCTCAAGGAAACCGCCACGCACGCGGGCCACCTCGACGCGGTCGCCGAGCTCCTCGACGGCCGTCAGTGGGTCGTCATCGACGTGTAGCCGCGCCCGCGTGGACCCGGTTCACGGGGGGAGGGGAACGATGAAGTTCAAGCTCGCCGCCGCCGCGGCTGTTTGCTTCACCGCGGTCACCGCGGTCACCGCGGTCGGCGCGGTCGGCGCGGTCGCCGTGGCCGTCGCCGGCCCGGCGGCAGCGCAGCCATCCGCGCACGACTTTGCCGCCAGCTCCAAACCGCCGCAGGTCAGCGGGTCACGCCTGCAGACGGGACTGCTCCCGGCCTCGGCCTTCGGGACCGACTTCACGCTCGGCACCACGCTCAACACCGGCAGTAGCGTGCTGGCCAACCCGACCGCGCCGAACGTCCCCGCCATGAGCTGCGGCACGTTCGAGGGCAAGATCTACGTCTCGGGCTTCGGGAACAGCGCTGGCGCGCTGAACCAGTACGTCAACCCGAACGCCGCGGCGCAGCGCCCCGAGGCGATCATCCAGGGCTTCCAGGACGTCATCCAGTTCGCCACCGCCAGCGCGGCCACCACGTTCTTCACTGCGGCGCGCACGAAGTACACCGCCTGCCGGTCCTTCTCCGAGCCCAACCCCACCGACACCAATCCCGGCGGGGGCACCTTCCAGATCAGCACCCTCGCGGTGTCGAAGACCACCGTCAGCGGTGAGCAGGCCTTCTCGGTCACCCAGCTGATCGCCCTGTCCGAGAAACCGGGTGCCCCCGAGTTCCTCGACCTGCTCTACGTCGTCGCCGGCACGGACGTGTACAGCATGTGGCAGCAAAGCGGCACGAACGACGAGCCCTCCCCGACCGTCATGGGCAGCCTGATCAAGAAGATCCAGGCGCTCTACCCGCACTGACTGGTGGACGGGGGGTCACGTCGAGGCGAAGCCGCCGTCCACGTACAGCGTCTGACCGGTGACGTAGTCGCTGGCCCGGGAGGCCAGGAACACGGCCGCCCCGGCGAAGTCCGCGGGCTCGCCGTTGCGGCCCACCATGGTCCGCGCCGCCAAGGCCGCAGAAAGCACCGGATCGCTGGCCACGTGGGCGTTGAGCCGGGTCGGGACGAATCCCGGGCACAACGAGTTGCAGCACACCCCGGACCGGGCCCACGCCTCGGACTGCGACCGGGTCAGCGCGGCCAGTCCGCCCTTGGACGCCCCGTACGCTCCGCTGTTGGCGAACGCCCGCTGCGCCTGCTGCGAGGTCACGTTGATGATCCGCCCCCAGCCGCGCGCCGCCATCAAAGGCCCGAACCGCTGGCCGAGCAGGAAGGGCGCGGTCAGGTTAACCGCCATGGTCAGGTCCCACTCGGGCACGGTCAGCGACGGCAGCGGCGGCCGCAGGTTGATTCCCGCGCAGTTGACCAGGATGTCCGGTGCGCCGAACGCCGCGACCGCCTCCTTCGCCGCCCGCTCGACTTCCGGACGCTCGCCGAGGTCAGCGCTGACCCACGCGGCCAGGGCTCCGCCGGCGCGCAGCCGCCCGGCCGCCGCGTCGAGCCGCTCGGAGTCCCGCGCGACGAGCACCACCCGCGCGCCGGCCCGGGCCAGCGCGAAGGCCATGTCCGCGCCGATCCCCGAGCTGCCTCCGGTCACCACGGCCACCAGCCCGTCGAGCGAGAAGAGCACGCGAAGGTACTCGGTGTCGGTCACAGCACGGGGCGGGCGCCGATGAGGTTGAGCGCGTGCGCGGCCAGCCGGCAGCCGCTGGCCAGCGCCTCGCCCGGCGGCTTCTTGTCCAGCCAGGGCGGGATGAACCCGGCGATGAACGCGTCACCGGCACCGGTCCCGTCCACCACCCGGTCCGCGGGCGGCGCGGGCACCCGCACCGGCGGCCGGCCGTTGGCGTAGAACAGTGCCCCGTCCGCGCCGAGCTTGACCACCACGTGCGGGTACCACGCGGTCAGCACCCGGGCGGCCTGCTCGGGGTCATCCCGTCCGGTGAGCACCTTGGCCTGGGCGGCGTTGACGAACAGCAGCACGGCCCCGGAGGACAGCTCGAGGAACGGCTCGGCTCCGGCCCGCTCCAGCGGTGCCGAGGACGCCGCGTCCACCGACGCGGTCATCCCGGTCCGCCGCGAGTAATCGATCGCGGCCAGCCCCGCCGACCGCGCCCCGTCCGACAGCAGCGTGTACCCCGAGACGTGCACGTGGGCGCCGGGGACGAACAGGTCCCCAGGCAGGTCGTCGGGGGACAGCGCCGCGTTCGCGCCCGGGTCGGAGAGCATGGTCCGCTCGCCCTTGTGGGTGACCATGACGACGCAGGTGCCCGTGGGCCGCTCGGGGTCCATGACCAGCCGCGCGTCGACGCCGTACCCCATCAGCTCCATGTCGCGGTTACGCCCGGCGATGTCCGCGCCCCGCCGCCCGACGAACGCGACGTCGCCGCCGTCGGCCGCCATCCAGGCCGCGATGTTGGCCCCGGACCCGCCCCCGTGCATGGTCACGCTGGCGGGCGTGTCGCTGCCGCGCGCGAGCGGGAGCATCGCGTGGGCAACCGTGTCCGTCATCAGGTCGCCAATGACAACCACGCGCGCCATACTCGTCATCACCCCAATGCTGTCCTAGCCCTGGCGGCGTCCCCCTGGGGTACCCGCGTCTGGAAGGCAGCCGCCAAGACAGCCTGATGTCGGCGGCGTGGTGCGGGTCGGCCAGCCGTCCGCAGGACTTCCTACGGTAGCGGCCGGCGACCACCGCTGGCCAGCGCGTGTACCGACCGGCCCGGCCGGACGGGTGCGGAACACGCTCGGCTAACCAGATTGTCACCGGACCGTTATACCGTTGCGTCCCATCACCCCCGCGTCAGCGGCAGGCTGCGCCCCGCGACCACCAGTTCGGCCTCGTCCGACTCGGCGGCCAGCCGCTGGTTCAGCCGCCCCAGCTCGTCGCGGAACAGGCGCCCGGCCGGGGTCGCGGGGACCACGCCCAGGCCGGCCTCGTCGCTGACCGCCACCACGTGCGCCCCGGTCTGCCGCCACGCGGCGACCAGCTGGCCGGTCCGCCCCGCCAGCCGCTCCGTCCACCCGTCCGCGTCGTCCCAGGCGCCGCACTCGCCGAGCACCGCCGCCAGCCAGGTCCCGATCCCGTCGACCAGCAGCGCCCCGTCCGCCGCGGCCAGCACCCCGGCCACGTCGGTCGTCTCGGCCGTCCGCCACCAGGCGGGCCGCCGTGCCCGGTGCGCGGCCACCCGCGCTCCCCAGTCCGGGTCCGGATCCGGGTCGGGCCCGCGCGCGCCCGCGGCCACGTAGGTCACGTCGGGCTCGCCGGCCAGCCGCAGCTCCGCCCGCTCCGATTTGCCCGAACGCGCCCCGCCCAGCACCAGCACCCGCCACGGCCCGGAAAGGACCTTTTTTCCCGAACGAGCGTTGGTGACCGCCTCGCCATCGGCTGGCACCCCCGCGTTCCAGAAGGCGCAGCGCTCCCGGAGTTCGGCGTCGGAGGGGACACGGTGGTCGGCGAACGCAATCGCCGTCACCGTGTCCGAGGTGACCAGGCCCCGCGCCCGGAGCAGGCCGAGCTGGGCCGGCTCGCCCAGCAGGTCCAGGAACGCAAGGTCGTACGGCTCCGCCCCTTCCGGCGGCACCGGCACCGCCCCCGGCCCCGCCGGGTACAGCAGCCGTCCCCCATCCGGCGCCGTCACGTCCCAGCCCCCCACCCCGCCGGCCCCCGCCGCGCCGCGAGCGTCGGGTAGGCGTCGGACCAGATACCCCGGCGCGGCAGGCTCCGCTTCCCCGGCCGCCAGGCGCAGCGTGCCATCGACGACTATGGCCGACGCCTGACGTGCGCTCCCGTCCGCGGTCCGGCGCCGGCAGGACGCGCACCGGCAGCCGGGCTCCGGCCAGCCGTGCGCGCCCCCCGTCCCCTCGGCCAGGACGCGCATCAGCCGAGGACCGAGATGATCTGCGTCTTCATGGGGGGATCATAGGGGCCAGGAACGGGCGGAGTCGTGGCACGATGGAAGGTCCAGGACCTGATGCGGAGGTCGGGTATGACCGAAGTCGCCTCGGCCGCGGGGACGCGGCTGCGGCTGGCCAGGCAGGCCCGCGGTCTGTCCCAGCAGCAGCTCGCCGGGATGGCGGCCGTGACCAGGCAGGCCGTGTCGGCCGTCGAGTCCGGGCATTCTGACCCCTCGCTGCGGGTCGCCCTGGCCCTGTCCCGCGCGCTCGGGATGACGGTCGAGGACCTGTTCGGCCCCGGCGACCCGGCCGATCCGGTGCAGGCCAGGCCGGTCGCCCCCGTCGGCGGGGATGGTTCCCGTGTCGTGCTCGCGACGGTCGCCGACACGTTCGTCGCGCTCCCGCTGCGCGGGGACACGGTGAACAAGACCGGCTTCGGCCCGGCCGGCGGCCTGGTCGTCGGCGGGGGGCCCGGGGAGCCGGTCGCGGTGCGCCCCATCGGCCCGCCCAGGCCCACGCTGGTGGTGGCGGGCTGCGACCCGGCACTCCCGCTGCTGGAGACGCCGCTGGCGCTGCTCGACCCGCCCGTCGCGTTCGCCTGGTGGCCGTGCGGGAACGCCGAGGCGGTGCGCCTGGCCGCCGCGGGCCTCGTCCACGTCGCGGGCGTGCACCGGGCCGGGGACCAGCCGGACCCCGCGGGCGACACGAACGGGATTCCCGGCGGTGCCGAGGCGGTAGGGTTCACCTCCTGGCGGGAGGGCCTGGTGGTCCGCCCCGGCACCCAGGTCACCGGGCTCGGCGACGTGGCCAGGCACGGGCTGCGCCTGGTGAACCGCGAGCCGGGCGCCCAGGCCCGCACGCTGCTGGACCGTGAGCGGCTGCGCCTGGGCCTGGAGGAGGCCGAGCTCTCCGGCTACGACAGCCAGGCGGCCGGGCACCTCCAGGTCGCCGCGGCCGTCGCGGGCCGGCTCGCCGACGCGGGCGTGTCCAGCGAGCCCGCCGCGCTGGCGTACGGGCTGCAGTTCATCCCGCTCGCCGACGAGCGCTTCGACCTGGTCCTGCCCGCCAAGCACGCCGCTTCCCGTGAGGTCCAGGGGCTGCTGAAGGTGCTGGCCTCGCCGTGGCTGCTGGCCCAGCTGGCCAGCCTCCCCGGCTACGACCCCAGCGGCTGCGGGGAGCGTTCCTGAGAGGTTAGTGGCCGTAGACGGGGATGAGCACGGCCCGCGCGATGGTGTGGAAACGCAGGTTGAAGCCGGCCACGGCCGGTGAGATCTCGTCGTTGACGTCCAGGGAGTCCACGTCGAGCGCGTGGACGGCGAACACGTAACGGTGCGGCGGGTCCCCGGCCGGCGGGGCCGCGCCGCCGAAGTCCTTGGCGCCGTAGTCGTTGCGGACGTGGAACGCGCCGCCGGGCAGGCCGGAGCCGTCGGTGCCTGCCGCGCCCGTCTCGAGTTCGGTCACCGAGGCGGGGATGCCGAGCACGACCCAGTGCCAGAACCCGGAGCCGGTCGGCGCGTCCGGGTCGAAGCAGGTGACCGCGAAGCTCTTGGTCTCGGCCGGGAAGCCCGACCACCGCAGCGACGGCGAGATGTTCCCGCCGGTCATCCCGAACCCGTCGAAGACCTGGTTCTCCGACATGATCTCGCCGTCCGCGACGTCGTCGCTCTCCAGGTCGAACGACGGGACCTCAGGATGGAAGTCGTACGGCAGCGGCGGGCGATCGGTCATAGGTGGCTCAGCTCCTCAGCGAGGCAGGGAATGCTGCGGTCGGCGTGGACGCGTCCCACGCTATCGAAGGCCGGGACGGATGATCACGTAGGGGTTACCGCCGGCCTGGGCCGTCCCAAGTTCTCCTACGGTGGAAGCGTGAGCCAGCAGCCGGCCAACCGGCTCCGCAAAGCCCGCAGGCGGACGCGCCGCCGGGCCATGCAGCTCGTGCTGGCCAGGACCCGCCGCCGGGCGCAGCGCAGGTTCGCCGGCCGGATCCGCGTGGGCACGGCCGGGGCGTCCCCGCGGCTGCGCCGCTGGGTGCTCGCCCTGGTGCTGCTCGGCGTGGCCCTGGTGCCGTACCCGGCGCAGAGCGCGGCGAGCGGGCCGCCCGCGCCCGCGTGCCGGTCCGGCTGCCGGTCCGGGGCCGTGCCGAGCATGGTGGCCTGGACCAGGCCGCTGCCCGGGTCGTGGGACGTGGTGCCGGGGCTGACCGGGACGGTGCCCGCGGCCGGGCTGGCCTACGTGTCCGTCGGCCACGGCGTCGCCGCCCTGGGGATCGGCCTGACCGTGTACGGCTACTCGGCCGGGTCCGGAGCCCTGCTGTGGAGCCAGGCGCTGACCGGCTTCCCGGCGGACGCGGCCATCGTGTCGGTCCGCACCTGGCCGGGCGAGGTCACCGCGGGCGTCTCCTACACCAGCGCCGGGCACCTGCAGCGCACCGAGGTGGTCTTCTCCGCCGCCTCGGGCAGCCCGACGGGCCGTTACCCCGCGGCCCCGTTCGGCGGCGCCGTCGGGGGCAGTGAGCAGTACACCGTCATCGTCGGCGCCACGGCGGTGACCAGCTACGACAACGCCACCGGGCACATCCGCTGGCAGCGCCCCACCGGGCCGGTCGAGCAGGCCTGGCGGACCGACGGCAGCTCGCTGTACGTGGCGGAGTCGGCCAGCGGATTCCTGGGCTCGGCGCCGGTTACCGCGCTGCGCAGGATCGACCTGGCGACCGGCGCGGAGTACGTGGTCCAGTCGCTGGAAGGGGTGTCCTTCCCCGGCACCCTCAGCGCCGCGTTCGACGGCGTGGTGCTGTTCTCCTCCGCGGGCGGGGTGACCGCGTACAACGGCACCACCGGGGCCTGGCTGTGGTTCAAAGGCGGGGCGGTACCCGAGGGGACCGATCCGCGCCGCCAGCGGATCTACCTCACCGAGGGCTCGAACCTGGTCGGCGTGAACCCGCTGACCGGCCGGGTCACGGCGACTGCCTCCGGTTCGGCGGTCAACGGGTCGGCGGGCGTCTACGTGGTCAGGGACGGCGTGGCCCTCGGGCTCGACCAGGGTGCGGGCGGGGACGCGTGGGGCTACGACGTCAGCGCTCAGCGCGTGACGCTGGCCGCGCCCGGGCTGCCGTGGCCGCACTACTTCGTCGACCCCGACGGCGTGGGCGGCAGCGCCGACCCGGCCAGCAGCACGGTGATCATCGCGGCCTGCACCCAGCTGGGCCCGACCACCCCGGCCAGTCCCGTCACGCCGGGGACGTCCTCGTCCCCCGCCCCGCTGTCCACCCCGAGCTCCGCCGTGACCACGCCAAATACCCCGGGCACCCCGGCGTCCGGCTCGGCGAGCGCCACCCCGGGCCCCGGCGCCAGCCCGTCGCCTTCGCGGCCCGCCGGCCAGGGGTGCCTGAAGCCGGAGCTGGTCGCCCTCAGCCTGTGACGGCGCGCAGGATATAACCGGCGCATGGATGCGCCCGGTCGGGGGAGGTTGAGGTGGCGATGAACCTCGTGCAACGGGCCGTCAGGGCCGCGGACCAACTGCAGCAGCGGCACGCCTGGCTGGCCGTGCCGGTCGCCGTGTGGAAGAAGTTCGGCGATGACCGGGCGGGGAACCTGGCCGCGCTGATGGCCTACTACGCCTTCGTCGCCATCTTCCCGCTGCTGCTCGTCCTGGTCACCGTGCTCGACATCGTCCTCAAGAACGATTCCGGGCTGCGGCAGAAGGTACTGAACGCCGCGCTGACCCAGTACCCGGTGGTCGGCCCGGACCTTGAGCACAGCATCGGCCGGCTGCACGGGGCCGGGTTCGCTCTCGTGATCGGCCTGCTCGGCACGTTCATCGGCGCGCGCGGGGTGGCGAGCGCGCTGCAGAACGCGCTCAACTCGGCGTGGGAGATCCCCTTCGAGCGCCGGCCCGGCTTCCCGTGGTCGTGGCTGCGCAGCTTCGCCCTGATCGTCGTGATCGGCGTGGGCTTCATCGTGACGACCAGCCTGACCACGCTGGCGGGCGGCGCGGGGCGCGTGCTGCCCGGCGCCGGCGCGCACGTGCTGGCCGTGGCGGTGTCGCTGGCGCTGAACTTCGGGCTGTTCTGGCTCGGGTTCTGGCTCGCCACCGCGCGCGGGGTCACCTGGAAGCAGTTGCGGCTCGGCGCCGTGATGAGCGCGATCGTCTGGCAGGTCCTGCAGACCTTCGGCGGCTACTTCCTGTCCCACCAGCTCGCTCACGCCTCACCGCTGTACGGCACGTTCGCGCTCGTGCTCGGGCTCATTACCTGGTTCTACCTCCAGGCGGAGCTGACCTTGTACGCGGTGGAGATTAACGTGGTACGTGAGTACCGGCTGTGGCCGCGGAGCATCGCGCCGCCGCCGTATACCGAGCAGGACCGCCGCGCGTACGAGCTGTACGCGGACGTGGAAAAGCGGCGCAAGCAGGAGGACATCATGGTCGATATGGCCGGGGCCGCCGGAGGTGAGGACGATCGCGAGACGACGCCAGGCTGACCCGGACGCACCGCGGGTCGTCATCATCGGGGCGGGCTTCGCCGGGTTTTCCGCCATCTCCCGGCTGACCCGCGCGGGGATGCACGTAACCCTGGTGGACGGCCACCTGTACAGCACGTTCCAGCCGCTGCTCTACCAGGTCGCCACGGCCGGGCTGAACCCCGGCGACGTCGCCTACCCGGCGGGCGGTTTCGCAGGCAGGTACGGGGCGATCTTCCGGCGCGGCGAACTGGCCGCGATCGACACGGCGTCGCGCACGGTCAAGCTCGGTAACGGCCTTGAGCTCGGCTACGACTACCTCATCATCGCCACCGGCGTGTCGGCCGCGTACTACGGCATCAAGGGGGCCGCCGAGCACACCTTCGCCCTGTACACCCGGACCGACGCGATCGTGCTGCGGGACCATCTCCTGGCGGCCGCCGAGCGGCTGAGCGTGGAAAGCGGCGACCTGACCATGACCGTAGTGGGTGGCGGCGCCACGGGCGTCGAGCTGGCCGGCACGAGCGCCGAGCTGCGCGCCACCGTGCTGCGCGCCACCTTCCCCGACGTCGACCCGGCCCGCGTGCACGTCCGGCTGGTGGAGATGGCGCCGGCGCTGCTCGGGCCGTTCCACCCCAAGCTGCGCGAGTACGCCCGGGTACAGCTGGCTCGCCGCGGTGTGGACATCAGGCTGAACACGCAGATAAAGGAGGTCACCGCGACGCAGGTTCTCCTCGCCGACGGGGAGGCGCTGCCCAGCGACGTCACCGTGTGGGCGGCGGGCGTGGCCGCCTCCGAGGCCGTGGCGGGCTGGGGTCTGCCCCAGGGCAAGAACGGCCGGATCGTGATCGGGCCCGACCTGCGCGTGCAGGGGCAGGACCGGATCTTCGCGGTCGGCGACGTCGCGATCTACCCCGACGACCCCACCCCGCAGCTCGCCCAGCCGGCCCTGCAGATGGGCCGGCACGCCGCCGCGCAGATCGTCCGGCTGGAAGGCAAGACCGCGACCGTCCCCTTCAGGTACCACGACAAGGGGACGATGGCCACGATCGGCCGCAGGGCCGCCGTGGTCCAGCTGGCCGGCGGGCTGCGCCTGCGCGGCACCCTCGCCTGGCTGGCCTGGTTCGCCCTGCACCTGGTCTACCTGCTCGGCGGGCGCAACCGCGTCTCGACCCTGATCAACCTCACGTACCGCTACGTCGCCTGGGGCCACGGCGGCGCCGTGATCGTCGGAGATGAACCTCCGCCCGACAGCCCACCGCGTGACGCGGCCGTCGCCTTAACCGAACCGCGGCGGCACTCAGTTACCCTCATCCCCGCACCCATCCCCGCAGGAGGGCAGCAGGACGGGGCCTACGCAGGGAATCGCGTTGGTCTGTGCCTCATTCAGGAGGGCGTCGGCCGCCGCCACGCCGCTCTGGCCCTGGCGGGCCATCCGGGCCGCGATCAGCCCGGTAACGATGGGGGTCGAGAAAGAGGTTCCGCTCCATCGCGCCATGCCGAAAAAGTGCCTTACCTCCCATAGGTGCGGTGCGACATAGCAGCGGTACGGGCCGGTGGCAAAGGCGTTGACGAGGTCCTGGCCAGGCGCGTACACCTTGACCCAGTCGCCGTAGTTGCTGAAGTCCGCGCGCTTGAGCCCATCCCTGGAGAGTGCCCCGACGGAAACCATTCCCGAGAACGCGGCCGGCCAGAACGGCTGGTCGCTTTTACAATTTCCGGCCGCGACGACGCACACGACGCCCTCATGCTCGTCTAGGTCCTGCATCCAGGCTTCGAAGGCGATCAGCGGAAGGTTTTTCCTGGTCGGCGACGCGACCGTCAGGTGGAAGATCCCGGCGCCGTAAGCAAACCCCGCTTGCAGGGCTGGCACGAAGTTCGATTCCAGCTGGCTGCCGGCAATGTTGAAGACGTTCTTGACGATTATTTTTGCGCCCGGTGCCAGGCAGCCGATGACCCCGGCGACGAACGTGCCGTGTCCGCCGTAAGGCAGGATCGTACCGTCCGGCGCGATTCGCGGGTCTGTGTCGCTGTAATCCAGCACACCGCCCAGCCATTGGTACCTGGCTACGGTATCGAAAAACACTCCGGTATCCGCTACGTAAATGAGCACGCCGTCACCGTCATTTCCCGGGCAGTCTGGCGGATCGGGCTTCGGGTCGTGCACTTCCTCGGGCTCGGTGGCCGGGCAGGGATGCAGGGACTGCGCGGCGGTCAGCACGTGATCGAGTGTCGCGCGACCCGGGCCGAGGGCGTCGTCGATCTCGTCGAGAAGCCTGAGCAGCGGGGCCTGTTCACCCTCCCGTGCTCCCTCATTATCCTGGGAAGGCATAGTGGTGTTTTCAGGAGTTCCGCCACCGTCAGAAGCCGGCTGGTCACCTTCAGCAGCGTGGTCGTCATTCTCGGCTGAGAAGCTGATCTTGAGTAGCACGATGTCTCTGATAACCCGCCTGACTAGCTCAGCCCGGCCGCGGTCCCCGAGTATGTCCTGTATGCGTCCGAGGTACTCCTCGTGGGCCAGAAGCCGATCCGTGGCGTACATGAACGCCACGCCGCCGTGCTCATCGGCAACACCGTCAATCTCGATGCGGTTCCGGGCAAACTCGCTCACGATATAGGCCGCCTCGTCGTGGGCCCGCTGGTCATACAAATCCTGGAGCCAGGTCACTGCGCCCTCCCTGAAATTTGACCGTTCCCGATCGAACCGCGCACTCGTCACGGGTCCACGGGTTCGACAAAGCAGCCCGTGGGCTCCTGATGAATGTACGGAGGAGCCACCCGGCGATTTAATACATGGACCGCGCGAATAGGCGGACCTAAAATCGGTTCGTGGCCGGGAAGACTCGCACGGCCGCATCGGGCCCGTGCGATGTGGATGACTTGCTGCCGCTGGCCCTGTCCCGGCCCGGAGAAGCGCTGACTAAAGCGCGAGCGGTGCTGGCCGGCCGGCCGGGTCCTCTTGATGCCTCGGTGGCTCATCAGGCCGCGGCGATCGTCGTACGTGAGCTAGGCGATACCAAGGCCGGTGTCCGTGAGTTGCGCACGGCGCTACGACTGGCGCGCCGGGCCGGCTCCGCCGAACGCGAAGCCGAGGTACTGTCCAGCCTGGGCATTGCGCTCGTCTACGCGGGCCGGACCGCAGCCGGCCTGGCTGCGTTTGACCAGGCCGCACAGCGGTCAGCGGGTGTCATCGCGGCGCGGGTGCTGGTCAGGCGCGGGGTGGCGCTGTGTACCCTGGGCCGGTATCCGCAGGCTCTGGAAGACTTGCGGCACGCGCTGCTGGTCCTGCGGCGCGCGGGTGACCTGCTGTGGACGGCCCGCACGCTCGATAACCGTGGGGTGGTTTACCTGGGTCTGGGGTGGACGAGCCGGGCTGACGCAGATTTCGTGGCCGCCGCGCGGCTATTCTCCAGCACGGGACAGGAGCTGGAGGCGATCTATCCGACCCACAACCGCGCGCTGGCGGCCTTCGCATCGGGAGACCTTCCGACCGCGCTGGCCTACCTCGATGAGGCTACTCCCGGCTTCCAGCGGCTGAAGGTTCCGACCACCCCGCTACGCATCAACCGGTGCGCCGTCCTGCTGGCGGCCGGACTAGCCGCCGACGCGCTAGCCGAAGCAGACGCCTCGGTGCGCGAGATCGAGCAGATCCGCGACTGGTCCACCAAGAAGGCGTCCCTGCTGCTGATGGCGGCTCATTGCGCGCTGGCCGCGGCTCAGCCGCAGACCGCCCAGGATTGGGCGTCGGCCGCGTACCGCCTGTTCGGATCGCAAGGCAGTGCGTGGTGGCAGGCTCATGCGGGGAGTGTGCTCGTCGAGGCCCGCTACAAGGCCGGACCGGCATCGATCGCGTTGCTCGGTGGCGCGACTCGGGCCGCCGCCCAGCTGGATGCCCTGGGTGCCAGCGGCGCAGCGCAGGCACACCTGCTGGCCGGGCGTATCGCCCTGGATCTTGGCCGCCGCCGCGACGCTGATCATCACCTGGCCGCCGCCGCTCGCACGAGGCGCCGCGGTCCTCCGTTGGCCCGGGTCAGCGGGTGGCTCGCCGAGGCCTTGCGGGCCGAGGCCATTGGCCGCCCGGGCCGGATGCTGACCGCCTGCCGCCGGGGGCTCGACGTCCTGGACGAGCACCGGCTCACGCTGGGAGCTTCGGAACTCCGGGCCCAGGCCACCGTGCACGGCACCGAACTGGCCGCGCTCGCGCTGCGCCGGGCGGCCCGGACCGGACGCCCGCGACTGCTACTGGCCTGGAGCGAGCGCTGGCGCGCCACCGCACTGGCCGTCCCCGTCGTGAGGCCTCTGGCCGACGCGGAGCTCAACACGGGTCTGGCCGCGCTGCGGAAAGTGACCAGAGACCTGGAAGAGGCGCGTAGCCAGGGCAAGCCAAACGCATCACTGCAGCGGGAACAGAAACGCCTGGAGACCACCGTGCGGGCCAGCGTGCTGCGCACTCAAGGTGCCGCAGGCCCCGGTCGGGCTGCGTTCAGCACCGCCGACCTGCTCGACGTACTCGGTCCCGCCCGGCTGATTGAAATCGTGGACGTCGACGGTGACCTATACGTCCTGAGCTGCGGGGCGGGACGGGTGCGGGCGTTCGCGGCGGGCCGCACCGGTGATGCAGCCCGCGCCGCGGACTTCGCGCGCTTTGCCCTACGCCGTCTGGCCCGGAGTCGGCCCGGCGACGAGCTGGATAGCGCGGCGTCGATCGTGGCCAGCGCAGGACCGAAGCTCCAGCAGGTGCTGTTCGGCCCCGCCGTGCGCCACCTGGGCGACGGGCCGGTAGTAATCGTCCCGCCCGGCAAGCTGGTTCCTATCCCGTGGGTCCTGCTGCCCGCGCTGCGCGACTGCGTGGTCAGCGTCGCCCCTTCCGCCAGTGCCTGGATGCGCGCACGCACCGCGCCGGTGCCCGGCCACCGCCACGTCACGCTCGCTCGCGGGCCCGGCCTGGGTTCCGATGGTGCCGAAGTGCCGTTGGTCGCGCAGTTGTACGACGACACGACGGTGCTGGCGGGCGGCGAAGCCTCGGCTGAGAAGGTGCTGTACGCGCTCGATGGGGCCTGGCTGGCCCACATCGCCGCACATGGGACCTTCCGCGCCGACAGTCCCCTGTTCTCTTCGCTGACCATGCACGACGGACCGCTGACCGTCTATGACTTCGAGCGGTTGCACCGCGCGCCGTATCGGCTGGTCCTGTCCAGCTGCGACTCAGGCGTGCTGGCCCCCGCCGGAGCCAACGAGCTGCTCGGCCTGGTCAGCAGCTTGCTGCCGCTGGGGACGGCGGGGATCATCGCCGCCCTCGGGCCGCTGAACGATCAGGCTGTGGTCCCGCTGATGGTGGACCTGCACCAGCACCTGCGCGCGGGCCAGACCCTGGCCGAGGCGATGTACCACGTCCGGCGCGGGCTGACCGACGATCCGGTCCAGCGGGCCACCGCGGTGTCCCTGGTGACGCTGGGCGCGGGCTGAGTCCGGTGGCTCAGAGCGTGATCCATCCCGTCAGCACGTCCGTCCCGTCCGCCATGCGACAGCGCAGGCGGAACGGGCTGTCCGGGATGGGGTCGACCGCGAAGCAGCCGATCTCGTCCATGTGCGACGTGGTCACTCCCGCCCTGGTATGCGTTTCGAGCGTCCCGGCCTGCGGCGGGATGACCTGGCCCAGCAGCGAGTGCCCGGAGACCTCCAGTTCCAGCCTGAGATGGGGCGAGGCGAAGGTGAGGGCCCGGATCGACGCATTCTCCGACCGCGTGACCCCCGCGCGCTCCGTGTCGCGGCTGGAGTCGTAGGTCAGCTGCGCCAGCTCGGCGTCGATGTTGTGCCAGGTGTAGGCGCTCTTGCCCGTCTCGACGAACCAGTCAGGGACGGCCTGGCGAGCCTTCATCGCCTCGCGCAGCGCCGCCATCAGCTGCTCGTCGTCACAGCCGTCACGCACCTGGCTCGCCTCCCGGAACGGTGACTCCGATGTCACCCTCAACCAGCGCGATGAGGGTGGGGGACCTGCGCAGCCGACTCAGACAGCGGCCTCGCTGCGGCCCGATGCTTCCCATCGGGATATCCAGCGCCGCGCTGATCTCCGCGTAGGAGGGGGTCGGGTCGGTCAGGAGCAGGGCCAGCAGGTGCCGGCACCGGAGGGGGAGCTCGGCGAAGGCCGCGCGCAGGCCCGCGTTCAGCTCGGCCGTCAGGACTTCCTCCTCGAGCACCGCGTCATCCGCGAATTGCATCGCGTCGTCCAGCCTCGCCCCCAGCCGCTCGGACTTGCGCGCCGCCGTCACCACGCGCAGGCATTCATGCGCGGTGGTCTTCGCCAGCCACCCAGGCAGCGCAGCTGGCTCGCGCAGCTTTCCGAGCTGCTCGACCAGCAGCAGCCACACGGTCTGCCCTACGTCCTCGGTGTCCTGGCTGTTCAGCCGGAACCGGGTGCAGATCGACCACACCAGCGGCGCATACCGGTCCACGATGTCGTTCCACGCGCTCTGGTCACTTCCAGCCGCACGTTCAACCAGCGCGACGACAGACGGGTCGTCACGCACGGCCGGTCCCGGGCGGCTCGTCTTCACCCATGGTCAGCGCCTTAGCAAGTGACAGTAACCCTTTCTAACTCCGGAGGACGGCCGGGCGCCACCTGATACACCGAACGCCGGCTGTATCAGTCGGCCCATGAGTACACCCCGTCTGGGTGTTCGGCCTCCCATTACCGAAGGAGCTGGCCATGTGCATCACTGAGGGGACGTCAGCCGGCAAGGCCGGCGGCTGTCACAACTACGACCCGTGCGAGGGCGGCAAGTTCGGTGGCCGTCCGCCACACCACCGCGACCCGTGCCAGGGGACGCCGATCGGCCAGTTCGACTGCTGCCCGTCGCTATACGAGTGCGACGCGTGCGATGAGCTCGACCTCCGGTACCGGCTGCCGTTCCGGCCGGTCGTGGATTCGCCGGACGGCGAGCAGCAAGTCGTGCCGGTGGAGGTGACTCTGCGGTTCCGCCTGGAGCGCTGCGACGGTCCGCTGACGCTCGGCAACCTGCTGTACACCACGACGCTGCTGCCGGGTGAGAAGGTCCGCCTGCTGACCAAGGACCAGAACTCCCGGTTCAGCTACGACAGCGACGATGAACTTGCCTCCCGGCGCTACACCACCTCGGCGGAGTCCTCCTTCATGGCCGGGATGGCGCAGTCGATGAGCAACCTGACCGTCCTGGCCGGAGGATCACAGACCGCGGCGTTCCAGGACTCGGCCACAAGCAGCCACGCCTACGACGGCATCCACCTGCCCTTCTTCAACATCGGCGGCTCCGTGTCGGCCAGTTCCTACGACGCCCACGCGGCCAGCACGTTCGCCAGGTACCTGTCACAGCACGCGGAGAGCTCCAGCCGCAAGGTCGAGGTCTCGTCCCACGCCCAGAGCTCGACCTCTATCGCCGAAGTCGCCAGCCGCAGCCACGCCCAGGGTGAGTCGGAGGAAGACTACGAGGCGGCGTCGCGGGTGTTCTCCAATCCCAACCGCTGCCACGCGCTGACCTTCTTGTTCTACCGGGTCTTCAAGTGCCAGAAGGTGCGCTTCTGCCTGGTGGCCATCGACCGGCGTGTCGATGACCCGGCGGTCCCGACCGGCGTCCAGCTCAATGCGCCCGGGCCGGCTGCGGCTCCTGCGGGTGGCGGAACGCCGGGCGAAGCCCGGGGACCGATTCCGGCCGACCTGCGTGCCATCGCGCTCCAGCGGGTCGACGCCGACCTGCGGGCCGCGGAGCTGCTCAACTCGGACGGCCAGGTTTCCCAGGAGGCGGTGGTGCGCTTCTGCTGGGAGCGGACGCTGCGCCTGCCTACCCCGGGCGTGATCGTCAAGTCCTGCCTCGACGAATGCGACGCGTGCGAGCCATCCCGCGAGCGGGAAATCGAGCTCGATCTGGAGGCCAAGGAGCTGGAGAACAAGCTGCTGCAGCGCAAGATCGACCTGCTCGAAAAGTCCCAGGACTATCGTTGCTGCCCGGGCGAGACCGGCGGCGAGGATCACGGCGAGGCCGACGCGGCCTAGCCGATTGGGTACCGCCAGCCTGACCCTGTACTTCGCGGTCACGTACACCATTCAGCGCGTCGTCCTGCAGTGGCGCGTGCAGCGGATGACGGAGGCCGGCGGGCCGAGCGCGAAGCCTCGAGCGACGACTCCGTAATGGGCGCCAGCCGGTCACCTGGTCCAGCAGGATGCCGGTCGCGTCGAGGTGACGGGGGATCGGGCCGATGACCCGGGCGGGCAGGAACTGCGGCCCGCCCGGCCAGCCGTGCCCGCCGCCCTCGATCCGGTACAGCACCACCGGCAGGCAGCCCGGAGCGGACCAGGTCAGCCGCGTCACCGGCGGATCGCCCGCCACCTCGGGCAGATGCTCGACGGCGGGCTCGCCGGTGATCCCGTTCCCTGCGGCCCAGTCCCGGGCGACCGCCTCCGCGGGCGCGGCTTGGCGCTCGGCCGGCCGGTCGCCGTGCCGGGCGGCCCGCCGGCGCATCATCAGGCCGATCAGCCCCTTCGGGCTCAGCGCGCCGCCCTGGTAGGGAACGCTCGGGTCCCCCGTCCCGGCCATGATCGTCACCGCGGTCCGCTGCCGCGGCACCCGGACGGCCTTAACGCTGAACTCCCTGACCGTGGCCACCACCAGGAAGAGCCCGGCCACCGGCAGCAGCCCGTGCCTGGCCACGTGCTCGGCGAACCCGCCCCCGTTGGAGATGCCCGCCAGGAACACCGGCCGCGGCGGACCGTCGGCGTCCCCCGGCTGCAGGTGCCGGGCGAGGGCCACCAGGAAGGCGGCGTCATCGAGCGCGGGCTCACCCTCCGGGGCCCGTGCGATGTGCCAGACGCCCTCCCACCCGTCGGGAAATACGACGGTCACCCCGGCGGCCGGGCCCCGGGCCGCCAGGGCGGTGAAGGCCGTCGCCACGGCACGGCCGGTCGACCCTGAGCCGTGCAGCACCATGAGCAGCGGCGGCGGCCCGCCCGGCCGCGGCTCCCCCGAGGCCCGTGCCAGCCAGTAGCTGCGCCGGACCCCCGCGACGTCCAGCGTGCCCCGTTCCAGGCTGCCGTCCGTCCGGGCCCCGGCCCGCCGCTCGCGTCCCACCACCGCATTATCGCCGGTAAGCAATCTCAGGCGCGGCGGGCAACCACGGTCTCACCGGAGATGATCTTGACATGCGCGAACTCGTGTTCGATATTAGACGAGATGGGGAGCACGCCTGCGGAAGTCAGGCGCATGTTGGCCTGGCCGCCTGCGCTATCGGCGGTCGCTCGGGAACCTGGAGAACCTGAACCTGGGGTGCCCGGGCTGCCGAGGCTGCGGGGGTCCGGAACGTTGCCGGTGCTGCCCGCGCTGCGGGAGCTGCTGCCGCGAGGCGGGCTGGCGCGCGGGTCGGTGGTGTCCGTGGCGGAGTTCGGGCTGCTGGCCCTGGCGCTCGTGGCGGCCGCTTCGGCGGACGGGGCCTGGTGCGGGATCGCGGGGGTGCCCGAGGCCGGCGTGCTGGCCGCGGCGGGCCTGGGCCTGGACCCGGACCGGACCCTGCTGGTCCCGGACCCGGGTGAGGGCTGGCCGCAGGTCGTGGCGTCGCTCCTCGACGGGTGCGAGCTCGTGGTGCTGCGGCCGCCCGCGCGGGCGCCGGCCCAGGTCCGGCAGCGCCTGGAGGCGACGCTGCGGCGCCGGCACGGCGTGCTGCTCGTCACGGGAGACTGGCCGGGCGCCCAGGTCCGCCTGCGGGTGATCACCCAGGGGTGGACGGGACTGGGTGACGGGCACGGCCGGCTCCGGGCCTGCTGCGCGGAGGTGCTGGCCGACGGGCGGGGGGAGGCGGCCATGACCCGGACCCGCTGGCTCTGGCTGCCCGCGGAGGACGGCGGCGTCGCGGCGGCCGACCCGTCGGACGTCCCGATCGCCGGCATCCCCGTGGCCGAGCCCGCGCGGATCTTGCGGGTGGTGAGCGCGGGGTGACAACCGACGAGACCCAGATCGCGCGGGTCATGGTCGTGTGCTGCCCGCGGCTCTGCTGCCCGCGGCTGTGCGGGCCGGCGGACGCACGGGCCGCGGCGCAGATGTTCGACCGGGTGCTCGCCGCGGTGACCCGGTTCTGCCCCGCGGTGGAGGCGGTGGAACCGGGGGTGTGCGCGTTCGGGGCCCGCGGGCCGGCCCGGTACTTCGGGGGCGAGACCGCGCTGGCCCGCCAGGTGCTCGCCGCGGTGGCGGATCTCGGCGTCGAGCCTCGCGCCGGGGTCGCCGACGGGCTGTTCGCCGCGCGGCTGGCCGCCCGCGGCCCGGGCCAGGTCCGCGTGATACCCCCAGGCAGGTCGGCGGAGTTCCTGGCCCGGTACCCCGTCAGCGTCCTGGCGGACCAGGACCTGGCCGGGCTGCTGACCCGGCTCGGCCTGCCCACGCTGGGAGACCTGGCCGCGCTCCCGTTCGGCGACGTGGCGGGCCGGTTCGGCGCCACGGGCGAGGCCGCGCACCGGCTGGCCAGCGGACACGGTTTCCTGCCGCTGGCGGTGCGCCCGCCGGCCGAGGACCTGTCGGTGGCCTGCGAGTTCGACCCGCCGGAGGCCCTGGCCGAACCCGTGGTGTTCGCGGCCAAGGCGCTGGCCGAGCGGATGCACGCAGGCCTGGCCGCCCGCGGGCTGTCGTGCGTCCGGGTGCAGGTGCGGGCCGCCTGGGCCGACGGGCGGGAAAGCCGCAGGCTGTGGCGGCACGACGGGTTCCTGTCCGCCGCCGCGGTCGCCGACCGGGTCCGCTGGCAGCTCGACAGCGCTCCCCCCGCGGCGCACGACGGCGAGCCGGGCACCGGCGGCATCGCCATCCTGCGGCTGGTGCCGGATCAGGTCGTCCGCGCGACCGGTCACCAGCTCGCGCTCTGGGGCGAGGCCGTGGTCAGCGACCGGGTGGCGAGGGCCGCCATGCGGGTCCAGGCCATGCTCGGGCACGAGGCCGTGCTGCGCCCCGTCCCAGATGGCGGGAGGAACGTGGGCGAGCAGGTAACACATGTTCCGTTCGGGGAAAAGAGAGAGCCACGCCGCGCGGTCGACCAGCCGTGGCCGGGGCGGATCATGGGGGCGGCGCCGGGGGTGGTGTACCCGTACGGTCGCGAGGCGGAAGTGACTGACGATAACGGGCGCGCCGTCACCGTCACCGGGCGGTGCGTCATCTCGGCGGAGCCGGCCCGCCTTGCCATCGACGGGGAGCCGGTGCGCCACGTCACCGGCTGGGCGGGGCCGTGGCCGCTGTCCGAACGCTGGTGGGATCCCGTCGCCGCGCGCCGGCGGGCCAGGTTCCAGCTGCTGACCGGCGACGGGCGGGCCTGGCTGGCGGCGGTGCAGGACGGCCGGTGGCTGATCGAGGCCGGCTACTGGTGAGCCCGGGCCGTGGGCTGGAATAACCCGCCGGTCCCGTGGCGGGAACTCCAGCGGCGGATGTCCTGGCGCGCGGCGGCGCAGCGCCCGCCGTCCGAGCCCGCGGACCCCGAGACCGCATCGCCTCCGGTCACGCGGCTGGCTCGGCGGCCGGAGCCCGGGGGTGAGCCGTGGGCCGAACTGCACTGCCATTCCTCGTACAGCTTCCTCGACGGGGCGTCCGCCCCGGCCGAGCTCGTCGCCGAGGCGGCCAGGCTGGGGCTGGAGGCGCTGGCCATCACCGACCACGACGGGATGTACGGGGTCCCGCAGTTCGCGCAGGCGGCGGCGAAGCTGGCGGGGCAGGGCGTCCGCCTGCGCACGGTGTTCGGCGCCGAGCTCAGCCTGGGGCTACCGTCCGGGCAGACCGGCGTGCCCGATCCGGTGGGCCGGCACCTGCTGGTCCTGGCCCGCGATCCTGAGGGGTACCGGCGGCTGTGCGCGGTGATCAGCGCGGCCCAGCTGGCGGGCGGGGAGAAGGGGCGGCCGGTCTACGACGAGGATTCGCTGGCCGGGACGCACGACGGGCACTGGGTGGTGCTGACCGGGTGCCGCAAGGGACACGTGCCCGCCGCGCTGGCCGCCGGCGGCCCGGACGCGGCCCGGCGGGAACTTGACCGGCTGACCGGGACGTTCGGCCGGGACAACGTGCTGGTCGAGCTCGGATGCCAGCACGATCCGGGCGACGACGAGCGCAACGACGCGCTCGCCGAACTCGCGGTCCGGGCGCGCGTGGGAGTCGTGGCGACCGGCAACGTCCACTTCGCCGGGCCCGCACGCGCGCGCCTCGCCCAGGCGCTGGCGGCGATCCGGGCCCGGCGGAGCCTGGCCGAGCAGGACGGCTGGCTGCCCGCGGCGGGCACCGCCTACCTGCGTTCCGGCGCGGAGATGGCCGCGCTGCTGCGGCGCTACCCCGGCGTCGCCGCGCGGACCGTCGCCCTCGCGCGCGAGTGCGCGTTCGACTTCCGGGTCATCGCGCCGAGGCTGCCGGACTTCCCCGTTCCCGCCGGGTACACCCAGGCCGGCTGGCTGCGCGAGCTCGTGGCCCGCCAGGCGCCGTCGCGGTACGGCCCGGCCGGCGCGGAGCGGGTGCCCGGCGCGTACCGGCAGATCGCCAGGGAACTCGACGTGATCGAGGGACTGGAGTTCCCCGGCTACTTCCTGATCGTGCACGACATCGTCCGGTTCTGCGAGAAGCACGACATCTTGTGCCAGGGCCGGGGTTCGGCGGCGAACTCGGCGGTGTGCTACGCGATCGGCATCACCAGCGTGGACCCGGTCTCGCACCACCTGCTGTTCGAGCGGTTCCTGTCCGAGGGCCGGGACGGCCCGCCCGACATCGACCTGGACATCGAGCACCGGCGGCGGGAGGAGGTCATCCAGTACGTCTACGACCGGTACGGCCGGGACCGGGCCGCCCAGGTCGCCAACGTGATCTCCTACCGGCCGCGGCTGGCGCTGCGGGACGCGGGCCGGGCGCTGGGCTTCGCGCCGGAGCAGCAGGACGCCTGGGCGCGCCAGATCGGGCCGGGGCCGGCGGTGGCGGGGGAGGTGCTGCCGTCCGGCAGCCAGGGTGACCCGGACGGCGTCCCGCCGGCCGTGGCGGACCTGGCCCGGCAGATGCAGCGGCTCCCGCGGCACCTCGGCATCCACTCCGGCGGCATGGTGATCTGCGACCGCCCGGTGGGGGAGGTGTGTCCCGTCGAGTGGGCGCGCATGCCCGGCCGGACCGTGCTGCAGTGGGACAAGGACGACTGCGCCTACGCCGGGCTGGTCAAGTTCGACCTGCTCGGCCTGGGCATGCTGGCCGCCCTGCACGACTGCTTCGTCCTGGTGAACGCGCACTACGGCACGCGCTGGTCGATGCCCTCGATCCCGCAGGAGGACCCGGCCGTCTACGACATGCTGGGCCAGGCCGACACGGTGGGCGTGTTCCAGGTGGAGTCCCGCGCGCAGATGGCCACCCTGCCGCGGCTGCGGCCCCGGCAGTTCTACGACCTGGTCATCGAGGTGGCGCTGATCAGGCCGGGGCCGATCCAGGGCGGCTCGGTCCACCCGTACCTGCGCAGGCACGACGGGCTCGAGGAGCCGGCGATGCCGCACGAGTCGATGCGCGAGGCGCTGGGCAAGACACTCGGCGTCCCGCTGTTCCAGGAGCAGATGATGCAGCTCGCCATCGACTGCGCGGGGTTCACCCCGGCCGAGGCCGACCGGCTGCGCCAGGCGATGAGCGCCAAGCGGGCCCCCGAGCGCATCTCCGAGCTCCGCCAGCGGCTCCTCGACGGGATGGCCGCGCGCGGGATCGGCGCCGCGGTCGCCGAGGACATCTACGAGAAGATCCTCGCCTTCTCCAGCTACGGCTTCCCGGAGTCGCACGCGATCAGCTTCGCCTACCTGGTCTACGCCAGCGCCTGGCTGAAGCGCTACTACCCGGCCGCGTTCACCACCGCGCTGCTCCGTAACCAGCCGATGGGCTTCTACGCCTCGCACAGCCTGATCAACGACGCGCGCCGGCACGGGGTGACCGTGCTCGGCGTGGACGTGAACGCCAGCGACGCCCTGGCCACCCTCGAGCCCACCGCCGACCCGGAGGACCCCGCCATCCGGCCCGGCCTGGCCAGCGTGCGGAACCTGGGCCTGGCCAAGGCCGAACGCGTCGCCGCCGGGCGGCCCTACCGGGACCTGGAGGATTTCGCGTCTCGTACTGTGCTGCCGGCCCCGGCCCTCGAGGCGCTGGCCACGGCGGGCGCGTTCGGCTGCTTCGGGCTCAGCCGGCGCGCCGCGCTGTGGGCCGCCGGCCTGGCCGCCTCGGTCCGCGCGGGCCAGCTACCCGGCAGCGTCCCCGGGCTCGACCCGGGCGGCCCGGGCTCCGCGCCACCGCTGCCCGCCATGACGCCGGCCGAGGAGACGCTCGCCGACCTCTGGGCCACCGGGACCTACGGCACCCACCCGGTGGCGCACGTCCGGTCCTGGCTCGCCGCGCGTCAGGTGCTCACCGCCTCGGCGGTCGGGTCCGCCGCCGCCGACGCCCAGGTGGCCGTGGCCGGCCTGGTCACCCACCGGCAGCGGCCGCCCACCGCCCGCGGGGTCGTGTTCATCAGCCTGGAGGACGAGACCGGCCTGGTGAACGTCATCTGCCCGCCGCACGTGTGGGAACGCCACCGTCGGATGGCCACCGAGGCGCCCGCGCTCCTGATCCACGGCCGGGTCGAGCGCACCGGCGGCGCCGTCAACCTGGTCGCCACCGCCCTGCGCTCCCTCCGCGTCACCGCCGCCGTCCCCAGCCGCGACTTCCGCTGACCAGCGTTTCCTTTTCCGGCGTCGCCGCCCGGATGCGTTTCTGGCCTTCTCAGCCCGTCGCCGACCACGCACTCCCGTGCGGCCGACGGGTCAGCGGACACCCCGGGGACGGAACTGCACGCTGATCCGCGGCCCGACGGCCTGGGTGGTCTTCGGCACCGAGTGCTCCCAGGTGCGCTGGCAGCTGCCGCCCATGACCAGCAGGTCACCGTGCCCGATCTCGTACCGGACCGAGGTGCCGCCGCCGCGCGGCCGCAGCAGGAACGCCCGCGCCGTGCCCAGCGACAGGATCGCCACCATGGTGTCCTCGCGGCTGCCCCGGCCGGTCGTATCCCCGTGCCACGCGACGCTGTCCTGCCCGTCCCGGTACAGGCAGAGCCCCGCCGTCCGGAACAACTCGCCCAGCTCCGCCCCGTAGTGCGCGTTCAGTGCGCGCAGCGCGGCGGTCAGCACCGGGTCGGGCAGCTCGGCGCCCTGGTCGTAGAAGCACAGCAGCCGGGGGACGTCCACCACCTTGTCGTACATGTGCCGCTTCTCCGCCCGCCACGGCACCGTCTCGGCCAGCCGGGAGAACACCGCGCCAGAGCCGGCCAGCCATCCGGGCCGGTGGTCAACCCAGGCGCCCCGGGCCAGCGGCGTCCGCCGCACCTCGCCCTCCAGCGGTCCGAGCACGGGCTCGCCGCCCGCGTCCAGCAATGACTCCTGCATTGAAACACTCATGCGAACAACCTACCACACATCCAAACTCATGTTCGAGCTGTAAGTGCCCGGATGGCGACCGCGTATACAGCGATGCGCACATGGGCACAACTACAGTGATTTCTGGGGCTAGTGGTAAGAAATGATATAGATGGGCATTGGGGGATTACAGTGCAATCGCGGCGCTTTGTGCTCGGCGGCTACGCCGCCTGGATCGGCCTGCTCATCGCGGCGTACTACGGGCTGCCCGGCCTCCGCGTGGAGGCGTGGGGCCTGATCGGTCTGAGCGGAGTCGGCGCCATCGTGGCGGGTGTGGTCATCAACCGCCCCGCCCGTAAGCTGCCCTGGCTGCTGCTGGCCGCCGCGCTGGCGAGCTTCACCGCGGGCCAGATGAGCTTCCTGGTGGCGCAGCTCATCGGGATCCCGCTGCCGTTCCCCTCGTTCGCGGACGTGCTGTACCTGCTGACCTATCCGCTGTACGCGGCGGGGATGCTCATCTTCATCTGGTGGCGTACGCCCGGCGGGGACCGGCGCAGCGTGATCGACGCGCTGACCCTGACCGTGGGGCTGGCCCTGCTGTCGTGGATCTACCTGGTCTCGCCATACGTGCACAACCCGGGGCTGTCCTGGCTGCAGAAGAGCGTCGCGATCGCCTACCCGCTCGGCGACGTGCTCCTCCTGGCCATGCTGGCCAGGCTGGTGGCGCCGGGGACCGGGCGGGCCAGGTGCGTTCAGCTCCTGGCCCTGGGCATCGTCGGGACGCTCGTCTCGGACACGGCGTACGGCCTGATCGAATTGCACGGG